>WNFM01196508.1_pt1 | contig 10322 bp, 9 predicted proteins | sample 5400271 | NCBI WGS metagenome assembly WNFM01 (sample SAMN13153352, study PRJNA577476) | soil metagenome | isolation source: 60 cm saprolite on Douglas fir-dominated hillslope | place: USA:California | collected 2013-09-17 | reverse complement strand
TGTTCGGTGGTGATGCCGGCAAGGCCAAATCCGGCCTGCAGACGCGCCAGATCATGTTCCGCTAGGCCCGCCGCCAGCGCCGCCTGCTGTGCGGTGGCGATAATCGATTGTCGGGCTTCGTCCCGGTCGCGATAGATATTGGCATGCCCGCCTTCGGCTTCGCCCAGCAAGCGACCGGCCGAATCGCGAATCCGGGCGCGGCATTTGCTGCCACCGCCATCGATTCCGAGATACAGCCCCTCGCTCATGCCAGTCGCCTCCTCTTGATCGTCATATAATACCTGAAAGATACCATTTGAAAAACTTTTTTTGCGACAAATATACCCATGCGCTCATATCTTTTTCGATAAACCAATATATTACAATATATTAATGGCATACTTTTAAACCGATTTATTTCCTCATCGAGAAAATCAGTGGACATCTCGACAGGATATAGACATCAGGTACTATTCTGGTATTGTATCCACGTTATCGCAATCATGATCCGGAAAACCGTGTCGACCGATGCCAAGCACTGAAGATAGCAATGATCGCTTCGCCGATCTCGATTTGTGGACCGACCAGCAGATCCTGGAAGCCCTGGTCGATGATCAGGCGCGGGCGGTCGTCGCCGTGCGCCAGGCCGCGCCGGCGATTGCGGCGGCGGCCCGGGCCATGGCCGATGGCCTGCGCCAGGGTGGCCGGCTCATCTATGCCGGTGCCGGCAGCTCGATTTCCATCGCCGTTCAAGATGGCGCGGAACTGCCCGGCACATTTGGTCTGGCGCGCGATCGCATCCACTTCCTGATTGCCGGCGGCATTCCCTCATTGACCGATATCGATGGCGCGGCAGAGGATGATGCCGAAGCCGGCCGCCAGGCGGCATTGGCACTTGCCTGCGCCAAACATGACGTCTTGATCGGTGTCAGCGCCAGTGGTCGCACCGCCTATACGCTTGCCGCCGCCGACGTGGCCGCCAAAGCCGGTGCCACGGTCATCACCTTGGCCAACAACAGCCCCTCACCCTTGCTGCAGGTCGCCACCCACCCCATTCATCTGGCGACCGGTGCCGAAGTGATCGCCGGATCGACCCGCATGGGCGCCGGAACGGCACAAAAGTGTGCCCTGGGCCTGCTCTCCACCTTGACGCAGATCCGCCTTGGCAATGTCTATGGCGGCATGATGGTCAATGTGCAGGCCGACAATGCCAAGCTGCGACAGCGCGCCATCGCCATGGTCCGCCGGATCACCAAGGTCGATGCCGAGCGCGCCGCGCAAGCGCTCGAAACGAGCAACGGGCATGTCAAGCCGGCGGCGTTGATCTGCGCCGGCGCATTTGATTTAGCGGCAGCACAAAGACTGCTCCACGACAACAACAACAATCTTCGACTCGCGCTGGAAGCTCTGGCGCGGTCGTGACGGCCGCCTTGACGCGGTAATTAGGGAGGAAGGAGTCTCACCCCATGAAGACGAAGACGGTCAAAGCCGTTCTCTTGACGGCAAGCATGTTGGTCGGTGTCAGCACCCTCGGCATCAGTAATCTGGCGCATGCCGGCACCATCACCATCGAAAGCTGGCGCAATGACGATGCCGATATCTGGAAGACCCAGATCATTCCGGCTTTTAACAAGGCCTATCCGGATATCAAGGTGGTGTTCTCACCAAGCCCGCCGAAGGATTATAATGCGGCCTTGAATGCCCGATTGGAAGGTGGCACCGCCGGTGACATCATCACCTGCCGTCCCTTCGATGCCTCGCTCGATCTCTACAAGAAGGGCCATCTGGCGAAGCTCAATGACCTGCCGGGCATGGACAAGTTCTCCGACTTCGCCAAGACCGCCTGGACCACCGACGATGGCAAGGATACCTTCTGCGTGCCGGTCGCCTCGGTCATTCACGGCTTCATCTACAACAAGGAAGCCTTCAAGAAGCTGGGCCTGAGCGAGCCGAAGACGGAAGAGGAATTCCTCGCCGATCTCGAGGCGATCAAGAAGGACGGCACCTATACGCCGATCGATATGGGCACCGCCGATCAATGGGAAGCCGCTACCATGGGCTTCCAGAATATCGGGCCCAATTACTGGAAAGGCGAAGAAGGCCGCAAGGCACTGATCGACGGCACCCAGAAATTCACCGACGCCGCTTATGTCGACACCTTCAAGGCCTTGGCGAAATGGGCGCCCTATATGGGTGACGGCTTCAAGGCGCAATCCTATGCCGACAGCCAGAACATCTTCACCCTTGGCAAGGCGGCGATCTATCCGTCCGGTTCCTGGGAAATATCCACCTTCCGTGCTCAAGGCGGCCTCGATTTCGGCGCCTTCAAGCCGCCGCTGCCGGCCGGTGCCAAGGAATGCTACGTGTCGGATCATGTCGATCTCGGCATGGGCGTGAATGCGAAGTCGAAGAACCCGGAAGATGCCAAGAAATTCCTGGCTTGGACGGCATCGCCTGAATTCGCCACGATTTATGCCAATGCGTTGCCGGGCTTCTTCCCGCTCTCCAGCGCCAAGGCCGATATCAAGGACCCGGTCGCGCAGACCTTCTTGTCCTGGCGCAATGAGTGCAAGACCACGATCCGCAACTCCTACCAGATTCTGTCCCGCGGGACGCCCAATCTGGAAAATGATCTGTGGAACGTTTCGGCCCAGGTGCTGAACGGGACCATGACCCCGGATCAGGCCGCCAAGCAGGCGGAAGACGATCTGGCCAAATGGTACAAGCCGCATCAGCAATAGACTGACGGCGCGATGACGGATCGGGGCCATCGCCACGGTGATGGCCCCGGGATCCGGCAGGCGGATTTCCGGATTGAGACAAGCTTGTCGTCTGACCCGAATCCAGGGAACATGAGCCCTGGCCGGGTGCAGCAGGATACGCGTTTGGCATGGATTGCCGGATCAAGTCCGGCAATGACAGCTGAGATGAGGGTGTCACGGTGCCCTCATGATATCCGTCATTGTCACCCACGGACTTGATCCCGTCGGCGCAGGCCGACATTCGTCGGCGGGTGGGTCCATGCCAACAACAGTCCCAGCCCTTTAAAGGCTGGACACAACTGAACGATCAGGCCGGGTCAAAGGAACGCGAAGATGAGTGACGTTGTCCTACAGAGCCGCGCCAGCGGAACTACCCGCGCCGCTTATCTCCGGCTGCTGGTGTTCTTTCTTGGCCCGGCGGTCGCCATCTATACCATGTTCTCGATCTATCCCCTGATCGCCACGATTCTCTATTCGACCCAGACCACCGATGCGACCGGCGCTGGTCATTTCGTCGGCCTGTCGAACTTTGTGACGCTATTGACCGATGCCACCTGGTCAGCACCCTTTTGGAATGCCTTGCGCAACAACTTCATCTTCTTCGTCATTCATATGTGCGTGCAAAACCCGATCGGCATTGGGCTGGCCGCCTTGCTCAGTCTGCCGCGCCTGCGCCTGCGCTCGACCTATCGCACCTTGATCTTCATGCCGACCATGCTCTCGGTGGTCATCATCGGTTTCGTCTGGCAGCTCATCCTCAATCCGACCTGGGGCATCACCTCCGGCTTCCTGAAAGCGATCGGCCTCAAATTCCTCTTTGCCCCTTGGCTGGGTCTGGAGAACAGCGCCCTCATCACGGTGTCGCTGATCTCCGTCTGGCAATTCGTCGGCATCCCGATGATCCTGATCTATGCCGCCTTGCTGGCGATTCCCCAGGAATTGAACGATGCCGCCACCGTCGATGGCCTCAATCAGTTCCAGGTCTTCTTTCACGTCAAGCTGCCGCTGGTGATGCCGACCATCGGCCTCGTCTCGATCTTGACCTTTGTCAACAACTTCAACGCTTTTGATCTGATCTATGCGATCAAGGGTGCCCTTGCCGGGCCGAATTTTTCCACCGACATCATGGGGACCCTGTTCTATCGCACCTTCTTCGGCAATCAGCTGCAGGTCGGCAATCCCACCATGGGTGCCACTGTTGCCACCATGATGTTTCTGGTGATCCTGACCGGCGTGATGGTCTATCTCTTCGCCGTGCAGCGCCGCATTCAGCGCTACAGCTTCTGAGGGCCAGGTCATGCGTCGCCAGATCAACGCCCTCTCCGTTCACGCCATACTTCTGGCCTATACCGCCTTGGCGTTGTTTCCGATCCTCCTCACCTTGATGAATTCGGTGAAGTCGCGGAAGGCCATTTTCGGCGCACCGCTGGCGCCACCAACGCCGGACTCGTTTTCCCTGATCGGCTATCAGAAGGTCTTCTCCGACAGCGCCGTCACCTCGTATTTCTTCAACAGCCTCACCGTGACCCTGGTCACCGTCTTTGCCGTGCTGCTGATCGGCGCCATGGCAGCCTGGGGGTTGAGCGAATATCGCTTCAAGGGCAACACGCTGCTGAAGCTCTATCTCTCGATCGGCATCATGGTGCCGATCCGGCTCGGCTCGGTCGCCATTTTGAAGCTGATGGTGGATTTCCATCTGGTGAACACGCTGACGGCGCTGATCCTGATCTATACGGCGCAGGGCCTGCCGCTGTCGATCTTCATCCTCTCGGAATTCGTCGAACAGATCCCGCGCGACCTGCGCGAGGCCGCGCGCTGCGACGGGCTCAGCGAATATGCGATCTTCTTCTGGATCATCCTGCCCCTGTTGCGGCCGGCCGTCGCCACCGTCGCCGTCTTCACCATGATCCCGGTCTGGAACGATCTGTGGTTCCCGCTGCTGATCTCCAACGGCGAAGGCAAGCAGACCATCACGCTCGGCATCCAGCAATTCATCGGCCAGTACATCATCGATTGGAATTCGGTTCTGGCGGCCTTGTCGGTGGCGATCATTCCGATCTTGATCCTCTACATGGTCTTCTCTCGCCAGCTGATCCGCGGTCTTACCTCCGGGGCGGTGAAATGAGGTCGTCCGTTTTGTCCATCTGCTGTTTTCTGGGGCGTGTCCATGGCTGAAGTCAAAACCGAGAAATTGTGCAAGTCCTATGGCGTCGCCGAGATTCTCAAGGATATCACCCTGACCGTCGAGGATGGCAGTTTCGTCGTGCTGGTCGGCCCCTCGGGCTGCGGCAAATCCACCTTGCTGCGGACCATTGCCGGCCTCGAACAATCGACCACCGGCAGCATCGAGATCGGTGGCCGCCATGTCAATGACCTGGCGCCGGCCGATCGCAAGATCGCCATGGTGTTCCAGTCTTACGCCCTCTATCCGCATATGGATGTGCGCGGCAATATGGGCTTTGGCCTCAAATTCGCGAAATTCCCCAAGAATGAAATCGAGCGCCGGGTCCAGGAAGCGGCCCGCATCCTGAAGCTGGAAGCCTTGCTCGACAGGAAGCCGCGCGATCTCTCCGGTGGCCAGCGCCAGCGCGTCGCCATCGGCCGCGCCATCGTGCGCGAGCCGGAAGTGTTCCTGTTCGACGAACCGCTCTCCAATCTCGATGCCGCCTTGCGCGTCAACACCCGCATCGAGCTTGCCAAACTGCATCGGATGCTGAAGGCAACCATCATCTATGTGACCCATGATCAGGTCGAGGCGATGACCCTGGCCGACAAGATCGTGGTGATGAACAAGGGTCGCATCGAACAGGCCGGCAAGCCGCTCGACCTCTATTACCGCCCGGCCAATCTTTTCGTTGCCGGCTTCATCGGCTCGCCGGCGATGAACTTCATTGCCGGCGCGGTGATCGAGGCCAGCGATCAACAGATCGTGCTGCAGAGCGAGAACGGTTTGCGCCTGGCCTTGCCGCACGCGGCTTGGGGCTCCAGCCAGATCGCCCTGGGCGATCAATTAACGCTCGGTCTGCGCCCGGAACATCTCAAGGTCGGTGCCACCGGCAGCAGCACCGCCGATCAAGTGACCCTGACCGGCACCGTCGATCTGATCGAGCGGCTGGGGGATATCGGCTATGCCCATATCCGGCTTGGCAATGGCACGGGGGCGCCGCTGGTGGCGGAAATCCGCAGCGCTTTGCCGCTGGCGGCCAATGATGCCGTCGCGATTTCCGGCGATGTCGAGCATCTGCATCTGTTCGATGCTAGCGGCACTGCGCTGGTGAAGACGACCGCCTGACCGCGGTCTGCGGCGCAATCTCACTTTGCCAGTTTGGCCAGCGCCACCTTGGAGGCTGGCTGCTTGCCGAGATAGTGGCAGATGCCTTGCCCGGCGGCGATCAGCGCATCGAGATTGACGCCGGTTTCGAGGCCAAGCCCATCGAGCATATAGATGAGATCCTCCGTCGCCAGATTGCCGGTGGCACCCTTGGCATAAGGGCAGCCACCGAGCCCGGCCACCGCGGCATCCACCGTGCGGACACCGAGATCGAGGCAGGCAACGACATTGGCCAAGGCCTGGCCGTAAGTATCATGGAAATGCACCGCGACCTGGGCCAAGCCGATTTCAGTGGCAACCGCCGCCGCCATCTCCCGCGCCTTCACCGCCGTGCCGACACCGATCGTATCGCCGAGCGAGACTTCATAGCAGCCAAGCTCGATCAATTGCCGGGCGAGGCGCACCACATCGCCGACCGGCACCTCACCCTGATAGGGACAGCCGAGCACACAGCTGACATAGCCGCGCAGCGCCATGCCGGCTTGCTTCGCCGCCAGCGCCACCGGGCGGAAGCGCTCCAGACTCTCGGCAATGCTGCAATTGATATTGGCCTGGCTGAAGGCCTCGCTGGCGGCGGCGAAGATCGAGATATCCGTGGCGCCGGCCGCCTGCGCCGCCGCGAAGCCTTTCAGATTGGGCACCAGCACCGGATAGCGCACCCCCGGCGGCCGGTCGATGCCCTGCAGCACCAGATCGCTATCCGCCATTTGCGGAATCCATTTCGGCGAGACGAAGGCGCCGGCCTCGATCACCGTCAGACCGGCCGCCGCCAGGGCATCGATCAAGGCGATGCGCACCGCCGCCGGCACCGGCTTGGCTTCATTTTGCAGCCCGTCGCGGGGACCGACCTCAACGACACGAACGCGTTTTTCCGTCACGTCTTTACGTCCAGCAGGATGAGTTCAACACCTTCGCTGACCAGATCGCCCTGGGCGAAGGGTAACGCGGCGATGACGCCGTCACGCGGTGCGCGGATCGTATGTTCCATCTTCATGGCCTCGACAATCATCAAGGCGGCACCCTTGGCCACATGATCGCCGAGTTTGACATGAACCGCAATGACGCTGCCCGGCATCGGCGACAGGATGCGCCCGGCCAGGCCCTCGCCATCGCTCTGAGCGGTGCGCGGATCGGCCAGACCGAAGACAGCTTCGGCACCGTCATGGAACAAGGTCAGGGTCTGGTCGGTGAAGACGGCGCTGGCCCGCTGGCGGATGCCATCGATCCTGGCCGTGAGGGCGCCATCTACCGCCAGGTCACCGGCGATATCGACCAGCATGCCATCCGGCAGGCGCAGGCTGAAGCCACCAGAGGGCCGCGGCCAGGCCCTTAACTCAAGCGGCGTGCCGTGATCGTCGAGCGTCAGGATCAAACCCGATCCGGCATCGTCGCCGGCCGCATCCGGCGCGGCCGGGGTATTGCTCCAGCCATCGGCGCGCTGCCAGGGCGAATGAGGATCGGCGGCAGCGATCTGCTGCGCGGCCTCTTGCGCCGCGCGGCACAGCAACGCGAGAGCGGCGAGCGCAATGAATTGCGCGCTCGCCCGTGCCAGCGGCGGCAGCAGCTCGGCCTGATGGCGCTGGATGAAGCCGGTATCGAGTGCTGCCGCGGCGAAGGCCGGATGGCTCACCAGGCGATGCAGGAAAGCCCGGTTATTGCCGAGCCCGACGATCTCGCAGCTCGCCAGGGCGGCCTGCAGTCGCGCTACGGCTTCGCTGCGATCGGCGCCCTGGGCGATGATCTTCGCCAGCATCGGATCATAATGCATGCTGACGGTGTCGCCTTGGCGGACACCGCTATCCACGCGCAAGCCGATGCGATCCTCGGGCCAGCGCAGATGCTGCACGCGGCCGGTCTGCGGCAGGAAATCGCGCTGCGGATCCTCGGCATAGAGCCGCACTTCAATCGCGTGACCCTGAAGGACGAGCTCTTCCTGCCGCCAAGGCAAGGCCTCACCGCGCGCCACCCGGATCTGCCATTCGACGAGATCGAGCCCAGTGATCGCCTCGGTCACCGGATGCTCGACCTGCAGGCGCGTGTTCATTTCCATGAAATAGAACTGATCATCCTCGACGATGAATTCGACGGTGCCGGCGCCGAGATAGCCGACCGAGCGCGCCGCCGCCACCGCCGCCGCACCCATGGCGGCACGGCGTTCGGCCGTCATGCCGGGGGCCGGCGCTTCCTCCACCACCTTTTGATGCCGGCGCTGGATCGAACAATCGCGCTCGAAGAGATGCAGGACATGGCCGTGGCTGTCGGCGAAGACCTGCATCTCGATATGGCGCGGCCGGGTGAGATAGCGCTCGATCAGCACCCGCTCATCACCAAAGGCGTTCTTCGCCTCACGCTGGGCGGAGGCGAGGGCGGCCGGAAACTCGGCCGCGGTCGCGACGATCTTCATGCCCTTGCCGCCACCGCCGGCAGTGGCCTTGATCAGCACCGGGTAGCCGATGCGATCCGCCGCCGCCGCCAAGAGATTCAGCGCCTGATCCTCGCCGTGATAACCCGGTACCAGCGGCACCTTGGCCGTCTGCATCAGGCGCTTGGCCGCACTCTTCGAGCCCATGGCGCGGATGGTGGCCGGCGTTGGGCCGATGAAAATGAGGCCGGCAACGGCACAGGCTTCGGCAAAATCGGCGTTCTCCGACAAGAAGCCATAACCGGGATGGACCGCATCGGCGCCACTGGCCTTGGCGGCGGCGATCACTTTCTCAATGGCGAGATAACTCTCGCGTGCCGTCGTGCCGCCCAGCGGATAGGCGCTATCGGCAGCCGCGACATGGGCGGCATCGCGGTCGACATCCGAATAGACCGCGACGGTGGCGATCCCCATGCGCCGCGCCGTCCGCATGACGCGACCGGCGATCTCGCCGCGATTGGCGATCAGAATTTTGCCGATGGAAGCTGTCATGCCTGCCAATCCGGCTTGCGTTTTTCCAGGAAGGCGGCGATGCCCTTGCGGCCTTCCGGGGCAACGCGGAGGATGGCGATCTCCTGGGCGGTCGATTCGATCACCGCCTCGTTGATCGGCCGGTCGACCATGACCACCAGTTTCTTGGCGGCGGCCAGCGCACCGGGCGGCGCCATCCGCAAAGATTCGATGTGGCGATGGATGGCGCCATCCAATTCCTCCGCCTCCACCACTTCATGGATGAGACCCAGCGCCAGGGCCTCGGCGGCCGGGAAACGTTCGCCGGTCAGGAACCAGCGGCGCGCCGCCCGCGCCCCCATGGCACGGACCAGATAAGGCGAGATCACCGCCGGAATCAGTCCAAGCCGCACTTCGGTGATGGCGAATTGCGCCGTCGGCACGGCCACCGCGATATCGCAGCAGGCAATGAGACCGAGCCCGCCGGCAAAGGCCGAGCCATGCACCCGGGCGATGGTCGGCTTCGGGCAGGTATCAATGACATGCATCAGATTGGCGAGCGCCCGCGCATCGGCCAGGTTCTCGGTCGGCGTATAGGCCTGCATGCGCCGCATCCAGCCGAGATCGGCGCCGGCCGAAAAGGTGGTGCCATTGGCGCCCAGCACCACGAATCTGGTGGCGGGATCATGCCCGGCTTCCTGGAAGGCGACGGTCAGCTCGCGGATGAGCGTGTCATCGAAGGCATTGTGCAAGGCCGGCCGGTCGAGGGTCAGGAATGCGATGCCTTCGTGATGGCTGATCAGCAGGCTCATTGCCGCAACACGCCGAAGCGTGTCTCCTGCAGGGGCGCATTGAGGGCAGCGGAAATCGACAAGGCAAGGACCATGCGCGTCTCCATCGGATCGATGATGCCATCATCCCATAACCGGGCCGAGGCGAAATAGGGATGACCTTCCCGTTCATATTGCGCCCGGATCGGTGATTTGAAAGCCTCTTCATCGGCCGCCGGCCAGGCACTGCCTTTGGCCTCGATGCCGTCGCGCTTGACCTGCGCCAGGACATTGGCCGCCTGGTCGCCGCCCATCACCGAGATGCGGGCATTGGGCCAGGTCCACAGGAAGCGGGGGTCATAGGCGCGGCCGCACATGCCGTAATTGCCGGCGCCAAAACTATTGCCGATGATGACGGTGAATTTCGGCACCTTGGCACAGGCGACCGCCATCACCATCTTGGCGCCGTCCTTGGCGATGCCGCCGGCCTCGTATTTCCGCCCGACCATGAAGCCGGTGATGTTCTGCAGGAAGACCAGCGGAATGTTGCGCTGGCAGCAGAGCTCGATGAAATGCGTGGCCTTCAGGGCCGATTCCGAAAACAGCAC
>WNFM01353157.1_pt1 | contig 10323 bp, 9 predicted proteins | sample 5400271 | NCBI WGS metagenome assembly WNFM01 (sample SAMN13153352, study PRJNA577476) | soil metagenome | isolation source: 60 cm saprolite on Douglas fir-dominated hillslope | place: USA:California | collected 2013-09-17 | reverse complement strand
GTCGGCCAGAAGCAGGACACGGTCGAGCCGCGCCGCCAATCGCTCATCGTGGGTGACGATGACGAGACTGGTACCGAGCTCGCGATTGAGCTCCAGCATCAGTTCGAACACATGCGCCGCATTCATGCCGTCGAGGTTACCCGTGGGTTCGTCGGCGAGTACCAGTCTCGGTTGAGTGACGAGCGCGCGGGCGACCGCGGCGCGCTGCCGTTCGCCGCCGGAGAGTTGCGAGGGGCGATGCGTGAGGCGTTCGGCCAGCCCAACGCGCGCCAGCAGAGCGCTCGCCCGCGCCTTGGCGGCGCGCGGATTCATTCGCCGCACCAGCAGCGGCATCGCGACATTTTCGAGCGCGGTGAATTCGGGCAGCAGGTGATGAAATTGATAGACGAAGCCCACGGCGCGATTTCGCAAATGACCGCGCTCGGTATCGTTCAGGCGATTCATTGCGGATCCTGCGATCTCCACCGTGCCGCCGGTCGGCAGATCGAGCCCTCCCAGGAGCTGCAGCAGCGTCGTTTTGCCGGATCCGGAAGCGCCGACGATGGCGATTCTCTCACCGGCGCGTACGCTGATGGACACCGCCCGCAATACCAGGATTTTCACGTCGCCCTGGACGAATTCCTTGGCGAGATCCTTCCCCTCGAGCACCATCGCATTTGAATTCGGCATCGTCATTCCCATCCTCAATCGTTTCGCAGCGATTCTGCGGGCAGCAAGCGGGCGGCACGCGCCGCGGGGTACAGGGTGGAGAGGCAGGCGAGCACGAAGGCGAAACCGCAAATGCGCGCCACGTCCGTCGGCCGCACGCGGGCCGGCAAGTCGCTCATGAAGTACACGCGGGCATCCAGGAACTTGAATCCGACGATGCCTTCGAGTCCGTGCACCAAATCCTGCAAGTTCACCGCGATGACGACGCCCAGCAACACGCCGATGCCGATTCCCAGCAGCCCGATCAAGCTGCCTTGCACCACGAATACCGCCAAAATACTCCGCGGTGAAGACCCGAACGTGCGCAAGATGGCGATGTCGCGGCGTTTGTCCTTCACCACCATGACCATGGTCGACACGACATTGAATGCGGCGACGGCCACCATCAGCGACAGAATGAAGAACAGAATGCGTTTGGTGATCGAGATCGAACGAAAGAAATTGGCGTGTTCGTTGGTCCAATCCTGCACCTCGAAGTCGCCGCCCATCGAAATGGCGGCGGCGCGCGACACTCGCGGCGCAGCGTACATATCGGCGAGGCTCAAGCGAATGCCCGTTACATCGCCCCCCATTCGCAAGAGCTTCGCGGCGTCCGGCATGGCGACGATCGCGATCCGCCGATCGTATTCATACATGCCGATGGACAGGATGCCGGTCACTTCGAATGCGCGCATCCTGGGCATCACCCCGAGCGGAGTGACGTCGCCCAACGCCACCAGCAGCACCACGCGATCGCCGACTTTCGCGCGCAGTTCCTCGGCCAGCGCAGACCCCAGTATCACCCGATACTTGCCCTCGGCCAGATCACTCATTCGACCGCTCGTCAAATGCGGCCCCAAGTCGACGACGCGCCGCTCCGCCTCCGGCAATACGCCGCGCACCAACACGCCGGACGACTTGTCGCCATGGATCAGCATGCCTTGTTCTTCGATATACGGTGCCGCACCCACGATGCCGGGGAAGCGCTCGAGTTTCTCGAGATCCGGCCGCCAGTTCGCGATCCGCCCTTCGAGGCCGGAAATCGTCGCGTGCGCCGTCAGGCTCAGGATTCGCGTTCGCAGCACTTCCTCAAAGCCGTTCATCACCGACAGCACCACGATCAACACCGCGACCCCGAGCGCGAGGCCGAGTATCGCGATGCCGGCGATCAACGACACGGAACCGTGCTTGGGCGATGCACGCAGATACCGCAATCCGACGAATCCCTCATACCAGTAGCGCATCATTCGTATCGCAGCGCTTCGGCGGGTTGGGTTCGCGCGGCTTGCAGAGCGGGATACACGGTCGCAACCAGCGTCAGAATCAACGCAGCGGTCCCGATTCTCGCTACGTCGCCGGCATGCACTTCGCTCGGAAGACCCGATATGTAGTACACGTCCGGATCCATGAAATGGAACCCGAATGTCTGTTCCAGGAACGGCACGATGACGTCCACGTTGCAGGCCAGCGCAAGGCCGAGCGCCACGCCGACGGCGGCACCGATCCACCCGATGAGCACGCCTTGCGTGATGAACACCGCAATGACGCCGCGCGGACTTAGGCCGAGCGTGCGCAGGATCGCNNCCGCTTGTCGTTCACCACCATGATCAGCGTGGCCACTATGTTGAACACGGCAACGGCGACGATGAGCATCAGCATCAACCCCATCATGGTCTTTTCAATGCGTATGGCGCGAAAATACGCCCCGTTGTCCTCGGTCCAGTCGCGCACCTGCAGGCCCGGTGCGAGCCGCGCAGCGGCGTCGCGCGCCAACTGCGGCGCCTTCAGCACATCGTAGAATTTGAGCCGTATCCCGCTGGGACCGTCGACGCCTCGGAAGGCCTCCGCATCCTGAAGATTGACGAGCGCCAATACGCTGTCGTGCTCTTGCAGCCCGACCTCGAAAATGCCCGCCACCTGGAAATCCCGCAGACGCGGCACGACGGCGTCGCTCGTGCCGGCGGCGGACGGTGCGTTGCCGGGGATCATGACCGTCACTTCATCGCCCACGCCCACTTGCAGCTGGTACGCCAGCATCCTTCCTAAGATGATTCGATTCGAATCGGGCTTAAGGTCGCTGAGCCTGCCCTCGCGCATCGCATCGGCAATGGATGACACTTGGAGCTCGAGCTCGGGATCGATGCCGCGGACGATGGCGCCGCTCATCGACGGCTGCCGGCTCAACATCGCATCGGTATCGAGGAATGGCGCCGCGCCCGTCAGGCCCGGCGTTCCCTGCAATTGCCGGATGCGGGTTCGCCAGTCGCCGATCGGCGCGCCCGCCGCGCTGTTCAAAGTCGCGTGCGCCGTCAAGCTCAGCAGGCGCGTCCGCAACTCCGATTCCAGGCCGTTCATGACCGATAGCACCGTGATCAGGGCGGCCACGCCCAGCGCGACCCCGGCCAGCGACACCCAGGTGATGAAGGACACGAAAAAGCTGTGCTCGCGGGCCAGCGAATAGCGCAGACCCACGAAAACGGGAAGGGGCTGAAACATGCGCGGCGATTAAACCACAAAAGACAATGCAATCAGAGTGTTAATTGGGTCAACTATTGCACCCTCCGTGCGGTGTTATAGTTTGGGGGGACCAAGGCTTCTTCAAGGAATAGGGGTTAAAAAATGAGGTACGCCATGCGGTATCGAAACCTACTGCTTGCAGCAGTGCTCGCCAGCGGCCTCGCCGGGGCCGAAACCATTGCGATCGACAACGGCATTGCCGTCAAAGAATCCGACGTAGCCACGCCGGCTCGCGGCATGACCATGGACCAGGTGGCGACGAAGTTCGGAGCTCCGGTCAACAAAGTGCCGGCCGTCGGCAAGCCGCCGATCTCGCGCTGGGAATATCCGGGCTTCGTCGTGTATTTCGAAGCCAACCACGTGATTCACAGCGTGGTCGCGAACTCTTAAAGCAAATCGCGTAAGATCGCCGGGTCTTGGCTCGTGCCTACCGCGACCTGTTCGCGGCGGGCGTTTATTTTTTTACGTTTGACATGTTGATGCCCCTACTCGCACCCCATCTCCCCAACGCCCAGGCGCCCGTCGTCAAATGGGGCAAGCTCTACGGCGCGGCGCCAGCACTCGCCATCGCGGAGGCCGCGACGCGCGCGAGCGGACCGCTCATCGTCATCGCGCAGAGTACGCGCGAGGCGGAAGCCTTGAGCGATGAAATCCGATTCTTTGCCAGCGGTGCCTTGAGCATCAGGGTTTTCCCCGATTTAGAGACCCTGCCCTACGACGCCTTCTCCGCGCATCCCGATATCACCTCCGGCCGGCTCGCCACCTTGGCAGAGCTTCCGCGCGCCCGGAAGGGCGTCTGGTTGGTCGCCATCGACACCTTAATGCAGCGCTTGGCGCCCCGCAGCTACGTCGAGGCCTACTCCCTCAAAGTCCAGGTGGGCGAAAGCCTCGATCTGGAAGCGCTGCGCGCTCAATTGGCCATGGCCGGATATGCCGCCGTCACGCAGGTCGTCGCGCACGGCGAAATCGCGGTACGGGGTTCGCTGATCGACGTCCAATGGGTTCGGACACTCCTTTTCGAATCGACATGCTGGATCGGGATGTCGACAGCATCCGGCGCTTCGATCCGGACACACAGCGCTCCTTGGACAAACTGGACCGCATCGAGCTCCTGCCTGCGCGCGAGACGCCGCTGAATCCCGACGCCGTACGGGAGTTCCGCCGCCGCTACCGCCTGCGCTTCACCGGTGATCTGTCGGAGCAAGCGATTTACCGCGACGTGAGTTCCGGAATCGCGCCCGGCGGCATCGAATACTTCTTGCCCTTGTTCTTCGATCGCACGTCGGACCTGTTCGAGTATTTGCCGCCGGACAGCGTGCTCGTCGACATGAACGACGCCGTATCCCGGTTGGACGGTCTCTGGAACGGCATCGTCGAACGCCATGAACAATTGCGCCATGACCGGCACCGGCCGATCTTGGACCCCGCGGAGGTCTATTTGACGCCCGCGGAATTCATGGCGTCATTCGCGGCCTGGCAACAGATTCAACTGCACACCTTCGAATGGCCCCCGGGGACCGCCGGGCTCACCCAAAATTTCCCGAGCGTCGCGCCGGCCGCGGTGCGTATCGACCCCCGCGCCGAACAGCCGGCGGCGGAGTTGGTATCGCATATCCAGGCAAGCCCCGCGCGCATTTTGCTCGCCGCCGAGTCCGCCGGACGCCGCGAATTGCTGCTCGATCTGCTGCGCGGCCGCGGCATTCAGGCGAAGATTTTCGACAATTTTGCGAATTTTCTCGCCAGCTCCTTGAGTCTCGGAATTACCGTATCGGCCGCCGTGTCGGGCTTGAGGCTGGACACGCCGGCGCTGGAAATACTCACCGAAGCACAATTGTTCGGGGATCGCGCGCGGCAGGAACGCAGGCGCCGCCGTGCCGAGCGCGATCCGGCGAAAATACTCAAGGAGCTGTCGGACCTTCGCATCGGTGCGCCCGTGGTGCACGAATCCTACGGGGTCGGACGCTATGTCGGACTGCAGACCATGGACGTCGCCGGCTACACCGGCGAATTTCTCGTGCTCGAATATGCCGACGGCGACAAGCTGTACGTTCCCGTGCAAGCGCTGCACCTCGTGTCCCGCTACACCGGAGCGCCGGCGGAAACCGCACCGCTCCACAAACTCGGCGGCGAGCAATGGCAGAGGGCGCGCCGCAAGGCGGCACAGCGCATACGCGATGTGGCCGCGGAGCTTTTGGATCTGTACTCGCGCCGCGCCGCTCGCCAAGGCGCGCAAATGCAGGCCGTCGAAGCCGACTATCGGGCCTTTCAAGCCGGCTTTCCGTTCGAAGAGACCGCCGACCAAGCCGCCGCGATCGATCAGGTGCTGAGCGACCTCAAATCCGACAAACCCATGGATCGGGTCATCTGCGGCGATGTCGGCTTCGGCAAGACCGAGGTCGCGCTGCGGGCCGCCTTCGTCGCCGTCCAATCCGGCAAACAGGTCGCGGTACTGGTGCCCACCACCCTTCTCGCTCAGCAGCACTACACGACCTTCGTCGACCGATTCGCCGACTGGCCGGTCCGTATCGAGAGCCTGTCGCGCTTTCGCAGCAACAAGGAGGCGGAGGGAGTCCTCGCCGGCGTCGCCGCAGGCAAGGTCGACATCGTCATCGCCACGCAACGACTGCTGCAGGGTAAGACGCGCTTCAAGGACTTGGGACTGGTGGTGATCGACGAGGAACATCGTTTCGGCGTACGCGACAAGGAGAGACTGAAGGCCCTGCGAACCGAGGTGGACGTTCTCACACTGACCGCAACCCCGATTCCGCGCACCCTGAACATGGCCATGGGGGGCCTGCGCGATTTGTCGCTGATCACGACTCCGCCCGCGGAACGTCTGGCCGTGAAGACCTTCGTCCTGGAATGGAATGAAACCGTGGTACGCGAGGCGAGCCTGCGGGAGATTCGGCGCGGCGGGCAAATATACTTCGTCCACAACACGATCGAGACCATCGAGAAGACGGCGCAGGCCATCCGCAAGCTCGTGCCCGAGGGGAATGTCGCGGTGGGGCACGGCCAGATGCGCGAACGTGATTTGGAACAACTCATGCTCGATTTCTATCATCGGCGCTTCAACGTTCTCGTCTGTACCACCATCATCGAAAGCGGCATCGATGTGCCGACGGCGAACACCATCGTCATCGACCGCGCGGATCGATTCGGTTTGGCGCAAATCCATCAATTGCGCGGCCGCGTCGGACGGTCGCATCACCGCGCGTACGCCTACTTGATTACGCCGCCGCGAAAGACCATGACTGCCGATGCGGTCAAGCGTCTGGAAGCGCTGGAATCGCTCGAGGAACTCGGTGCCGGATTCACGCTGGCCACCCACGATCTCGAGATTCGCGGCGCGGGCGAACTCTTGGGCGACGAACAAAGCGGGCAGATTCAAGAGATCGGCTACAACCTGTACATGGAATTGCTGGAACGTGCCGTTTCGGCGTTGAAATCCGGAAAGCAACCCGATCTCGAACGGCCGCTCGACGCCGGACCCGAGGTTGAGCTGCATGTGCCGGCGCTGATCCCGGAGGACTATGTGCCCGACGTGCATTTGCGGCTGGTGCTCTACAAGCGCATCGCCAGCACGCCGTCCCGCGAAGAGCTCGACGAAATGAAGGTCGAGATGATCGATCGCTTCGGACCGATGCCGGACTATGCGCAATCGCTATTTCGCGCAACCCGGCTCAAGTTGCGCGCCGCGGAACTGGGAATACGCAAGATCGACGCCGGCGCGACCAGCGGCTATTTCATTTTCGAGGAGACGAACAAGGTCGATCCGAAACGCGCGCTCAAATTGATTCAAGGAAAACCCAAGGAATACCGTCTCGACGGTCCGCTGAAATTACGCTTCACTCATGACGCGCGCACCGAAGAGAAACTGTTCACCCGCGTCGAACAGTTGGTCGAACAACTCACCTAGCGCCACCGCTGCTGCGGCCGCCGGGGAGCGCGTCCCCCGGAGACGGCCGCTCGCCGGACGGCCGCTCGCCGAACGGCCGCTCATCTCCCGGCTACTGAATCGCTCCGAGAAAATCGCCCTTGCCGATTTCGACGCCGCCTTTGCGCAGCAATGCGTAGACCATGCTGACATGGAAGTAGAAATTCGGCAGCACGAAGTCGTTCAAGTATGCGATACCGGTGAATTTCCACGAGCCGCTCGGGAACTTGAGTTCGACGCTGCGGCTTTCGGCGTCTTTGAGCTGGGACGCGGTGACCGTCTCGAGAAAATCCAAAGTCTTGGCAATTCGCGCCTTCAGATCGGCAAACGTCACTTCGGTGTCCTCGTGCTTCGGCACCTCGATTCCCGCCAAACGCCCCGCCGCTCCTTTGGCGGTGTCGCACGCGATTTGCACCTGGCGCGTGAGCGGATACATGTCGGGAAACAGTCGCGCCTGGGCGAGAACCGCGCAATCGAATTTCTTCGCCGCGGCGTGCGTCGCCGCCTTGTCGAGAATAGCCGACATATTGGTCAATCCGCGCGTCAATACCGGAATCGAAAAATCGTACATGGAAATCGACATCGATCTCTCCTTCGTTAGCCTAGCCAGCCGGGGCGACACTGTAACCAAAGTTCAACCGGTTGAGTAGCGAAGATACCAACGCGATTTCTATAGTAAAATCGGCGACCCTATGCTCCCCTTCTCCGCAGCGAGTGAACGCAACAAGGACCCCATCCTCGAGGTATTGCGCGTCCGCCTTGCGGATCGCACTCAGGTGTTGGAAATCGGCAGCGGCACCGGCCAACACGCCGTGTATTTCGCTCGAGCGCTGAGCAGTTTGATTTGGCACCCCACGGAGCAATTGGCGTACCTGACGGATCTGGCCGAGCGCGTGAGGCTCGAAGGGCCCCAGAATCTGCGCGCGCCCACGCTGCTCGACGTCCGCCAGGCCGTTTGGCCGGTTCGCAGCGTCGATGCCATATTCACGGCCAACACTCTGCACATCATGTCGTGGCCCGAGGTCACGGCCTTGTTCCGCGGCATCGGCGACGTGCTGGCGCCGGGCGGCGTGCTATGCGTCTATGGGCCGTTTCGCTACGCAGGCCGATATACATCGGACAGCAACCAGGAATTCGATCGGATGCTGCAGGAACGCGACCCTCAATCGGGTTTGCGCGACATTCAGGCGATCAATTCGCTGGCCGAGCAGTACGGTTTGCGGCTGGACGCGGATCATGACCTGCCCGCGAACAATCGCTTGCTGGTCTTCAACAAGGAACCCGGGTAAAGCGCTAAGATTGCCGCCATGGACTTCCCCTACCGCAGCGCGCTGATCGTCGGGACCGGTCCTGGAATCAGCGCCTCGCTCGCACGCCGCCTCGCCGGATTCGGCGTGAAAATCGCCTTGGCGGCCCGTAATGTCCAAAAGCTCGACGCACTGATCCGAGACACCGGCGCGCAGGCATTCGCCGCCGATGCCGCCAATCCGCAATCCGTTGCGAGGCTCTTCGATCAGGTGCGGGACCGTATCGGCGAGCCCGAAATCGTGGTTTACAACGCAGGAGCCCGTGCCCATGGTCCGCTCGCCGAACTCGATCCGGAGGCGGTGCAAGAGGCCGTTGCGATCACGGCATTCGGAGGATTTCTCGTGACCCAGCAAGCGGCAAAGCGCATGGTGCCGCGCGGACACGGCGCCATCCTGTTGACCGGCGCGACGGCGAGCATCAAAGGCTTTGCACATTCGGCGTCCTTTGCCATGGGCAAGTTCGCGCTGCGCGGTCTGGCGCAGAGCGCCGCGCGCGAACTCGGCCCCAAAGGCATCCATGTCGCGCACTTCATCATCGACGGCGCGGTGCGCGCGGCGCACCGCCCGGATCCCGCGGACAACCCCGACAGCACGCTCGACCCCGACGCCATTGCCCAGAGCTATGTGGACGTATTACGCCAGCCTCGCAGCGCCTGGTCGCATGAGATTGAACTGCGTCCCTGGGCTGAACGCTTCTAGTGAGCACGATAGTCATTGATGCGTCCCGATCCCGGGCCTCCGGGCTCGCCGAGCGTTGGTATGTGGTGATCGTGATGTGCCTGATCTACGCGGTCAGCATCGCAGACCGCTACGTGGTCTCGACGGTGCTGGAACCCATCCGCCTGGATCTGCGATTGAGCGACGCCGGCGTGGGATTTCTCACCGGCGTGCCTCTGGGTCTATTTTACGTCTCCTTCGGCATTCCGATGTCGTGGCTGGCGGACCGCAAAAACCGACGGAATATTCTCGCCGCCTCCCTGATCCTCTGGTCGGGGTTCACCGCGCTGTGCGGACTGTCGAGAAACTACTGGCAATTCCTGGCGGGCCGAGTCGCCGTCGGCATCGGCGAAACGGGCGGAACTCCGCCGGCAAACTCCATCATCGCGGATCATTTCCCGGCGGATCGGCGCCCCATGGCGCTCGGCGTGTTCGCGCTCGGCGCGCCGATCGGCGCCTGGTTGGGCGCGGACATGGCGGGTGCGGTGGCGCACGCCTTTGGCTGGCGCGCGGCATTTCTGGCCCTGGGTATTCCCGGCGTGATCATGGGAGCCATCGTTTATCTGACCATTCGAGAACCGGCACGCGGACGCTTGGACGCCGTGGCCGACTCCGGCGCGCCGCCGCTGTTGGAGTCCCTGCGGTTCCTGTGGCGCCAAAAGGCTGCATTTCATGTGGTCATGGGTTCGGGCGTATGCGCTCTCTGGGGTTGGGGTCTCATATGGTTCACGCCCACCTTTCTCATGCGCACGTACAGCCTCAACGTCGGCGAAGCGGGGGCGGTCACCGGACATATTCACTTGGTAGGCGGCATTGTCGCGACGGCGGGGACCGCCTGGATCTTATCGCGCCCCTCCATGGCCGATCCGCGGCGCGTTGTGTGGCTGTTGGCGGCGGGCGTCGGATTGACCACCATTCCGTCGTTCATTGCCTACTGGACCCAATCTCTGTGGATCGCGAAATCAATGTTCTGGATATTCATTCCCGCCATCTATTTTTACATCGGCCCCTGCATGGGTTTGATGCAAAACCTTGCTCCCCCCCGCATGCGCGCCATGTTCACCGCCTGGTCCCTGGTCGTCGGCAATGTATTCAATCTGATCATCGCGCCTCAGGGCGTCGGACTGTTGAGCGACTGGTTCGCGGGCAGCCGCGGCG
>WNFM01210148.1_pt1 | contig 10323 bp, 11 predicted proteins | sample 5400271 | NCBI WGS metagenome assembly WNFM01 (sample SAMN13153352, study PRJNA577476) | soil metagenome | isolation source: 60 cm saprolite on Douglas fir-dominated hillslope | place: USA:California | collected 2013-09-17 | reverse complement strand
CACTTTTTCCGCATTGATGACGATCACGAAATCGCCCGTATCTACATGTGGAGTGAAGATCGGCTTTTGCTTGCCTCTCAACAGATTCGCCACCTTGACGGCTACCTGCCCCAAGGGCTGGTTATTAGCGTCAACAATGTACCACCTTCGCTCTATATCACTCGCTTTTGCTGAGAAAGTCCTCATGGCAATTAACCGAAAAGAGCGGGCAAAATAGGTGAAACCAATCCCAGTGTCAACCAACACTTTAACTAAACTACGCAGGAGCAGACTATTGCGCCGATTACGCTCTTTCCCGATACTTTTGGCGGCATCTCTAGTTGGCGGGGTTCCGTCAATTGACGGGGTTCCCCCAATTGGCGGGGTTCCCCCGGCGTCCGGGGCGCCCGAGCCGATCACTTTGTGGAAGCAATCGGCATTTTGAAGGAAGCGGAAAAGAGCGACCCAAAAAACGTCGAGATTCTCTACCGCATTTCGCGAGTTGAATCCGACCTGGAGGAAGACCTTTCGGATGACTCCAAGAAAAAAAACTACGCTTTGGAGTCTGTCGCTTACTCTAAACGTGCCATAGAAGCCGATCCACGAAGCTCAAATGCACATCTCGCAGCAGCGATCGCGTACGGGGATCTGACCGATTTCGTCGATGACAGGACCAAGATGGAATACTCCAAGGTGATCAAAAGCGAGGCTGAAAAAGCGATCGAGCTGGACCCGAAGAACGACTACGCCTACCTGGTCCTGGCGCGGTGGAACTTCGAGATGACGCAATTGAACCCGATCCTAAGGGGTTTTGCAGAGCTACTTTATGGACAGATGCCGCCTGCTTCCCAAGAAAAGGCGCTCGAAGATTTCCAAAAAGCAATCGCTCTCGCTCCTAATAGAATCATTCATCACTACTGCTACGGCGATGCATTGGCCAGGCTCGGCCGCAAGGAACAGGCCAAAGCCGAATTTCAGAGGGTGCTACGCCTGACCGCAACCGGTAGAGAAGAGCGCGGCTACCAACAGAAAGCTTCATCGGGACTGAAGATACTGGATCGATGAGGCGACCGTGGATTAGTCAGTTGGCCGGACGACGATGCCAGGCTCGGTTGACACCATAGGGGGGCGAGGCTCCCGCACGACCTAAACTGATATTCAAGGCTGACGATTTTCCCGATCCAGCATAGGCAGGGCCGACTGACGCGCCGAGCGGCCGACCCCTGGAATGGCTACATCACAAAATGCGGCCGAACCTGCAGACTCTCTTAGTTTCTGGGACGTCGGAGCCAACGGCTCGGCAGCCAGAGGGGGTTGCACCCAAGGTCGCCTGACTAGCGCTCGGCGCTGCGAGAATCTGTCGGCGCTTCGGGAGCCTCGCCCCGCCAACTCCTGCCTTTGAATATCAGGGCTAACCAGCCGCCCAACATCCCCAAACCGCCAAGCGGCGTAATTGCTCCCAGCCAGTGAATGTTCGTCAACGCCAGCAAATACAGCGATCCGCTAAAAACGACGACACCGCCGAGGACGAGCCAGAAGGCAAGCCGCGGAAACGGGTTCCAACGGGAGATGGCCAGCAGGACCACAGAATGCACCAAATGATACAGGACTCCTGTTTGCCAAATCGATAAAGTGCCTAGGGCATCGAACCTGGAATGCAACACATGCGCACCGAAGGCTCCGCAAGCGACCGCAAAAAAGCCGGTCAAGGCCGCAACATTCCTTGATAAATGATGATTCATCACAAATATGCTCTCATTCTAAGGAGAGGGTGGAAATGAAGAAGATTGGTGTATTGGCAATGGTATTCTTGGTGTCAATGGTGTCGTTCGCGTCCGACGTCGAGCCTGCGCTTCAACAAGCCGACAAGCTCGAGTTACAGGGTGACACCGAGTCCGCAATTCATGTCCTCAAAGACGCTGAGACCGCTTCCCCGGACAACGGTGAGATCGAGAAACGATTGGCGCGCCTTTATGCGCGCCGAATCCAGGAGATCAACGATCAAACCAAGAAGAAAACCGATGCGAACCTAGCGGTCGAACTCGGCAAGAAAGCCGTTGCCAAGCTACCGAACGATTCCCAGGCGCACGTCGGGTTGGCTGCCGCCTATGGCCAGTTGTGTTGGTTTGTTGATGATCGAACCCGGGTCGAATATTCAAAAGCGATCTATCAAGAGGTAAACAAAGGGCTCGCCCTGGATCCGGATAGCGACTACGGGCACCTGATTTTGGCTCGTTGGAACTTTGAAATGGCGACACTCAACCCGCTGTTAAAGGGCATCGCCGAGCTCGTTTACGGGCAGTTCCCACCGGCATCAACTCAGGCGGCCATTGCTAATTTCAAAAAAGCCATCGAACTCGCTCCCGACCGAGTCATTCATCATGCCGAATATGCCAAAGCTCTAGAAGCGCTGGGTGAAAAGGATAAGGCGCGAGAAGAGTGGACGAAAGTGATCGACCTCAAAGCGGTCGATGCGCAGGACCGTTTATATCAGCGGATTGCCGCCGAACATTTGCACCAGAAAGCTCCGGCGGAAGCTGCCAAAAGTTAAGGAAATTGGGTTTCCCCGCAGTGGCGTCCGTTCCGCGGATTTAACGTTCCCATTTGGAACAACCTCATCTGGAGGCGGTTACCCGGTGACAGCTCCAGAGCTCATTTTGCTTCAGCTCGCCCGAACTCGCAGCGGTGTTGCTTTCGGAGAAACCAGTCTGATAAGGTGCCGTTTCGCTAGAGCAGAAAACGAGTTCAATACAATGACGCAAAACGAGAATCTGTTTAGTTTCCCGACGTTGACCGCTCGGGGATCAGTCGGCAATTGGGCCGTGCTGATCGTTGGGATCGTCAGCTTGCTGGGATCGGCTTTACGAGCACAGGAGTCTGGCATCAATGCGGCACCGGTGAACACAGTGATCGGTACCGTAAACGTCGGGAGCGAGCCATTCGGTGTGGTGGTCTCTCCCAATAACCAGTTTGTATACGCTGCTAACTATGGAGGGGCTAGCGTCTCTGTCATTGATGCTGCCACCAATACAGTACAAACGACTATCTCGGTCGATCGAAACCCGGCAGAGCTGGCGATCAGCTCCGATGGCAGCAAATTGTATGTAACGAATGAAAAGGCTCCCGGCACCGTGACCGTTGTCGACTTGGCTAACGGGAACTCTACCCACACCATTACCGGGCTCGGGACAAACCCTTACGGGGTGGCTCTAACTCCAGACGGAAAACAGCTCTGGGTCGCGAATTCTGGAGGGAATACCGTAAATGTAATTGATACCAGCAATCATAGCGTAGTCTCCTCTATCGTTGTGGGAACCCGCCCGGCGTTCATTGCCTTCACACCAGATGGCGAGAAAGCATACGTGACCTGCAACCATCGGGTCTTTGTTATTAACGCCGCACGCCGAACCGTGAAAACATCGATTCAGGTTGGTAACCTACCTCTCGGTATCGCTATCACACCGACGGGTACAACGGCCTACATCGTGGACTTTCATACCTTCACTGACTCTGGGACGGCTTTAGTCATCGACACGGCAACTGATACTTTAATTAAAACCATTAAACTAGGTAGTAGCGCTCCCGGGGAAAGACCTGCGCTGCTTCCCAACGGACGATACCTGTATTACCCCGAGTCTGAGGTTGGAGGTGTTGCCCTGATTAGCACCACAACAAACTCTGTGGTGAATGATGGTTTCGCGTGTGCACAGCCCGGGGACATCGCGATTTCGCCGGACGGTACCCACGCCTATGTGACCGACGCCATAGACGACATCGTCACCGTGGTTCAGATCAGCCAATAGCTACCTAACCAGGCTTGATGATCCGCAGATAGGCCGTTAACACTCGGCGCCGGATCGGTTCCGCCTGCAGGGCGATCTCACGCTGCAGGCGGACATATTCGGAGCGGCCCTCCAGCGTTTCAATCGGAACCGGCTCAAATCCAAACGCGGTTAGATCGTAAGGACTCGCCCTCATGTCGAGCTCTCTGGCCGAGCGCGCGAGCGCAAAGGCATCGGCCAGCAGTTCTGACTCAATCCAAGGAGCGATTTTGTAACAAAACCGGTAGAGATCCATATTCGCGTGGATACAGGCCGGTTGATCCATCTCGGTGGTTAACGTTCTTTCGAGCTGCGCGAAGTTCCGTGGTTTAGCTTCTTCGCTAAAGAAACGGAACGCATCAAAGTGCGTACAACAAAGCTGCTGTGATTCCACAAAAGCATCCAAACTTGGACGCGACAATCGCAGCGGAACTTGTTGATGGCGCACCGCGCGTTCTCGATAGACCATGGCCCATTCATGCAAACCGAAGCAGCTAAAATTGGGCGTCCGCTCGCCGGTCCGCTGCAGGAAGGCGATCGCCCAATCCACGAACGGCCGGCGATTCGCAGGGAATGGTTTTAGCCGCAGGCCGGCCTCAGCCTTTTCCCAGACACCGGCGGCGCCATCGTTCATATCAGCGTCCTCCAAAATGACGCCGGGGCCGGGAGACCAGCGGAGGATTTGCGCCGGGCGAAAGGAATAATACTCAAACAAAAAATCGTAAACTGGATGCCGGGCGTGCCGCGATCGGCGCTCGAGAAAAGGATCGACCCATTCTGAAACCCGGGCCTGATGCTTTTGCGCTCGTTCCTGCCAGATCGCTTTCGTTAAAAACCGCTCCTCGCCTTTCACCCGGTTTTCAGAAGCGAGACCGTCCCAATCAGGCAGGGTCTCTAGCGGAATCAACTCATTCATCGTGGAGCGAAAATCTTATCAATGTACCGCACAGATCTGGTCTTTAGTTAGTACGACGCTGGCTTATCATAGCGGCTTCGACAATGAGCTTGTCAGTTTACTTTGCCGGAGAACTCTTTAATGCCAAGCATCTATCGGGGAATGCCGGTCTAGCCGCCGCCATCGAGCGTGAATCAAACGGGCAGATCATTTGTGTCCTGCCGCAGACGCTCGAAAGCCGGGAAGAAGGCGCTCATTTTATCCGCGACGAAGATCTGGAAAACCTGATCACTTCAGACATCGCTCTGTTCAACTTCGATGGATCAGAAATCGATTCTGGAACTGTGGTGGAATTCATGGTCGCAAAATTTGCTGATATCCCAGCTTTGTTACTCCGTACCGATTTTCGACGCGGCGGTGACCAAGGCCAAGATCCATGGAATCTTATGTTGAGCTTTTATCCAAGAACCAGGACCTGTTGCCTGGACAGCATGGCTCTGTATAAGACGGCTCTATCCCAAGGACTCGACCCTTCCGGCGCAGCCGACTGGATGTTGAACCAGGTCGCAGTCAAAGTGGTACCGGAATTGCACGCGCTTGCGGAAAGCGATCCAATTTTGCCATCGAACCTCGCGGACTCTGTCTATGATTGGTTGGCCCGGTTTCCCGGCTTTCGATCCTCAGATTCGGTTACCCGAATCCATCGCGCGCTTGCGCGGAAAACCTCCGCAAAATAACGCCATGCGTTACCTTATCGCTCCCGACAAATTTAAAGGGACTCTTTCCGCGCAGGAAGTAGGCCGGATCGTGGCCGAGGTTGCCTGTAATCAAGACCCAGGGGCGACCGTCGACATCCTTCCCATTGCGGACGGAGGAGAAGGCACCGCTGCGCTTTTGGCTGTGCAACTCGGCGCTCAGCCGAGAAGCCTGGAAACCGTAGACGCGCTCGGACGCCCCATTTCAGCGGAATATTTTGTTTCTGAAACCGAGGCATTCCTTGATATGAGCGCCGCTTCCGGCCTCTGGCAGATCGCTCCGGACGAACGTCAGCCGCTCCGATCGAACACCTATGGCACCGGCCAGATCGTCAGGGAACTAATCAATGCCGGTTTGGCGCCGATCTATGTTGGCCTTGGAGGAAGCGCCACCGTCGATGCCGGGATTGGGATCGCAGCGGCGCTGGGATACGAATTCTACGATGCCAACGACCGGCTGGTTGAGCCGATCCCAGCTTATCTTGACCAAATTGCGCATATTAAGAAACCGGCCTTCGCAAAAGCAACCAAGGTTGTGGGCTTAGCCGATGTCGAAACAAAATTGCTCGGCAAGAACGGCGCCATCTACACGTTCGGTCCGCAAAAAGGATTGAACCCTGAGCAAGTCCACGACTTGGATCTTGAGCTGGCCAGATTCGTGGACTTGGTCCAACGCGAGCTGGAGGTCAATCACGCCGCGGTTCCCAGAGCGGGCGCCGCTGGTGGATTGGGATACGGCATCATGACCTTTCTTAACGGCACCTTGGTCTCCGGGTTCGCCGTGGTCGCCGAACGACTGAAGCTCAGAGAACGCATTGCCGCGGCTGATATCGTGATCACCGGAGAGGGCAAACTGGACTCGCAATCCTTAGAAGGAAAAGGCCCGTTCGGCGTTGCGTCGATCGCTAAGGCCTGTGCGAAACCAGTCTGGGTGGTGGCAGGCACCGTGAGTCCACATCCGGAAATGACGTCTTATTTCGATCGGATGGTTTCTTTGGTCGGGGGCGAGGTCACCTTGGAAGCTGCTTTAGCTAACCCGGCGGAAACCTTGAAGATCCGAGCTAGTGGGCTGTGGCGTTGAGCGCCGGCCGTTCGTTGACATAGCTATTTAAAATAGCTATCTACGTTATATGCAGGTTAGTGTTGCGGACGCGAAGAATAAGTTACCTGAGCTCATCAAGGCCGTCGAAGGAGGCGAGCGGGTCACGATTTGCCGGCGCGGTGTCCCGGTGGTGGATATCGTACCTACCAAAGTAAGTACCGACAAAAGGCCAAGGTTCGGCACTCTCAAAGAAAAGATCGTGATCCACGATCCGGATTGGTGGAAACCGATGTCGGAATCCGAAACGGACGCGTTCCTTGAGGGAGGCGACTGACAATGCGGGTTCTGATCGACACAATGATTTTTATATGGGCGCTGCACTCACCAGAACGCCTCTCTCGAAAAGCGATGGCAGCACTTCAGGCGTTAGAGACGGTTCGGGAAATGAGTTCCATATCCCTCTCAGAGATTGCTATTAAACAAGCCAGGGGGAAATTGGATTTATCGAAAGCGGATGTCTCGCTCGGCATCACGGATCTGCAACTGCGGATCCTCCCATATACTGCCAGCCATGCTTATTACCTGTTTGGCTTGCCGAGTCACCATCCAGACCCATTCGATCGCCAGATCATCGCCCAAGCTCTGACTGAGGCCATTCCCGTCGTAACCTCTGACGGTACTTTTAAACGGTACAAAGGTTTAAAGGTGATTTGGTGAGGCCAGATAGCGTAGTTTAGCGTTCCGGCGGCCGCGGGACAGCCGCCGGCCCATTTTTCATCGCAACCCTCCGGGCCGTGGCCAGTTGGCTGTTTTTCTGCGTTGCTCACTCCTTGCGTATCAATTTAGATATGCTCGTCGCTCGCGCCTTGAAAAACAGCCAACTGATCCGGCCACTGCCGGACGAAAGCCATGTTATTTATGGGACAGGACACTAGTATGGTCCCGCGTAGTGATCAGAGCCCATGAAAGCGGAGTTTATCGTTTTAGCCCTGATCTTAGCGGGCGCACTTTATTTCTTTTGGACCCAGAAACTGCGCACGGATATCGCGGCGCTGCTGGTGATGTTGTGCCTGGCGTTTCCCTGGCCGCACCCAGATGGAAAATGGTCAGGGATTTTGACGCCTCAAGAAGCTTTCGCCGGTTTTGGCAGCGTGGCCGTAATCATGGTAACGGCGATGTTTATCTTCAGCGCTGCCCTGGTCCGTACCGGCGCCGCTGAGATGATCGGTGGACGCCTGTTCAGAGCGTCTGCCCGAAACGAGCTCCTTTTCCAAGCCGCCGTATTCGGGCTCGCTACCACCTGCTCCATGTTCGTTAACGAGACCACCATTGTTCTCGTTTTCATGCCGGTCGTGTTGGGGGTATGCAAAGAGCGCAACCTTTCCCCTTCCCGCTACCTTTTGTGTACGGCATACGGGGCTGCGCTTGGCGGCCAATGGACTCTGATTGGCACCCGCAGCAATATTATCGTAAGCGAGTTTCTCCGGCAACAAACCGGCCATCCCATCGGGTTCTTCGACTTCACGCCGGTAGCAGCCACGGTCTTCATCGGTTGTGCGACTTATTTCTTTCTGATCGCCCGGCGATTTCTGCCAGCGCCTGACGTGCAATCCTTGGAACAGGAGCTCGGCAAGGAATATTTGAGCGAAGTGATGGTTACGCCCCATTCCACCACGGTTGGTCTCACCCTGGACCAGCTCGAGTGGGCCAAGCGCCAGGATGCAACTATCGTCGGTGTCATCCGCGACGGTGAACAGATGCCGCCCAACGGCTGGATGAAATTGCATGCCGGCGATGCGTTGATTGTTCAAGGCGCCGTGCCAACCATCGGCAGCCTGCTGAAGTCCCCCGATTTTCGCTTCATGGAGGAAGTCAAAATTGGTGAAAAGGCGCTACGCAGCCTGGATCTAATCACGGTGGAAGCTCTCCTCTCTCCGAACTCGCGCTACACCGGGCGCACGATGCAGGAAACCAATTTCGGCCGGGACTATAGTTTCAGTGTGCTCGGAATTTCGCGGCACGGGCAAACGATTCAAGAAAGGCCGTCTGCAACCAAACTAGAGTACGGCGATTCTCTGCTCCTGCTGGGTCATAACTCAAATCTGGAGCGCCTCGAACGTAATCCGAACCTGATTGTGCTAAGTCAGCACCACTTTCCGACAGCCGGCAAAAGGCAGGCTGTCGTCACGATGCTGCTCTTGCTCGGCATCATTTCGACCGCTATGACCGGTGCCCTCACCCCGGCGCTTTCGATCCCGATCGCGGCTGCTGCTGTTTTATTGCTGAGGTGCATCAAAGTGACGGACACCTACAAGTCGGTTGATTGGCCGTCTGTCGCCACCGTCGGGGGCATGATCTCTTTCGGGTTCGCTCTGGAAAAGACAGGAGCGGCTGCCGCTTTGGCGCATTCCATCGTCAGCAATTTTCAGTGGGCCGGTCCGAGTCTGATTCTCGGCGCGATGCTGCTGTTTACGGTAACACTCACGCAGATCATCGAAAACGCTGCCGTGGCGATCATCCTCGCTCCGATCGCTTACCAAATCGCCCGGGAAAGTCATACCGATCCTAAGCCCTTCATGATCGGCTTGGCCGTTTGCATTTCTACCTCGTTCTGCACCCCGGTTGCCCATGAAACCACGATGCTGGTTATGGGTCCGGGCCGTTATCGTTTTAAACACTATCTCATGATGGGAAGTGGCATGGCGATTGTCGCTTGGCTAATCGCGACCTACGTGACGCCCCTGGTCTGGAAGTTCTGATTCCAGGTTCGGTCAATCCGATTTGTGTGGCTGCGAAAGCGGCGAATCTGAATAACATCCTGTCGTCATGGCAAAGGTCGACGGTTTGCGGAGCGGTTATGAGAAAGTAGCTGGGCTCGTCTATTTCGGGCGTATGCTCGACAAAATCCGGTTGTCCGGCCAAAACAAACTTCCGCCGGGATACAATCTGGGAGACCAGAATCCGCTCTGGTTCGATGGCGTTTGCTGCCGGTTCCTCCAAGTCGAGTACGCGCAAATTGTCGATCAGGTGGGTTTGGGTCGCACCGACGAAGAGATTTTGGAATGGGCTTACCAAGCCGGGAAACGTCCCGCTGAGAATGAGATCAGATTCTGGAATTCGTTTATGACGAAGTGCGGCTGGCGCGATAAATCGACCGCGTCATTGAATCGTTGGAAAAACGAGCTCGGTCTGGAAAACCGCTCCGACGTTCAGACGTTTTTTGATTTGTATGATGCGGATGAAGGCAGGGAGATCCCTCCCCTCTGTGCTCCAGAGTAAAGGCCGGTGGACGCCCGGCTATGGGAACGCCCTCTGGAGGGTGAGAGCGCCAAGGACCCGCACGGATAGGACCTATGCGACCCATAGGACTTATACGACGTTGAGCTCCTTCCCCGCGAGGCAACGTCTCTGTTCCATAACTCGCTCATCTGTCATTTGTGATCTGTCATCTGTCATCTGTCATCCGCGAGCGAGCTTCAGGCGAGCTCGCGCGAGTTGCTCGGTTTCTAGTTCATCCTAAAGTCCTGCATGCCGCGAAAGATCGTCCATCTCGATATGGATTGTTTCTACGCTGCAATCGAAGTCCGTGATCATCCTGAGCTGGCCGGTAAACCGGTTGCGGTCGGCGGCGCTCGTGATCGTCGCGGCGTCCTCACCACGTGCAACTATGAAGCACGCGAGTTCGGGGTTCGTTCTGCCATGCCCACCTTCCAGGCATTACAGAAATGCCCACACCTGATCGTGATGCCGACCCGGTTCGATGTTTATCGGCGCGAATCAACCAGGATTCGAGAGATCTTACTGAAGTTTACTCCGATCATTGAACCATTG
>WNFM01329591.1_pt2 | contig 10326 bp, 16 predicted proteins | sample 5400271 | NCBI WGS metagenome assembly WNFM01 (sample SAMN13153352, study PRJNA577476) | soil metagenome | isolation source: 60 cm saprolite on Douglas fir-dominated hillslope | place: USA:California | collected 2013-09-17 | reverse complement strand
GCGTCGACGTCGTCCGCGACCTCGAGGATGCCTTGCCAGGCCGGGTCGGCCAGCATCTCGCGCGCCCGGGCGTCGAACCCGAAGCGCCGGGCGTAGGCGACGCCGTCCTCGGCGCGTTCGAGAGCCGCGGCGCGGTTCAGCTGCTCGAACGCTGGGACCTCGAGGTCCGGCGAGAGCGCGGCGACGCTCTCTGCGCCCGTGAGGAACGACCCGACCTCCACGACGACCGCGTCCCGCGTGGCGAGCAGATCGGCCGCGCTCTCCATCGATTGCTTCGCCTCGTCGGAGCCGTCGTAACAGAACAGAATCAATTCACGCGCCATCAGTGTCTCCAGTCGGTTGTGGTGAATCGCTAGGCCGCTTCCGCGTCGGTGCCGCGCTTCCAGGCGGCGAGCTCACCGAACACGACCTTCAGCGCGCCGGCGGCCGGGATGCCGAGCAGCGCGCCGACGACGCCGCCGAGCTCGGCTCCAGCCGCAACGCTGACCGAGATCGCGAGGGCAGACAGCCGAACCGTGCGGTGGTACACGAGCTGTTGCAGCGTGTGGTTTTCGACCTGTTGGTAGAGGATCATCGCGACCACGACGATCGCCGCCGTGCCGACGCCCTTCGTCAGCGCGACCGACGCAACGATCACGGTCCCGATGGTTGCTCCCACGAGCGGCACCAGGTCGAAGACCGCGACGACCAGGCCGAGCGGCACCGGGTACGGGACGTGCGTCGCTAGGAGGACGGTCGTCGTCACTGCGCCCGCGATCACGCTGATCAGCAGATTGCCGGTCACGTAACCGCCGACCGCGCGCGACACGCCGGCGCCCATCCGCCGCACGCGGTCGCGATGCGCATCCGGCGCGAAGCCGACGAGACTGTCGAACCATTGACGGCCTCCGAGCTGAACGAACAGCGTCAGGAACGCCACGAAAACGATCGCACCGCCGGTCTGCACAAGGCTTGAGACGAACCCGAGCGACTGCCCGGTCGCGCCCGTGACGCCGTGCTGCCTGACCGCGTCGCGTGCACGTTCGACGATGTGGTACCTCGTTTCGAGGAACCCGAGCCGGCCGCGTCCGTGGGTCAACTCACGCAGCAGCGTCGGAAGGTTGTTCGCAAACCGCTCGAGCTCGGTGACGAGCGGCTGGAACAGGAGGTAGGCGAAGGCGACGAGCGCCACCGCCACGAGCGCGAACGTGATCCCAACGGCGCCGCCCCGCCGAACGCCGCGTCGCTCGAAGATCTCGACGAGCGGCTCGAGCGCCATCGCGAGCACGATCGCAACGACGAGCTCCACGAGGACGGAGCGGACGGCCATGGCGAGCGCACCGAGGGCGAGCGCAGCGGCGCTGAGCAAGATGAACGTGATCAGCGTGCGCGGTGCGATCGACACCTGCGCCTGCGTCCTGGCGGCGGACCGCGGCGGCGCGCTTGGTGGTCGGGTGCAGCGTGCTCGGGTACAGCGGCCACGCTGACAGTGTCATGCCGTCGAGGCCGCCAAGCATCCGAGAGATCACCGAGCCGCTGCGCGAAACGTCTGCGCCCGCTCGTTGCGGGGTCTCCGCACCCGTTCCGCGGGGCTGCCGATTCGGTCGCCCCGCACGTAACCGACACTCGCGATGTGTTAAGTCCCCAGTATCGAGGCGGTGCAGTGCTTCCGAAGCGGACCTTCGTGTTCGTCTCCGGCACAGAGCCGCTCGCGGCAGCTCAGGCCGCCTGGTCGTCACCACGGCCGCTCGATCTCTGTGTCGCCGCACCCTCCCGAACGGCGCACGAGACCGCAGCGTTCGCGTGCGCCGGATGGCATGTGCGAATGCTCGAAGAGCCGCTGCTCAGCGCCCGCTGGTCCGGCGAGAACGGTGTGGACCAGACCGCGCGCAAGGCCGACGCTCTCCGGGCGGTCTACGCGCTCGACACGCGCTGCGCGCTCGTCGTCTGGGATACCCTCGACGGCTGGGCCGCGTTGTCACCTCGCGGCACGAATCCGGTCGTCCTCGACGAGTCCTGGCTGCTCGACACAGCCGAGCTCATCGAGCGCCACCTGCCCCTGCCGTAACGGCGCTGTTTTACTCCCTTCTTCGATTTACGCTGCAGCGTCGTCTGTCGGCGCTGCAGCGGTGGCTGCGGCGCCCTTCGACCGAGCCGCGGCGTACTGATGCACCTGCTGGGTCAGATCGAGGATCTGGCGCGAAAGCCGCAGCAACTCTTCGTTCTGCGAGTCCTCGTCCTGCACCGTCGCCCACTGTTGATTTGCCAGCACCTCGCGCTTGGCGTCGGCGCGGTTCTGGCTGATCATCACGAACGTCGAGAGGAAAATCGCCTCGAGCGAGACGATCATCGTCAGCAGCCCGTAGGGGTAGGCCTCGACGCCAAACCCGATCCACGCGGCGAACCAGATCGCGTGGATGTAGACGAACCGCATCGAGCCGCTGAACGTCGTGATGCGGTCGGCAATCCGGTTCTCGATGCTCTGCTGGCGCTGGCGAGCGTGCTCGACCAGGGCGGGGTTCAGGAGCTCGATGCTCGGCTTCGTAGCCAACGACGCCCCTACGGCCGGGCGCAGCTGCAGGTTGCGCTGGTGAGCCTGCGCCCGCACGACGCACACCGTGGCCGCCCCCGTACCTCGAGACGCTTCTTCGCGGTGCCAGCGCGAACCATCCACAAAGCCGCGCACGAGACCACTGCCAGCGACTGGGCCGCGGCGAGCTGGATCACGTTGCACTCCGCTCGTGCTCTGCAAGCTGTCTCATCACTTGACGCATGGTGCGGCAGGCGCAGCGACGTGGCATCAGGAGAACGACGGATCGTTTGCGTCAACTCTGCGCGTGCCGCCCCGTCTTCAAGCGTGCGTCGACCCGCCGGGGAAAGCGGGTCGACGCACTCTTGTGTCAGCCGCGGCCGGTGCCGCTCAGTGCGAAGCGCTTGGCTTCGACGTCCCCGCCGATCGCCACCGTCAGCTCGGTGAAGCCGACGATCAGCGCGTACGCGGCGATGAGTGCAAGCACGGCGAGCGCACCGGCGCCCGGCTCCGCGAACATCACGATCCCGAAGAGGATCGAGAGAAAGCCGGCCAGCGTCAGCAGGAGCCTGTCAGCAGTGTCGAGCGGCAGCCAGAACCCACCGCCGATCGTGATGATCCCGAACGCGATCGCATACGCCCCGATCACGTAGAGGAGTGCGAGCGCGGACATATCGGTCCGCAGGAAGACCAGCACTCCGACAGCGATGCCGGCGAGGCTCGACAGGACGAGCCAGCCCCGGCCCGCCGCGACCGGCGAGACGATTGCGGCGGCCAGCCCGATCACGCCCCGTGCGAGCGCGAATGCGCCGAAGACTATGACGAGTGAGAAGAGGCTGATGTTCGGCCAGACGATGATCACGACACCGAGGGCCACCGAGAGAGCGCCGTTGATACCGAGCGCCCACCGAGCCTTCGTAATGTTTGACGTGATCGCCTGCTGGGCCTGTTGAAACGCGGTGCTCATTGGCGGTCCTTCCGTCTTGGTTGACGAACGAACTGTCGCTCGCGGCCGCCTGCAGCTGAATCGGTGACTCGGCGTCATTGACGGCGGAGGTCGATCTCCGCGAGGCCCCGCAAGTCGACGCAGGTGCAACCGCGGATCTCGACGAGCACCGCCACGATGCTCTGACAGCTCTTGCAGCGCACAACCGTTCCAGGGCCGCGCACGTAGACGTATTGCTCGCCGAGCTGATGCCTCGCACTGCAGTACGCGCAGACGCCCGCCACTGTCGTCATCTCCGCGCCGAAGACCTCGTACAGCTGACCGGCGATCGCGTTGCCGTCGAGCATGACCATCACGTCGGCCCGAACCGTTCGGTCTTGATGCGGCTCGGCTCATGCCCGAGATCAACGAGCGCGGAGGCGGTCGCCTCGACGAGCCCGGTCGGGCCGCACACATAGGTGAGGGGCCGCTCGGAGGGTGCCCACGCGACCTCCTCGAGCAACGCGCGATCGATCCGACCCGTATAGCCGCGCCAGCCCTTCGGCTGCTCCCGCGTCAGCGTGATTCGGATATCGGCGCCTTGATGATCGGCCTCGACGCCGATCAGCTCCTCCCGGTAGATCACGTCCGCGAGCGTGCGCGCCGAGTACAGCAGTCGGACCGGGACCGTGCTGCGCAGCGCGGCCCGGTGAAACAGGATCGCCCGCAGCGGGACGACGCCCGAGCCGCCACCGACGAGCAGCAGTGGGCCGCCGAGCGGGACGTCCCACACGAAGTAGCCGCCGATCGGCCCGCGGAGCTCGAGCTCGTCGCCGACGCGCAACTCGCCCGCCAGGTACGGCGAGACCTCGCCGTCCTCGAGTCGTTCGACCGTGAGCACGAGGTGCTCGTCCTCCGGCGCGGATGCGATCGAATAGCTGCGCTGAGCCTGGTAGCCGTCTTCGGCGGTCAGCCGCACGTCGACGTGCTGGCCGGCCTGGTGGCCGGGCCAGTCGGGCGGATCGAGGACGATGCTCCGGACGCCCGCGGTCTCGTCGATCAGTTCGACGACGCGAGCGTGGCGCCACGTCAGTCGCCCGCGTACCGCTGTTCTTTCCACGGGTCGCCGTAGTTGTGGTAGCCGTAGCCTTCCCAGAAGCCGGGCTCGTCGTCGGCCCGCAGCTCGATGCCGCGCACCCACTTCGCGCTCTTCCAGAAGTAGAGGTGTGGAACAAGCAGGCGCGCGGGGCCACCGTGCTCGGGGTCGAGCGGCTCGCCGGCGTACTCGTATGCGACCCAGGCCTTCCCGTCCCGGAGGTCTTCCAGGGGAAGGTTCGTCGTGTAGCCGCCGTCACTGAACGCCAGCGCGTACTCGGCGCTCGTGTCGATGCCGTCGAGCAGCGTGTCGAGCGAGACGCCGGTCCACGCCGTGTCGAGCTTCGACCACTTCGTGACGCAGTGGATGTCGACGGTCACCGTCTCAGTCGGCAGGGCGCGGAGCTCATCCCAGCCCCAGCTCCGCTCCTCGTCGACTGCGCCCCTGATCGCAAAGCTCCACGTCTCGAGCGCCGCGTGCGGCGTCGGGCCGGCCGAGAGCACCGGGAAATCTCGGGTCACGTATTGGCCCGGAGGCACGCGCGCCGCATCGACGTCGTCCCGGCGCCTGCCATGGAATCCTCGCGAGAACGTCATTACACGAGCACCACAGCCGAGCCTACAACGCCCTCGAAGCCGATGCTCGCCACGAGACGTTACGCCGGCGCCCGGAGCCCGGTGGGGACACTTTGAGGCGCGACGCGTCCCGCGCTTGTCAGCACCGAGGCGACGAGTGCGCCGAAGACGAAGCCGCCGACGTGTGCGAAGAACGCGACGCCGCCCCCGTTCGCACGAGCGCCGAAGATTCCGAAGTTGGCCTCGAAGAGCTGGTACAGGAACCAGAAGCCCAGGAAGAACCAGGCCGAGAGCTGCACCGGGAAGATGGCCAGGAGCCCACGCACGGTCGAGTTCGGATAGAGCACGAAGTAGGCGCCCAGCACGGCCGCGATCGCGCCGCTGGCGCCGAGATTCGGGACGCGTGCGTCTGCGGCCGTTCCGAACCAAAGCGTCATCGCCGTCTGCGCCACCGTCGCCACAAAGCCGCCGGCGAAGTAGAACGCCAGGTATCTGACGTGACCGAACGCGTCTTCGACGTTTTTCCCGAAGACCGCCAGGAAGACCATGTTGCCGAGAATGTGATCCCAGCTTCCGTGCATGAACATGGCGGTGATCCAGCTGATGCCCCACGACTCCGGCCCATGACAGGAGCCGTTGACGGTGCACGGATAGAACGACGCGTGGAAGACCGACGAGTTCAGGTGCGGGAGCTCGTAGAAGAGCCAGACCGCGAAGTTGGCGACAATGAGCGCGACGTTCACGAACGGGAATCGCAGCGCGCGCAAGCCATCGGAGAGCGGAATCATGTCGCCACATTGCCTCGCCCCCGAGGCGGCCGGCATCGGCAAGATCGCTGACGGGTTGCGCGAAGACAACGCCATCTGCGGAATCCGACCGATGCGCGCGAACGCGAGGGCGTCGACACTGTGAGCATGTGGGGACACCGCGCGCGGTCGGGGGTTCTTGTCGGCATCGCCGGCGTCTCGCTCTATCTCCTCCTCCCGAGCGTGCTCGGGGTGTTTGCCGCGTGGCCCTCCCTCTCGCATCTCGACTGGCCCTTCGCGGCACTCGTCGTCGGTTTCGAAGCGGCAAGCGTCGTCTGCCTCTGGCAGCTCGACCGGATCGCGCTCCACGTCCGCGCCTGGTTCCCGGTGGCGGCGGCGCAACTGAGTGGGAACGCGGTCGGCCGAATCCTGCCCGGCGGCGGCGCGGTGTCCACCGCCTTTTCGGCCTCGATGCTGCGCAGGACCGGCATCGATACCGGCGACGCCGCGGCGGCCTTCGCAGCCTCGACGGGACTGCAGATCGCGACCAGGCTCGCGCTGCCGGTGCTCGCGCTCCCGGCGATTGTCGGCGGGGCCCCGATCAGCCACGGCCTCATCACCGCCGCGTATCTCGGGGTCGGCGTCCTCATGCTGCTCGTGGCTGCAGGCGTGGCCGCATTCGTGGCCGACGCTCCGCTCGAGCTCACGGGCCGCGGTCTCCAGTGGGTGCTGAACACGACTATTCGGCGTCGCCAGCCGTTGCGCACCCTCCCGCAGGAACTGCTCGACGCCCGGGACTTCATCCGCACGACAGTCGGCGGGCAGTGGCAGCGTGCAGTGCTGGCCGCCGCCGCGAACACGGGCTTCGACTACCTCGCGCTGCTCTGCGCGCTCCGCGCCGTCGGCGCCAATCCAGCGCCGTCGCTCGTCCTGCTCGCGTATGCCGCTGCCGGGCTGCTCGCGCTGATCCCGCTGACGCCCGGTGGCGTCGGTTTCGTCGAGGCAGGGCTCGTCGGCATGCTGACGCTCGCGGGCGTCTCCGGGTCGGCTGCACTGGCGGCGACGCTCGTGTACCGCCTCGTCTCGTACTGGCTGCCCCTCCCCGCCGGTGGGCTCGCGTATGTGCTGTTTCGGCGCCGCTACGGATCTCTGCGGAGTGTCCGCACGCCTTCGGTGACGTCGCCGATTCCGGCCGACCCGCCGCCGGACGACAGTACGGCGAGAACCCGATGAGCTCCAACGTATTGCTCTTCCTCACCACGTTCGTTGCCAGCGCCGTCGAAGCTGTCGAGGCCCTGACGATCGTCCTCGCCGTCGGCGTCGTGCGCGGCTGGCGCTCGACGCTCATCGGTGTCGGCGCAGCGTCGGTCGTGCTCGCGGCGATTGTGGCCGTGCTCGGGCCGGCGCTGCGCCTGATCCCTATCGACTCCCTTCGCTTCGTCGTCGGCGCGCTGCTGCTTGCCTTCGGCCTGCAGTGGCTGCGTAAGGCGATTCTGCGCGCGAGCGGCTACAAGCCGCTGCACGACGAAGGGGCTGCCTTCGCGCGCGAGCGCGACGAAGCAGGAGCCGCAGCACCGACAGCTTCGAAGCGCCTCGACTGGTACTCGTTCACCGTCGCGTTCAAGGGTGTCTTGCTGGAAGGGCTCGAAGTGACGTTCATCGTCGTCACCTTCGGCAGCACGCAGGGCCGCCTTGGACTAGCCGCCGCCGCAGGCGCCGCGGCCGTCGTGGTCGTCGTCGCGGTCGGGCTGGTCGTGCGCGGGCCTCTCGAGCGGGTTCCCGAGAACACGCTCAAGTTCGTCGTCGGCGTGCTGCTCACGAGCTTCGGCATCTTCTGGGGCGGCGAGGGCGCCGGCGTCGACTGGCCGGGCTCGGACGTCTCGATCCTCGGCCTGATCGCCTTCCTCGGGCTGCTCTCGATTGGGCTTACGCGCCTGCTCCGCCAGCGGCGGATCGCGCCGAGCCCCGCGGTGGCACGCGCATGAAGTACATCGTCGCGTTCCTTCGTTTCTGGTGGGACTTCATCGTCGGCGACGACTGGCGGGTGGCCCTTGGCCTTGCGCTCGCGCTCGGCCTCACGTGGCTGCTCGCGCGCAACGATGTCTCGGCGTGGTGGCTGCTGCCGCTCGCGGTCGGCCTGCTGCTCGCAGAGTCGGTCCAACGCGAGGCGCGCAGCAGCACGAGCAACTAGGAAACGATGTCCGACACTCCGATACTCATCTGTTACGACGGCTCGGACGCAGCCGACAGCGCGATCGTCGCGGCCGCAGCGCTGTTCCCCTCGCGCCGCGCGATCGTTCTCGACGTCGGTCCGGTGTTGACCGACACCGAGAGCATCGCGGCATTCTCGCCGGTCATCGCCGGCCAGGCGTTCGAGGACGAGAACCTGGACGAAGCGCGGCGCAACGCGCAGGTGGGCGCCGAGCGGGCTCGGCAGGCTGGCCTCGACGCGGAGGCTCGCGCCGGCGTCGCGGCGCCGACGTGGGAAGCGATCGTGGATACGGCAAACGACGTCGACGCAGCGGTGATCGTGCTCGGTTCGCGCGGCCTGGACGGATTCCGCGAACTGTTCGAGGGGAGCGTCTCGCACGCGGTCGTGGAGCACTCGACCCGCCCTGTCCTGATCGTGCGTGGCACAACGGCTCGCGGCGCGCGCGGGTGAGCGATAATCCGCTCGTGGCCGACCGCCCGATCCTCATCTGCTACGACGGCTCCCCCAGTGCGAAACACGCGATCGCTGTTGCGGGCTCACTGCTCACGGAGCGGCGCGCCGTAGTTCTCGACGTCGGCCCGCTCGATCTCGTCGCCGAGACCTACGCCGCTGCCGGCTCAGGAGCAGCCTCTATCGGTCAGGCGGTGTACGCGGGAGCGCTCGCGCAGGCAGAGGCCGGCGCCGAGCTCGCGCGCGAGGCAGGCTTCGACGCCGAGCCTCGAGGCGGCATCGATGCGCCGACCTGGCGGGGCATCATCGAGGTCGCGAACGACATCGATGCGGCCGTGATCGTGCTCGGCTCGGAGGGTCGCACCGGGCTCAACGAGCTCGTCGAGGGAAGCGTCTCCCACGACGTGGCCGAGCACGCACGCCGGCCCGTCCTCGTCGTGCCGCCCCCGCCCGGGTCGACTCACGCCTGATGCTGCGCGCCCTCTGGAACCGCATCATGCGCCGGCCCGTCGAGCGCGAGGCCGAGCGCGAGCACATGAGCCCGGCCGAACGCCGCTATACGGCGGAGAGCGTCGAGGATCACCAGGCAGACGAGTTCGTCGCGGACCACCTCGGCGGCCGGCACGCTGAAGACGACCTTCCGCGCGACTGACGCCTACGTGATCTGAACGCCCGCGAGCGCGGGGTCGAACGACGGCAACTGTGGGTCGAGCCGTTCCAGGGTGGTGACGAGCAGCTTGGCGACCGCGAGGTTCCGGACCCAGTTGTGGTCGGCGGGCACGACGTACCAGGGCGCCCACTCCGTCGAGGTCTCCGTGATCACGTCCTCGTATGCCTCGAGGTACTCGCTCCGGCGTGCCCGGTCGGCGAGGTCAGAGGGGCTGAACTTCCACGCCTTCTCCGGGTCGTCGATCCGTTCCTGGAGCCGCTGCCGCTGCTCGTCGGCCGAGACGTGGAGAAACACCTTCACGACCGTCGTTCCCTCGTCGACGAGCAGGCGCTCGAACTCGCGGAAGTGCCGAGGCCGCCGGCGCCAGACCTTCTCAGACGCAAGGTCGTGAACACGGACAGCGACGAAGTCCTCGTAGTGCGACCGGTTGAAGATGCCGATCTCCCCGCGCGCAGGACACAGTGTGTGGATGCGCCAGAGATAGTCGTGCTGGAGGTCGGCGGCGGTCGGCTCCTTGAAGGAGACGACCCGGCAGCCCTGCGGGTTGACGCCGGTGAGCACGTGGCGGACCGTTCCGTCCTTCCCCGACGCGTCGAGGCCCTGCAAAACGAGCAGCACCGCGCGCTTCGCTTCGGCGAGCAGCCGGTTGTGCAGCAGGCTGAGGCGCTCGACGGTCGACGCGAGCTCGTCGAGGCCGGATTGCTTGTCGGCGAACCCGAGGCGATCGTCTGGATCGCGCTCGTCGAGCGCCGCCGGTTGCCCCGGCTCGACGCGCAGCCGGTCGTCGAGCTGCTTGGCCATCGGCGCAGAGCCTATCGCTGCGCGTCATCCGCGCACCCGAGATCGAGCCAGCGGATCGTCGCCTCGCGGGCGATGCATTCGAGACGCACGACGTGACGCCCCGGCGCAACGAACCGCGCGGTCATGCCGCGAACGACGCCGTCATCGGTTGACTCGACCGGTACGGGCTCGCCGTCGACCGATACGGCAATGGTCGGCTCGGCGTTGGCAGCGTCCAGTGCAACTTCGATACCGAGCTCCGCCGTCTGCACGAGCTCGACGTCGTACGCGACCCAGTCGCCGGCGCCGAGGCTGACCACGATCCCGTCGCCTTGCGCGGCTGAGCCGTTGTCCGTGTACGCG
>WNFM01162132.1_pt1 | contig 10326 bp, 14 predicted proteins | sample 5400271 | NCBI WGS metagenome assembly WNFM01 (sample SAMN13153352, study PRJNA577476) | soil metagenome | isolation source: 60 cm saprolite on Douglas fir-dominated hillslope | place: USA:California | collected 2013-09-17 | reverse complement strand
CCAGCTGCGCTCGGATCCGGAAGCGCTCGAGGCAGGGCTGCGCACGATCACCGATACCACCATCGATTTTTCGCGCGCGGCGCTGGCGGCCGGCGCGCACGGCCTGTTCTTCGCCACGCAGCTTGCAAGCACCGACCTGCTGACGGTTGCCGAGTATCAACGCTTCGGCAGCAAATTCGACCTTGAAGTGCTTTCCGCGATAAAAGACAAGGCGAAATTGAACATGCTCCATCTGCACGGCGAAAACGTCATGTTCAAGCAGCTGGCGGGCTATCCTGTGCAGATGATCAACTGGCACGATCGCCTGACCGCGCCGTCCCTGAAGGGCGCGCAGGCGCAATTCAAGGGCGCCCTGGTCGGCGGCGTCGAGGAGCGGGGGCTGCTGGTGTCCGGCAGCGAGCAGGCGGTGCGCGCCCAGGTGCGCGATGCCATCGCGCAGACCGCCGGGCGCCGCCTGGTGGTCGGTCCCGGCTGCGTGGCGGCGATCGCCGTGCCCGAGCGCAATATTCGAGCGGTCATCGAGGAAGCGAGGATGCCGGCGTGAAGAAGGCCTTGATCGTCCTGCTCGGCGTTTTTGCATTGCAGGTCCACGCGCAGCAATGGCCGTCCAAGCCGGTGCGCTTCATCGTGCCGGCAGGCCCGGGCGGCACCATCGATCCGCTGTCGCGCTTTCTTGCCGACACCTACACGAAGGTATTCGGGCAGAACTTCATCATCGAGAACCGGCCCGGCGCGCAAGGCAACACCGGCCTCGCGGCGATCGCCAAGGCCGAGCCCGACGGCTACACCATCGGTATGGCGGCTTCGAGCATGATCGCCATCAACCCGCACGTCTACAAGACGCTGCCCTACCACCCGCGCAAGGAGCTCGTCGGCATCGTGCTGGTGGGCGACGTGCCGAATATCCTCGTCGTGCACCCGGACCTGCCGGTGAAGACGCTGGCCGAATTCATCGCCTATGCCAAGGCCAATCCGGACAAGCTCAACTTCGGCTCGACGGGCAACGGCAGCTCGATGCACCTCGCCGGCGAGCTCTTCAAGACCCTCACCGGCACGAAGATGGCGCACGTGCCCTACAGCGTGCCGGCGGATGCCACGCGCGACCTGATCTCCGGGCGCACGCAGCTCATGTTCCAGCTGATGACCGGCATCCAGGCGCAGGTGAAAGCCGAGCGCGTGCGGCCGATCGCCGTGCTCTCGGACAAGCGCTGGCCCGGCCTGCCCGACGTGCCGACCACGGTGGAGCAGGGCATGAAGGAGCTGAAATCCTCGGTGTGGTTCGCCGTGGTCGCGCCGCACGGCATCGCGCCGCCCATCGTCGAGCGGCTCAACGCCGAAACCAACAAGCTGTTGGCCGATGCCGAGTTCCGCAACCGCATCCAGGGCCTGGGCGCCGCGCCGATGGGCGGCAGCCCCGCGGATTACCGCCGGCTGTTCGACGAGGATTACGCGCGCTGGGCCGAAGTGGTCCGGGTGTCCGGCGCCAAGATCGACTGAACAAACGGAGGCTTGCCATGCGCCGCGCTGCCCTATTCACCACCCTCACGCTGCTTGCGTCCGGCGCGGGCGCGCAGATGAGCATCCAGGAATATCCGCTGCCGCCGCGCATCACGGCGCACGACGTCTGGGCGGATCCCGCAGCCGACGGGCCGGTCTGGTTCTCGGGGCAGGGCAGCGGCAACGCCGGTCGCCTCGACCCGAAGACCGGCAAGGTGGAGCTGATCGCGCTCGGCGCCGGCTCCTCGCCGCACGGCGTGATCCTCGACCGCGACGGCTCGGCCTGGTTCACCGACGGCGGCCAGAACGCGATCGTGCGCGTGGACGCGAAGACGCGCGAGGTGAAGAAGTGGCCGCTGCCGAAAGACTCCGGTTACACCAACCTCAACACGGCGATCTTCGACAAGGCCGGCATCCACTGGTTTACCGGGCAGAGCGGCTACTACGGCCGGCTCGATCCGAAGAGCGGCGACCTTAAGGTCTACGCGGCGCCGAAAGGCCGCGGGCCCTACGGCATCCACGCTACGCCCGACGGCACGGTTTACTTCGCGTCGCTGGCCGGCTCCTATGTAGGGCGCATCGACGCCGCCAGCCACAGGGTGCAGGTGATCGAGCCGCCGACCAAGGACCAGGGCGCGCGGCGCGTGTGGTCCGATTCGAAGGGCCTGGTCTGGGTCGCCGAGTGGAATTCGGGCAACCTCAGCCGCTTTGATCCGGCCAGCGGCGCCTGGAAAACCTGGCGCGCGCCGGGCGAGCGGCCGCGCGTCTACGCGGTTTACGTGGACGAGACCGACAAGGTATGGATCTCGGAGTGGGACAAGCAGCTGATGATGCGCTTCGACCCGGCGACCGAGAAATGGGATTCCTTTTCCTCGTCGAGCGGCAGCGCCAACGTGCGCCAGATCCACGGCCGCAAGGGCGAGGTCTGGACGCCGGAATCCGCCTCCGGAAAACTGGTCGTCTACCGTTACCGCTGACTGAACCGGTAGGCGTCCATGGCGAGCGCGCCCATCTCGATGCCGTCGTGAAGGCGCTCCGCCCGGTAATTTTCCGGGGCGGAACCCAGCGCGAAAAACAGCGGCAGGAAATGCTCGTCGGTGGGGTGCGCGCGAACGCCGTCCGGCGCGAGGCGCCGGTAATCGGCCAGCTCCGCGAGCGCGTGGCCGTGAATGCGTTCTTTCACCCAATCCTGGAAATGCCTTGCATAGGCGGCTGGACCTCCGTTACCGCGATCGCGCAGGTTGTGCGTCAGGTGGCCCGAGCCGATGATCAGCACGTCTTCCGAAGCGAGCGGGGCAAGCGCTCGGCCGACGTCGAGATGATGCTGCGGGCCAAGTGCAGTCTGCACCGCGACCTGCACCACCGGCACGTCCGCCTTCGGATACATATAAAGCAGCGGGGACCAGGCGCCATGATCAAGCCCGCGCTCCGGGTCTGTCGTTGCGTTCAGCCCGGCTTGCTTTAACAACTGAACGGAACGAGCTCAATCTCGTACAGCGGCTTGGGAAAGCCGTAGAAATCGTGGATCGTCTCCGGCTTCGCCGTGCCGGTGAATGCCGGCACGTCCGTCTCCCAGTGCGCCGAGGAAATCAGGATCGCCTTCGGCTGCGGCAGGTTGCGCGCGATGCCCTCCCATACCGAACGCACGGCGCCGGGCTGCAACGCGTGCATCGGCGAGCCGTGCGAAAGGAACAGGATGGGCAGCGCTGCGGCCACGGCGATTCCTACTTGACCAGTCCCTCGGCCTTGAGGGCTTCCTGCACCTTCGGGCGCTGGCCTACGCGTTTCTGGTAATCCGTAATCGCCGGCCAGCGGCTCATGTCGAACTTCACCATCGGCGCCCAGTTGAGGATCGTGAACAGGTAGGCGTCGGCGACGCTGAACTTGTCGCCCATGAGGTACTGCTTGCCCGCCAGCGACTTCGCCAGGTAGTCCATGCGCACGCCGAGCCGCTCGGTCACCGCATCCTTCCATTCCTGCGGCGCTTTCGGGTTGAAGAAAGTGCCCATCGCCTTGTGCAGCTCCGTGCTGATGAAATTTAGCCACTCCTGCAGGCGCAGGCGCTCCATGCTGCCCGTCTTCGGCGCGAGGCCGGAATCGGGCTTCTGGTCGGCGAGGTATTGCACGATCGCCGGGCCCTCGGTGAGCAACCCGCCACCGTCCAGCCCGAGCGCCGGGACATAGCCCTTGCCGTTAACCGCCAGGTACGAGGCGCCGCCATCGGCGAGCGTTTTTGTCTTCAAATCCACTTTCTTGAGGTCGACCGCGATGCCGGCTTCGCGCGCGACGATGTGCGGCGAGAGCGAGCAGGCGCCGGGGGAATAGTAGAGCTTCATGCGGCAATCTCCTTTGGTTTGCTTCTGAGTGAAGTGATGATGCGTTCGAAAATCCTGGCGAGCTCCTCTGCCTCGCGCGCGCCGAGGTGCCGGCCGAAATGCGCGTCGATCTGCTTGCGGTAGACCGTCCACATCCGCGCGCGCAGCGCGCGGCCCTTGTCGGTGATCACGCAGAAGGTGCTGCGGCCATCCATCGGGCAATTCATGCGCTGCACCAGCCCCGCCTTTTCGAGCCGGTCGGCAAGCCGCGTGACGTTGCTGCGCGAGACGATGGCCTGCTCGGCGAGGTCCGCCATGCGCAGCCGCCCGTGCTCCGTGCGCTCGAGGACCCACAGCAGGTCGTACCAGTCGAGCGAGGGCAGCCCCGCCTCGGCGAAGGCGGCCTCGATGCGCTCGACCAGCAGCGCCTGGGCGACGAAGAAGCGCGCCCAGGCGCGCTGGCGCGGATCGGAAACTGCGGGCATGAGGGGAGCATACGCGCATTTAGTTGCAAATGCAATTATCCGTCAGGTCGTGCAGCGGCGACAGTCGCCGCTTGCCGCGTCCGGTGCTAGATTTCATCGGAATGAAACGGACGGTCTTCATCGCCGCAGCGGTCATCCTCATGGCGGCATTTGCCTACGCGGGCTTCGCCGTGGTCCAGAAGCGCGAACTGCACGCGCGGGTAGCCGAGCTCGTCCGCTCAGCCAGCGGCCAGCTCGACGAGGCGCTGCTGGTGGACGTCAACGCGCCTGCCGCCGGCCAGGCCGAGCGGCTAGCGAGCGCGGTGGCGCGGGCAGAAGCCGGGCTGCAGCAGTTGCGCGCGCTTGCGACGCGCCCGGACCCGGCGCTGGTCGAGGCCGCGGACCCCTACGTGGCAAGCGTGCTCGAGGTGCTGCGCCGGCAGGCCGGCGCGACGCGCCACCGCGCGCGCTTTACCGACGATCGCCGGCAACTCGACGAGCACATGGCGCGCGTGGGTACGCGCTCGGCGGCCTGGTTCGCCGAGGCGATCCGGTTGCGGCAGCGCCTCGACCAGGATTACTACGATTACCAGCTCTCGATGACCTCGCTGGACAACCTGCTCCGCGGTCTGCTTCAGGCGCGCCGCAAGCTCGCCGCGCGCCTGCCCACGGTGCCGTTGCCCGAAGAGGCGGCCGTCAGCCGGGCGCGCGAGCGCACGCTCGCCGCGGCAAGCGCGACCAAGCAGGAACTCGAGCAGGCGCGGCGGCTGGTCAGCCCGGGCTGACGCCGTTCCAGCCGGTCCTGAGGTCCGGAAGCGGCGAGCAGGCTGCGTTTGGTTCGATCAGAGTCCCAGGCATGCAAGCGCTACGCTTCGTCGCCCTGCCGACTGACGCCGTGAATGCACTACGGACGGGCGCGGCCGATGCCAACGGCCAGGTCCCTGAGCGCCGCCGGTCCGATGGTGTGGGCGTGCCCTGCCGGCATTGTCTTGCGCAGGTCGCAAGCGGCGAGCCCCACCTCGTGCTCGCCTACCGGCCATTTCCCGCGCCGCAACCCTATGCAGAGATCGGGCCCATATTCCTGCACGCCGCCGCATGCGCGCGCCATGAGCCGGAGACCCGCGTGCCATCGATTTTTCTTGCAAGGGAGAGCCTGCTGATACGCGGCTACGGCGGCGACGATCGCATTGTCTACGGTACCGGGCAAGTGGTGCGCATTGCAGAACTCGTGCAGGCAGCCAGCGCGTTGCTGCAACTGCCGGGCGTGGCGTACCTTCACGCGCGCTCGGCCGCCAACAACTGCTACCAGTGCCGCATCGAGCTGCAGTGAGCAGCGCTTGACCTTAGAGGCGGGCGGAATCGATGGCGGTCTAGGCCGGGGTGCGCCTGAGCACGCGTCCCGGCCGGGCGCCAGTCGGCTTGCCATCGCGCCAGGTGATGGCGCCGTTGGCGATCACCGCCTCGATGCCCTTGGCCGGCTTGATCGGCTGCGCGAACGTCACCGCCTCGTCCACCGTGCCGGCGTCGAACACGCACAGGTCGGCGTAGGCGCCTTCCTTCAGCACGCCGCGATCCTTCAGGCCGAAGGTCTTCGCGGTGAGTCCGGTCATCTTGTGGACCGCGGTCTCGAGCGGGAAGAGGCCGAGGCCGCGCGAATAGTGTCCCAGCACGCGCGGAAAGGTGCCCCACAGGCGCGGATGCGGCGCCGCGTCGTGCGGCAGGCCGTCGGAGCCGACCATGGTGTGCTCGAAGGCGAGCACGCGCTGCACGTCGGCTTCGTCCATGGTGAAGTAGATCGCGCCGGCGGGCAGCAGGCGATTCGCGGCGTCGGTCTCGGAGAGCCCCATTGTTTTCGCGACCTCGCTGAGTTCCTTGCCGGCGAATTCGGGATGCGGCTTCGACCACGTGACCAGCGTCTTGGTGCCGATCGCGGCGCGGTCGGCCGAGAGGATGGTCGACGACGCGCAATAGGGATAGCAGTCCAGGCCGATGCCTTGCGCTTTCATGCGCTCGGCGATGAGCGGCAGCGTTTCCTTCGAGCGGCCGTGGTTGGCGAGGCCGACCACCTTGTGGTGCGACACCACCACCGGCACCTTCAATTCCCGGCCGATGCGGAAAGTTTCCTCCAGCGAGTCGGTGACATGGTCGCCTTCGTCGCGCATGTGCGTGCAGTAGAGCGCCCGCTTCGCGGTGAGCGGGCGGCAGACTTCGATGACTTCCTCGGTCGGCGCGGCGCGCGCGGGCTCGTAGTAGAGGCCCGTAGAGCAGCCGATCGCGCCGGCTTCGAGCGCCTCCTGCACCATGCTTTGCATTTTTTCGATTTCTTTTTTTGTCGCCGGCCGATCCAGGTCGCTCATCGCCACGACGCGCAGGGTGGTATGGCCCACGAGCAGAGCGGCGTTGGTCGCGGCGGGTTGCTGACATCGCCGATCAGGTCGAGCGGGGGCGGCGCGGCGCGCCCGCCCAGCACCAGCGGCGCGAGCGAGATGCCGCAATTGCCCGCCACGACCGTCGTCACGCCCTGGCTCGCCTTGGGCGCCATCTCGGGCGCCGAGAGCATCAGCCGGTCGTCGTGCGTGTGCGCGTCGATGAAGCCCGGCGAGACGATCTTGCCGGCTGCGTCGATCTCGATCTTGCCTTTCTCCTTGAATTTCCCGATCCGGGAAATCCGGTCCGCGGAAACGGCAATGTCGGCGGCGAAGCGCGGTGCGCGGGTGCCGTCGATGACGGTCGCATTGCGAACGACCAGGTCGTAGCGTTCGCTCATCTCAGTCCACCTTCGCGCCGGAGCGCTTCACCACGGCCGCCCATTTCGGCGTTTCGCTGCGCACCAGTGCGAGGAACTGCTCGGGCGTGCCGCCGTCGATCTCGGTGTCGAGGTTGCGGTAGCGCTCCTGCAGCGCGGGCGAGGCGAGCGCCGTGCGGATTTCGGCGTGCAGGCGCGCGATGATCTCCTTCGGCAGGCCCGCGGGCCCGATGACGCCGCCCCAGGCGATGGTTTCGTAGCCGGGCACGCCGGCTTCCGCGACGGTCGGGATTTCCGGGAACACCGGCGAGCGCCGCGGCCCCGAGACCGCGATGCCGCGCACGCGTCCGGCTTTGACGTGCGGCCCGATGGAGGGAACGTTGTCGAACATTACTTGAATCTGCCCGCCCATCAGGTCATTGATCGCCTGCGCGCTGCCCTTGTAGGGCACGTGCAGGATGAAGGTGCCGGTCATCGACTTGAACAGCTCGCCGCCCAGGTGCCCCGTGGTGCCGTTGCCCGAGGAGCCCATGGTCAGCCGGCCGGGATTGCGCTTGGCGTAGTCGATGAGCTCGGGCACCGTGCGCACGGGCAGGCTGTTGTTGACCGCGAGCATGTTGTAGACGCGCACGCAGTTGGAAATCAGCGTGAGGTCGCGCTCGACGTCGTAGGGCACCTTGTCCAGCAGCGAGCGGTTGACCGCCAGCGACACGATGTTGCCGTAGCCGAGCGTGTAGCCGTCGGCCGGCGCGCGCACGATGTCCAGCGTGCCGATCACGAAGGAGGCGCCGGGCTTGTTCTCGACCACGAAGGAAACGCCCATCTGCTTGGTCATCTCGGCCAGCAGGATGCGCATCAGCACGTCGGGCGAGCCGCCCGGCGCGGAGGGGATGACGAAGCGGATCGAGCGGTCCGGATAGGCCGCGAGCGCGGGTCCGGAAAGCAGGCACAGCAGTAGGACCAGGCAGCGCGGCACTTCGGAGCCCCTTCAGGATGCAGGGGCTCCGATATTACGCTGTCAGGCGGCGATGGCGAACGACCCGAGCGTGCGCTCCACGCGGATGAGCCAGGCGCCGTCCGGATGCCGGCGCGGCGAGAAGCCATGGCGCTGCGCCAGGCGCAGCATGCCTGCGTTGTTGTGCAGCACGTCGCCCTGCATGCGCGTGACGCCGCTGCGCTCCGCATGCGCCACAAGCTTCTCGAGCAGCTTGCCGCCCAATCCCTGGTGCTGCCAGGCGTCGGCTACCGCGAGCGCGAAATCCGCCGTGCCCGGGCGATCCAGCGCCGGTGCGTAGCGCGCTTCGCCGATCATGCGCGCGCTGCCGTGATGGAAGGCGACCACGGCAAAGGCCATGCTGCGGCGGTAGTCGACGTTCAGCAGGCTCGCCAGCAGGTCCGGCGGCAGCTCGCGCAGGCCCTGCTGGAAGCGCTGGTAGCGCGACTGCGGCGAGAGGCCGCGCACGAAATCCTGCAGCAGCTCGCGGTCGCGCGTCGCGAGCGGCCGGATCAGGAGCGCGCGATCAAGCATGGCTCTGTTCGACGCGCGCAGCGCCGTCGAGCGCGGTCAGCACGGCGAGCCCGGGCCGATCCAGCACGAAGTCCTCGCCCGCGCTGAGGACCAGGTCGCGCGGATCGCGGTCCTGGGTGATCCAGACGTGGCCTTGCAGGACCACGATGCGGCGGCCCCGCGCGTTCGGCAGGCGCAGCGGCTTGCCAGGTTGCAGGTCGATCCCGGGAATGAAGTGGCTGAGGTCCATGGTGACTCCTTGACACATGTTTGACGTGCATCTATGTTGAGCGCCTCTGCGCAGAGGGACAAACGGTCTTTCCGAATACCATGGATGCCGCATAGGAATGCATAGCGAACGCTGGCAGCTGCCGCCCCTGGAGCTGCTGCTCGCCTTCGAGGCCAGTCGGCGGTGAGCCGCCAGATCCAGGCGCTGGAAGAGAGCCTGGGCAGCAAGCTGTTCGAGCGCCGCACGCGCGCGCTGCTGCTGACCGAGAGCGGCCAGCGGCTCTACCAGGTCGCGCAAGGGGTCCTGGCTGAGCTGCACGAGGCGACCCTCAAGCTGCGCGGCGCCGCGGCGGTTCGCACGGTCACCGTCACGACCACACCGGGCTTCGCCTCGCTCTGGCTGATTCCGCGGCTGAACAGCTACCTGCAGGGGCACGCGGGGGTCGACGTGCGGATCTCGGCCTCCTACGAGACCGTCAACCTCGAGCGCGACGGCCTCGATCTCGCGATCCGTTACGCGAAGTCCGCGGACATGGAGGGGGAGCGCCCGCTGTTCGAGGAAAACGTCATTCCGGTGTGCAGCCCGGCGCTGGCCGCCGACGCCTCGCGGCCGCTGCGCGAGCCCGCCGACCTGCGCGCGCACGTGCTGCTGCACATGGACGACGCGAAGATATCCTGGATGGAATGGAACCTCTGGCTGCACGCGCACGGCCTGCGCAACCTGCAGCCGGCGGGCTCGCTGCAGTTCAACCAGTACGACCAGCTGGTGCAGGCGGCCATCAACGGGCAGGGCGTCGCGCTCGGGCGCCTGCCCCTGCTGCGGCGCCTGCTGAAGGAGAAGGCGCTGGTGACGCCCTTCAGGAAGTCGGTCGTGTCCTCGCGCGGCTACTACCTGGTGCGCTCGGCGCGCGCCGCGGGCAAGCGGGACGTCGCCGAATTCGAGGCCTGGCTGCTCGAGGAAACGAAGAAGGACGCGGCCGCGAAAGCCTAGCCGCGCGCGGCGTTGCGGCCGGCGATGCGTCCGAACACCGAGCCGTTCGTCAGCCCGGTGCCGCCGGGGTAGTTGAACCAGAAAATGCCGCCCACCAGCTCGCCCGCGGCATAGAGGCCGGGAATCGGCGCGCCGTCGGAAGACATCACCTGCGCGTCGGCATTGATCTTCAGGCCGCCGAAGCTGAAGGTGATGCCGCAGGTCACGGCATAAGCCTCGTAGGGCGGGGTGTCGAGCGTGTTGGCCCAATTGCTCTTGTTTATTTTCAGGTTCCTGGTGCCTCTGCCGTCCTTGACGTTGGGATTGAAGGGAATGTCCGTCTGCACGGCGGTGTTGTATTGGCGGATTTCCTCGAGCGCGGCCGCCTGGTTGGTGTCTTCCAGCTTGCTCACCAGTTCTTCCAGCGTATTGCCCACGCGCTTGGTGACCTGCTTGATCTTGTACTCGTCGCGCAGCTGCGCCTTCACCTTCGCGTCGAAGATCTGCCAGGCGAACTGGCCAGGCTGCTGCAGGATCACGCGCCCGTACTTGGCATAGGTGTAATTGCGGAAATCGGCGCCTTCGTCGACGAAGCGCTT
>WNFM01345778.1_pt2 | contig 10327 bp, 10 predicted proteins | sample 5400271 | NCBI WGS metagenome assembly WNFM01 (sample SAMN13153352, study PRJNA577476) | soil metagenome | isolation source: 60 cm saprolite on Douglas fir-dominated hillslope | place: USA:California | collected 2013-09-17 | reverse complement strand
ATTCCGTGCTCGACCCGCGCGTCCGCTTCGGCGAGGCGAAATCGTGACCGCGATCGACCCCGCCGTCGCGCTCGCCGAGCCGGCGCCGCCGCCGGTCGAGACGCCGCTGCGCCGCTTCCTCCTCGATTTCGCCGAATCGCGCATCGCCATGGCCGGGCTGGTCGTCTTCGCGCTGATCCTGCTGGTCGCCGTCTTCGCCCCGCTGGTCGCGCCGCAGAACCCCTACGACCTCGCGGCGCTCGACCTGCTCGATGGCCGCCTGCCGCCGGGCGAGCACGCCGCCACCGGCGGGACCTATTGGCTCGGCACCGACGATCAGGGCCGCGACATGCTGTCGGCGATCTTCTACGGGCTGCGCACCAGCCTCGGCGTCGGCGCCGCCAGCGCCGTCTTCGCGCTGATCATCGGCGGCACGCTCGGCCTCGTCGCCGCCTATGTCGGCGGCCGCGTCGAGACGCTGATCATGCGCATCGTCGACATCCAGCTCTCCTTCCCCTCGATCCTCGTCGCCCTCATCCTCGTCGCCGTGCTCGGCCAGGGGGTGAGCAAGATCATCATCGCCCTGGTCACCGTGCAATGGGCCTATTACGCCCGCACCGTGCGCAGCTCGGCGCTAGTCGAGCGGCGCAAGGAGTATATCGAGGCGGCGCGCTGCCTCGCGCTCAGCAATACGCGCATCGTCTTCCGCCACCTCATGCCCAACTGCCTGCCGCCGATCATCGTCGTGGTGACGGTGCAGGTGGCGCACGCCATCGCCCTCGAGGCGACCTTGTCCTTCCTCGGCATCGGCCTGCCGATCACCGAGCCGTCGCTCGGCCTCCTCATCGCCAACGGCTTCCAGTATCTGATGAGCGGCAAGTACTGGATCAGCTTCTTCCCCGGCGTCGCTTTGCTCATCACCATCGTCTCGATCAATCTCGTCGGCGACCAGCTGCGCGACGTGCTCAATCCCAGACTACGCCGATGAATCCTGGCGCGACGAGCCCGGGTACGATGACGGGGGCGCCGACGCTGCAGGTCGAGGGTCTGCGCACGCATTTCTTCACCAAATCCGGCGTGGTCAAGGCGGTCGACGATGTCAGCTTCAGCGTCGCGCGCGGCCAGGTGCTCGGCCTGGTCGGCGAGAGCGGCTCCGGCAAGTCGGTGACCGGCTTCTCGATCATCGGCCTCATCGATCCGCCCGGCCGCATCGCCGGCGGCCGCATCCTCTTCCAGGGCGAGGATCTCGCCGGCCTGTCGGAAGAGCGCATGCGGCGCTTGCGCGGCGCGCGCATCGCCATGATCTTCCAGGATCCGATGATGACCTTGAACCCGGTGCTGCGCATCGAGACGCAGATGGTCGAGGCGTTGCAGGCGCATGACGCGGCGATCGGCCATGACGCGGCGCGCAAGCGGGCGATCGCGGCGCTGGCGCAGGTCGGCATACCGGCCGCCGAGGAACGGCTCGCCGCCTATCCGCATCAATTCTCCGGCGGCATGCGCCAGCGCGTCGCCATCGCCATCGCGCTGCTCAACAAGCCCGACCTCCTGATCGCCGACGAGCCGACGACGGCGCTCGACGTCACCATCCAGGCGCAGATCCTCTCCGAGGTGCAGAAACTCTGCCGCGACACCGGCACGGCGCTGATCTGGATCACCCACGACCTCTCGGTGGTCGCCGGCCTCGCCGACGAGATCTGCGTCATGTATGCCGGCAAGGTGGTCGAGCGCGGCGCCGTCGACGCCGTGCTCGACGCGCCGCTCCACCCCTACACCAAAGGCCTCATCGGCTCGGTGCCGAGCCGTAACCTGCGCGGCCAGAAGCTGGCGCAGATCCCCGGCATGGCGCCGTCGGCGCTTGCCCTGCCGGCGGGCTGCAGCTTCCGCCCACGCTGCCCGCGCGCCGATGCGATCTGCCTCGCGGCGCCGGCGCTCGAGGAGCTCCGCCCGGCGCGCTGGGCGCGCTGCTTCCATCCGCATGGCGAAGCGGCGTGATAGGGCTTGCGGAGAAATCCTTTTCGGATATAATATTTCCGTAATGGTCGAGGAGGCGAGAGGCCGAGTGACGCGCGCAAGCTTATCCGCCGGTAGCCGGCCCGCCGGGAGCCGGATCGCCACCCGGAATGGGTGTGTCGGCAGACGCCCTCGCCTGCATTTAGCCTGCATTACCAGGAGAGATTCTACTTCAAGGGGAGTGCCTTCGCCGTCCATCATCTTCCCCCTCTCCCACCGGGAGAGGGTCGGGGTGAGGGGCGCCGGCGGCAAGCTCCGGCCCGGCCGGAGCAGGTGGAACGAGCCCTCACCCTGCCCTCTCCCGCAAGCGGGAGAGGGTTCTTTGCGCCGCTCATGACCGAGGCCTCACCCCCGCTCATCGAGCTGCGCGGCGTCTCCAAGCGCTTCGCCAAGTCGCTCGATCTCGCCGAGAAGATCGCCCGCAAGCTCGGCGCGAGGGTCCGCGAGGAGGTCGTTCATGCCGTTGCCGCGGTCGATCTCGTCGTCAACCCGGGCGAGGTGGTCGGGCTGGTCGGCGAATCCGGCTGCGGAAAGTCGACGCTCGGCCGCATCGTCGCCGGCATCCTGCCGCCGAGCGAAGGCAGCATCCTCTATCGCGGGCGCGACCGCGCCGCGCTGGCGCCGGCGGAGGCCAAGGCCGTCCAGCTCGCCGTGCAGATGATCTTTCAGGATCCCTACGCCTCGCTCAATCCGCGCATGCGGGTCGGCGACATCGTCGGCGAGGCGCCCGCCGTGCACGGCATCGTCGCCCGCGCCGAGCTCGCCGCCTATATCGACGATGTGCTGCGCCGCGTCGGTCTCGATCCCTCTTATGTCCGCCGCTACCCGCACCAGTTCTCGGGCGGCCAGCGCGCCCGCATCGGCATCGCCAGGGCGCTGGCGGTGAAGCCCGACTTCATCGTCTGCGACGAGGCGGTGGCGGCGCTCGACGTCTCGATCCAGGCCCAGGTGCTCAATCTCTTCGTCAAATTGCGCGAGGAGTTCGGCCTCACCTATCTCTTCATCAGCCATGATCTCGGCGTCGTCGAGCATGTCTCCGACCGCGTCGCCATCATGTATCTCGGCCGCATCGTCGAGACCGCGGCGACCGAGGAGCTCTTCGCCGCCGCCAACCATCCTTATACGCAAGCCCTGCTCGCCGAGGTGCCGCGGCTCGACGAGCGGCGCAAGAAATTCACCGCGCTCAAGGGCGAGATTCCCTCGCCGCTCGAGCCGCCGCCGGGCTGTCATTTCCACCCGCGCTGCCCGCACGCCATGGCGCGCTGCCGCGTCGAGGCGCCTGCCTTGCGCGCGGTCGCGCCCGGCCATCTTTCGGCCTGTCACCTCAACGATCGGACCTGACCCTCATGCCCGTGCCCGTGCCCGCCGTCGTCCCCGGCATACTCTTCCGCCGCGACCCGGTTACGCCGGAAGTCCCGCTGGTCTTCGATTCGCCGCATAGCGGCACCGAATATCCGGTGGATTTCGGCTATGCCTGCCCGCTCGACGTTCTGCGCACCGCCGAGGACACCTATATCGACGATCTCTACGGCGCCGCGCCCGAGCATGGCGCCACCCTGCTCGGCGCGCTCTTCCCGCGCTCCTATCTCGACGTCAACCGCGCCGTCGGCGACATCGACGAGGCGCTGCTCGACGCGCCCTGGCCGGGCGCGATCGAGCCCGGCGAGAAGACCCGTCTCGGCATGGGGCTGGTCCGCCGCCTCGCCAAGCCCAACCTGCCGGTCTATGACCGCAAGCTCTCGGTCGCCGAGATGGAGCGGCGCATCGCCCGCTGCTACGAGCCCTATCACGCGATGCTGCAGGGTATCTGCGACCGGCTGCACGGCAAGTTCGGCGCGGTATGGCTGATCAACTGCCATTCGATGCCGGCGCGCGGCAGCGCCATGTCGAGCGACGGGCCGAACGCGCTGCGCGCCGATTTCGTCCTCGGAGACCGCGACGGCACGACCTGCGCACCCGAGCTCACCGATTTCGTCGCCCGGCTGCTCGGCGGCCGCGGCTACACCGTCAAGGTCAACGACCCCTACAAGGGCGTCGAGATCGTCCGCCGCCACGGCGTCCCGGCAGAAGGCCGCCACGCCCTGCAGATCGAGGTCAACCGCGGGCTCTACATGAATGAGAGGACGCTGAGCCCGAACGATCACTATGCGACGCTGAAGGCCGATCTCGGCCATCTCATCGAGGGCCTGGCGAGCTTCACCGGCGCAGCCCGCGTGCAGGAGTGAGGCGTGTCGGACCGCATCGAGCTCGTGCCCTACGATCCGCGCTGGCCGGAACTGTACAGGGCCGAGGCGCCGCTGGTCCGCGCCGCGCTCGGCGAGCAAGTGGTGGCGATCGAGCATTTCGGCAGCACCGCCATTCCCGGGCTCGCCGCGAAGCCGATCATCGATATTCTCGTCGCCGTCCGCGCGCTGGCCGCGATGGGCCACGCCGAGGCCGCGCTGGCGCCGCTTGGCTATGTCTTCTGGCGCGACAACCCGAAACGCGACCGCATGTTCTTCGTCAAGGGCATGCCGCCCTACGGCGCTGGTCGAAGCCACCACGTCCACATCACGGAGTTGAGCGGCGAGATGTGGCGCCGCCGTATTTTCCGCGACTACCTCATAAGCCATCCGGATGAGGCGCGTCGCTATGAGGCGCTGAAGCGCGATCTTCTCGCGCGATTTCCGGACGATCGCGAGAGCTACACCGATGCCAAATCCGCTTATGTCGATTCCGTGATGGCGCTTGCCGGGGCCCTGGCTAAGCCAGGAACTGCTCCTTGAAGACGCGCTCGTCGAGATTGTATTCGGGGTCGAAGAGCAGCGTGAAGGCGATGTCGCGGTTCTGCCGGATGTCGACGGCGACGACGTCGCGGATCTCGGTGAAATCGGCGCTGGCGCTCACCGGGCGCTTATCCGCCTCGAGGATCTCGAAGGCAACCTTGGCACCGTTCGGCAAGAGGGCGCCGCGCCAGCGGCGCGGGCGGAAGGCGGTGATCGGCGTCAAGGCGAGGACGCCGCCGGCGAGCGGGATGATCGGGCCATGCGCCGAGAGGTTATAGGCGGTGCTGCCGACCGGCGTCGCGACGAGGACGCCGTCGCCCATCAGCTCGTCGAGGCGGACGATGCCGTCGACGCTGATGCGGATCTTCGCCGCCTGGCGCGCTTCGCGCAGCAGCGACACCTCGTTGATGGCGAGCGCGGTGTGGCACGCCCCGGCCTTGGTATGCGCGTTCATCTCGAGCGGATGCAGCGTCACCGGCTGGGCGCGCGCCAGCCGCTCGGTCAGCCCGTCGGGGCGGAACTCGTTCATCAGGAAGCCGACCGTGCCGCGATGCATGCCATAGATCGGCACGTGGCGATCGAGATAGCGGTGCAGCGTCTCGAGCATGAAGCCGTCGCCGCCGAGCGCGACGATGATGTCGGCCTGCTCCGGCGGCGTAGTCTTGTAGCGACGGGTCAACTCGGCGAGACCGCTTTGCGCCGCCTCGGTATCGGTGGCGACGAAGGCGACCGTCGCGCTGCGCGAGGCGGCCGCCATGGCAAGCGTGTCGCTCACCCGCCGGTGACGCTCATATGGCGCGACACTGCCGGCCGGTTGTGGCGGCGATCGATGATGAAATCGTGGCCCTTGGGCTTGCGGGCGATCGCCTCGTGAATCGCCGCCTCGAGCAAGTCATCGCCCTCGGAGAGGCGCAGCGGGGCGCGCAGATCGGCGGCGTCCTCCTGGCCGAGGCACATGTAGAGCGTGCCGGTGCAGGTGATGCGCACGCGGTTGCAGCTCTCGCAGAAATTATGCGTCAGCGGGGTGATGAAGCCGACCCGCCGCCCGGTCTCGCCGACTGTGTAATAGCGCGCCGGCCCGCCGGTGCGGTAGTCGCTTTCCTCCAGGGTCCAGCCCTTCTGCAGCCGGGCGCGCACCAGCGACAGCGGCAGGTATTGCTCGACCCGCGTCTCGCCGCCCATCTCGCCCATCGGCATGACCTCGATGAAGACGAGATCGAAGCCCTCGTCGCCGCACCAGGCGACCAGCCGGTCGAACTCGTCGTCGTTGACGCCTTTGAGCGCGACGGTGTTGATCTTGACCGCGAGGCCGGCGCGCTTGGCCGCCGCCAGCCCGTCCTTGACCGATGCGAGCTTGCCCCAGCGGGTGATCGCGGTGAATTTCGCCGAGTCGAGCGTGTCGAGCGAGACGTTGATGCGGCGCAGGTCGTCAGGGTGAGCTCGTCGAGTGCGCCGTTCGTCCGCTGGCGGCCGAGGGCGCGGAACAGGCTCATGACGTTGCGCCGCACCAGGGGCTCGCCGCCGGTCAGGCGCAGCTTGCGCACGCCGAGCCGGATGAAGGCGCCGCACAGCCGGTCGAGCTCTTCGAGGCTGAGGATTTCCGCCTTGGGCAGGAACGTCATGTCCTCGGCCATGCAATAGACGCAGCGGAAGTCGCAGCGGTCAGTCACAGAGACGCGCAAGTAGCTGATATGGCGACCGAAGGGGTCGATCATTGGGGGCGGATCCTTGGCCGGGCCAATGGGACCGGGCGAACGGGGTGCAAATGTCTAATTTCTACCATAGCATAGCGGCTGGCGCGGCAAGCAACCAGCCTGCCGCCCACCCATCACGTGACCGCGGAAGGGGCCGATTTCAAGCGGCGCCCGTCCCGCAGGCCGCGCTTGAACCGCCCCGGCCCCTGCACCATCATCAAGGGATGGACGAGTTCACGGTCAGGCCGAACCCCGACGACAAGCGCCTCACCCGCCAAGTGACCGGCCTCGACCAGGAGGGGCGGCAGATCGAGACGGCCGTGGTGATGGAACGGCCGCTGACCCTCTTCCTCAACGGCCAGGAGATCGTCACCATGATGACGATCGGCGATCATCCCGACTATCTCGCCATCGGCTATCTGCTCAACCAGAACATGCTGCGGGCCGACGACCGCATCACCGCCGTCGATTACGATTCCGATCTCGAGACCGTCATCGTCCGCACCGTGCGCAAGACCGATTTCGAGAAGAAGCTGCGGAAGAAGACGCTGACCTCGGGCTGCGCCCAGGGGACCGTGTTCGGCGATCTGATGGAGAAATTCGCCGATATCCGTCTGCCCGCCGACGCCGTGCTCAAGACCTCGTGGCTCTACGCCCTCAGCAAGAAGATCAACACCGCGCCGAGCCTCTATCTGACGGCCGGGGCGATCCATGGCTGCGTCTTGTGCGAGGCCGATCGGCCGCTCGTCTATATGGAGGATGTCGGCCGCCACAATGCGATCGACAAGATCGCCGGCTACATGCATCGCCACGGCATCACGCCGGCGGGCAAGATCTTCTACACCACCGGGCGGCTGACCTCGGAGATGGTGATCAAGACGGTGCAGATGGGCATCCCGATTCTGATCTCGCGCTCGGGCTTCACCGCCTGGGGCGTCGATCTCGCGCGCCAGGCCGGGCTGACGCTGATCGGCCGCGCCAAGGGACGGCGCTTCGTGGCGTTGTCGGGGGCCGAGCGCATCGTCTTCGACGGCGACCCGCGCGCCGTCGAGGAGGAGGCGCCGCAGTCGCGCCGCAAGGCAAGCCGCGAGGCGGACGACGCGGCATGAGGGTCGCCGGCATCCTGCTTGCCGGCGGGCTGTCGCGCCGCATGGGCGGCGGCGACAAATGCCTGCGCCCGCTCGGTGCGACGACCATCCTGGCGCGGGTGATCGAGCGCGCCGCGCCGCAGGTCGCCGCGCTGGCGCTCAACGCCAATGGCGACCCGGTGCGCTTCGCCGACTATCGCCTGCCGGTCGTCGCCGACAGCATTCCCGACTTCGCGGGGCCGCTGGCCGGGATTCTCGCCGGGCTCGATTGGGCCGCCGCCAGCGGCGCCGGCGCCGACCATGTCGCCAGCTTCGCCACCGACGCGCCGTTCCTGCCGCGCGACCTGGTGGCGCGCTTCGCCGCCGCGCGCGAGGGCGAGGGTGCCGATCTCGTCTGCGCCGCCTCGGGCGGGCGCACCCATCCGGTCTTCGGCCTGTGGCCGGTTGCCTTGCGCGAGGCGTTGCGCCGCGCCATGGTCGAGGAAGGCATCCGCAAGGTCGATGCCTGGACCGCGCGTTATCGCCTGGCGGTCGTCGACTACCCGGCCGAACCCTTCGATCCCTTCTTCAACACCAACCGGCCCGATGATCTGGCGATGGCGGAGACGCTGGTCGCGGCGGCGGGCGGCTAGCCGTACCCGACGGCGGCGGAACGAGTGTCTTGCCTCGATCGCGGTTCCGGCGGTTATAGTGACGGTAATGGGGCGAAGGGGATCGAGCGTCTCGATGCAGGGGGAGCGGGTCATTGCAGCGCTTGCCGTCAGCGGCGCTCGCGCGTCCGTCCCGGGTGGCGCATGAAGCCCTCGTCCGGCAGATTGGCGCGGGCGCAGCATGCCATCTACCGCACGCTCGATCCTCGCCACTCCAGCCGTCCCGCCGAAGCGTTTCACCTCGTTCACCACGTCCTGGTCGTCGTCGGCATCGCGTCCGTCATCCTGTCGACGGCGCCGCAGATCGCCGAGAATTGGGCCGCCGCTCTGGCAGCAGTATTCCATCTCGCTCTCGGCTTCTTCGTCATCGTCTATGCGCTGCGCGTTTTCGCCATTCCGGCGGCGCCCTGGGCGCATCCGCGCCATCCCTGGCGCGACCGGCTGCAATGGGCGCGCTCCTTCGCCGGGCTGGTCGATCTCTTGTCGACCTGGCTCGTTCTTGTCGCGCCGTTATTGGGAGTGTCGCCCGAATCGGCGCATCTCGCGGCGATCCTCTGGCTGTTCAAATTTGTGCCCTATTCCGAAGGCCTGGCGCTGCTCGGGCGCGTCATCGACAATACGCGCTCGACGCTGCTCTCGGTGCTGCTTTGCTTCGGCATCGTTCTGCTCTGTGCCGGCACCCTCGCCTACGTGCTGGAGCGCGACCTGCAGCCGGCGACCTTCGGCACCATCCCGGCGGCGCTGTGGTGGACCGTCGTCACCCTGACGACGACCGGCTATGGCGACACCGTGCCGATCACGCTGGCGGGCCGCTTCCTTGCCGGCATCGTGATGATATCGGGCATCTCGGTGTTCGCGCTGCTTGCCGGTATGCTGGCGAATGGTTTTGCCGACGAGGTGCGGCGGCGCGATCTGATGCGCACCTGGGACCTCGTCACCCAGGTGCCGTTCTTCAACGGGGTCGGCGCCGAGGCCGTCGCCGAGGTGGCGCGGCTGCTGCGCCCGCGCGCGAGCCCGGCGATTGCATGTATTTCGTCGTCTCCGGCGAGGTCGAGATCCGCCTGCGACCGACGCCGCTGCGCTTCGGCCCCGGAGCGTTCTTCGGCGAGATCGCACTGGTCACCGGTGCGCCGCGCACCGCCACCGCGGTGGCTGTGAAGTTTTCCGTGCTGCTGTCGCTCCATCTCACCGATTTCCGTCATCTCGCGGCGCGCCGGCCCGAGCTGACGGCGGCGATCCAGGAGGAGGCGGCACGCCGCAAGGCGCAGACCGATGGCAGCCTTGCATGAGGGGGCCGCCAAGCACAGAGAGGGACATACCATGGCGCTCGTGACCGCCGCCGACGGGGTGAAGCTCTATGTCGAGGAGGTCGGCAGCGGAACGCCGATCGTCTTCGTGCACGAGTTCGCCGGCGACCACCGCAGCTGGGAGCCGCAGCTGCGGCATTTCGCCCGGCGCTATCGCTGCATCGCCTTCAACGCGCGCGGCTACCCGCCCTCGGAGGTGCCGACCGATGGCGCGAAATATTCGCAAGACCATGCGCGCGACGACATCCGCGCCGTGCTCGACGGGCTGTCGATCGCCAAGGCGCATGTCGTCGGCCTATCGATGGGCGGCTTCGCGACGCTGCATTTCGGCTTGCACTATCCCGAGCGCGCCTTGTCGCTGGTCGTCGCCGGCTGCGGCTACGGCGCCCAGCCCGGCAAGCGCGCGCAGTTCGAGCAGGAGGTCGAGCGCACGGCCGCAACGATCGCGACGCAGGGCATGGCGAAAGCGGCCGAAAGCTACGCGCTCGGGCCGACCCGGGTGCAGTTCCAGAACAAGGATCCCCGCGGCTGGGCCGAATTCGCCGCCCAGCTCGCCGAGCATTCCTCGACCGGCTCGTCGCTGACCATGCTGGGGGTGCAGCGCCGTCGCCCGTCGCTCTACGATCTCATCGATCATATGCAGCGCCTCACCGTGCCGACGCTCATCGTCACCGGTGACGAGGACGAGCCCTGTCTCGAGCCCGGCCTGTTGATGAAGCGGTCGATCGCGACGTCCGGTCTCGTCGTCATCCCGAATAGCGGACACACGATCAATCTCGAGGAGCCCGATCTCTTCAACCGCGCCTGCGACGATTTCTTTCACCAGGTCGA
>WNFM01133588.1_pt4 | contig 10328 bp, 10 predicted proteins | sample 5400271 | NCBI WGS metagenome assembly WNFM01 (sample SAMN13153352, study PRJNA577476) | soil metagenome | isolation source: 60 cm saprolite on Douglas fir-dominated hillslope | place: USA:California | collected 2013-09-17 | reverse complement strand
ATCCCATCGGCTACTTCCACGTTGACCTCACCGAGGTGCGCACCGCCGAGGGCAAGCTCTACCTCTTTGTGGCCATCGACCGCACCTCCAAGTTCGCCTTCACCCGGCTGGTGGAACGGGCGACTCGGCGCGAGGCCGCCGACTTTTTGCAGGAGCTCATCGAGACCATCCCTTATAAAATCCACACCGTTCTCACCGACAACGGCACCCACTTCACCACACCCGGCAACGTCCGTTCCGCCGCCGCCGACATCAAGCTGGCCTGGCAGCGGGGCGAGCATTTTCGCGCCCACTCCTTTGAAGTCGCCTGCGCCCGTCACGACATCGATCACCGCCTGACCAAACCCAACCATCCCTGGACCAACGGCCAGGTCGAACGCATGAACCGCACCATCAAGGAGGCCACCGTGCGCACCTATCACTACGACGGTCACTCGCAATTACGAGAGCATCTCAGCGCGTTCCTCAACGCCTACAACTTTGCCAAGCGTCTCAAGACCTTGGCCGGTCTCACTTCTTATCAGTTCATCTGTTCCTGCTGGCAGAAAGAACCCGAACGCTTTAAAACCAATCCACACCGCCTCTCTTCGGGACTGAACATATAGCTGATTCTCCAACATCGTCAAGAGAAAAAGGAAGTTTCCCGAACCATCGGAAACTCTGGTTCTATTGACAGTTTCATTGACAGCTGCGGTTCATCGCACCGGTATCTCAAGGGCAACGGCGACTTTACTTGGAGCCCTTTCACCGGTCGATTTTTCCAACAAATAGGTACTTGACCTGACGAGCGAGTTAGGACATTTTGTCCTAACGAGTGAAAGTCATCAAACCGGCGACGGTACGCCTCTGGGCGCGCAAACATCCCACGGCGGCATCCTCCCCAGCGGGATGGCTGGCTCTCGTCAAGGCAGCGAAGTTCAAAGACTTTGTAGCGTTAAGACAGGTGTATCGGTCCGCGGATTTGGTCCAGGTGGCCAGCGGCCGGAATGTGATCGTTTTTAACATTTCAGGCAACAACTACCGCCTTGTCGCCGCCGTACACTTCAACACGCAGCGGGCCTTCGCTCTTCGCTTCATGACCCATGCGGAGTACAGCAAGAATCATTGGAAAGGAACCTTATGAAAAAAACCGGCAACCAACTTCGTTTTGCGAATTTTCCCAAGGATTATCGCCAACTTTGTGATCTCCATCTGCCACGCCCAATCCATGACAAGGTTGGCTACGAAAATGCCCTTGAAATTGCCGAGGCCATGGCTGGTTTTGAAGGAGAGTTCACCCGCGATCAAGGCGACTACTTTGAGCTCTTGACCGATTTAATTCTGGCTTATGAGGAAGAACACGAAAAGACTCTTCCAGAAAAGGAGTTATCCTTCCGCGAACGTTTGCAATCCTTGCTGAACTCAGCAGGCTGGACCGCCTCAGACCTTGGGCGATTCCTCGGACTGGATGCCACGATGGGAAACAAAATCATGCGCGGAGAGCGCAAACTCACTGCGGAACACATCCGCAGGCTCAGCACTCATTTTTCTCTGAACGCAGAGTATTTCTTATAGATGAAGTGGCCGGATGGCATCTGAGATCGACAGGCTTATCTACTACTTCGTTCAAATCGATGAGACGATTTACATGATTTTCGTTTACGACAAAAGCGAAGCGGACGGCTTAACCTCAGATCAAAAGAAAAACTTAAAGGCCTTGGCACAGGCGATTGCGGAACAATGCCGGAGAAAATAACACCATGAAAAAGGAACTCTTCAACGAACTACAGAAAAGCATGGAACAGGCGCTTGCCCATTCGCAGGGCAAGATTACTCTGCGAACCAAGCAGGTGCCCGTTCCGAAAAAGGTGACCGCACTTGCTCCTCGGGAGATTCGCAAGCTTCGGGAACGGCTCGGAACCAGCCAGGCGGTCTTTGCCCGCCTTTTGAATGTTTCGACCACCACGGAGATCAAGTGGGAACATGAACAGATCCCCGCCGCGAACGCAGGGGCATGGCTGGGACAGCTTCGATCAAAAGGGCGTCCACTTCATCGGCCTGGTGAATGTCTTTGGCAAGTCCGAGCAAAGTCGTCGCCGCGCAAGGTGCAGCTTCATTCCGCCGGTTATTTCACCATCATTCTCGGAGCGCTCGGCACTTTTCCCGCCGTGCTTTCCGGGCTGTTCATGACGAAGGGTGTAGTTCTGGGACATGATGCCCTGCTCTTTCATCATCTCTTCGTCTGGCCCGCGTTTGCCGGACTGGTCGGGCTGGGCGTCTGGCGCGCCCTGATGAACGACCAGGCCTCGCCCCGCAGTTTTGCCGCTTATCTCGTCGTGCTGTTTCTCACGGCGGGGCTGATGGCTGGAGCGGGTTACTGGGGTGGCGAGCTGATTCTGAATTCCTAGACTGCGAAATGAACCTGTCGCTTGAAATAAAAGCTCTCGGATGGGCTCTGTCGGCGGCGGCGCTTTCCTTGGGCAGCGCCTGGCTGACGGCCATTTCAATCAAAGCAATGCCGAGTTCCAGCACGGCGACAACGGCAACGTCTTCCGCAGCCTCATCCTCCGAAATCGTTGCCACTCCCGAACTGGTAGCCGAGGGACATCAGTTTTACGCCATGAGTTGCTCGCACTGCCACGGTGATGATGCGACGGGAGATGAGGGCCCGAACCTCCATAATCTCTTCATCAGCAACACCCGCATCGCCAAGACGATCAAAAACGGGATCAAAGGGCAAATGCCCACCTTTGCAAAAAAATATGATGATAAACAGGTCGCGGCCTTGGTGAGCTACCTGCGGACTCTGCGATAAATCGAAACACCAACTCCCGGAACTGTTGGAATCGGCTTCTTTGCGGCTCTTTTTGCCATTGGAGGAGTCGCGGCGCTGACGTTTGGCCTGATTAATCTCTGGCTCGGTCGTTCCAGCGAAAGCTGGCCCCAAACACCGAGCGTGATCACTTATCAAATGGTCGAAGCGAGCGATGTGGACACGGACATGATCACCTTGTTTCCAAGCTACTTTTCCTCGGGGTATCCGACCACACCTCCTTCGGTCATTAAAAGCCTCGCTCGGCTTGACAAAAATGGAAGGTGATGACATTTTGGCAACGTGCGTATTATCAAGGTTCCGTTCCTCGTGGAGGCGGCCAAGAAGTACCCGAAAGCCAGGAAATGGATCGAAAACTGGAGTTCGATTGCGAAAGAGGTCCAATGGAAAAACATTCAGGAAGTCCGAGCCAGCTACCCATCCGCGGATACAGTAACTGTGGACAGTGGTAGCAACGTCGTGGTGTTCAACGTCTGCGGCAATGACTTCCGCCTCATTGTGGCCATCCATTACAACCGAAGCATTATTTATACGCTGCGATTTCTGACTCACGCTGAATACAACAAAGACAAATGGAAAAGGGAATTATGAAGACCAAATTCGTTTTTAAGAACATGCCCAAGGATTACCGGGGATTGCTTGCCCTCCACATGCTTCGCCCAATCCACGACAAGGTGGATTACTCCAATGCGTTGGAAATTCTCGACGCAATGGCCGGTCATGCCTTGAACTCCGACCAAGACGACTATTTTGAGGCGCTTGCCGTGCTGGTGGAGGCTTACGAATCCTCCCATCTTCCTGGGTTGCCTTCCAAAAGAGGACTGCCTCTTCTTAAACACCTTATTGAAGAAAATGGTATGACAGCAGCTGACTTGTCCCGTCTCCTGGGTGCCGACCGCAGCCTCGGCGTCAGAATCTTGAACAGAGAAAGGAATCTGACGATTGATCACATCAAAAAGCTGGCTTCACGGTTCCAAGTGCCAACGGGGTTATTTCTTGCCTGAATGTATCTCAGGAACATCGACCAAGACATAAACTCTCAGTAAGACCACTTATTCTTGAATCAATTTGTAAATACTGGCACATTCAGAATATTGTAGTAACAGTCCTTTGAGCGCTTTTGGACCGTCCGGAGGTAGGGGTGGATTCCGACCGGTATGGACATCCTAAGACTTTATCGTTGTGTTGCTTACAACTAGATGATCCTCCAACATTGTCAAGAGAAAAAGGAAGTTTCCCGAACCATCGGAAACTCTGGTTCTATTGACAGTTTCATTGACACTTCAGATTGCAATTCATTATAGCAGCGTCATCAAGCAACCTCGATCGGGTCTCTTAGGCGTCTCGAAGCCGATCTCCAATTTACGCGCGCTCGCGAGGTATGATCCAGAGATGGACAAGCTGATGTTTCCGCAGGACGGTCAGGCGGGATTTGCGATTCGGCTCGCGCAAGACCAGGAGGCGGTGAAGCTCATGAACCGAGCGCAACTCCTCGTGATCCAGCCAGATGAGAATATCGTTTACCTCCAAGCCTGCCTCGGCTGCCGCCGAGTCTTTCTCAATGGTGTGAACCAGAATGCCGGAACGCTGGCGCAATTGATGGAAGCGGCCTACCCGTTGGTGGATCGAAACATCCTGGCCGGCAACGCCGATATAACTGCGCCGAATGCGCCCTTCCTTGATCAACCAACTCGCGACAAATTCGGCGGTCTTGCTCCCGATGGCAAAGGAGATTCCCTGGGCCGCTGGAATGATGGCGGTATTGACGCCAATAACCTGGCCTCTCGTGTTGAGCAGGGGGCCGCCTGAGTTGCCGGGATTCAGGGCAGCGTCGGTTTGTAGAACATTATCGATCAACCGTCCCGTGCCAGCCGGGAACGTGCGGCCCAAGGCGCTGACGATTCCAGCGGTCACCGTATTGTCGAGACCAAGCGGATTTCCGATGGCGATGGCTATCTGGCCGACCGTAATTTTCTCTGAATCGGCAAAAGGCAGGTGGTGCAACTCAGGCAGATCAATCCGCAGAACTGCCAGATCGGTATCGGGATCATCGCCGATCATGTCGGCTCGCGATTCTCGTCCATCCGGCGTTTGTACCCGGAGTTGAGCGGCCCCATGAACAACGTGGCTGTTGGTCACTAAAAGCCCATCGGGTGAAATAAGAAACCCGGACCCAGTTCCGCCCCGGTTCTTGTTCCCGGAAAGCGCCTGGATATGAACGACGGCCGGGCCGGCCTGTTGAATGGTCGATGTCACAGCCTGGGAATAGGCGTCCAGGAGTTCGCTATCCGAAACCTGAGAGATTGGCTCGGACGCCGACTCCGTCTGAGAGTCATTGTTATTCCGGGTTTTCATAAGTTAGACTACATTAATGCAAGTGATTTGCAAGATGCTTTAGAACTGCGCTCCTTCCGCCACCTCGATCGCGTGTGATTCTCTTTGAGTAACTTCAAGAATACTCGGGTCGCTCGTGGGAGCATCTGAGGCCAAGACCTTCGCCAATGTTCTGAGCAGGACATAAAAGACCGGCGTTAAAAAGAGACCGAAACTCGTGACTCCGATCATCCCGGCAAAAACGGCAATACCCATGGCGTGACGCATTTCGGAACCCGCCCCGGTGGAAAAGACCAGTGGAACGGTGCCAGCAATAAAGGCAATGGAGGTCATCAGGATCGGGCGCAAGCGCAGGCGTGCGGCCTCGATGGTGGCGGCGTAGATGCCGCGTCCCCGGTGCTCCAATTCGCGCGCGAACTCGACGATCAGAATCGCATTCTTGCAGGCGAGGCCGACCAGGACGACCAGACCGATCTGGGTAAAGATATTGTTATCACCTTTCGTCAGCCAGACGCCGGTGATGGCCGAAAGGAGTCCCATGGGGACGATCAAGAGCACGGCCAGCGGCAGGATCACGCTTTCGTACTGCGCGGCGAGCACAAGGAACACCAGCAGCACCGAGAGAGGCAGGATGACGAAGAGGGTATTGCCCGCGATCTTTTCCTGGTAAGTCAGTTCGGTCCACTCGTAGCCAATGCCGCGCGGCAACGTCTCGGCGGCAATTCGCTCAATCGCCGCCTGGGCCTGCCCGGTGCTGTAGCCGGGGGCGGCGCCACCGTTCACGTCCGCCGCGGGGAAGCCATTGTAGCGCATCGCCCGGTCGGGGCCGTGGCTCTGCGTCATGTGCAACAGTGAGGAGAGCGGGACCATCTCGCCCTTGTCATTACGCGCTTTGAGCAAACCAATGTCCTCCGCGTGGGCACGAAACAGGGCGTCAGCCTGCACGCGGACCTGGTAGGTGCGGCCAAACTTATTGAAATCGTTCACGTAGAGGGAACCGAGATAGATTTGGAGCGTGTTGAAGACATCGGGAATGGAGACGCCCAATTGCTGCGCCCGGGTCCGGTCGACATCGGCGTACAATTGCGGAACGTTGATCTGGAAGCTGGAGAACATGCCGGCCAGCTCGGGCGCTTGACGCGCCTTGGCCATGAAAGCGGTGAGCGCATCGTTCATCGCATCGTTGCCGAGCGCGGCGCGATCCTCCATTTGCAGTTTGAACCCGCCAATGGTACCGAGTCCCTGGACGGGTGGCGGAGGGAAGATGGCGATAAAGGCGTCCTGAATGCCGCCAAACTTTTGTTGCAGTTGATGTGCCACTGCAAATCCACTTTGATCGGCGCGGGTGCGCTGGTCGAACGGCTTGAGCGTGACAAAGACAATGCCGGCGTTCGAGCTGTTGGTGAACCCATTGATCGAAAGGCCGGGAAAGGCCACGGCTGATTCCACGTTGGGATTTTCCATGGCGATCTTGCTCATTTGCCGGATCACGTCCTCGGTCCGATCCAGCGTCGCCGCCTCCGGGAGTTGGGCGAAACTGACGAGGTATTGCTTATCTTGGGCGGGCACAAAGCCGGCGGGCACGATGTGAAAAAGGAACAAGGCGGTGCCGACGAGCAGGGCATAAAAGCCGAGCAAGATGGTTTTGTGATTGAGAGCGGCAGTCACTCCCGTGCCGTAGCCATCCGAACCACGACGGAAGACCCAGTTGAATGGGACGAAGAACCAGCCGAAGAGAAAGTCGATCACACGTTGAAAGACGTCCTTCTTCGCGCCATGGCTCTTGAGCAAGAGCGCGGCCAAAGCGGGTGAGAGGGTCAGGGAATTGAAGGCGGAAATGACCGTCGAGAACGCGATGGTGAGCGCAAATTGCTTGAAGAATTGGCCCGTGAGGCCGCTAACAAACGCCAGCGGCACGAAGACCGCCGAGAGAGTCAGGGCAATCGCGATGATCGGTTCGGAAACTTCACTCATCGCCTGATAACTTGCCTGCTTGGCGGAAAGGCCGCGCTCGATGTTGCGTTCCACATTTTCCACCACCACGATGGCGTCATCGACGACGATGCCGATGGCCAGCACCAGGCCGAACAAGCTCAGCGCGTTGATCGAAAAGCCGAAGAGGAGCATGACGCCAAACGTGCCGATGACCGAGACCGGCACCGCCAGCAGCGGAATGATGGAGGCCCGCCAGGTTTGCAGGAAGACGATGACGACGATGACGACAAGCGAAATGGCAATGAGAAGTGTTTCGATGACCGCATGGATCGACGCGCGGACAAATTGGGTCGGATCATAGACGATCTGGTAGGTGACGCCCTCGGGCATGTCTTTCGCCAGCTCGGCCATGGTGGCGCGCACCTCGTCGGAGATTTGCAGGGCGTTCGAGCCGGGCGCCTGAAAAATGGGAATCGCGACCGCCGACTTGTTGTCCAATAACGACCGCAGGGCATACTCGCTCGCGCCCAGTTCAATCCGCGCGACATCCTTGAGACGGGTCACAACGCCGTCGGGCGAAGTGCGGACCACGATCTCGCCAAATTCTTCCTCGCTGGTCAGACGTCCCCGCGCATTCACCGAGATTTGGTAATCGACGCCGGGCACGGAGGGCGAGGCGCCGATGACCCCGGCTGCGACGTCGACGTTCTGTGCCTTGATGGCGTTCACGACGTCGCTCGCGGCGAGCCCCCGCTCGGCCACCTTGCGGGGATCGAGCCAGATGCGCATGGCGTAGTCGCCGGAGCCAAAAAGCCGGACATCCCCGATCCCCGGCAGGCGCGCCAGCCGGTCCTTGACGTTGAGCACGGCGTAATTACGCAGGTAGGTCATGTCATACCGGTCGTTTGGTGAAAGCAGGTGAACGACCATGGTCAGGTCGGGCGAGCTCTTTACCGTTGTCACGCCCAACTGCTGGACTTCGGCGGGCAGCCGGGGCAGCGCCTGGTTGACCCGGTTTTGCACGAGCTGGGCGGCAAGATCGGGATTGGTGCCCAGCTTGAAGGTAATGGTAAGCGTCATCAGTCCGTCCGAAGTCGACTGGGATGACATGTAGAGCATGTTTTCCACGCCGTTGATCTGCTCCTCCAGCGGGGTTGCGACCGTCTCGGCGATGGTCTCCGGGTTCGAGCCCGGAAACTGGGCCGTGACGATAACCGAAGGCGGGACGACCTCCGGGTATTCGGAGATGGGGAGGTTTCCCATCGAGATCAAACCCCCGAGGAGAATGAGCGAGGACAACACCCCCGCAAAGACGGGCCGGTCGATGAAAAATCGGGAGATGTTCATGGCGGACCTTTTGTCTTTGCGGTTGTGACCGATCGTTATTTGGCGCCGGCCGCGGCGAGCTGCGAAGTTGCCGCCGCGACTGAATCGCGGTTCATGGCGACCTCCACCGGCGCGACGACATCGTTGGGACGCACGCGCTGGAGACCGTTGACCACAATCCGCTCATCCTTGTGCAGCCCCGAACGGACAACGCGCAGGCCGTTGACGATGGGGCCGAGCGTGACCTCGCGATAGGCCGCCTTGTTGTCGGCGCCGACCACCATGACAAATTTTTTGTCCTGATCCGTGCCCACCGCCCGGTCATCCACGAGAATGGCCGTTTTCGCGGCCGATCCGCCTGAGCGGACTTTCGCGTAGAGACCTGGAGTGAGTTCGCCCGTGGGATTGTCGAAAATGGCGCGCACACGAATGGTGCCCGAGGTCGTGTCGAGTTGGTTATCGATCGATTTCAAGCGTCCCTGGTGCGGATGGCCTTCTTCGTTCGCCAAGCCCATGAAGACGGGCATGTGATCGATGCCGCTGTTTCCGTTGGCGCCATTGGCCGAGTACTTGAGGTAGGTTTGTTCATCGATCTCGAATTCCACGTAGACGGGCGAAACCGAAACGACGGTGGTCAGGACGGGAGCCGTCCCGCCCGCCTCGACGAGGTTTCCGACGGTGATCTCGGCGCGCGAAACCCGGCCCGTGACGGGCACCGTGATCGCGGTGTAATCCAGGTTCAGTTGGGCCGTTTGCACGGCGGCTTGCGCCGCCTTCAGGCTCGCCTCCGCTTCCAAATGGGCGTCGGTGCTCTGGTCCAGATCGCTTTGCGAGATCGCGTGGGTGGCAATCAGCTGGTTGCTTCGATCCAGATTGGTTTGGGTCAAGGCGACCCGGGCCTGGGCGCTGGCCAGGACGGCCTCAGTCCGGGCCAGTTCCGCTTGAAAGGGCCGCGGGTCGATGGTGAAGAGGATATCCCCCTTCTTGACCAATTGGCCGTCCTCGAAATGCACCGCCTCGACAACTCCGGAGACTTGGGGGCGGATTTCCACGCGATCAATCGCCTGGACGCGACCGGAAAAGTCGTCCCACTCGGTCACCGACTGTTCCAAAACCGGGGCAACGGAGACCGCTACGGGAGGCGGGGCCGCACTGGCAGCGGACGGCTTGGAGGCCGGGTTCGTGATCGAGACGGCACCTGTGGCCCATAAAACAAGAGCGCCGGCGAAGAGGGCAATCGACGTCAGAGTAATGAGCGGGGTGGAGTTTTTTTTCATTGGAGCATCCTTTGTGTTTCTAAATTTAGTGAAAGGGACTTCGGGGCTGGCAGGTTTGTTCCAGCCCCGAATTTTTCTGGCGGGCTTACTGAAATCCGCCGGCGACATACCAGGTTTCGCCGCTGACCCAGGCGGAGTCGTCGGAAGCGAGGAAGGTGACGACGGTGGCGATATCGTGCGGCTGGCCAATGCGACCGACCGGAGTTTGAGCCTCAACCGACTTGCGCATGGCGTTGTCGGAATCGGTGACGCCCATTGCCGCGGTGCCTTCCGTTTCCACCATGCCAGGGGCGACGCCGTTCACGCGGATTTTTTTCGGGCCGAGTTCCTTGGACAACGATTGTGTGATCGAGTTGACGGCCCCTTTCGTGGCGGAATAGACCGCCGCGCCCGGAAATCCGCTGCGGCCGACGATCGAGCTGAGGTTGATGATGCTTCCGCCCTTGTCGGTGAAATGCTTGACCGCTTCCTGCGTGGTGAGGAGCAGACCGAGCACGTTCAGGTTGAAATGCTTGTTGAAGTGCTCCTCCGTGACGCCTTCGAGGGGAGAGAACTCATAGATTCCGGCGTTGTTCACCAGGATATCGACCTTGCCAAAGGCCTTCGTCGTTTCCGCGAAGAGCTTCTCGATTTCCGACTTCCTG
>WNFM01195961.1_pt1 | contig 10329 bp, 5 predicted proteins | sample 5400271 | NCBI WGS metagenome assembly WNFM01 (sample SAMN13153352, study PRJNA577476) | soil metagenome | isolation source: 60 cm saprolite on Douglas fir-dominated hillslope | place: USA:California | collected 2013-09-17 | reverse complement strand
AGGGTGACGGTATTCTTCCGCAACTGGGTCAGGCCGAGCCAGCGGACCCCGAACATAGGCTTCCGCTGCGTGAAATGACCACTCTACACTCGCCGTTGCTCAGACCCAGCCCGATGTCGCCGACGTCCGCCCCACCATTACTTTTTCCTCGAGCTGACGCCCAACTCCTTGAGATTCGCCTCAATCTGCAACCGCAGCTCGTCGTGCTCGGCGCGAGTCGGATCGAGCGTGCTGAGAGCTTTCTGAAACAGCCGCACGGCCGCCCTCCTGTCCTCTCGCAGCAGGCGGAAGGCGCCCTCCTGATTGAGCCCGGCCGCCAGGAACAGCGCGCGAATCACGTTGGACTTGACCGTAGCCGCCGCCGCGTCCGCCCAGCGGTCCTGCGCCCGATAGAACACCGCCATCTTGTCGAGCGTCAGCGCAACCATGGGATGGTCCTTGCCCCCGGCGCTCTCCCACAGCGCGAGCAGCCTGTTGTAGAAGGGCTCCGCCTCCGCGTACTTCTTCTGGCCGAAACAAGAGTAACCCAATCCTTCCACCGTCGGGATCAGGTCCGGACTGTCGGCCCCGACCGCTCGCTCCCGTATCACCAGCGCGCGCCGGTAGACCGGCTCCGCCTTTTCATACTCCCGCAGCATCACCCATGTCGAGCCCAGCCGATCCAGCTCCGGGAGCAACCCAGGGTGCTCCGTGCCCAGCGCCTTCGACCGGATCCCGATCGCGGTCTCCAGGGCGCCGACGGCTTTCTCCGGCTCCTTGGCGTCCATGTAGAGCAGAGCCATGCGGCTAAAATCGTCGGCCACCAACGTGTTCTCGGGACCGTCCGAGTCACTATGCCTGTTCACCAACGTCTGAAGGATACCCAACCCGCGCTGGGGATCGCCCCTGCGGCGGCAGAGCATGGCAAGCTCGGTCAGATCGTCGAGGAACCTGGAATTATCGGGCCAGTCGATCGCTTGCTGCAGATACTTCTCCGCATCGGCGTATTGACCGACGGCAGAGGACACGCTGAACAGCAATTTCAACGACTGGTATCTTCTGGGATCTTCCGGAGGCGTCTGCTGGGCAAACGTCCACGCCCGCTCCGCGTTCTTGCGGGCGGCGGTGTAGTCGCCTTTGGAGTAACTGGCGCCGGCCTGCTGAAGTACCGAGTCCAGCTCGCCGGAGGGCTCCTGCGCAGCCAGTCCGACTGCCAGCAGCACGAAACTACAACAACCGAAAATTGACCTCAACTTGCGCTCTCACGATCACAGGCTTGCCATTTTTGAGACCGGGCTTGAAGCGCCACTGTTTCACCGCTTCAATCGCCTTCTCATCGAGGCCGAGTCCGACTCCCTTCGCTACCCGCAAATTGCGCGTGTGCCCGCTTTGATCGACCTCGATGGATAGTACCACGACGCCGGAATACTTGGCTTTTCGCGCTTCTTCGGAGTATTCCGGATCCACCTGGAACGTCAGAGCGGGTGCGCTGACTCCGCCGCCTGCGACGTACACTTGACTCATGCCGCCGTCGTGACCAGGTCCAAAGCCGGGGCCGTCGCCCGGACCGATCCCGCCGTTCCTACCAGAGCCGATCCCTCCGCCGGCCCCGGGTCCACTCGACGGCGGACCGATCTTAGCCAACGGATCGCCCCACACGGCCATCGTGTTGTTCGGAGTCTGCACGTCGGGAGGACCGATCAGAGTCGGGTCAATCAGCAGCTTGGGATTCTCATTGTTCACTACGGCGGCCGGCGGCACGAACTGCCGCGTCGCAAACTTCGGCGCGCGTCCTTTGCTGGCCTCTGTAAGCGACCGGTCTCCACCGCCGCCGCCACCATCCCGCGTCTTTTCGGGAAGGTACGCCGCAATTACGGGCATAAACAGGCGTCCGGCTTTTGTTACATTCACCTGGACGACGCGATTTGAAAGCACGGTGAACAACAGCATGACAACGCATCCGTGCACGGCCAAAGACATCAGCCCGGCAGCGGCGCTGGAATTGGAATCGAAACGCGAATAGTCAGTCATAGTAGCTTTACCCGCGTGCCAGATGGCACTTAGTGGGCCACTATCTAACAGCCTGTATTCACGGCCAATTCCCCAGCGTCAAGTGTCGGACACAAGGCCACGCTGTGATCGGGTAGTCACACTACCAGTTAGTAATCGACCCATCCAACCGGAAGTAAGTCTGAGCGCGATTCGTAACCGGCTCGGTAATTTCCGCGATCAGCTTGAGTTGTTTCATGTCCAGTTCCACGCCCAATCCCGGACGCTCGTTGGGATACAACTTACCGTTCTTGAAATCGAGACACACTGGCAAGTGCGGCAGCGTCCGGCCCTGGAAGTTGTACTCCATCAGTAGCGGTCCGGAAAACGTACCCAGCGAATTGACCAGCGCGGCCGTCGCGATAGGACCCGTAAAGTGCGGAACAATCCCCACAAAATGCGTTTCGCAAATCGCGGCGATCTTCATCATCTCGGTAATCCCTCCGACGTTCGGAAGCGTGGCGCGCACGTGGTCGATGTCATGATTCTCCACCAGCTTGTTGAAGTCCCATCGATTCCCCCACTCCTCGCCCGCTGCGATCGGCACCTTGACCATACGCCGCAAGATCGGCAGATCTTCCCGAAACGCTTCCTCGCGCACAGGGTCTTCCACAAAGTAAGGCGCCAGAGGCTGGATCAGGTCGCAGCCGCGCACGGCGTCGGAAAGGTCAAACCTCTGGTGAAAATCGATCACCCACTCGCCGTTCTTTCCAACGCCCTCCCGCGCCTGCACGCAATCGTCGTAAACCTGATGGAGCCTCTCCCGCGTATTGTAGGTAGTGTTGGGCGTAGTCGAGGCCGCGTCCATGCGAAACGCGCGATAGCCTGCCTCGACCGTGGCCTTGGCGCGCTCGCGGATACTCATGCCGCGGCTGACGCCTGGAATCAGGCCGGCGGTGTTGTAGCATTCGCAATGATTGCGCACCATTCCACCCAGCAGTTGGTGCACGGGTAAGTTCTGCACTTTGCCTTTGATATCCCACAACGCCAGGTCCAGCGCGCCGAGCGCATGAACTTTCTCCCGGCCGGGCGCGTAGAAGAAGGCGCGAGACATGTCCTGCCACAGGCGCTCGATGAAGTGCGGATCTTTGCCGATCAGCCGCCCGGCGCACTGCTCCAGCATCTGCTTCGACCCGCCTTCACCGATCCCGGTGACTCCGGCGTCGGTCTCGATGGTGACCACCGAGTCGCTCTGATTAAACAGCGGATTCGGATTGGGCGTCGTGTAGACCCGCACCCGCGTAATCTTCATCTTTGGAACGGCTGCCTGGACGCGCGGCAGCGCGCCGGCGATGGATGTCACCGCCAAGGCTTTGACAAAAGTTCTTCGATTCATTTGTGGCTCCTTTGAAACAACTCATATTAGATCACCAGGAATGCCAATTCGGCTCCATATGCCGCTCGTGCCGCGAAGATCGGAATTGCGGCTCGAGGCGAGCAGCTCTCCGGTTCCCTGCGGCTGTCTCACCGGCGTGCACGATCGCATTGAGGCTACCCCACGCATCCAACCATGGACCTGAACCAGGTGTATACTCATGGATAATCTGGAGCTACGCGGCTCCAGTTGGCAGGGGCTTCGTGTTCAAGAAAATCGAAGGCAGGTCTTTCCTTGCCCCCACGGCGGGGCTGTTCATTCTGACGGGCATTCTATGCGCCCAGATCGGCGGCTCAGGATCCGTTCAGGGAACCGTTTCCGATCCGTCCGGCGCCGTGATTCCTGGCGCTACCGTAGTAGCCACCAACGTCGCCACCGGCGTGAAGACCACGCGGCAGACGACGGGAGCGGGTCTGTATGTGATCTCGCCGCTAGCTCCCGGCGCCTACACTGTGTCGGTGTCGGCCGCCCGTTTCCAGCCGGTCGCGCAGCAAAACGTGATCGTCGACGCCCTCAGCACGGTGGGCCTGAGCCTCACGCTAAAGGTTGGATCGTCATCGGAAGCCATTACCGTCTCCGATGCGCCGCTCCAGTTGCACACCGAAGATGCGACGCTGGGCGCCTCGGTCGGGAACGAGGTGTATTCGGCGCTTCCCCTCGCCATGAACGGAGTATCGAGGGATCCGACTCAATTCGTCTACCTTGTTCCCGGCGTCAATTCCCCTGGCAACCAGGTTTCCGGCACCAATCTGGCGTCCTTCAACGGCGGGCAGACTTTTCAGAACGAAGTCTATCTGGAAGGGATTCCTCTGACCAGCCCCGGAACGCAGGGCGACACACGCTATCTCTCGTTTGGCATCTCGGTCGAAGCCGTGGAGCAGTTTCAGGTGGAGACCAGCGGCGCCAAAGCCCAGTTTGAAGGACAGGGCGTGGGAAACTACGTTCTGAAGTCGGGAACCAACCAGTTCCACGGCTCAGCCTACGAGTACTTCCGCAACACGGCGCTGGACGCGCGCGGATTCTTTCCCGCGACCACACCCATTGAACATCAGAACGAATTCGGCGGAACCGTAGGCGGCCCTATCGTGAAGAGCAAGGCTTTCTTCTTCGGGAGCTACGATGCGTACCGCTTCAACTCGGGATCGGTTCCCACGCTGCAATCGATCCCGACTATAGCTGCGCGCACAGCTAATTTCAGCGCCTTTCCGGCAGTGATCTACGATCCTAATACCACGGCTTGCACCACGGCCGGAATCTGTTCGCGGACTCCCTTCGCCGACAATATCATCCCGGCCAACCGGATCTCGCCGGCCGCGAAATCGCTGCAATCCTATCTTCCCGATCCCACCAATGGGAACATCCAGAACAATTACCTGACCGGACTACCGATCAAGCTGAACACATACAATACGACCGACAAGGTGGATGTCAACCTGTCCGACAAGCACCGGTTCTTCGCGCTGTTCAGCGACGGGCATTACTCCACCAATTTCACCGGCAGCCTATCGCCGGGGACCAGCGCGTTGCCATTGCCCTACACGCAGGCCCGCATTGTGGAGGAGCAAGTCATCACAGCCCAGGTGCACGATACCTATTCGATCACGCCGGGCATTTTGAACCAGTTCAGCTATAGCTACAATCGCCTGCATGTTCCGCTGCAGAACCCGACCGCCGCCGGGCTTTATCCGCAGAAGGCCGGCCTCAAGGGCCTGCCGCCCGGAATCGCCAGCCAGGCCATGCCGGACATCGCCTTCAACGGCGCGAATTCGCCCATCGGTTGGGCGGGCACCAACGCGCACGCCAACGAAGAAGCCGTCAACACCTTCACCCTGCAGAACAACGTGTTGTGGATCAAAGGCCGCCACTCGCTGACCTTCGGGTTCCAGTTTCAAGCCTTGCAGGACAACTACAACAACCCGCTGACTGGAACCTTGGCCAGCTTCTCTTTCAGTAACAATGAGACCGCGGGATATGGGCCTACCGGAACCCTGTTGACCACCACGGGCAATTCCTACGCAGGCTACTTGCTCGGCGCCGTGTCCAGCAGCAGCGTCACACAGAATGCGGTAGCCGAAACCGGCGGCCGTTACAAAACCTACGCCACCTACGTTCAGGACGACTTCAAAGTCAATTCGCGTCTGACGCTCAACCTCGGCCTGCGCTGGGATCTCTGGTCCCCGTTCACGGAAGTAGCCAACCGCATGTCTTTCTTCAATCCGGACGGGCCCAATCCAGCCGCCGGAGACCACCTGGGCGCGCTGCAGTTTGCCGGCGACGGTCCCTTCAGTTGCCACTGCCGCACTCCCATCAAGACTCACTACATCAACCTCGGTCCGCGCGTCGGAGCAGCGTACCGTTTGGGCGACAAGACCGTGCTGCGGGCAGGCTATGCGATCACGTTCATCCACGCCGGCGGCGTAGGCGGGCGCGTCAACGGACGTCAGGGACTCAGCCAGCTCGGCTTCAACAGCACGGCCAGCTTCTCCGCCCCCAGCAGCGGAGTTCCGGCGTTTTACTGGGATAACGGGTATCCCGCCTACCAGCCGCCGCCGTTCCTCAACCCGGGCTACGGCGCCGGTTTCATCACCGCGAATCCGACCGGCGCCCAAACCATCACCCGTGGCGACGCGGAGATCGGCGGCAAGCCTCCCTACTACGAGAACTGGAACTTCGGCCTGCAGCGTTCGCTCACCGCCAACATGCTGTTGACCGCCACCTACAGCGGCAGCGCGGGAAAGTTCCTGCCCGGCGCCGGTCCCGGCGGCGAGACAATAAATATTGCGCCATTGAAGTATCTTGCGTTGGGGTCGCTGCTGACGGCGACAGCCACTCCCGCGACAATTGCCCAGGCGGCTGCCGTCTTCCCGGGCGTCGGCTTGCCCTTCCCCAACTTTGTGGGAACAGTCGGCCAGATGTTCCGTCCGTACCCGCAATACGGCGCCATCAGCAACCCGTGGGCTGACCTTGGCATGTCTACCTACCATGCGCTGCAAACGTCGCTGACCCGCCGCTACGCCAATGGATTTACGTTCTCGCTGGGCTACACGTTCAGCAAGGAGCTGGACAACCTGCTGGGGACCCCGCGCAACCCGTTCAACGCAGCGCTCGAAAAGGCGCCCGGTACCATTAACCGCACGCATGTCTTCACGGGGACCTACGTCTATGCGCTGCCCTTCGGCGCCGGCCGGCCAATGAATCCGGGCAACGCCGTCGCGCGCGCTGGTCAGCGACTGGACGATCTCCGGAATCGCCTCGTACTCTTCCGGCGGGCCGCTGTCGATCGTCGGCAGCAATTGCACCAGCGGGAACATTCTGGGCTCTTGCTTTCCCAACTACAACCCGTCCTACAGCGGGGACGTTCGAATCAACGGTAACTACGGCGATGGAAGTGTCCTCGGCGCCTCGCCGACCGCGTACCTGGCCAAGGCCGCGTTCACCACTCCCGCGGCCTATACCACTGGGAACGTGGCGAGGGCTGCGGCGTTAGGCCTGTATGCGCCGCGCACCATGGGCCTCGACGTCAGCCTGCGCCGCGAGTTCAAGATTCACGAGAGGGTCAAGCTCGCCCTCCAGACCGATGCCTTCAACGTGACCAATTCGGTTTTCTTCGGCGCGCCGGCGGCGAACGTCGATTCGGCCAACTTCGGCACGCTGACGACGCAGGCCAATCAGCCGCGCAAACTGCAGATCAGCGCGCGGATTAGTTTCTGATTCTCTTGTGGTGCAGGTTGGCAACCTGCGGCCGATTGTCAATCGGCCTTTTGCCGCTGCGTAGCCATTAGTGCACAGGATGCCATCCTGGATTCGCTGGGTGAGGTAGGCGGTTTCACCTACTTCTGTGATCGAGTCAGTTCTCTCACGAGAGTTGCGGAGCTCCTCGGATGCGAGCATACCTTCAGCGAGTTGGGCGCCTTCCTCAAGAAGGTGTCGCCGAGATTCTCAACCTCCAACCGATGGGCTCAAGGGCGAAACCGTGTTCAGCTTAAACTGACAGTAGAGGCCGAATGACATTCTCTATTGGAGTGGTGAAGACCAAGCGTTCATCGCCGAGGTTCCTGAGTTGTTCGGTTGCGCAGCCGATGGTGACACACGGCAGGAGGCCCTCGCCAACGTCGAAACAGTGATCGCCGAGTGGCTGGAAACCGCCACTGAACTTGGACGCCCATCCCTGAACCCAAGGGACGGCTCCTGTTAGCCTGAGAGCCCCGGAAGCGGCCCAGCCGCGCTACACTCCTAAGATGGCGACGCGCCCGGTTCTCCGCATCTTCATCTCGTCCACCGCAGTCGACCTGATGGACTATCGCGACAAGGTGCGCGACGCTGTGCTGCGCCTCGAAAACCTGCCGATCGCGATGGAGACTTTCTCCGCGCGATCCGGCCAACCTGTGAGCGAATGCGTGCGCATGGCGGTCGAAGCGGACGCGGTGATCTGCATCGTCGCCCACCGCTACGGATATGTCCCGCCGACGGAACTGGGCGGCGAGGGCGAGCGCTCCATCACTTGGCTCGAAGTGGATGCAGCGAAGCGCGCCGGCAAGCCCGTGTTCGCTTTCCTGGTCGACGCCAAGACGCCGTGGACCGGGCTCAAGGAGCAGGATCGGCTCACCGCGGAGCCGCCGGAAAAAGTCCCGGAGATCGTCAAGGCGGTCCAGAAGCTGCAGGAGTTCAAAGCGTATCTGGAACGCGAGTGCACGCGGCAGACCTTCATCAGCCCGCAGGACCTGGCTACGCATGTCGCGATCACGCTCGCCAACTTCACGCCGCACGCTCCGGTTTCCACCGCCCGCGTGTGGCAGCCGCTCTTCTGCCACGCGCTGCAACCGGCTCAACATTTCCGCGGTCGAGATGTAAAGCTCAAGGAGCTCCACGACTGGCTACAGGCTCCCGTCACTCCGGATCGCGTGATCTCGGTGGTTGCCGCGGGCGGCGCCGGCAAGACGGCGCTCGTTCACGAAGCTCTGCACGGGGCCACCCTCTCCGACCGCGCCGGCGTCTTTGTCTGGTCCTTCTACGAAGATCCCCATACTGACGCTTTTCTGCGCGCCGCCTACATCTACTTCACCGGCGAAAAGGACACGCCCGCCGGCGGAATGCTGGAGCTCCTGCAACTGTCTCTTTCCGGCGACGCGCCGCATGTCCTGATCCTCGACGGGCTCGAACGTGTCCAAGGCGAGGGGGGCAACCACCGACGCGGCGAACTCGAAGATCTGCAATTAAAGCGACTGGTGCGTGCGCTGGCTGGGGGAGTGGGGAGTGCCCGTGCCCTAGTGACATCGCGGTTTCCGTTAGTGGATCTCGAGGGCTTTACCGGCGCCGGACACCGGGCGATCGTACTGGACGACCTCGAATTTCCGGTCGCGCTCGATGTGCTGCGAGCTTGGGGCGTGAAGGGTGACGATGCCGCGCTCTCGCGACTGATCGAGCCGTTGAACGTCGGCCACCGCTATCATGCCCTCTCCGTGGCGGTCCTGGGTTCCTATCTCGGCAACTTCGCGGGCGGCGATGCCAACCGGGCGCCGGAATTCTCGCTGGAGGATGCCAAAGAGTCCGACCCCAAGGCCCGACGGCTCAGCCGCATTCTGGAACAATACGCCAAGGCGCTCGCGCCAGCCGAGCGAGGCCTCCTCGCCCGCCTGTCATTGTTTCCGCGAGGTGTGAAGGTCGAGCTTCTCGGCTGGATCGTGAAATCCGGCGGAGAAGTGGCCGGGGCTCTAATCGGCCTTGCGGATCAGGAACTGGCGAGTCACCTGGAACGCCTCAAGGGTCTGGGCTTGGTATTTTGCTATATGACGGATGGGCAAGCCGTCTATTCGGCTCACCCCTTCCTCCGCGAGTTCTTCCGGAATTTCCTCGGGACGAAGCCGGAATCTGTCCACGAGTCTGTCCGCGCCAAGCTTGCTCCCAGCCTTGAAGCGCGGCCAAAGACAAAACCTAGCGAACCGGCGATTTTGGATCAATACGAGCTGCTGATCGAGCAGACTCTGCTCGCCGGTCGCCTTAAGGAGGCCTTTGATTTGTATTGGCACGGGTTGGGTGGCTACCGGAACCTTGTCTGGGTCTTGGGAGAGACCGGTCGGGGTCTCCGTATCCTGGAACGCTTTGTTCCGAGGGATGAGTTTTCCGTTGTCCAGCCTGATCTGCGGCCGCGCAAAGCATCCCAGCTCGTCGCTAGCCTTGGCTTATTCGCCAGGAATCTTGGAGACCTCGGCCGCGCGCGCGAGGCTTTTGCACATTGCTTGCTGTTGGATGCCCATGATCAGAAGAGCCAGTCTAGCGACGCCCGGTACCTCGCTGATGTCGAACTGAACGCCGGACACTTTCGACAGTCCCTTGACTACTCCGAAATTGCGGTTTCGCTCGCCACGGAAGCGAACGAGGATACTCAAATTCAGAAGGCTCTCGGCTATCGGGCGGCGGCGCAATTCGCCCTGGGAGAGATCACCTCTGCGGCAACCGACTTTCAGCTAGCCGACAAACTGAAAGGAGAGCCTTTGAACAGCTTACGCGGTATCAGGGAGGCCGAGGGCAAGCTCCTTCGTGGTGACCGACCGGGAGCACTCAGCCAGACGCAGGCGAACCGGGATGTAGCGGCTAATAAACATTGGAACGGCAATCTTTGCCGTTGCAACGCCATCCTCACCCGGATCCTCGTTCCGGATGAACCCACTCGAGCCGCCCAACACCTTCAGGACGCTCGCGACTTCGCTAGCCGCTCGGGCGTGGTCGAATTCCAGCTCCGCTGCTTCCACGCGGCCAGCGAACTCCACTGGCACTTCGAAGACTACCCGCAAGCGATTGCCGAAGCTGAAGCCGGCATCCTTCTGGCGGACACCTGCGGCTTCGGAAAATACTCCATCGACCTCCGCCTCGCGCTCGCCGAAACGCTCCTCTCGGCTGGAGACGCCCGCAAAGCCCTCCAGAACGCC
>WNFM01200428.1_pt10 | contig 10330 bp, 11 predicted proteins | sample 5400271 | NCBI WGS metagenome assembly WNFM01 (sample SAMN13153352, study PRJNA577476) | soil metagenome | isolation source: 60 cm saprolite on Douglas fir-dominated hillslope | place: USA:California | collected 2013-09-17 | reverse complement strand
CGATCTGCCCCCACTCGGGATAAACGGGGCGAACCCTCAGGATGTAGTGCATACGGGAATGTGACAGGCGACACTTGACTTTACCTGTCTGGATGAATAAAGATTCAAGGTGATGAATAGTTATGCGCATGGTGACGTCCTGCGGAGGCGGGAGGAGATCATCCGGATCATCCGGGAGACCCCCGTCCATTCTCAGGATGTCCTCCTGTCGCTGCTCAAGAAGCGGGGCTGGGTGATGACACAACCCACCCTCTCCCGCGACATGAAGGAGCTCGGCATCGCCAAGACTCCCAACGGCTACGTCGCTCCCGGCGACATCGCCGCCGTCTCCCCCGTCACCGCCTTCACCCCGCGCGAGATGCGCGTGGGACGGCTGGAGGCGGTGGTTCGGGACTCCGTCCTCTCGGCCGAGGCGGCCGGGAATCTGCTCGTCATCAAGACCCCGCCCGCCGCCGCTCAGCCGGTCGCGAGCGCCATCGACGCCACCGGCGGGCCGGAAGTCCTCGGCACCATCGGCGGCGATGACTGCATCTTCGTCGCCCTCTCCACCCCGCATGCCGCAGCGGAGATGGCCAGACGATTCCGAAGCATCGCCGGCCTCACGCCGGCCCGCCGCGTCGCGCGCGGATAGCGCGCGCATCGCACCCCGCTTCGCCACGCAGTACCACTGGAGACTCCGATGGAAACGAACATTCTTCTGACCACTGCTTTCGAGATTGAGTGCCCGGCCACGAGCACCGGACTCCTCGCGTCCACTCCCGCCGTTCACTACGTCTTCGACAGCCGGTTCTCGCCCTTCCCCATCCAGCACTTCGTCGAGATCGGCGGCGACGCGCCGCTGACCTTCGTTACGGAGGCCTGCGATGCGTAAGAGGGTCGCGGTGATCGGTGCCACCGGCTACTCCGGCGCCGAGCTGACCGGGATCCTGGCGCGCCATTCCGAGGTGGAACTGGTTGGGCTCTACTCGTCGACGGGCGGCGTGCGCGGGCCGGTGTCACCGTCGCTGCCGAAGCAGATCGCTGAGCCCTTCACGCTCGAGGCGTTGCTGGCAGCGGCTCCCGAGGTCGTCTTCCTGTGTACGCCAAACGAAGTGTCGGCCGACCTCGCGCCGAGACTCCTGGACGCCGGGATGCAGGTGATCGATCTCTCCGGTGCCTTCCGGCTGACCAACCCCGCGCTCTATCCGACGTGGTACGGCTTCGATCACGAGCGCCCAGCGTTGCTCAATGAGGCCGTCTACGGACTGACCGAGTTGTGCAACGGCGAACTGAAGAAGGCGCGGCTCATCGCCAATCCCGGCTGCTATCCGACGTCGATCCTGCTGGCCCTGCGGCCGCTCACGTTTCTCCTCGACCGCGAGCAGCCGGTCATCTGCGACTCGAAGAGCGGCGTGTCGGGCGCCGGCAAGAAGTCCGACCTGGCCTGGTCGTTTGCCGAAGTGTTCGGGAACTTCAAGGCCTACGGTGTGGGCAGTCACCGGCACGAGCCGGAGATCCGGCAGGGACTGAAGCTCGGCGACCGCGCGTCGCTCGTGTTCGTGCCGCACCTGCTGCCGACTGTGCGCGGCATCCTCTCCACCATGCACGTCGGCTTCACCCATCCGGTCACCGACGAGCATGTCACCGAGTTGTACGCGAAGGCCTACACGAATGCGCCGTTCGTCCGCGTCCTGCCGGCCGGCACGCTGCCGGAGCTGAAGGACGTGGTCAACACCCCGAACGCTCAGATCGGCTTCACGCTGCTGCAGGGTGGCAAGCGCGCCGTCATCGTTTCAGTCATCGACAACCTGCTCAAAGGCGCGGCCTCGCAGGCCGTGCAGAACTTCAATCGTATGTGCGGATATCAGGAGACGGAAGCGCTTGTGTAGTGGTTAGTGATTAGTGGTTGGGGAGAGCGGCGGAACGCGGCAAGTTGCGCAGCCAGCACCCACCACTAACCGCTAACCACTTATCACTCAGCCCAGGAAACACCAATATGAAAGTAATCAAACTCGGAGGCAGCCTTCTCGACGATCCGCAGCGGCGTGCCGCTGCGTTGGTGAAGATCGTCGACGCCTGGCGCGGCGGCGAGCCCGTCGTGCTCGTGCATGGAGGCGGCAAGCACATCGACGCCCTCATGACGAAGCTCGGCATGTCCAAGCAGGTCGTACGCGGCCTGCGGGTCACGGACGACGCCACGCTGCAGGTGGTGGTGGCCGTCCTGTCCGGAACGGTCAACAAGCTAATCGTCTCGGAGCTGGCGGCGCTCGGCGTGCAGGCGTGCGGGATCAGCGGCGCCGATGCCGGCACGATCACCGCCGTCCCGCATGCTCCGATCGACGGCATGGACCTCGGTCACGTCGGCACGGTGACGGGCGGCAGCGCCGCTGTGATCACGGCACTGCTCGACCGCGACATCATGCCGGTCGTGTCATCTGTGGCCATCGGTCCGGACGGCGGGTTGCTGAATGTGAACGCCGACATGGCCGCCGCCGCCGTGGCCGTGTCGCTCGGCGCGAACGTCCTGCACTTCATCACCGACGTTCCGGGACTGCTCGACCAGAACGGCCAAGTCGTCCCCTCCCTGCATGCACGGGGTGCCCGGGCCATGCTCGAGAGCGAAGTCGTCAGCGGCGGAATGCGCCCCAAGCTGCACGCCGCATTGGAAGCACTGGCCGGCGGCGTCGGCCTGATCACCATTGGAGAACAGGGGGGGACGCAGCTGGTGGCTGCGTAAGTGGTTAGTGGTTAGTGGTTAGAGACAACGCGGCGGAGCGGCTGCATTTTTCTAACCACTAACCACTAACCACTGACCACTCGTCACCAACCACAGGAGAACACACATGCTGATCCATGATGAAACCCCTGCTGCCGTTGAAGCGCGCGATGCGGCCTTTGTGCTCGGCACGTACGGCCGCACCTCCTTTCACCCGCGCAGCGGGAAAGGGGCGAGGATTGTCGACGCCGACGGTCATGAATACTGGGACCTGCTCGGCGGCATCGCCGTCAACGTCCTCGGCCATCGTCATCCGCGCCTGGTGAAGGCCTTGCGCGACGAGTCGAACGCGCTGCTGCACATCTCCAACCTCTATTACCACCCCGCTCAGGGCCTGCTGGCGGAGAAACTCGTGCGCGCCTCGGGACTGCTGCGGGCGTTCTTCTGCAACAGCGGGACGGAGGCGGTCGAGGCAGCGCTGAAGTTCTCGCGCCTCGCCAACCCGGGACGTACCGGCCTCGTCGCGCTGAACGAGAGCTTCCACGGCCGCACATTCGGCTCGCTGGCCCTCACCGGGCACGAGGCGTACCGCAAGCCCTTCGAGCCGCTCATCCCCGGCGTCATGCACATCGAGCCAAATGACATTCCCGCGCTCGAAGCCGCCGTCAACGGCAACACCAGCGCCATCATCCTCGAGCCGGTCATGGGCGAAGGGGGCATCATTCCCCTCACGCACGACTTCCTCGCCGCCGCACGGCGCCTAGCCGACCTGCACGGCGCCATGCTGATCTTCGACGAGATCCAGTGCGGCCTCGGTCGCATGGGAACGCTCTTCGCCTTCCAGCACAGCGGCATCGTCCCCGACATCATCACCCTCGCCAAGCCGCTCGGCGGTGGATTGCCGCTCGGCGCCGTACTCACTGGACCGGCAATCGAAGGGCTCGTCAAACCGGGCCACCACGGCACGACCTTCGGCGGCAATCCAGTGGCCTGCAGGCTTGGACTGGCCGTGCTCGACGAGATCGAGGGGTCCTCGCTCCTGGCGAAGGTCACGACGCTCGGCGACTGGTTCGGTGGCCAGCTCCGGGCGCTCCAGTCGCGCACACCATTGATCGTCGACGTGCGCGGCATCGGAATGATCTGGGGCATCGAGCTCGATCGCGCCGCCAAGCCGGTCGTAGCCGAGCTCCTGGCCCGCGGCTTCATCTGCGGTACCGCAAGAGACAACGTCATCCGCCTTCTACCGCCGTACATCGTGCCGAAGAAGGCTCTATCTGAATTCGTCGCCGCGCTCGAGAACGTGCTGGCGAGCAGCGCATCCAAGGAGAAAGCAGCATGAGCGACAACGCCAGCACCAGCGTGAACATCAACGTCAAGAACAACGCCCGGAGGGTGGTCAAGAAGGTGTGTCTGGCCTACTCGGGCGGCCTCGACACCTCGGTCATCATCCCCTGGCTCAAGGAGAACTACGGTTGCGAAGTCGTGGCCGTGGCCGTCGACGTAGGTCAGGCCGAAGAGACTACGGGTCTCGCCGAGAAGGCCTACCGCACCGGCGCGTGCGAGTTCTACCTGATCGACGCGAAGGAAGAATTCGCCGCCGACTATCTCTTCCCTGTGCTGAAGGCCGGCGCGATCTACGAGAAGGACTATCTCCTCGGCACGTCGACCGCTCGGCCACTCATCGCCCGGAAGCAGGTGGAGATCGCCCTCTCGACCGGCTGCGATGCCGTTGCCCACGGCTGCACCGGCAAGGGCAACGACCAGGTGCGGTTCGAGCTCGCCTATCAGGCTCTCGCCCCGGAGCTCGCGATCATCGCCCCCTGGCGCGAGTGGTCCATCGTCTCCCGCGAGGACGCCATTGACTACGCCGCATCGAAGGGCATCCCCGTTCCGGTGACGAAGAAGGACCCCTACTCGCGCGACCGGAACCTCTGGCACCTCTCGCACGAGGGCGGACCGCTCGAGGATCCCTCGTTCGAGCCGGAAGCGTCGATGTTCAAGCTGACCGTCGATCCGATCGACGCACCGAACACTCCCGAGAAAGTCACCATCGAGTTCGAGGCCGGTATCCCCGTCGCGGTGAACGGCAATAAGCTGACGCCGGCCGCACTGGTGGAGACGCTGAATGCCATTGCCGGCAAGCATGGCGTCGGCCGTGCCGACATCGTCGAGAACCGTCTCATCGGTATCAAGTCGCGCGGCGTGTACGAGACCCCCGGCGGCACGCTGCTCGTCACGGCCCTCAAGGCGCTCGAGGCGCTCGTCCTCGATCGTGATGCCGCGCATGAGAAGGAGCGGATCGGCACCCGGTACGCGGAGCTCGTCTACAACGGCCTCTGGTTCTCGCCGTTGAAAGAAGCGTTCGACGCCTTCGTCAACAGCCTGACCGAGTCGCTCAGTGGCAGCGTGACGCTGAAGCTGTACAAGGGCAACGCCGGAGTCGTGGCGCGCTCCTCGCCGTACTCGTTGTACTCCGAGGATCTGGCCAGCTTCAACATGACCGGCTATGACGTCACGGATTCTGCGGGCTTCATTCGCCTGTTCGCGCTGCAGCTCCGCGGCCGGAAGCGGCTGTCGCCGTTCGGTCTGCAGAAAGTGGAGAACACCGCACCGTGACGATGTGGGGAGGCCGCTTCGCGGCCCCGCCGTCGGAGCTCCTGCGGGCGCTGAACGACTCCTTCGCCTTCGACCGTGAGCTCTTCGCGGACGACGTCGAAGGATCGATCGCCTGGGCGGGGGCACTGGCCCGCGCCGGCGTCCTGACCGCCGCCGAGGCGGAGACGATCGCCGGAGGTCTGCTCGGCATCCCGGCGCCCTCGGGCAGCGGCGACTACGAGGACGTGCATTCCTACGTCGAGTCGAAGCTGTACGAGGCCATCGGCCCTCTGGCAGGCAAGCTCCACACCGGCCGGTCGCGCAACGATCAGGTCGCGACCGACCTCAAGCTCTGGCTGCGCCGCGCGTGCGATGACGCCTTCGACCACGTGCGGGAGCTCGCGCATGCCCTCGCCGTGCGAGCGCTGGCCGAGGCGGCCACGGTGATGCCTGGGTACACGCACTCGAAGCAGGCCGAGCCCGTGACCTTCGGCCACTGGTGCCTCGCCTACTGCGAGATGCTGGCCCGCGACGCATCGCGCATCGTCGATGCCCGCGCGCGCGGCAATGAGTGTCCGCTCGGCTCCGGCGCCCTCGCCGGCACGCCGCTCCCCATCGACCGCGAGTCTCTGGCCCTCGACCTCGGCTTCGATCATCCGACCGACAACTCGCTCGACGGTGTCAGCGACCGCGACTTCGGCGCCGAGTATCTCTTCGCCGCCTCGCTGCTGCTCGCCCACCTCTCGCGCATGGCCGAGGACCTCATCTTCTTCACGGGCGATGAGTGTGGGTATGCGGAGCTGCCCGACGCCATGGCCACCGGCTCGTCACGCATGCCGCAGAAGAAGAATCCCGACGTCCTCGAACTGGCGCGCGGCTACGCGGCGCGCGGCATCGGCGAGCTGACCGGATTCCTGGCATTGCTCAAGGGCCTCCCGCTCGCCTATGACAAGGACCTGCAGCTCGACAAGGAGCCGTTGTTCCGGACGCGCACCGTCATCGCCACTCTCCTACCCGCCCTCGCGGCCATCATCAGTGGATTGACCGTCGACCGCGGGCGGATGCGCGCGGCGGCTTCGAGCGAGACGTTGATGGCCACCGCCGTCGCCGACGCCATCGCCGCCAAGGGCGTCCCGTTCCGGGAGGCCCATGAGCAAGTCAGCCGCAATCTGGCGTCGCTCGATGCCATGGTGAAGGAGCACGGCGTCACGCTCGAGAGCGTCGTGGCCAGGAAGAACGCCACGGGCGGAACGTCGCCGGAGCGCGTGAAGGCGCAGGCGGAAGCCCTGCTGGCTGATCTGGAGTCGGACGCCGGAACTGCCCATGACGAGCTCGAGTCACTCGCTGCAGTTGTGTCATCAGAGGGAGGCCACGAGTGAAGTTGCCCAAAGGCTTCGTCGCCTCCGGCGTGCGGGCCGGAATCCGCAAGAAGCGGCCCGACCTGGGGCTGATCGTCGCCCCCGAGGGTGCCACGGCTGCGGCGGTGTTCACGCAGAATCGCTTCCTGGCCGCGCCTGTCGTGCTGTCGAAGGCGTCGCTGAAACGCAGCGGCGGCAAGGTCAAGGCCGTCGTCGTCAACGCCGGCTGCGCGAATGCCGTCACCGGACGTGAAGGAATGGACGCCGCGAAGCGCGTGCGCGCGCGAGCCGCGGAGCTGCTGACGTGCCCCCAGGATGAGATCTTCCTAGCCAGCACCGGCGTCATCGGCGTCGTCCTGCCAGACCGCAAGGTGCGGGAGGCACTGCCCGACTCCATCACCCGACTCTCCCCCGGCGGCGTCGACGCACTCTCGCACGCCATCCTCACGACCGACGTCGGACCGAAGGTGACGCAGGCAACGTTCAACGCCGGCGGCAAGCGGGGACGCATGGTTGGTGTGGCGAAGGGCGCCGGGATGATCCACCCGAACATGGCCACGATGCTGGCGTTCGTCATGACCGACGCCGCCATCGACAGCGCCACCCTGCAGAAGGCACTCAAGACCGCCGTCGATCAGTCGTTCAACGCCATTTCCGTCGACGGCGATACGTCGACCAATGACACGGTGCTGGTCATGGCTTCTGGGAAGACCGGCGAGGTCGGCGAGGCTGACGTCGACGACTTCCAGCGCGCGCTCAACGCCGTCTGCCGCGACCTGGCCTGGATGATCGTCCGCGACGGCGAAGGCGCCACGCGCGTGATGGAGCTGGAAGTGCGCGGCGCGAAAACCACACGCGACGCGGAGCTCGCCGCTCACGCCGTGGCGACGTCACCGCTCGTGAAGACCGCCCTCCATGGCGGCGACCCGAACTGGGGCCGCATCCTTGCCGCCCTCGGCCGCAGCGGCGCACGTTTCAACGTCCGGAAGGTCTCGCTGTTCGCCGGCTCCGTCCAACTCGTCCTGGACGGCGAGCCCGCCTCCTACCGCGAGAAGGACGCTGCGAAAGTCTTCACCCGCGAGCGCGTCCCCATCACCCTCGACCTCGGCGGCGGCGAAGGCCGCGCGGTCAAGCTGGCCAGCGACCTCGGTCACGACTACGTGTCGATCAACACGGACTACCGGTCGTAGGCAATGAAGACGGAGATGAGAAGCACGAGGCGATTCAAGGCCTCCGGCAGGCCTGAAGCGTGCGTTGCGGCTACGTGATTCACGTTCGCGGAACGCGAACGTCCACTTTTGAGACCACGACGTCCACTCCAGAACACACTCATTGACTCCGCGAGTCTAATTTGCGTAGCGGGAGTGTGATTTTTGAGTCACCGGAGTCCGATTTGCGTTCCCCGGAGTGTAAAATGCGTGCGCGAGGGTCAAAATCACGCTCCAGGCGTCCACTTTCGTGGACATTCGCGCAGAATTCACGTAGGAACAACGTGATTCACGTACGGTGAGTGTAATTTCACGTTCCCGGAGTGAGATTTCACGTTCCCGGAGTGAGATTTCACGTTCCCGGAGTGTAATTTCACGTTCCCGGAGTGTAATTTCACGTACCCACGACTGTAATTCGCGTGCGTCGACTCCGACGATACACTCCGCGAACGCAAATCACACTCCAGCTTAGGTAAATCACGTACAAACTACGCACGCCGCACTCCACCTCGACTCGGGGTAAAACGGGATCCTCACCTCTTCCCCCCAATCAACTTCACCTCACACCCCGCCCCCTTCGGATGGGCGCAGCACTTCCCCAGCTCGCGCATGGCGTCGTCGTACGTCACATTCCACTGGCGCAGGGTGAGGGCGTTTCCGACGGGCATCCAGTGCGAGTTGGGGTACGTCTTCGCCCACTGGTCGGCGCCCTTGATGGGGGCGCGGCCGGAGGCTTGGAGCATGGTCGTCTTGCAGGTCTCCATGTTCCCGATGCGGTGGCAGGAGACGCAGTTGTTGCCGCGGACGGTGATCGACTTCGGCTCGGGCCAGGACCTGAACGGGCCGACAGCGTTCGTGTAGTAGCCAAAGGGATCGGCCGGATACTGCTTCGTCTGTCCGATATAGGGGCTGTACATCCAAGGATCGCTGTCGTGGCAGCTGACGCAGTTGCCCTTCACTGTCTGCGCTGGCGGATCCCAGAACTTCATCGAGGATGCCTTCGTGGGAGAGGGGACATGGCTACCGTCGATACCCTTCTTCGTCTTGGCCGTCGCTGAGAACCAGCACGTGGCGCCGTTGACGCGGCTGTGGAGGATGATGTCGATCTCGTCGAAGTAGGGGCTCTTCGCGCTGCGCAGCGACTTCTGGCGGCAGTAGGCACTGGCCTGTACGGTGTCGTCACGCAGCAACTGCACGCGCGAGTACGGCGCGCAGGGGAACGGGTTGTCGGCAGCCATGGCCGGGCGGTCGCACGTCATGTTCGGCGTGTACTTCACGGGCGTCTTGCCATCGACCGAGATCGGGACGGCCGGCCCTTTGCGGCAGTCGAGCTCCTCGACCTCGGCGATCAGGGCTGCGCACTGTCTGCCATAACTGGCCGCGGTTTGGGCGGACGCGGTGGCGGTCAACGCAAGGCTGGTCAGTACGCCGCACATGAACCCGTACGATCGGACCGCCGGCATCCCGCCGGCTGGCCCGGCGGCATCCTGCCGCCGGCGCGAGATTGGACGTTGTGAAACGAGACCGGCGGCATGGAGAACCCTCTCCCTCTGGGAGAGGGCAGGGTGAGGGGTCGAACGCAACGCTTCCCTAGCCGTCATTGGGGCCGAAGTCAGGGCTTCCCGACCGCACAGTTCTACCGGTTTGGTTCCTGGGTGGGAGGCGGGGATCTGTCTCAAGTCTGGACTCGCCGCTCCCGCCCCAATTCCAGCTAGGGTAACGGTCACGTCCGACTCATCACCCTGCCCTCTCCCGCGGGGAGAGGGTTGACCTCTGCTCACGAGAACTGTCCAAATATCGTCCAATCTCCAGTCGGCGGGAGCCAGCCGCCTGGAAGGCGGCGCTCCGTCCAAACGAGGGCTGAGCGCTTGGGCGGCGAGCGTTGTCCGCAGAATGAATCGCAGGCGCATGGTCATCCCTCCCTCACGAGACGCGGCGTGGCCAGAATCACCTTCTTGATGGCAGCGTGGTAGCGAACATAGCCCGTGCACCGGCAGATGTGCGAGCCCAGGGCGTTCATGATCGTCTCGTCCACCTGAGAGCGAGGGATGGGACTGACGGCCAACTGCTGGAGCAGCACCTCGCCGCCCATGAGGAATCCGGGCGTCGAGTAGCCGCACTGGAAGGCATAGTCGTCGAGGAAGGCCTGCTGCAGCGGCGTCAAGTGGCCATCGAGCGCGAGGCCTTCCACCGTGCGGATGGCTTGGCGGTCGACGTCCACAGCCTTGGTCACACAGGTGAGCAGTACGTCGGGCAGCGACGACGGCGTCCGATAAACGGCGACAGTGCACGCGCGGCAGACGCCGATCCCGCAGCAGAACTTCGTGCCAGTCAGGTCGAGCCCGCGCTGGAGGAAGTCGACGAGCGCGAGGTCTTCGCTCACGTCCGCCTCGTGCAAGGTGCCGTTCACGGTGACGGTGATGTGTCTCGTCGCGCTCATGCCAGCCCCTCTTTTAGTTGTCCCATCGTGATGG
>WNFM01195849.1_pt1 | contig 10330 bp, 8 predicted proteins | sample 5400271 | NCBI WGS metagenome assembly WNFM01 (sample SAMN13153352, study PRJNA577476) | soil metagenome | isolation source: 60 cm saprolite on Douglas fir-dominated hillslope | place: USA:California | collected 2013-09-17 | reverse complement strand
CTTCTTGGTCCCCTGCGCGCCAATGGCAAACACCATGGCTGAAGGCCCGAACTTCTGTAAATCAGGAATGGAAACCGCAGACTGGCTCGACACCGGCACATGTCCGAAGTAGTGCACGTTGGGAAGGCTCAACACTTTGGCAAACTGTTTGCGCAGCCCGATCTTCATCTTGTCCTTCGTGGGATAGATGCCGTATTCAGCCAAACCGCCGGGCTTGATGTCGCGGTTCAGGATGATGACTTCGTGCCCACCCTGGGCAATTTTCTGGGCGGCAAACATTCCTGCTGGTCCCGCGCCGATGACGAAGACAGTTTTCAAGTTTTTCCTCCAGGAACTGCCGTGGTAATCATATGCTGAGAGACGACAGCGTTTAGCCCTTCACCGACTCAGCCGGTACTTGTTCCGTCTTGATGGTGGGACCGGCGGAAACCTGGACGCGCAGGCTCGGATCGCGCTCCAGCGCGTCAAGGATTTCCCGGGTGACGCGGTTATCGATCTCGCCGGCATTGGCCAGGTCCACAGGATAGCGAATCACCACCTCAAGCGAGGTTTGCGTAAGATGAAGGCGGCTCTCCGGAGAGAAAGCCCCTATGGTGGAATTCAAGGACCGTTCAACGTTGCGCCGCTGCACTTCCATTTTTTCGCGATATTCGGCAAAGACCTTGTTGACTGCTTCCATCATCCGCTTCTCAACCTGGCGATAATCGGTCTTGGGATCGAGCGTGAGTGTGATCTCATGCCAGAGAAAGTTGGTCCCTGGAATCTGCTTGAACATACCGGCATTCGCCTGGAAAACTACGGCATTGGAAAAGGCGACGACGCGGCCGGTGGGAAGGGGGACCGAACCACCGGTGATTTCCATCATTTGCAGACGCACCAGGCCTATATCCACAACGTCACCAGTGACTCCGGCAATGTTGACGCGATCACCTACCCGGACACCATACTTTCCGATCAGGAAGAAATAGCCGGCGATGGAGAGAATGACATTTTGCAGCGCGACGGCTATGCCCGCGGTCATGAGACCGGCAAACGTAGTCACGGCGCCAAGTTCGCTGGCAAAGGCGATAGCAATGATGATGGCCGTTAAACACCACAAGACAATCCGGCGTATCAGAAGGAACTGGTAACGCCGGCGCAAGTCAGGCACATAACGAAACGTTGCCCGTTTCCACACTTCTGAAACCCCGAGCACCACGCCCAGAACGAGCGCCAGCACAGCCAGCCGCAGCAGCAATCCCTTAAGTTCAGCCCGGTACTGGCTTTGAACCGCGTTGTGCCAGTTGGTGGTCGTTCGCTTGTAAATATCGAGCAAGATTGACTGTTTGCCCAGAGGCAGCAAGCTGGCAGAAACCTGCTTGAACTGCGCGGTGAGCGCGTCCAGGTCTTTTCTTTGCTGTGCCAGCACCTTGGGATCCTGGGAATCCGGCTGGCCCGCGACATCGTCACCCTTCTGGGTAAGCTCTCTGACTTTTGCCACCAATGGCGCGCGCAAATTTTTAGAACTCTGAAAGAGCGCGTCCGTCTGATTCAGATTGTCCTCTAAGGCACGCAGCTTGCGGCGCAGGGAAAACAGGTCCGTGGCCAGCGCCAGAATGCCCGTAGGGGCTTCCTTACGTTCACGTGAAGCAACCACTGCCGGCGATGTGGAATTGTTTGCGGCTGAGTTCGAACCGCTCTGTTCCTTGTTTTCAGCGGAGGCGATGGGCACAGTGCGCGCCAGTTCTTCTACCTGTGAAAGCAAACTGCCGGAACCCAGGCCGCTCGACGCCGTCCCGGTGGCAAACTGAAGCATGCTGCGCAAAGTGTCACGGCGAGTCTGGAACAACTGAAGCTCACCTTCGGTTTCCGAAATTACGGCCTGCAATGTAGCACGTTTCTTGCCGGTGGCAGTCAGCAGTTGCTGGTGAAATTGTTCCAGTTCCTGTTGCAGGCCCTTTACCTGCTGGTCTGCCTTGGCGGCCGAGTCAACCAGTCCCTGGTATTGCGTAGGCGCCTGGGCGCGGCCCGCACCCTGTCCCGCCTGGCTAGCCAGGACCTGCGCGCGCGCCCGGGCGAACTCAAAAGCAAGCCTGACCACCTGATCGGCCACCTGCCGATTGTCGTTGAGGAACAATGCATCACTGGGTTCGCTTACCAGCTGCTGCTCGGCAGTTAACTGTCTTGACCACACGATGGTCTGGTTGAGAAAAGGAATGATGTCTTCCGGGCCGCTGGCCTGGGCTGCATTCGCGTCCTTCTTCGACACATTGTCGTCAAGTTGCGCGCGACCTGAGATTCCGGCGAGGAAAAAGATGATCGAGAGGACAAAGAAAGACTTTCGAATTGTGAGCACTCTGGCTCGGGACATCGCGCGCATATATTGAAATTGTATTCGATGGCCATGGCCGGTGCAGGCCAACCGGAAAAGACCCGATGCGGTGCTCAGCCAACGGGCCACTTAACGGGGAAGAGAACACCCAGTAAAAAACCAGGCAAAAAGAAAATAGGGCAACAAAAAAGGGTGTTCCGATGAACACCCCGCTATAACTATTTTCCCTTGTGAAATTCACGGAGACTTGGCTCCGCTAATTTGCTACTTTTTCTTCTTTTTCTTGGCTGCTTTTTTCTTAGTTGCCATAAGTTGAACGCCTCCTTAGAAGATTTAGTTGCTTTGGAGCCCAATTTCACTTTTTTGAAGCCCAACGAATTGTATCGTTGTGTGCTTACATACAAGATATTGAGGTACTGATGTTGCATTGTCAACAAAAAAATGCATATCCAATCGTCAGAGAATGCATTTAGGTGTTCGCGAACCGGAGCATGAGCGGCATGGAGAGAAAAAAGTTCTGCTCTCGCCCGGACGATTCTCGAAATTGGTCCTGCGAGAGAACGCAGACTTTATTTGTGCGGCGGCCCGGCGACTTGATTGAAAGCCGTGTTCTTGTCGAAACAGAAATTCACGAACTCCGGTGTGTAGCGCTGGCTGATGGCGGCCGGAGTGTCAGACTGCTTGACTTCTTCAAATTTGAAATCGATCTTTCCATCGGCGTGAACCGTTCCCAGCAGATAGCCGTAAACCTTGGTGCGCGCGTCTTTGGCGCGAGGCGCGTCAGGCGGCAGCGCATAACGCACTGCCCCGGCGGTCCCCACGATCCAGCCCGGCAGTTCGCCGCCGTTGTTTAGCCAATATTCGGAATTGAAAATGCCACTCATATAAAAATGCGAGTGGCTGGCCAGCACGTACACGTTCTTGTGCGTTTTTTTCTTGAGTTTCAAGAGGTCGGTATAGACGCGGCGCCCGCTTTCTATGCCCTCCATCCAGTCGCTCATGCTGTGGCCGATGGCCACGCTATCCGGCAGCGCGTCATGCATGCCTACTACCGCGGCGTGGACTTCGGGATTGGAAGACGCGCGATCCATCACGGTTTCAAACCAGCTCACCTGTTCCGGCGAGAATTGATCAAACGTGGCATTGTCCAGGTAAATGAAATCCACGCCGTCCTGTATCCAGTGAAAATAACTAGTGGGAGCCGTGGCTTTCGGATCGTCCGCCAGCCGCTGCTTTTTCAGAGTGGGAGAATCGAGCCACGGGGCGAATTTGGCGACAAACTCTTCCCGCCTCTTGGGTGGCGTGGTTTCATGGTTGCCGATGCCAACAAAAAACGGCATGGAACCAAAAGCGCTAATCTGGTTCTGGATGAAATCATCCCAGGCATCTTTCAGGTATGCAGCCCTCTCGACGACCCTTCCGCGATGCTCGGGGCTGTGTTGATAGTCCTCATCAATGCCATAAATGGCGCGCAGGTCGCCAAGATGCCAATAAAAGGCGGCTTTATTCTTTGCCGCGCCGGCAGCGATGGAGGGCACAACCACGTCACCACAGTTCCGTGAATCGCCTGAGACCGCGAAGTTCCAATCAGCCTTGATTTGCTGGTGCGTAGAAGTATGTGCAGGGGCCATGCAGGCAAGCAGTGCCATCAGGACTGCTGATTTCATCATTTTCATGCTTCTCATTCATAGACCTCAGGGCTCGACGAGTTTCACAGTAGCAGTTTCAAATCTAAATGCAGTTTTTGCCATGCGCAACTTCGGCAGCGGCTTGAAGTCAGGGCACCGGAGTTCTATTGACGAACTCCGGAGCCCCGTTCAGAAAATATGGGTTGGCGGCCTAGAGCCACTGAAGATCAGGACGAAAACGTTTGTGGCAACTTTGGCAGGTGGTATCAAGATGCATGAAGAAGTTGATGACTTCCGGAGAGTTGTGGTTTTGCGCCGCGCGGCCCAGTTCCTCGGCGACACGGGAAAGCTGCAAGCGCTTTTCTTCGAAAAACTTCACGTCGTCACTGCTCCAGCCCTGGTCTTTGTAAATGGCTGCGTAAGCCGTAAGTTCTTTGGACATATCCACCACATGGGCGGAAGAAGCGGCAATAGAATCCATTTTCTCCGGTGTCAGTGGACGATCATGCCAGATGGTAAAGCTCAGGAACGTATATTCCTGGTGGACGCGCGCCTGCATGAACTTCTGCAGGTCGTCGCGGTTTTGCACTGGCGGATGAGTTCCGGCCGGCACTGAAGCGGTTACATGCCCGGTGCGCAGCCTGTAACCGGCAAGAGCAAGTATGCAAGTAAACAACAAGACGAGGACACCCACTCTGGTTCTGATCATTGCCGGCCCAGATCTCCCTTGGACTGCGGACCAGATTCCGGATACATGGCAGGAGCTTTCATTTGAGGCAGAGTCCCGTTGAGCGACTTCATAAATGCCACGAGGTCGGCCTTTTCCTGCGCGGAGAGATTCAGTTTATAGATCAGCTTTGATTTGTTTGGAGCATCGCCGCCGCCACGGTCATAGAGTTCTACCACTTCCTCCAGAGTCGCGCTGGAGCCATCATGCATATAAGGCGCGGTGAGTGCGATGTTTCGCAATGTAGGTGTCTTGAAAGCATTGCGATCTTCCGGATTTTTTGTGACCGCGAATCGCCCCACATCGTCAGGATTGCCCTGTCCCGGCAATATTCCGAGATTGTGATACTTGTTGTCAGTAAAGTTGGGGCCATTGTGGCACTCTGAACAGGCTGCTTTGCCGATGAATACGATTAGTCCGCGCTTCTCCGCATCTGACAAAGCATTCTTGTCACCCATCGCATAGTGGTCAAACCGGGAGTCGGGCGTTACCAGCGTGCGTTCAAAAGCGGCGACCGCCCTGGTGACGCTATCCAGTGAAGGAGATCCGCCGAAAACGCTCTGAAACTCATGGCGGTATCCAGGAATGGAGCTGAGACGATCGACAAGGTGCTTCTCATCCAGCATATTCATTTCCGCTGGCGCAAGAAGCGGTCCTTTGCACTGCTCGTCGAGTGTGGCAGCGCGGCCATCCCAGAACTGAGCTGAGTTGTAAGCCGCATTTAAGACGGTCGGAGAGTTCCGAGCAAGTGTGGCGCCCTGGAAACCTTTAGCGCGCGCCAGGCCATCAGCAAAGGCCTTCTCCGGACTGTGGCAGGTAGCGCAACTGCTGCTGCGATCGAGAGACAGCCGCGTATCAAAAAAAAGCTTCTTTCCCAACTCAATCTTTGCCGGTGTTTGCGGATTGTCCGACGGAATTGTGACGGGCGGCAAAGCCGCCAAACCGCCGGGCAGCACTTTCATCGTGTCCAGCATTTGGGGAGTGATTGCGGGAGGCTGGGGCCGGTGGTCGTCCACGGAAAAACCGCGGAGGCTGAAGAACAAAACGGCACTGAGCGCAACTCCAACGCTCACCCTGTAAACGATCTCATGTCTTGCCATATTTCTACGTGCTCCTTGCTTATTGCCTGGCCATTGCCGCGGGCTGAGGGCCGCTTTCCAGATTGATGTCCACGGTGACGCTGCCGCTGGCGGGAACGACAATGATCTTTTGCATCATGCGCGACCGTTGATGCCACGCCTTCAACACATATTTTCCAGGAGGCACATCAGCCAGCGTAAAAGAATGGCCAGGCATGCCATTGGCAAAATATTTTGTGGGGACCACGAAGACCCGAGCATGCATCTGATGGTGGATGGAACAAAACACATCTACGATCCCCGTCTGGTCAAACACTACCGTGCGGGATTCGCCTTTGGCATACAAGCCAAGGTTGAACTGGTTTTGTCCGGTGAACGAATATACGTTGTGAACAACGTCATCGTCATTTGGCATTTCGATTTTCTGCCCCTTCACCGCGATGGCAAAGTCAGGAGAAAACTGAAGGCTACGCTGGGAAATTTTTATTGTGGTCTCTGGTGGTTTGGAATCATGGGCCCCTTCCAGCCAGATGACTACATTTTCTTTTTCGCCGGCCGCCTGATTCGCCGCCGGCGTGGAGACATTAGCGAGCCGAATTTTTCCAGAAACACTTCCCGCATGAGCAGGCACGGTTAAGAGCATTGCTACAGCAAATGACACTATGATCGAAGATCTGATCACAACTTCCCCCCAAACTTATTTTCTAATTGATGTGCGAAGCTGCCGATGAATGCAAGCCAGCAACCTCTAATCCGCCGCACGATTCGCTGCAGATGCTCCTCCGGAAGAAGAAGCGAGATCGAACGGAGCGAGAGTACTTTAAAAAAGCAACATAGCGAATCTTACGAAGGTAACTAGATGAGAATTAGTTAAACCTAAGCTCATCTACTCGTTAAACAGACACTTACTTGTTTTAAACGGTATTCCCATTTTGGGATTCCGATAATAAACCGTTTTCGTTTTCGAGACGGATTACGCTATGGTGTTGCAGGGAAGGAAAGAACCTCAGTTGTAACGATGAAAAACGATGAAAAAAATCCGGCAAGCGCAATTTCATGCGCCGCTGGGACCCAAACACCCCTTGAGTCGCGCGATAAATGGCTTTCCCCCGTTCTTTTTCCTTTGTTCGACATAGAACATACAGCGATACGCTCCAGCGCATATCATTCAATTACAACTTCATACGCAGGCAGGCTAAGCCCTTGCGCGTCAGAGGTGCGAGGTCCTGAGGGACCTCGCGATCAGTGCGAAGGAGCATTATGTCGTCTGCGAGCCAATCACGGAACGGATACAAAAATCGAATCCTGGCATCGTTGCCAAGAGCGGAAATTTCCCGGCTCTCGGCCCATTTGTCGCCGGTAGATCTCCCGTCGGGAAAAACCTTGATGGACCCCGGACAAGAGATCACATATGCGTATTTCCTGGAAACAGGCCTTGCTTCAGTGGTGGTGGCAATGGCTGACGGCAACATGGTTGAAACAGGAATCACCGGCAATGATGGGCTGGTAGGATTTCCTGTGTTGCTGGGCACCAAAACGATTCCGACCCGGACGTTTATGCAGATCCCCGGGAGCGGTTTCAAGATAAAAGCTCAACACCTGATCAATGAATTTGAAAGATCCGGGGCATTACAGAAAAAGATCAACCGCTATTTCCAGGCCCATCTGGTGCAAACCGGGCAGACCGCTGCGTGCAATCGGCTGCATGACATTGCCGAGAGACTGGCCCGCTGGCTGCTAATGTGCCATGACCGCATGGGCTCTGATGCCTTCAGCATCACGCATGAATTCCTGGGCCACATGCTGGGAACGCCGCGCTCTACCGTGACACTGGCCGCGGGGATCCTGCATAAGTCGGGCCTGATTGATTATTCGCGCGGTAAGGTCATTATCAGAGACCGGAAAGGTCTGGAAGAAGCGGCCTGCGAGTGCTATCAGACGATCCGAAAAGAGTTTGACCGGCTCGGCATTTCGTCTGTCTGATCGCGGAAAGACATAAGCTTCGATTTTGTAAGCTGCAGTAAGTCAAATTAAGAACGGCGCTCTTGCGAGCGCCGTCTTCTTTGCGGGGAGGGTACAAACAGCTTATTGGTTTACGGGAATCTTGATGATCTTTTTCTGAATCGCATATGTAACTAACTGCGCCTTATTGTGAATATCAAGCTTCCGCATGAGGTTAAACTTGTGCGCTTCCACGGTTTTAACGCTGAGCCCCAGAATCACCGCAATTTCCTTCACGGAGTTTCCTTCCGCCAGCAGCTTCAGGATTTCCCGTTCCCTTGGCGTCAACGTCGAGATCCGTGGCCGCATCCTGGTATCCCGGACGCGCGAGCGGAAATCCTCCACCAGCTTGCCCAGCACTTGCGAGCTCAAATATTTCCCGCCCTTATAGACGTCCTTGACCGCCGTCAGCAGTTGCGGCGCGGGCGTATCCTTCAGCACGTAGCCCGACGCCCCAACCTCCAGGCACTGTACCAGGTAGTCTTCGTCTTCATACATGGTCAGGAAGAGGATCTTCGTTTCCATGCGGTTTTTCTTGATCTGCCGCGCTGACTCAAAGGACGACAGCCCGGGCATCCCGATATCCATCAGCACGATGTCCGGCCGCAGCTCGCGCGCTTTCTCCACGGCTTCTCCGCCGTCAGCGGCTTCGCCCACGACTTCAAAATCCGTTTCGCTTTCCAGCAGCCGGCGTACGCCCTGGCGAAACAGCGTGTGATCATCTACGAGTAAACATTTAATTTTCGGCATGGGGGAGTGTCCTTTTCTTTAATTCGGCCTCTGCACTGCATGTGCCGCATGCGCCAGCGGACGGTCCAAAACTTGCTCTTCGCCCGCAGGCACACTTATCTCGATTCGCGTACCCTTCCCTTTGGTCGAGATCACGCGTGAGGTCCCGCCCAACATTGCTACTCTTTCTTTGATTCCGGCCAGCCCAAAAGAGTGGTCGCGAGAGTTGCTGCTGCGCGACTGAATTCCAACTCCATCGTCTTCCACCACCACCTGCACCAGCTCGTCTGCCCGCTCCACCTGCACCGTGACGTTCTTTGCGTGGGCGTGCTTGGCCACATTGTGCAATGCTTCCTGCACCACTCGATAAATCGCCTGTTCAGTTCCTGAAGCCAGCCGCCCGACGTTTTCGGCAATCATCACGCGCGCTTTCACGCCGGTGTTCCGGGCAAAGTCTTTGGCTTCTTTGCGTATCGCCGCCACCAGTCCCAGTTCCTGCAGCACCAGCGGAGAGAGCTTGCCAATAATTCTGCGAATGCCTTCAATCGTCCGGTCTACTACTTCCACGGTCTCGCGAATTTTGCCGCGCACGTTTTTGGCGGTATTTCCGGTTTCCATCATTCCCAGGTACAGGCGGATCACCATCAGCGCCTGGCCGGTTTCATCATGCAATTCGCGACTAATGCGTTTACGCTCTTCTTCCTGTACACGCAGCAAATGTCCTGAAAGTTCGGCGATCCGTTGTTCGCGCTCGCGCAATGCGTCGGTCATGCGCGCGCGTTCAATCGCCAGCGCCGTACGGTCGCCAATGGCGCGCATCAACTCACGCTCTGTCGGCAGCCATTCATAAGGCTTGGGAAAGCCAATCACCATTACGCCAATCGTCTCGCCGTCCGCCTTCAGCGGCACGCCCCAAAGAGATTTGGCTTTAATGCGGATCATCGGCCGCAACGCGCCTGTATCCGCACTGGTATCCAGGATCATGTTCGGCTCGCCGGTCTGCGCGATCTTCCCGGAAAAGCCGACGCCCAGCTCGATCCTGAAATCCTCCGGCACTTTCACATCCATGCCTACAGAGGCGGAGATCCGCAGTGCGCCAATTTCGGGATCGCACAGAAGGATGATGCCCAGCGAAGCCTGGAATGTCTGTGTCGTGATGTCCAGAACTTTGTTCAGCAGGGCGCTCAAGTCGGCTGATGCCAGTTCGGCGTCCAACAAGCGCAGCAGAGCAGAGGACTCCAGGGTCTTGGAATCGAAATATGCGCCTGAAACAATGACAAAAGAAACTGATGAGAGCATTTCCAGCGCTGCCTTGGCTTCCGCTTCGCGCTCAGGGAAAAGTCCTGCTATATAAGGCTCGCAGCAGGATTGGTAGAGTTCCAGCGCTCGTGCCACGGCGCGTGTGTCCACCTGCAGCTTGGAAAGCCGCGTGCCAAAATACTGTAAATTCTCCTGGAACCCAGGGTAATCATTATGTACGAAATAAGAGCATCCGGCGGCTAAAGTCAGGCGTTCCACTGCCGACAGTGTGCGCCCATCGAAGCCGAATTCTCTGATGAGCTGGTCACGCCATTTGTTTGTTATGTCTGGAAAATAAGGTTCTAGCGCACGCGCAACTTCGGCGATCAACTCTCGAGACGATTCCTTGAACGGCGGTACAGCAGTCACTGGCACTTCCTGAATGTTGTATTGACGAGGTGGCCGTTCCCCGGTCATTTTACTATTCAGGTAACCGGAAAATACCCTAATCTCTAAGGTATTTTACAGCGCGTGGAACCCCTTGTGAACTAAATAGTTACTATTTCCTCAGCCACCGGAGAAACACCTTATCCTTCTAGGAGTTACCCCTTAGATG
>WNFM01299355.1_pt1 | contig 10331 bp, 7 predicted proteins | sample 5400271 | NCBI WGS metagenome assembly WNFM01 (sample SAMN13153352, study PRJNA577476) | soil metagenome | isolation source: 60 cm saprolite on Douglas fir-dominated hillslope | place: USA:California | collected 2013-09-17 | reverse complement strand
GGGCCGTTTCAGGTCCGCGACGAAGTTGTATTGCTGCAAGCGCTTTTGCAGTTCTTGAAGCTGGGCCTCGGACCACCGGTGTTCGGCCAGGCCTTCCCAGATCGGCTGGATGGCGATTTGCAGGCAAGCGAGCCGCACGAGATAGGAAATCAAAAATGGTTCTTCTCTTAGGGAATCCGCCAGGTACAGCATCACCGTCACGTCCTCCAATGCTTTTTCGCTCTGGCCAGTCGCAAGCTCGGCGCAGGCCCTGAGTTGCAGGCGTGAACAGGCGGCTTTCAGATTGGCGAGGTGAGGGAGAAGAATTCCCCACGGGTTCTCCAAGTCGTAGATCACCGGGTATCGGCAATAGGGTCGGGCGCTGGCAGTGCGGAGTTCCGCAAAATGAGCCTCGCTCCTTTGCAAGCCTTCCAGCACAGCCGGAGCCGCCTTGGCCCGCGATTCCGGGTCGAGTTTATTTGGTTCAAGTTTCTGGAACGTCTTCACTTTGCCAGATCGAATTCGGGCAAAGGCCGTCTCCCAGCCAACCAGATCAAGGAAGGCCCGATTGGAAAGTTCATTCTTGGCGCGGCTGGGAACGTGCAAGGCCGCGCGCTCGAAATCGTCCTCCCATCGCGGCTGGGGGTTGGTTCGCCCGCTGAACCACATTTCGACGAAAGGCGTGGCGGCGAAGTTTTGATCGTCGGGAATGGGTTTGGGGATCAATGCCTTGTAATCGAGTTGCTCGCCGCGCGCTTCCAGTTCCTGACGATATTTGTTCCAGGCGCGCCGGCCCCGCCAGTTTTCTTCGCCATAAAGCAGCGCGATCAGCGTAGCCATCCAGGCCAGCACAATCAGCATGCGCCGAACGCCGCGCCAACTGAACAGCCAGTGGAAGAAGCGCGCCAGTTCACTGCGCTCGGACACGGAAGGTGGAACTTGGTCAGTCATATTTTGTTTGCTGGCGGTTAGGCCAGGGCGATTGAGGATTGGATTTCGCTCCGGCGCGGCGGACGCGAAGGGGGCCGCGCTGAAGATGATTCAACGTCTGGCGGTTCGATTAGCTCCAAAAGCTGCCGCCGGTTTTCCCGCAATGCCGCCAGGAGCTGTCGCGGAGAAGGGGTACCCCGCTGCGTCCTCGCCGAGGGCGGAGGAGATGATGGGTCCATGTTCAAGAGCGCGACGGCCAGCCAGACCGCGGCCATCCCTGCCAAATGCCATCGCAGGGAGAGCAGGAGCGCGCGCAACGAAACCATCGGGCCGGACGAGACTTTTTCCGCGGCGTGTTGTGTCGGGTCTGCAGCCAGGCTGGCCAGCGCGCGCTGGCGGACCTCATTGAGTTTGGATTCGGCGGAATGGTGGCGGTCGAACAGAATTTGGCGTGGGGTTTTCATAAGTTTCAAGCGATCTCCTCCAGCAGTTTGCGGAGGGCCTTTTTTGCGTAATGCATGCGTGACTTTACGGTGCCCAGTTGCGCCCCAGTGATGGCCCCGATTTCCTCGAGGGAGAAATCCTCGACGTAGTGGAGCAGCAGCACCGAGCGTTGTGGCAGGGGAAGCTGGTTCAGAAGTTTCATAAAATCAGCCTCCTGCTAAGCGCCTCGGCTGGGCCAGGCTCTGAATTGGGCGGCGCATCGACGAGTCCTTCGAGCAAAGCTTCTTCGCGGTGTTGCTTGCGCCAGCGCTGAATGCATTTCTGATGAGCGATGCCGAACAGCCAGCTCCCGAATTTGGCGTCGTCTCGCAGACCGCCGAGGTGGCGCACGGCGCTGATAAACGTCTCCTGAACAATGTCCAGGCTCGTTTGCTCTTCATGGACCAATTCGACCACATAAACGTACAACGGCAGTTGGTAACGCCGGAAAAGGATGTCCCAAGCCTCCGGTGCTCCGGCCCTGGCCTGCGTGATGGGCAGTTGTTCGGGTTCAGCCACGACCAGCATTTACACTCAGTAGAATGCCGAGGGCGAGAAAAGGTTCAAAAACTTTGTTGCGGACTTTTGCGGCGCTTTGCGCATGTTATAGACGAAGGCTTATGGCTGCCGATTTAAAGACTCCTCCGGGCGGGCGCGAACGCGATCTCTTTTTGAGCGCGGTGGAGATGAGCAATCCGGCGCAGCGAGCCGCGTTTCTCGACGCGGCTTGCGGCGGCGACCACTTGCTGCGGCAGCGCGTGCAGGAGTTGCTCGCAGAACAGGAAGAGGTGGGCGCTTTCCTGGAAACCCCCGCCAGCGCCGCCGCGCCGGAACTTGCCTCTCCCGCCGGGGTGGGTCCGAACGGCACGGTGCTCCTCGGCACAGTAACGGAAAAAGCCGGCGACCGCATCGGGCGTTACAAATTGCTTCAGAAAATCGGCGAAGGAGGTTGCGGCGTGGTTTATATGGCTGAACAGGAGGAACCGATCCGCCGCCGCGTCGCTCTCAAAGTCATCAAGCTGGGCATGGATACCAAGAGCGTGATCGCCCGCTTTGAAGCCGAGCGGCAGGCGCTGGCCATGATGGACCATCCCAACATCGCCAAAGTCCTGGACGGCGGCGCCACTGAAACGGGCCGCCCCTTCTTCGTCATGGAACTCGTGCGCGGAGTCCGCATCACCGAGTATTGCGACGACAACAATCTTCCCACGGAAGAGCGCCTGCAACTGTTTGTTCAAGTCTGCCAGGCGATCCAACACGCCCACCAGAAGGGCATCATCCATCGCGACATCAAACCGTCCAACCTGCTGGTCACCCTGCACGATGGCCTGCCCGTGCCAAAAGTCATTGACTTCGGCATCGCCAAGGCCACCGAGCAGCGGCTGACGGACAAGACGCTCTTTACCGAGTTCACGGCCTTTATCGGCACGCCCGCTTACATGAGTCCGGAGCAGGCGGAGATGAGCGGGTTGGACATCGACACCCGCAGCGACATCTATTCGCTGGGAGTGCTCCTTTATGAATTGCTCACGGGCAAGACCCCTTTCGACGCCGAAACCCTGCTGCGCAACGGACTCGATGAATGCCGGCGCACCATCCGCGAAAAAGAACCGATCCGGCCTTCCACGCGCGTCGCCACCTTGATCGAAGCCGATCTCACCACCACCGCCCAGCAACGCCACACCGAAGCGCCGAAACTCATCCATTCTCTGCGCGGCGATCTGGACTGGATCGTCATGAAATGCCTGGAAAAGGATCGCGCCCGCCGTTATGACACCGCCCATGATGTTGCGCTGGATGTGCAGCGCTATTTGGACACCGAGCCCGTTCTGGCCCGTCCTCCGAGCAATCTCTATCGCTTGCAGAAAGTCTTCCACCGCCATCGGAGCGCCTTCGCGGCCGCCGCCGCCATCGCAGTGACGTTGCTGGGCGGGATTGCCATCAGCACCTGGCAGGCGTTTCGGGCAACGCACGCCGAACATCTCGCCCAATTCTCCCAGAAACAGGAAGCCCGCTTGCGCCAGCGCGCCCAGCAAGGCGAAACCTCGGCCCGCCTGAACGAATACGTCGCTGACATCAACCTCGCGCATCAATCGCTCGCCGCCGACAATTATGGCCGCGCCATTCAATTGTTGAAGAAACACCTGCCGCAGGCCGGTGCTCCTGACCTGCGCGGCTTCGAATGGCGCTATCTCTGGCAACTCGGCCAGGGCGACGAACACGTCGCGCTTCCGGCACAGAAGGAAGCCGTCCAATCGCTCGCTTTCTCCCCCGACGGCGAGTTGGTGGCGATCGGCTTGTTCGACAAGGTGAACATCTATAAAGTGCAATCTAAATCGCTCGTCACCACTCTCAACCACGGAGGCTTTTCGCTCGCCTTCTTTCCGGGTGGCAAAACGCTCCTCACCGCCAGCCGGGGCGCGGCCCGGCTTTGGAACACGACTGACTGGAAGGTGCGAAAGACCTTGCCCGAATCCTCTGCCCCCATCGCGCTCTCTGCCGACGGCACCCGGCTGGCGGCCACGATGAACCGCGAAAAGGGCATCACCGTCTGGGATACTTCCGACTGGCAGGAAGTGCGTTTTCTGCCAAATTCCTTCGGGCCCATGGCCTTCGCGCCGGACGGCAAAACGCTGGCGGCGGATGCGGAAGCAGGAATCACCCTGTGGCCGCTGGAGGGCGCGCGCCCGGAACTGGTTCTTCACGAATCTACCAACGTCTTCGTGCGCAGCGTTCCTTGGGCAAGAGGCGACCTGGCTTTTTCCCCCGATGGCAAATCCGTCCTCGCAACCCGAAACACCCTGTCGAGCCGTGGTGTGTTTGTGCTCAGCGTTTGGGATGCGCAGTCGGGGGAGGAAACGGCGTTCATGCCGGAGGACCCGGAGCACATCGAACACACTGGCATTATTTCCAGCCTAAGGTTCTCGCCTGACGGAAGCACCCTGGCCACCGCCAGCCGGGACTACTCAATTCGCCTCTGGGACATGGCCCGCCGACAACGGCGCACCGTGCTCCAAGGCCATCTGAGCGAGGTCTGGGCTCTGGCATTTTCGCCGGACGGCCAAACCGTCGCCAGTGGCGCCAAGGATGGCAGCGTCAACTTCTGGTCCGCGCAGCTTGAAGAGAAGGACGACGTGTTGGAGGGCGGCTGGCAGGCGATGGCTTTTTCCAAAGACAGCCGGACGCTGGCCGCCCGAAATCGCCAGGGAACCGTTGCCTTTTTGAACATGGCCACCCGCGAGCCCGACCAGGAGTTCCAGCTCGCGGACCCGGGGTTCAGGTTCCCGTTTCCATCCGGCAGCATCACGATCAGTGATGACCTTCAAATCCTGGCCCAAGCCCGCCATGATGGCACCGTCGCCGTCTTGAACACGTCCACCCGCGAAACTAACACTCTCAAAGTCTCCGAGCGGCCCGTCGATCTCCTCGCCCTCTCCCCCGATGGCCGCGCGCTGGTCACGGGGGACGGCGGCGGCGCGCCGATGCGCGGCGGCGAGGGCGCCATGTCAATGCGGGGCGGTCGCGGCCGCACCCTGCGGTGGTGGGACCTTCGCTACGGCACCAATCTGACCCTCGCCGCTGAGAGCTGTAGCAAGCTCGTGTTCTCCCCCGACGGCCGCACTTTGGCGGCTTTTCAGAAGGGCAATACCGCCCAACTGTGGGACGTGGCGGCGCGCTCCTTGCGGACCAATCTGGTCATCGACCTGCCGCCCTCCTCTCCCGTGCCCTTTTCCTTCGAGTTTCGCAGTCTCCCCGCTGCGTTTTCCGCGGACAGCCGCATCCTGGCCACCGCCTGTTCGGATGACAGCATCCGCCTGCTGGAGGTCGCGACGGGCAAGCTCCTTGGCATTTGCATAGGCCACAAGCAAGCCGTGTCTTCAGTCGCCTTCTCCCCTGACGGCAAAACCCTGGCCAGCGCCAGTGAGGACAGCACTCTTAAATTCTGGAACGTGGCCTCTCAACAGGAACTTCTCACGGTGCGCCGGCTCGGAGGCACCTTGCGTGGACTGATGTTCTCCCCGGATGGCCGTCTGCTGGTCGGCGCGAGCGGTTTCTCATCCTCGCGCGGCCTCCGCTTTTACCGCGCTCGGCTCCTCAGCGAAATCGTGCTGGCCGATGCAGAGGTTCAGCCCAAAGCGGAATAACAACTCCATCATGGCAAACAATTTCTGGCTCGTGAAACAGGAACCGCAAGCTTACTCGTGGGCAACCTTCCTCAAGGAGGGAAAAACGGCTTGGACAGGCGTGCGCAATTTCCAAGCACGCAACAACCTTCGCGCGATGAGAAAGGGCGACCGCGTGCTCTATTATCATAGCGGCAGCGAAAAAAGCGCGGTTGGGCTGGCCCGAGTGGAAAAACCGGGCTATCCCGACCCGACTGCCTCAGAGGGCGACTGGGTGGCAGTGGATTTCGTCCCGGTTCTCACTCTGCAAAAACCGGTTCACCTTGCAACTATCAAAGCGGACAGAACTCTCAGCCAGATTCCTCTCGTAAAGAACTCCCGACTCTCAGTCACGCCTCTCTCTGAAGTCCAGTTCAATCGCCTGATGGAGTTGGCCGAGACGGCTGTGGAGCGCGGACTTTAGTCCGCAGGGGTGTTGGCTGGGGAAGCACGGCTCGGAATCTTAGGGTGCGTGGCTGCGGTGCGGACATTCCTGCGGGATAAATTCCGCGCCACAAATCCGGACGTGGAGAAGGCGAAGAAAGCCAGAAAGCGGGAAGCTGCGTGCGAGGAAGAGGGAATGCCAATGTTTAGGAACCTGAGCCGATTCTTTTGGGGAATCTTTGTCTCGAGTCTCTGGCGGAATTGTGTCACCAAGACGCGGCTGACTGCATCTAATAAGAAGAAACGGCGTGTGCGGGCGACGCTCCAGCGGCGAAATAAGAACCTAAGTAATAATGAAACCTGAGCCCCCGGGCGAACCCCAAAGCACTTCGGATGCTGAATTGGTCCATGCCGCCCGGCGAGGCGACAAGCGGGCGTTCGTAGAAATCGTGGCGCGGCACCAGGCGATGGTATGCGGGATCGCGCTCGGAATTCTGGGGGACTTTGCGGCGAGTGAAGACGCCGCCCAGGAGGCCTTCCTGACCGCGTGGCGGAAGTTTCATGATTTGCGCGAGCCGGAACGGTTGCGCGCCTGGCTGGCCCAGGTCGCGCGCAATTCCGCCCTCGGGCATCTGCGGCGCACACGGCGTCACGACTCGTTGGAAACTGCTCCGATTTTGGCGGATGAATCGCCGGGGCCGGACGAAGCCGCAGCAATTGAGGAAGAAGCCGCGCTGGTGCGGGAATCGCTGGCCAAACTGGACGAAACCTATCGCCTCCCGCTCATTCTGTTTTACCGCGAGGGCCAGTCCGTACGCGCGGTGGCGGACGCGCTGGGCCTCAGCGAGGACGCCGTGAAGCAGCGGCTGGCGCGCGGACGCGAGATGCTTCGGGATCGATTGTCGGGGCTGATCGAAACGGTCCTGACCCGCAGCGGGCCGACTGCGGTTTTTACGATGACCATTGCCGCCGCAATCGGAGCGCTGGCTGCCCCAACGGTCGTTGCTGCGAGTGTTTTCGCCGCCACGACTGGCACGGTGGGCAGCGCATCCGCAGCGGCGGCTTCGACCACACCCCTTCTTACTGCCATGAGCACATCCAAAAGCTTTCTCGTCATAACCGCATTGGTGGCGGTGGCATGCGTTCCCGTCGGCTATCGGCTTTCGACAGGCAAGCAATCACTCACCGAAACCAACCATGCGCCGAAAGCGGACGTGGATCTGCCAACCGCGGCGGAGAAGCTTGCGCCAACTTTTGAGAGCAGCGCGCTCTTTGCCGAGTGGCGAGAATTGCACGAAAAACACGGAACGAACGCACACGCGATGCCCGTCATCTATAAGGCCATCACCGACATGAAGGACCCATTTCGACGCCGAGCATTTCGCACGGCACTGATCGCCGAATGGGTGCAGGTGGATCCGGGGAGCGGCCTCGCCTTCTTTCTCGGCAAGGGCCATGATGCGGCGGAACTCCGGCAGTTCTTCGAGGAGTGGCTGGCGCGCGATGCTCGCGGCGCAGTCGATGCCCTCCTGGCCAGTAGTCCCGGCTGGGAAGAAATGGCGCGCGAATGTTTGCCGGAGATTGCGCGGCGCCTGCCTTCGCGTCTGGCCAAGGTCGCGTCACGGTTGCCCAAGCCTGAACATTTTTGGGACCCGAATGTGAGCGATGCTTTCGCAATTTTGGCCGAGAGTAATTCGAACGGCGCCCGCCTGGCCGCCGAAGGCGTTACCGGCGCCAGCCGCGAGCAAGCGTTGTGCGGGATCGCGAGGGCGTGGGCAAAGAGCGATTCGGATGAAGCCATCGCATGGGCGAGAAGACTTCCGGAAGGCACAGCCCGCGACGAGGTGATCCGCGCAGCGATCCTCGGCAAGGCCACGGTCGATCCAGTCGGCGCCCTTGATCTGGTTGGACTGGTTCCAGCAGGCGGAAGGTATGCGCACTTTGCCTCTACCACCGGCGCGCGAGTCTTGTCGGAAGCCGCCAAAACGGACTTCGACGCAACAATTGGGTTTGTGGCTGCTCACCCGGGGCGGTTCGAACATGATGACATGCTGGGCCTGGCGGAAGCAGTCACGGATCGCCTGAATGCCGATGCGGCCGGGTTTTTGAGCACCCACGCGGCAGATGGTTCACTGACCGCCCTCTTGCCCTCGATCAACAGCTCTTTGCTCAACCAAGGTTCCGGGCAGAGGGGCGCAATTTGGGATTGGCTGAAGACCCAGCCGGAAAGTGAGACGTCCAAGGAATTGAGGGACCAGGTTCTCCAGACCGCCGGTTATCAGGATCCTGCCTTGGCGATGCGACTGGTAGCTGATGTGCCACGGACTCCCAAAGGAGATGCGCAGTTGGAAACAATTGCCAGAAGTCTGTTCAACGGTGGCAGCCAGATTAGTCGATTCGACAGTCTTCTCCCACAAGCTCCCGAGCGGCTGCGGCAGCCGTTGCTCGATGCTGCCTTCACATTTCTCAGTGGTAACAATCTGGGCGATCCTCAACTCTGGGTGGAACGCCTTTCTCTCTTGCCAGAGTCATCGCGCCCGCGAGGAGTCGAGTCGGTAGCGGGCGCCTGGGCGCAACGGAGTCCGGAGGAAGCGATCGGCTGGGCGATCTCGCTGGCAGAGGGAGAGACCCGCAACGGAGCTGTCGCGGCCATCGCTTCGAAGTGGGCCAAAAATGATCCGTCGAGCGCCGCCGACTGGGTGGCGTCGCTGCCACCCGGTGCCGAGCGAGACCGGAGCGCCGGATCGTTAGTCTTCGCCATTGCGGAGAGATTTCCCCAGCAGGCCTGGGAGTGGGCGTTGAGCATCAGTGACGATCAAGAGCGGAGCCGCGCTGCCGCTGAGGCAGCGAGAAGGATGGCGGCGCGAGATCCCGCCACCGCCCGGCAATGGATCGAAACCGGCCCGTTTTCGGCGGATCTCAAACTCAAACTTCAATCAGGCGTTGGCTCGACGAGCCAGTCGCCAGGCTCTCGTTGATTGCCTCGGTGCCATGAAGGTTTTTGCCAATATACTCCTGATTGTTACCGGCGCGGCGATTGGTTTGGCGGTTGGGTTCGCCCTGCGCGGAACGACTGCCTTCAAAATGGCTGAGACACCGCTTGCAACCAGCTCGGCACCGACGACGCTCGCAAAGCCAATCCGTCTTCGCAATGGCACTATCGCCCTTCGCGGACAGGATGATTCCCCATTGGCAACAAAACTGGAGCAGGATCTCTCGCTGTCTTCCGGTGTCACGCGCTGGCTCTATTGGCTGGAGGCGCTTGAGAAGGCTGCGCCCGCGGACTTTCCGCGACTGATCCGGATTGCCCAAGGCAGCCCGGCCGCCATGCGATTGGTCGAGGCGCGCTGGGTCGAAACCGCCCCGCGCCACATGTTCGACACCATTGTCGCCGGACCGAAAGAGTGGCGTGGCCGCACGGTCGCTGAACTGGCTGAGGCGCTTTTCCGTGAATGGCCCAAGCTCGATCCGGACGCGGCTATTGCAGCGTTGAACGAAACCAACGATTTGGTTTCACTTCAGGAGTGGCGGTTTGACGTCGCTTACAATTTGATCGGGAAAGACATCGAGCACGGACTGCGACTGCTCTCGGAGTGGCATGTGAACGACACTGGGTTTGGATCCAGCGGCCTTGCTGCTATCGCGAAATGGACCCGGGCCGATCCTCGCCACGCTGCCGAGTTCATCCTGGACCAGCCGGCTGGCTACAGCATCCGATCAACGATCGAAACCATCGGCAAGGAATGGTCGGCAACGGATCCGGCCGGAGCGCTTGCATTTGCGGCGAGCAAGCCGGGCGAGCTCAGTTCGATGCTGGCCAATTCTGTGCTCAAAGACTGGGCCGGACGAAATCTCGGCCAGGCCGCCGATTGGCTTTCCGTCGCCGATGACCGGACGCGCAGCCGTCTCAGCCCCACGTTCGTCGAAGCGTGGGGGAAAGTGGATGCAGGCAGCGCGTTGGAGTGGTGCGAAGCAAACCTGACCGGCAGCACTCTCGCGCATTCTGTCGCCGGGCTTGTGAGCGGCGCATCAGAAAAGGATGTTGCCCAGGCCGCGACACTCGTCGCTGGGATGAACCCATCCCAAGCCCGTGCCGAGGCCGCAGTAAAGGTGGCTCAGAAGTGGTTTCCGAAGTTGGCATCGGACCAACCAGCCACGCCTGAGACGGTCGCCTGGCTGGCCAGCCTCGACTCCGACTCCGTCAGACGCGTGCTGGATAAGGTTTCATGGGGCTGGGCGACATCCGATCCCAAAAGCATGGCGGCGTTCCTCGTGAGTTCGAGCACCGAACAAGTCCCGTCGTACTCCTACACAACTACGGCTCGGGAACTGGCCCGCAGGAATCCCCAGGAAGCCCTGGAATGGGCCAGCCATTTGCCCGAAAAGCCGGGC
>WNFM01195807.1_pt1 | contig 10331 bp, 7 predicted proteins | sample 5400271 | NCBI WGS metagenome assembly WNFM01 (sample SAMN13153352, study PRJNA577476) | soil metagenome | isolation source: 60 cm saprolite on Douglas fir-dominated hillslope | place: USA:California | collected 2013-09-17 | reverse complement strand
GCCTTCAATGCAACCGTCACCTATGGAAATCCCGCTCATCCCGCCGGAACGACGCTGGTCGGTGGCGACGGCGACGTGAGCGGCACGGTTAGCATCACATATACCTACCTGGCCCCGACGCCGACCCCGCCGACGCCGACGCCAACCCCGACCCCAACCCCGACCCCAACCCCGACCCCAACACCAACCCCAACACCGACGCCAACACCGCCGATCGTGCATCCCCCAGCGCCTCCGCCCCCGGTGGCCGGCCCGCCATCGGATCCGCCCAGCCCGTTGCCGCCGCAAACACCGTCGCCAAATCCGCTGCCAGGGGTCGATCCCTTGCCGCCGCTGCAATCGGCCGTCGACCATCTCTACGACACACCCGGCGATTACCCGCTCTGGCTGGTCGGCTCGGTGGGCGACAAGTTCGTCATCGTCGAGCAGATGATGACCGTTCCGATTCCGCCGCAGATTTTCCAGCACGCCAATCCCGACGAGACGCTGACCTACGAGGCGTCGCGTCCCGACGGCAGTCAATTGCCCAATTGGATTCACTTCGACAAGGATACCTTGACGCTCACCGGCGTGCCGCCGGTGAGCGCCCATGGTGAATACGACGTCGTCATCAAGGCCAAAGACGGGCATGGCAACCAGGCCGAAGCCCAGTTCCGCGTCCTGGTCGGCGAAGAGGTCGGCCAACCGGTGAAGGGCGGCAATACGGCGCCGCGCAATAGCGGCGCTGCGCCGCCGCGGACCTCGGAGATTCATGACCTTCCCGACGGTATTGCCGCGTCGGATCAGCAGTTCGCCGACGCGTCGCATCATGCCGGCGACAAGCCGAATTTCTTCGCCTCGCTGGCGCAACCAGCTGGCACTGAAATCGTCCGGCCCGGCGCCGAGATGGTCCGCGTATCCCGTCACGTCGATCGATCGCATGACGGGCGCAGCGATTTTTCGGCCCAGCTGCGCGATGCCGGGCGATTGGGTCAATTCGCCCGCGCCAGGGTATTTCTCGATGCAATTGATACGGGCACCGGCCGCCCGCCCATTTCCTAGACGATATCCTTCAGGAACTTCGAGATTGATCAGAGCATCATGAGTTCTCTTGCCTTTCCGAATCCTAGCTTATCCGCTCGATGGGCCGATCCCTCGCTCTACGCCAGCACAGCGCGCCGCTGTCTTGCGGCATTCGCCCTCTCGGCGCTGGCAGGTTGCGCGCTCGCGCCCGACCCGATCACGCCCGAAGAGCATTACCAACGGGCGCGCGACGATCAAAGTGTTCTCGAAGCCAGTTACTTGCCGGTCAAGGGGCCGCTAACCATCGAAGAGGCGATCGCTCGGGCACTCAAGTACAATTATGACGCTCAGCTCGCGAAGACCGAGGTCTCGCTGCAGGAGCGTCAATTGGATCTCGCCTTGTCGCAGATGCTGCCGCGCATCGCCGCAAATGCCGGCTACAATTGGCGAAACAACGACAATGCCGCGGCGAGCGTATCCGAACGAACCAAGATTCAATCGCTCGAGCCGTCCTTCTCCGAGGAACCGGGGCACCGTACTGCCGATATCCAGTTCTCTTGGAACCTGCTCGACATCGGCGTCAGCTATTTCCAGGCGAAACAGCAGGGCTATCGCGCCTTTGTCGCGGTCGAACGCCGACGCAAGGTGCTGGACGGGATCGTCAAGGAGGTCGAGGGTACCTACTGGAAGGCGATGGCGGCGGACAAGCTGATCCCGCCGATCGAGGATGCCCTGGCGCGTGCCGAACGCGTCCTCGAAGCCTCGCGCCAAGCGCACAAGGATGAGCTGCAGGCGCCGCTTGTCGCCCTCGATTTCCAGCAAAGCATGCTGCAAGTCATCGGCCAGCTGCGGCGGATGCGCAACGAGTTGCGGTCCGCCCGCGTGCAACTCGCCACGCTCGTCAACGCGCCGCCGTCGACCGAGTTGGCAACCGAGCCGGTCGAAGACCCGATGCAGATTCCGAAGGTCGTGCTCGACCGATCGCAGCTCGAAGCGCTCGGCCTCGCGCTGCGGCCGGAGCTTCGCGAAGAGGCCTATCAGGAGAAGATCAGTCGCCAGGACATCTACAAGGAAATGATCAAGATGATGCCGGCGATCGGCATTCTTGGCAGTCTCAATTACGATTCCAACAAGTACCTCACCAACAACACCTGGGGCGAGTTGGGCGTCCGCGCGACGGTCAATCTCGTCGGCATCATTCAAGGGCCGCAGGCAATCAAGATGGCGCGCGCGAGCGTCGACGTCGCCCACGCGCGGCGTCTGGCGCTCAGCGTGGCGGTCCTCACCCAGGTCAATATGGGCTTTCAAAACTACCTGAATTCGCTCGACAATCTAGAGGCTGCAGCCCGCATCCAAAAAGTGCAGCAGCAGATCGCCACGGCCTCGAACAATGCCAGTATCGCGCAGGCGCAATCGGATGCGGAACGCGTGCGCCGCACGCTTACGGCAATGATTGCCGAGATGGAGCGCTACCGCGCGATCGTCGATCTTCACACGACGTTGGCCAATCTCTATACGGCAGTCGGCATCGACATCGTGCCGCCGTCGGCCGATTTCAACGATCTCGACGCGCTGACCGTACAGGTCAAGCAATCGATCGCCGATTGGGAAGCGGGCCGCCTGCCGTCGATCGAAATACCTGCGTCGCCGGCGGTATCGGGCGACCCGGCGCAGGCCCCCTCGATTGCCGCGCCGCCCCCCTCCCAAAGCGGCGACGAGACGCCGAAAGCGATATCGGAGAGCGCCGGAGGAGGAATCAATCGGCCGCAAATCTGACGTCAGTGCACACGTTTCGGAAGGGCGCGCCGCTTGCGGGGGCAAGCATCTGCGCCACCGCCAAATCGCCGCCTCTGAGCGACGTTTCTGGGTTTCGATGATGCCGTATGAAATTCGCTATCCAACTATCTGTCGCATCGCGTTGGTGGTCGGCACATGCTGTGCCGCCGCGACAGTGCTGGCGCAGGACAATGTTGACCGGCCCGCCATGGCGACTCCCGCGCCACCAGTCGCCAAGCCCACGGCGCCACCAGATCTGAGCCTCAAGCTTCGTGATATTCGCGTTCAGATCGTTGCTCGAACCAGCGCTGTACTGGGTGCGCCGATGGCCGGTCGCCTGGCGGAATTCCCGCTGCGCGACGGCGATCGCTTCAAGAGGGATCAGCTCGTCGCCCGCTTCGACTGCGCCGTTCAGCAGGGTGCGCTCGCCCGTACGCGCGGGGTGCTCGAAGAGAAGCGTCACGTAATGGAGACGAATCAGCGGCTGCGCCAGCTCGGCACGTCGAGCGGCATGGAATTCGGTGTTGCGGAAGCGCAGCTCCACGTAGCGACGGCGGAAGTCGCGATGGCAACCGCCGTCGTCGACAAATGCATCTTGCGGGCGCCGTTCAACGGACGTGCTTCCGGCGCGCTGGTACATGAGAATCAGTTCGTCACCGAGGGCGCGCCGCTGATCGAGCTCCTGAGCGACAAGGAACTCGAGATTCAAATGATCGTGCCGTCCCTGTGGCTCTCCTGGCTGAAGACGGGCGCCATTTTCGATATCGCGGTGATCGAGACCAGCCGTGTCTATCACGCCGAGCTCACGCGCATTTCCGGCAAGGTCGATGCCGTCAGCCAATCGATCAACGTTTACGGCAAGATCACCAATCCGAGCGATGATCTGCTGCCTGGCATGAGCGGTCGCGCATTGCTTTCGCCACCTGCCGGTCTTTGATACCGAGTTCGATGACCACCGCCCTCAATTATCAGCTCCTCCGCCTTTCCGGACTGCTCCAGCTCGAGCAGCGCGCCCGCAAGGCGAATCGGCGAGAGCTGGAATTCCTCATGGTGAACGATACCTCCACGGTCGTTCCCTACCAGCAGGCGGCGCTCTGGGAGCGGGTGGGCAGCGCCGGCAAGCTCACCGCCGTCTCGGGCGCCGCAACGCCGGTGGATGGGGCTCCCTATATCGTCTGGCTGCGCAAGGCGCTGGCAGCGATCGCTCAGCGGCGGCTCGCCAAGGAAATGCACGCGCTGATCCCCTCCGACTTGCCCGAACGGCTGGCGGCGGAGTGGCCGGAATGGTTTCCGTCCCATGCTCTTTGGTGCCCGCTTTTGGCGCCCGACGGAACCCTAATCGCCGGTCTGTTGCTCGGCCGTGCCGAACGTTGGCAAGAGGGCGATCTTCAGGTCATCTCTGCGCTCAGCGGCGCCTATGCGCAGAGCCTGATGCTGGCGCGGTTTCCCCGCCGTATCCGCTCGCCGGCGTGGTCCGCGGGTAAAGGCGGCAAGCTGGCGCTGGCGGCGGCGATCATCGTATTGGCCGCCGGTCTGATCCCGATCCGCCAATCGGTCCTCGCCCCGGCGGAGATCGTTCCCTTCGCCCCGGCGCTCATCCGCGCGCCCTTCGAGGGCGTTGTCGATGCGATTCACGTCGCCCCCAACGCGACGATCCAGGCGGGCGAGAAATTGGTGTCGCTCGACACGCGTCAGCTCCTCACCCGCTACGATGTCGCATCGAAAGCGCTCGAGATGGCGCGCACCGAGTACAGCGAAGCATCGCAGGGCGCCCTCTTCGACATCAAGCTGAAGAGCCAATTGCTGCTTCTGCAGAGCAAGATCGAGCAGCAAGAGGCCGAGGTGGCCTATCTCGCCGGCATGCTGCAGCGCGCCGACATCGTCGCGCCGGCCGACGGTGTGGCGGTGTTCGACGACATCGACGAGTGGATCGGCAAGCCGGTGATGCTTGGCGAGCGGATCATGCTGGTCGCCTCGCCGCGCGATGCCGAGCTCGAGATCCAGGTGCCGGTCGCCGAAGTCGCCACCTTTGCCTATGGCTCGAACGTTCTATTCTTCAGCAACGTCGATCCCGATCGCGCCGCCCGCGCCCATCTCGTCTTCGCGAGCTATGGCAGCGCTGCGACGGCTGATGGTGTGCTGGCCTATCGCTTCCGCGCCCGGCTGGAACCCGACGAGCCGACGCTGCGCCTCGGTCTCAAGGGCACGGCGAAGATCTATGGGCCGCCTCGGTTGCTTGCCCTCTGGGTGTTCCGCCGACCGATCGCGATGGTGCGGCAATGGCTCGCGTTCTAAGCTTTCCCGGTCTTGCCGCGCCGGCGCGCAGTCAACCGGCTTTGCTTTCGCCGTTGCGCGAAGACATCAAGCTGCTGCCCGGGCCGAGCGCCCATGACGGCGCGCCGACCTGGACGTTGTACGATCCGGCGGCGCATCGTTTCTTTCGCATCGGATGGGTGGAGTTCGAGATTCTCTCGCGCTGGGGCCTCGGCACGATCGATCGGGTGGCCGCCGCCGTCTGCGACGAGACGACGATCCACGCGAAGAGCGCCGATGTGGTCGAGGTTGCGCGCTTCGTCGAAGCCGCCGGCCTGCTGATGCCGCTCGGCGATGCCGGCGTCGCGCGATTGGTGGCGGTCGGCGAACGGCGCCGGAATTCGGCGGCCGGCTGGCTGCTGAAGAACTATCTGTTCCTGCGCATCCGCCTGATCAATCCCGATCGGCTCCTGGGACACCTCCTCGGTCTCGTCCGCTGGATGATGACGCCGGCTTTCGCAATCGTGCTGGCGGCGTTTGGATTGACCGGCTTCTATCTCATCGCGCGTCAATGGGAAGCCTTCACCCATAGTTTCCTGCACGTGTTTTCGCTGCAGGGCGCGCTCGTCGTCGGTTTGGCGCTCTCCGCCGCCAAGATCGTCCACGAATTCGGCCATGGCCTGATGACGAAGCGCTTCGGCTGCCGTGTGCCGGCCATGGGCATCGCGCTCCTTGTGCTCTGGCCGGTGCTGTGGACCGATACCACCGATGCGTGGCGGCTGACGTCGCGACGCCAGCGGATGGCGATCGACGCGGCCGGCATGCTAGCCGAGATCACCCTCGCGATCTTCGCCTCGCTGGCCTGGAGCTTCCTGCCCGATGGGCCGACACGCACGGCGATGTTCCTGCTCGCCAGCTCGACCTGGATTCTGACCCTGGCGGTCAACCTCAATCCCTTGATGCGCTTCGATGGCTATTTCCTGCTGTCGGACATGCTCGACATGCCCAATCTGCAGGATCGCGCCTTTGCCCTCGCCCGTTGGTGGATGAGGGAGCGGCTCTTCGGCCTCAGCGATCCGCCGCCCGAACGCTTCGCCCCGGCCCGGCAGCGCATCCTCCTGTGCTACGCCTATTGCACCTGGATCTATCGCTTCACGCTGTTCGTCGGTATCGCCTTTCTCGTCTATCATTTCGCCTTCAAGGCGCTCGGCTTGTTCTTGATGGCGGTCGAGATCGGCTGGTTCATCGTCCGGCCGATCGTCGGCGAGTTTCGCGTCTGGCGACAGCGTCTGTCGGCGCGGCGCGTCACCATCAACAGCGTCGCGACCTGCAGCCTCGCGCTGCTGGCCGTGGGCGTCCTGCTCGTGCCGTGGCCGGCGAGCGTCGAGGCGCCGGCCTTGCTGCGGGCCGAGCGGCAGACGGCGCTCTATACCGGCGTCGCCGGCCAATTGATCGACTTCACCGTCAGCGGCGTGCGGGTCGAGGCGGGTCAGGCGATCGCCAGGTTTCAATCGCCGGATATCGAGCATCGCCGTGCCACGACGCTGGCGACTATCAACGGGCTGCGCGCGCAACTTGCCGGACAGGCCTTCGACCGCGACGCCAAGAACTCGCTCGAATTCAGCTGGAACAAGTTCGAGCGCGCCGTCGCCGATCTCAGCGTCATCGAGGCCGAGGCGGCGACGCTGGTCGTGCGGGCCGCTTATGACGGCGTGGTCATGGACGTTCCGCCGCATCTGCGGCCCGGCTTGTGGATGCCGCGCCGCGAGATCATCGCCTATCTGATCGATCCCTCGACGCAGATCGTCGAAGCCTATGTCGAGGAGGCGGACCTGCCGCGCGTCCATCCCGGCGCCGACGCGACGTTCTATCCGGAGAACAACGAGGAGACGATCGCCCTGACGGTGGTCAGCGTCAGCCCCGCCTCGGTCACCGAGCTCGATCCGCCGGAAATCGCCTCGATCAACGGCGGTGGCGTCGCCGTGCGCAAGAATCCGGCGGGCAAGCTGGTCCCGGATACCGCCGTCTACAAGGTTCGGCTGGCGCCCAAGCAGAAGATGATTGCGATTGCCCGCAAGCAGCGCGGCGCCGTCGAGATCAAAGGCGACGACGTGGCGCTGCTGAGCCGTCTCTATCAGCGGGTCGCCGCGATCGTCGTCCGCGAGACCGGCTTCTAGCATTCAGCGTCCCTTCCACACCGGCGCGCGCTTCTCGACGAAGGCGCGGGCGCCTTCGCGCTGGTCCTCGCTTCCGTAGAGAGCGCTCACCGTCGGGAAACCGCGGCGCATGACGCGCGCTAGCGCGTCCTCGAAGGAGAGCGCGACGCTCTCGCGCGCGACCTCCTTGATGGCGGCGAAGACGAGAGGCGGGCCGGCGGCGAGCGTGTCGGCGAGCGCGCGCGCCCGCTCCAGCAATGCGGCGGCGGGCACGATCTCGGTGACGAGGCCCCAGCGCAGCGCCTCGTCCGCCGCCATCCACCGCCCGGTGAAGAGGAGATCCATGGCGACGTGATAGGGAATGCGGCGCGGCAGCTTGATCGTCGCCGCATCGGCCAGCGTGCCGGAGCGGATCTCGGGCAGCGCGAAGCGCACGTGATCGGCTGCCAGGATGAGATCGGCGGAGAGCGCCAGCTCGAAGCCGCCGCCGACCGCCATGCCGTTGACCGCGGCGATGACCGGCTTGTTGAGGCCGGGCAGCTGCTGGATGCCGCCGAAGCCGCCGACGCCGTAATCGGCATCCGGCGGCTCGCCCGCCGCGGCGGCGTTGAGATCCCAGCCGGCGGAGAAGAATTTCTCGCCGCCGCCGCTGAGGATGGCGACGCGCAATTCGGGATCGTCGCGGAACTGCGCGAAGACCTGACCCATCGCGCGGCTGGTCACGGCGTCGATCGCATTCGCCTTGGGCCGGTCGAGCACGACTTCCAGGATGGCGCCGCGGCGCGCGACGCGAAGCGGTCCGTCAGTCAATTCTATCCTCCCCGATGACACGGATGAACGCATCGACCGCGATGGCGCCGTGCCCTTCGGGGCGGACCATCAGCGGGTTGACGTCGAGCTCGAGCAGGCGCTCGCTGTTCCTGACGGCGAAGGATTGGAGCGCGAGCACCGCATCGACGGCGCCGCCGACATCGCCTTTCGGCCGGCCGCGATAGCCGGTGAGAAGCGGCGCCATCGTCAGCGAGAGGAGCGCCGCGGCGATCTCGTCGCGCGTCGCCGGCATCACCAGGATGCGCGTATCGCCGAGGAGCTCGGCGACAACGCCGCCCGCGCCGAGCAAGAGATAGGGTCCGATGACGGGGTCGCGATTGAGGCCGATGATGAGCTCGGCGACGGCATCCGTGACCATGCGCTCGACGATGAGCGCGTCGCCCAATCCCTGCAACGCCGTCGCCGCGCGGCCCACCGCTTCCGCATCGCCGAGACCGAGGCGGAGACCGCCGATCTCGGTCTTGTGGGCGATGGCGGCGCCGACCGCCTTGAGCGCGACGGGAAAGCCGAGGGTGACCGCTGCCGATTCAGCCTCGCCGGCGGTGCGTACCAGGCGGCCTTCGGGAACGCCGAGACCGTATGTCGCTAGGATCTGCTTGCTCTCCCACTCGCTGAGCGTCCGGCTTCGCCCTACGGCGCGAAACGTCGGGGCCGGCAGCGGCGCCGGCGTTGCCGCTTCGCCGGCATCGGCGGCCGCTTCGATCGCTGCCAGCGCGTCGTCGATGCCGAGCAAGGGGGCGATCCCGGCCGCGAGCAGCGCCTCGGCGCGCTCCTCGGGCAGCGCTTCGGCAGCGTGGCGACGATGGCGGCACGCGCGCCGGTACGCTGCGAGGCGGCGATCAGGGCGCGCTCGGAGGCACGCCAATCGGCCTCGTCGCAGCGATCGCGCCGCGGATAGTCGAGGACGAGCATGGTCATGGCGTAATCCGCCGCCATCATTGCGGCGAAGGTCTCGGTCAGTGCCGCCTCGTTGCCCCAGGTGAAGGTGTGATAGTCGAGCGGGTTGGAGACGGTGACGAGCTTCGGCAAGGTCGCCCCGACCTGCGCCGCTTGCGCCGGCGTCAGGGCGCGAAACGCCAGGCGCCGTCCCGCCACTGCATCGGCGATGAGCGCCGCCTCGCCGCCCGAGCAGCTCAGCGAGGCGATATCGCGGGCGGGCAGGGGGCCGTGCAGATGGAGCAGCTTGAGGCTCTCGAGCAGCACCGGGATCGAGGCGACGGGAACGATGCCGGCCCGACGCAGAAACGCCGCCATCGCGGCGTCGGCGCCGGCCAGGGAGGCGGTGTGGCTGAGGGTAAGATCGGCGCCCGCCGGCGTCCGACCGGTCTTGAGGGCGACGATCGGAACGCCGCGCCGGCGGGCGCTGGCGGCGGCGCGGGCCAAGGCAGCGGCATCGTCGACGCCTTCGATGTGGAGCCCGATCGCCGTCACCCGCTCGTCGGCGAGCAGCGCCTCGATGATCGCCGGCATGCCGATCGCCGCCTGGTTGCCGAGCGTCAGCAGATAGGCGATCGGCAGGCCGCGCCGCTGCATCGTGAGGTTGCAGCCGATATTGCCGGATTGCGTGAGGACGGCGACGCCGCGCGCGACGCGCTTGCCGCCATGCTGGTCGGGCCACAAGAGCGCGCCGTCGAGATAGTTGATGAACCCATAGCAGTTTGGCCCGATGAACGGCATCGCGCCGGCGGCGGCGATCAGCCGTGCCTGGAGATCCTCGCCGCCGGCGCCGCTCTCGGCGAAACCCGAGGCATAGACCACCGCGCCGCCGGCGCCGCGCGCGGCAAGCGCCTCGACCATCTCGATCGTGGCATGGCGGTTGACGCCGAGAAACGCCGCGTCGGGCGCCGCCGGCAGCGCAGCGACCGAGCGGTAGGCGCGCAGGCCGGCGACCTCGTCGAGCCGGGGATGGATCGGCCAGATCTCGCCGCCATAGCCGATGCGGCGGAGCTGGCGGATCACCTCGGCGGCGGGCTTGCCGCCGAGCACGGCGACGGAGCGGGGTCGCAGGAGGCGCGACAGATCGCCGATGGGTTGATCTCCCCGCACGGCTCAGCCCCCGAGCGGCCGCAGGAGGTCGCGCGAGATGATGTGACGCTGAATCTCGCTGGTGCCGTCCCAGATGCGCTCGACCCGCGCGTCGCGCCACAGCCGCGCGAGCGGCAAATCGTCCATCAGCCCCATGCCGCCGAAGATCTGCAAGGCCTCGTCGGTGACGCGCGCCAGCATCTCGGAGGCGTAGAGCTTGGCCTGCGAGCATTGCCGGTTGGCGTCGAGCCCCTGGTCGAGCCGCCACGCCGCGGCGAGCGTCAGATA
>WNFM01217817.1_pt1 | contig 10332 bp, 19 predicted proteins | sample 5400271 | NCBI WGS metagenome assembly WNFM01 (sample SAMN13153352, study PRJNA577476) | soil metagenome | isolation source: 60 cm saprolite on Douglas fir-dominated hillslope | place: USA:California | collected 2013-09-17 | reverse complement strand
GTCGAGTCGCGCGGTCAACCGGGCGCCGTGAAAATGCATGAGCGCAAGGAGAGCAAAGGTTTCCGGAGTTGCGCCGACCGGGTGTTCCGTCAGTAACGTCGTCAGCCGAATGGCTTCGTCGCACATCTCGCGACGGACCATCCGATCCGACTGCGCGGAAAGATATCCCTCGTTAAAAAGGAGGTATAGCACCACGTGGACGCTTGCCAATCGGGACTGCAGCGCTTGCAGCGGAAGCGAGTTGAAATCGGGAGGAACCTCACGGAGATGTTCGCGTGCCCGCCCAAGGCGCTTGAGGACATTCGCTTCGCTGAGGAACAGGCGGAGCGCGATTTCCGCCGTGCTGAATCCGCAGAGCGTCTTCAGAGCCAGGACCAGCCTGGAATCCTTCGGGATCGCCTCGTCGCAACAAACGAAAAGCATTCGCAACAAATCGTCACGAACCTCATCATGAAATCGCGGGGACACCGGATTATCGGCCGCTACGGTCAATTCATTAGCGGCAGCCTCGAGTATCCGCAGCCTTCCGGCATTATTCCGCAAGGCTCCAATCAGGTGGTTGTGCGCGACGCGGTAAAGCCAGGCTACGGGGTCCTCGGGTAGGCCTTTCGCGACCCATGAGGTGAGCGCGGTCATCAGCGCGGTCTGCACCGCATCCTCGACCAAGTGGAGGTGCCGGACACCGACCTTGCGCGTCAGGATGGCGACAAGCCGCCCATATTCGCGGCGGAAGAAATGCTCGACCAGTCCCGATGCGGCGAGCGAATCCTGCGAGCCGGTTGAAGCGCCTGACGAGCCGGAACGATTGGAGGTATCGATCAGAAGGTCGCCATCTCCCGGATTTCCACGCATGCGCCGGGCATTTGCATTCCCGGCATCGCCCTCACCACGGCCACCGCGCCCTCGTAATCATCCGCGACTAGGATCATGAAGCCGGCCACGATTTCTTTCGCCTCGGCAAAGGGTCCATCCGTAACGCCGGAGGCAGTGAGGACCTTGCCTGAAGGTTTCAGCTTGCTGCCAATATCGAGGATATTGGCTTTGAATTTTTCCTTCCATCCGTTAAAGGCGGCGAACATCTCCTGCATCTGCGCAGGCGAAGGTTTATTTTGGCTGGGTGCGCCGCGGTACATGCAGAGGTATTTTTGGGTCGACATCGTGTTCTCCTAGGGTTTTTGTTTGCGCCCGTCAGTAGGGCGTCATCCAAAAGACGCGTGGAGAGGGGCGAATCGGACACTTGAAAAAAAGTTTTTTCCGCTGCCCCAAGCTTAGCTTTTGCAGGCAGTAAATCCGCTAAGCCTGATCATCTGAGGATAGGCGGAACAAGCCCGGATTCGGTTCGGAGCCCGCCGACGCGTCTCCTGAAGTATACCCAAGCTGACATCCAATGCAGGCGCAGCACAATTATACAAGGTCGTGGGTTCGATCCCCACCGCCCCTACCAACCTAACCGACTCAAAACGCATGTGCTTGCTCAGGTCCATTTTCCCGTGTACCTCTGGTGTACCCTCCCTTTCCGCGAAACACAATCCAATCGCCCTTCTTATCACCCAACCTGCTCCTGCTGGCGAAGCGCCCTAAACTGATGAACCTGATCTTCCGCTTCATCTTCGTCTGAATGGTCTCTCCCGTGAACCCAATCTTCCGGCGAATCCCCGGCCTGTGACGGATAGCGAACTTGCCAAAGCTTTTGAGCTTCAACGTGAACCCATCCGTACCGAGATGATTGAGCAGAGTGGTCTCCAAGCTCGTGATCACGGCATTGACAACGTGCTCAGCCTCTTTCTTGGTCGGCAAAGACAAAGCAATCTGAACTCTCACGGCCAACTCGTCTCGACCTTTTAGACTTGCTCGCATGTAGTTCAAATTCCTTTCGAAGGAGAGTCTCCATGCAGAGCAATACTCCCGCAGTTGAAAATCAACCTATTAATTTCTCCAATTTCCCCATTGGAAAGAAGGCGCACAAGGCCGATCCCTTCACAATCAGAGACGCTCGCTACATCGGAAGCGATGGGTTTGTCGTCCCGAGTGACTTCGAGGAGTTCTACGAAAAATTTCCCGATTACGTCCGCAAATGGGTCAGCAAACACGCGGACAGGTCGGCACCAAAGGAGGACGTAGAGGATTTGACGCAAGACCTGTTGATCCACCTCTACCACCTGCCACAAACGTCCAAGCACCGCGAGTCTGGCAAGAAGGACATCGTGCAAACCTTCGACCCGGCTAAGCACTACGGCGCGAACCAAGCCCGGTTCCAGAACTATGTGAATCTCTGTCTCGCCAACAAGTTAAAAACTTTCCATTCGAAGCGTATGAAGGATGCCTTGTGCCGTCCCGGAAATCTCTCGCTCGATGAACAAACCGAACGTAAAGACTCGCGATCTGTGGATGACGAATACTGCCATCTCCATTCGGAGTATTTGCGAAGGGCTGTGAAGTCTTCCGAAAAACAGGCAAGTGATAGAGCATTTCTTCAGGAGTTCGTGAACTTCGTGCAACGTGAAGACCCGAACGTTTTGCCCGCGATAGAGGCGCTTCTCGCGACAGGCACACAGGGTGAGGCCGTGGAATGGCTGAGGATCACGGAAAGCGAATTTGCTCGGATGCGTGCTCGGTTAAGTCAGTTGAACAAGGGCTTTCTCAGCGGCAACCCCGTGCCGAGGCAGCGAAAACTGTACAAGAAGCGAATTAGGAAGACCTAGCAGTTCTCAGGCTCGAAGCCCAATAGGACTCGGCAGGTTAAGCAACTCGCCTAAACCTCGAATGGAAGGACGAGCGCCTTCGGTGCATTGTAAGCCCCCGCAACCATTTCGCGATCCACAAGGCCGGAAACCAGGATTCCGGCCTTTTTTCCTCCAACCGGTGGCGGGCCCCGAAACGGCATTCGGGGAGATCAGTGGTGATGTCCGCGAACGGGACTTCTGGACAGCAAGGAGAGATAAACAGTTTCACATCCCAACACTCCTAGCGCACGCTGCCTTTCGACTCTTCATCACCCACATTTCCCTCGGCATTCTGCTGCAAGTGGCTCCCGAACCTTTGCTTCAGAAAATCTCTTGCGCACCTGATTAACGAGGAGTCAAAATACATTTTCATCATCGCTGCGTCGGTGCCCGTTATGGTCTGCGCGACCGCCGGACTCTTGATCGCATTTTCTGCCAATGCCGCCACTCGCCGAAAATGCGGGTGGGCGGCTGTATCCAATCGCAAGATGACGGCGTCTTCGAAATTTGTCTTACCGTCCCAAAACCCCTGCTGCTTGTAGAATGCCTGGAATGCTAAGTAAAAAGATTGGATGCAATTCCAGCCGAACGGATAAAAAAAGTCACTCTTCATTAACAATGCAAGGCCTTGAAAATATCGCTCAGAGATCGTGGGGTCGTACCGCTTAGAGTCTCGAATGTATATGTAGACTGCTTGGATGTTCACGATATCATGCCTGTTGAGCGGTTCAGTCCTACCCCATACTGGAGCGGGTGAGGGATTGCCCTTCATCTCGAACGGAGCTTTGTTTTCGATGTCATAAAGCGTTTCGTAAAACTTCGATGTAAATTTCGGTGCATACCACCAAAAAAGCCCCTGTGAACCGATATTCAGTGCTGAGACAAAGGCCATGACCTCGCTGAGAGCAGCCTCCCATAAATGCTGCAATGGAATGCGTTTTGGAAAGGTGATTTCAACGCGGAGATCTTTTTTCCCCGATTCGCCGTCGAGAACAATAGGCCACTTCTGTTTGTTCCATTCGGCCAATGCCTTCGGCCTCATCGTGTGTGACATTGCTTCCAACCGGACAACAATTCGCCATTTCGGCTCATCTGTGTCCTCCTGATGAGGAATTCGCGACAATTCTTTTCCTGCCAACTCCAGATTGAACTGCTCCAAATATTCGTATTTCTCTTTGATCCATTTGATCCAGGCCCGTACGTCACCTGCCACTGATTCCAAATAAGCAAAACTCTCCGTTCCATACATTACCCACTGAACGCGTTCGTTTTGCGCATTTCCCAGGAACCAATCGAGAATCGCTTTTTCTTCATCAGTCAGGTCGGCCGGCTCTGCAATCTCTTCCGAGGTAAGACGTGCCTCGGCAATTCGTATCAGACTCTTTAGTTGTTCTGGATCTACAAGTTCGTTCTGATCTCTCGTCACATCTACGTAGAGTGTTCGAAGTCGCGATTCATGCATGCCGCGCGCCGCATCTTTGAGCTTTGTAATTTCCGCGGTGCTAACGCTTTTCCTGCTCAGAGTGAACGACCAGAGAGCCCAGAATATCTTCTTCACGTGATCATCCAACCAAGCGAGTTTGTCGGTGAGGGCATCGGAATGAACTAGAATGATTGCCGCTTTTCCAACCTCTTCGAGGGCCAGAATTGTTAGGTGGTGAGAGATGTGCATCCGATCCACGCGCTCGCTCAGTTCCTTTGCAGAATTAAGCAAAGATCGAGCATTTTTGATACATCGATCGAACACCGGTCTAATCTCTTCGTTGATCATACTTTTAGTGATCCTCGCTGGGCCTTCCTACTGCAAGCTGCGCTCTCGGCCATCTCTTGTTGCGGCTTAAACACCGACCGCGCATCTGAATCTGGAACCCTTCACCCGGACTACTTTTTGTCGAATTCTCGATCAATGTTATGAATCTCGTACCAGCATCTGCTACGCTCGCGGATATTCGGAAACAGGGTCGAGGAGACCAGGACTCAACCGACCTTCGATGACAGGTCGCTTCCTCGAACGGGACTTCTGGGGAGTCGGCGAGATTTCACTCAATTCGCAGGCGGCCATGTCGGTGAAGTCGGGCAGGACGATCGTAAAATCGTCGATTCCTTGCGGCATTTCAACGGTCCTCCCGTCGGCTCAGAATCCTCGGAATCTAAAATCTGCTGGTGAGGATTACTTAGGCGCCGTTAACCCTCATTTCGTCACGAATTCCGCATCGACGATCGATTTTCCGCACGGAAATGCAGCGGGTCTCTGAGGCTTTGCAATTCCCGGTAATAATAGAGTGCGGTGGGACGCTTTCCATTAAACCGCATCTTTTTTAGAAGTTCTATTTCTTCCGTACTGGCCGTCCCGCTGAGGGAATGGTCCTCAAGGAATTCTTTGAACCCTGGCTCTACCTCCGGTTGGTCGGGTCCCGTTTCGACAAACGCAAATCTCCTCGGATCCCCAGAAGCTATTCTCCGATTTAACACAATTTCCATACCAAATGTCGTTAGATCGACGTCCCAGGATTCAATCATTGGATCCAGGAAGGAAACACAGTTTTCAGGCGACAAGCTGAAGACGTCCGTGTCCAGGAACTCAAGGAGGGTAACCCGCATTTGTTCGTAGCTTCGGCCGGTGAGTCGAGCCACCAAGTGGAGCCAGTTTTCGCTGTTCAATTCTTCTTTGGCGACCTCCTTGATCACGTCCAAAAGCTTTTGTGTGACGAGGCGTTCGAGTTCACCGAAGGGCTGCTTCTCAAAAATCGCACGAACCTGTTTTTCTTTGTCCGGTACGCACTTCCGGAGGATTACTTCTCGAACTTCCCTAAACAAGGGCGCGGGCGGGCCCACTAAGTCTCTTTCCAATTCTTCTCTACGCTGGTGCTCAGCTAGCTTCGAAAGCCTGTCGCTCGGGAGCTTCAAGAACTTCGCCATTTTCGCATAAATATCTGTTCGGTCAGGCGCCGGGGGCAGCTTCTTGCGAGCTAGCAGTTGGGAAATATAGGACTCCGTAACTTCGGCGGCAGTCGCTAGATCCTTCTGCTCAAGCCCCAATTCTTCCAGTCGCCGTTTAATCACCAGGCAAACGTCCACAAATCCTCCCTCCCGCAGCTTAACAAGGCAGGTTAACCATAGAAATAATCTAAGATTCCACTTGACAAGTCAAGTTAATTAACCTATCGTAGTTAACGGACTGAGGGAGTCTTCAGAAGTACTGAACCACCAGTGGTTATCTGAATCACCCCTTTGGCATCGAGAACCAAGGAGAGTGTCATGTTTGCACGCAGAGTTTACATGCATCTGAAGCCCAATAGCGTTGCGGAGTTTACCCAGAGGCTGGAGAAGGACATCCTCCCACTGCTTCGAAAACAAAAAGGATTCCAGGACGAAATCACGTTCGTTGGACAGGGCGGCACGGAAGCGTTCGCAATCAGTCTGTGGGACAAAGCGGAGAATGCCGAGGCTTACAACCGCGGAACTTACCCAGAAGTGACGAAGATCCTCGCCACGGTAGTTGAGGGAGGTCCTCAGGTTGAAACCTTTGACGTCGCTAACTCGACTTTCCACAAGGTCGCCGCTGCCGTAGCAGCCTGAAGCCAGCAGGTCCTTTCGTTTGGAGAGGGGCGGGCCAAGTCCGCCCCTCAAGTTGTCCGGCAGGGGGGGAAAGAGCAGCGAGATCGGAGATAAAAATGAAAACGATTCGTAGTTCAATTCTTTGTCTTGTTGTCTTGCTCTTTACGGCGCCATTCCTTCGTGGACAGGATCTTTCCAAGTATCGGCACTTTACCTTTGGAATGAGCTTGACCAGAGTGTTGGAGCGTACAGACCAGAAGTTAGCAGACGTAAAGGTGATTCACAGCCGTACAGCGCTGATTCAGGAACTAACTTGGTGGCCGCCGAACCTTCCCGGGACTTCGTTCCGATCTGATACGGTCGAACAGATTCTCTTCTCCTTTTACAACGGCGCGCTCTACAAGATTTCTGTGACTTACGATCGAACCTCCACGGAAGGACTCACCGCGGAGGACATGGTGAAGTCCATTTCGGCGAAGTATGGCCCGCCGACAAAGATTCCACTGGAAATCGATTCCGCGACGAACGTTCGATATGACGTGAAGCAAAAGCTAGTCGCGTCGTGGGAAGATTCACAGTATTCCTTCAAGCTTGTCCGCTCTTCTTTCTCCGGCGAGTTTGAGCTTGTTATTTATTTCAAACGACTCAACAGCGAAGCTGAAGTTGCCCTTGCCGAAGCCGTGAAACTCGAGAAACAAGAGGAACCGCAAAGAGAGGCCGAGCGTCAGAAAAAGTACACTGACGACCTTGAAGCGACGCGGCAGAAGGCCGCGGCTGTCGGCGCCGGCATGGGCGGTACGTACTAAACGCTGGTCTATTTGTAGTGCGGATGCGTTCGAAGAATTTGAGGTGGAGGTTAACCTCATGCGTGTCTTCTGGGAAAGAGTGGGAGTGTTGGGCCCAGTTTATCGTTTGGTTGGCCAAGGCTTCAGTGATCGTGACATCGCAAAAAAAACTGAATCTTACGGAACCCAGCGTCCAGGGCTGCAGAGCCTGGATATTGCATTTCCTAGGATTCACGAACCGGAACCAACCGATCCGATACACTGCAGCTCCGATGGCAATGTGAGTGTTGCACAGAGTGCGGAACGCCAGGAGGCGGCCGGATAGCTTCCGCTCAGGATTGCCACGCAGTTCGTTGTTTAGGAGAATTTCTATGACGATCGCTTCAGCAGATGTTTTGAGCAGCCACCTGCGACCGCTTTGCTCGCGTGACAATCACGTAATGAAGTACGAATCCCGCGGCTCCTCGTCAAATGCCGGGAACCAAGCGTCATACCATTGCGGCTTCGAAGGTTGCAGCGTTCGATATAACTCAACCGACGGATATTACATGCTCATTGGAATGCCTGGCCACGCAAATCCAGTCGACGAGCCTGGCGTAAACACCGTGAGGTGCCCTAGACACGACCACTGGCTGTATCGCCGACAGAAGATCGATGCCGAACGGGGTGTGCGTTGGTCTTGTGGCGTCGAAGGCTGCGACTACGGTTACGATGCCGACACAAAGGGCGATTGGGTCAGGACCTAGTAAAGGTATTCGTTCACAAGACAACCAAGGAGGTTTTGCCATGTTTGGAAGCAGAGAACCATCGGGAGAAGAGATCCCTCGCCGGGCTCATGAGCTGTATCTTCAACGCGGCGGCGAACACGGAAAAGATATCGAGGACTGGGTTAGAGCCGAAAAAGAGCTGAGCGACGAACCTGTCGCGGGACCAGCGAAAACGAGGCCCAGTCAAGCCGTTCGTAATGCGTCTAATTGACGCCCTGCGTGTGAGTAAACATCTTATCTCGCAAGTGGCACGAGCGAGACAAGAGACCCCGCGTCTTGACCTCCCGGCTTTCCTAACAACCGAGACCGGACTGATCTTTCGTTCGGAGAGGGGCGGGCCAGTCCGCCCCTTCACTTGTTGGGCGAAGGGAGAAACTCGGCGGAGAAATGAGGTTGCCAATGGTCCGGAAAATCAAACAGTGGGTCCCCATTGACGGAACTCGATGGAGAAACGAGATTGCCAATGGTCACGAAAATCATGGAGTGGGTGTCCATTACGGCGTTGCTCATGGTGATGTCATGGCGCCCCTTCGCGAGTTACCAAATACCGCTGGACTTAGTGGTTTGTGCGGGCTTCGTCATGGGGGTCCTGGCTTTATTCTCCATCAAACGCGAAATAGGGACTCACTATGACGTCGATAACTGATCCAACCCCGCGAGTCGAGGCACTGTAAAACTGCGAGCGTGGCAGTCCTGAGCGCCCCTGCAAACGCAGTGGAGACGCTAATGGCAAACCAAACCAATTCGGGAACCAGGCTGATCGAGGAAGGCGCTCTTTTGCCGGAATCCGTGCGATCCGAAAGCGAGCCCTGGACCTCTTTCTACATGGCTGGTGAAATTATTCGAGAATTGCGGAAGGCGCATGAAAACAAACAGGTCAGTGTGCCTGCAACGAAAGATGACATGAGGAAGGCGGCTTGAAGGACGACCAAGATTGAGTCCAACGGAAACATCTAACCGCCGGCGCCAACTGCTGCCGAACAATGTGCCACTGTAGACGCCGAGAAGAGCCCAAATGCCAGACACCTTCAAGACGGGGACCATCCTGATCAGGGAAGGCACACTCTTGCCGGAAACCCTACGATTTGAAAGTGAGTCCTGTGTATCTGGTTGGCGATTAGTCAAGGATCTCGGTGGGTGCGGATTGGATCGAAAAATCCGAGAAGCGGGATGGACCTTCTTCGGTCGGGCTGGTCAGCTCGGAGCGACCGTCTTTGGTATTGACGAGCAAAAGATGCTCAGGAGAGCAGTCGAGCAAATCCTGGCGAACCTGGAGTTAGCGGAATTTAACTCCCTGGAAATCATGCGAGTGGCCTCGGAGGCCTCGAAACGTTTCCTGGGTGTGCGCTATGTGACTGTCTCCGCCCAGTCACGACATATCCAGGCAAAGGCACCTCTGTTCCGGGCCAAGGACCTTCCGGTGTGGGACCGCGTGCGATCGGCCGCCGCTTGAACCAAAGCATGGGGCTCGCAAGGGGCAACGAACTGCGTCGGGAAGAAACGATCGCACTGACTAAAGTGGAACGATTTTGAAATCATCTAAGGTTTCGTAGGAGACGTTCAAATGAAAATGATGCGGAGAGTGGGCATTTCCGTCATTATGATCGTGATTTCAGCTTCTTTAGCTCGCGGGCAGGATCTTTCCAAGTATCGGAACTTTTCGTTGGGAATGAGTTTGCCCGAACTATCAAACCAGGTTGACCTAAGACCGCTCCAGACAAAGCTGATCCAAAAACACCCACGGCTCTTCTGACCATTCGCGCCAAGCAGACTCGGTTTGGCAGATTTTCTTCAGCTTCTACAATGGCGAGCTCTTCAGGATTTTGGTGACTTATGATCAGGACGCAACGCATGGGCTAACTGCCGAGGACATGGTACAAGCCATCTCGACAAAGTACGGACCTGCAACGAGGCCTGCTGGCGAGATCAGCTTCCCAACTAACGAACTGTATAGGTCGACGGAAAAGATCATCGCCCGCTGGGAAGATTCGCAGTACTCGATAAACCTAGTCCGTTCTAGATTCCTGAACTCTTTTGCCCTTGCCATGTTTTCGAAACGGCTGGACGGAGAAGCCGAGGCTGCAATTGCCGAAGCCGTAGAACTGGAACGGCAAAAGGCTCCGCAAACAGAAGTCGCGCGTATGAAAAAAGAAGCCGACAACCTGGAAGCGGCGCGACAGAAGAACCGGAAGATGTTTCGCCCGTAGTGCTGGTCCAGAGTCACACTCATGAATGCCCGCGCTGCGGGACAAGCTGGGAATGTGGGGAGGCGAACTACCAGGATGAATGTGGGTATCCAACCGGAACTTTTTGCACAAATGGCTGGGCTCAAGAAGTGCCAAGAGACGCGCCTCTACCTGAGAAAAGGAATGAGCATACACTGGGAGCGGGGAGATCCTGCCCGCGGGAGTTGGGCCGATGGCATACATCATCGCTGAACCTTGCATCGGAACCAAGGACACCGCCTGTGTGGATGTGTGCCCGGTGGATTGTATTCAT
>WNFM01195760.1_pt1 | contig 10332 bp, 10 predicted proteins | sample 5400271 | NCBI WGS metagenome assembly WNFM01 (sample SAMN13153352, study PRJNA577476) | soil metagenome | isolation source: 60 cm saprolite on Douglas fir-dominated hillslope | place: USA:California | collected 2013-09-17 | reverse complement strand
CTCCCTCCGGTAGCGTGCTTCCAGTTCTTCATTCGCCAAATGCCTTGCTAGCTTTAGATAAGGTGGCATCCTTCCATTATATACCCGTATTTAGTATGATTCATAAACGTTAAGCGTGAAACGATTGTCAGGATCTATTGTGTGTTTCTTTCGGAAAAATGTCTCTGTTACCCGAATTTTTTCTCCAATATATTGCGTAGCAAAATCGACAAGAATTCGCCGAATAGGAGCATCAAATTGATCAAAAAATGCCAGTCGAGTACGTTTCTGTTCATCAGTGTCATGCTGCTTTCCTTCATCGATCTCACGTCTTCTGCGGGCAACCTCTTCAGGATCTATCCAGGACATATTTGTCTCCAATTTAAAAGTCGCTACGCGACGCGCAAATTCAACATCGTTCCGACTGTAACTGATAAACAGACGTGCCATACTGTGCTACTGTGATTTCATTTGTATCTTTAAGATTTAGCAATCATTGCTAATGCGCAAACCACATGGACGGCTTCGGAGCCGTAGTCATGCGTTTCAGCCCAGTTGTCACGCGCTCGATCAATCCATTCATCGAATGCGTCGTCTTCAGGGTATAGGACAGGCGAAAGTATCGGCTCAGAACGGCTGCACCTGATGTCCTGCATAATGCTATCACGATGTTCACTATCGAAAAGAATTGATCCGCGTTTGTAAAACATCACAGCATAGTAGCGGCGCTTGTATTGGAAGAGTAAGAAAAGGCGCGTCTTGCCATCAACGAGGCGTGCGCTACGAAAGCCCGGCAGTAAGCTGGAGATATGAGCAATATCCTGGACCGATAATACAGCGAGATCGTCAAGAAACGAACTGGTTTGCAGACGTTCGGCATTTTCAATAAAGGTCATTGTTTGCTCAAGATCAAGATCGACTTGACCAAAATCTGTTAGCTGACGAGCAAGAGCCATCATTTCCAAGCCATCTTCGCCGGATCCGCTTGGTTTGTCCAACATCACCGGAATGTCGGCAAAAGAGCGATGCTGTCGGTTGCGATCCACCAAACGCTTTTGCCAGTTCATCGCCATGTGAAGTCGAGGATTGCTCATCGTCGATGAGATGAAGTTATGAATCGTGATTTCGCGGGGTTCGTGCCAGGGGCGCAGCACGCGACCCATACGCTGGGCAAGTACCAACACGGTCCATGGTAAGTCATAGTTAACCAGCACGGAGGCGTCTTGAAGGTTGAAGCCTTCGGCTAGTGAGCCAGTCGCAATCAAGACATGGATTGGATCCTCGGTACGTTCCTCTTCAGGAACATCGTTCGCTATTGGAGCGAATCGGCGCAGTATGCTGTCTATACTATCGATCTCACGATCAGCAGTTGTATCGGTTTGTATGCCTGGAAGTCGAGTTTTAATGTCTGCCGCCAATGTTTTGGCTGTTTCGATATAGTGGCAAAAGACAACTACCTTTTGTCCTGTAGCAGTCTGGATAATCTCTAGCAGCCGCTCAAACTTATTGTCAACGCAGCGCTGGACCTTACCGATACTGTTCTCAACGAAATGGGTAAGGTCATTTTGTCTGGCAAATCGCATCTTCTTAAAACCGCCCGACTGCACCAGTTTGCTGAAGAGGTCGGCAACCTGGACAGGTGACGAGCAAAATTGACGCATCACTTCTGCATTGAAGAAGCCTGCGGTTTCTCCTGGTATTCCTTCCATACCAAAAAGCGTTGGCGCTGCTGGAACTTTCTCAGCACGATCTAGTAAATGGCTCTCCAAAAGCTCTATCAGCAGCTCATCAAGAGAGTTGTCATAGAACTCCGTTCGGATAATTAAACGGTGTGGAAAATACCGTGCTTCATCACCAGCGAACAATACATATCGATTACCGGAAGCATCGAGGTTACTAAAATGACGTACTACGGTAGGAGTTGTTAGAACGACACAGGGCCGCAATTCGGCTAGCTCCTCGGCATCGTCCACATGCCATTCTATTGCGTCTGCAAAAAGTTGCTTTTGGGCTGCGAAAGTGGAATGAGGCAGCAGCCCAAGTTGGTTATTCACGTCATCAATGCCGCGACTAAAAGGCGTTGCGGTTAACATAAGCAGCTTCGCACCTGCTTTTTGAACTGCATCAAGAATACGTTTGTAGCGCAGGCGTTCATCGCCATTAGTAGATTCAGCGTTTCGGAGGTGATGGGACTCGTCGAGAATGATAAGGGTGCGTTTTGTGACGTTTCGCAGCTCGTATTCAAGATTGCGAATATTGTAATTTCGTTCTGGATCATCTCCAGAGAGGGTGTGATACGAAAACTCTGCACTTGAAGTAACGGCTGATCTCATCATGCGCCGCCAAGTCTCACGAAGGCCAGCCGGACAAATAATGAGAACTCTGTCAATTGCATTTTGCATTCGCAGATAAGCGACTGTATGCGCAGCCATAACGGTCTTGCCCAGTCCAGTTGAGGCAATCAGCATAGCTCCGTTGTAGTCTTGGATAGACTGTAATACCCGCGATACAACAGGCTTCTGATAACCCGCCAGAATAGGTAGTTGTGGTGGAACTTCCTCATCCGGAAGGCCGTATAGCTCAAGCAAGGCCCGAATGTAGACTTCAAAAGGAGACCGAGTTTCCACCCAGGCTCGAAGTTTCTCTATGAGAAAATCGGTGATGGAGTCCGCACGATCAAAATATTCATCGAAGCGATCTACGAAATACTGTACATCCTCTGGCGTGTTGATTCGGATGCCTGCTTCGATGCTAGTGTGCAAGCCGTGATATGACATATTTGCTGATGAAACGACCACGGCAGCCTGATCCGCGATATATATTTTGGCATGTTGGTAGAGGTAACGGGCATCCATAAAAGCTGCGTCGTCTACTGATTTACCAACAGATACCATAAGCAAATTGTGTTCGAGCGCGTACAGCATGAGTTTCATGGCACGCATTCGACGTTCAAGAGGTTTAGATGTCAGATTAGTCGTAAATTCGGTGATGACCTCTTCAATCCGGTCTCGTCCCCCTTCTTCCCTTCCTATCAGTAGATGAAGCTGTTTGCCTGCCAACACATCTTGCAAGCATTGATAGCCAGATGGTTCAAAATAGGCAGTGGCAATGCGAACTAGCGAGGCCTGTTGAAGGGTCTCGACGATGGTAGCAAGGGCAGTCCCTTTATTGCCAAAAAAGCGGTGCGGAACGTTAGAGTTATCGATGAGCATAAGAATTTACTTTGGGTATGAGCATTTGTTCTAAATGGATGAGACGATTATATCATTTGACCTTTAGGCTGATTCGTTTGACATCTGATCAATTCAGAACTGTATTTGAAAGAAAATTGAAGTCTATAAGGAAACAATTTGACCAACAACGTGCGTAGTTACCGCATCGACGGCATATTTCATCGCCCTGTCAATAGATTTATGATGGAATCATTTTAAAATCGCGGATAGTTTTCTGTTTATTAGATACTTTCCGTTGTAAAATTCCCAAAGTTGGTTTGGATGGCTAGCTGAAAGAAGTTTCGTGAAGCATACGCACAACCTCAGCGAGCTATTAATCGATCTCCAATCTGCTAGAAACGCAGCACTGGTTGTTGGCGCAGGGGTATCTGCTGGTTTGGGCATTCCTCTGGGTTACGAGATGCCGATCAAATTCGGTCAGACCCACCAAGCTTTACTTAACAACCTCGGCCTAAGAAAGGTTTGGGAAACGGCTGCTGCAACGACTCAATGGCCTCAGCAGCATAGTTTTGTCAGTGCGCTTGTGGAAAAATTCGACAAGTCTATCGAGTTGCAAGAAACATTACTTTCTTGGCTAATGGGCTATCCAGCGATGCAAGGAAAAGCCTCGGACCTCCATGCGATTTTGGCCTTGTCCTGGCTAAGTCAAGTTTTTCACCATCTAATCACTACGAACTGGGATTTTCTACTCGAAACACAACTTGACATGGTTTACGAGCAAGCATATACGGGTGATCCATTTCAACCTGTCGAAGTGCAGTTATTGACCGGGCAATCTATTTTGCTAAAAGCGGAGCACTTATTCTTTCAGGAACATCTGGATGGTGATGACTATGCTTGGAATCCTCGCTGGGATGTGGTTGCAAATCAGCGCGATTTGATAGCAATACAGCGCTGGACAAGACCACTGTGGAAAATTCATGGCAGCCCATTTTTCCTAGCTTGTCCTCAGTGTAGTGGTATCAATCGTTGGAAGAGGCAAGAGGATTTGCACGTTGGTGACCCATGTCCTGAACATGCCCATGAACATCTAACTGCTGAAATCTCTTTCTGGGGCCAGGGCATCGACACTGCGTATCCTGCGGTTTGGAACAGACTAAAGGCGCGCTTGCGGCGCTGTGATCTTATTGTGGTCAGTGGGTTGAGTGGAACCGGCAGCGATGCCTATATACGTCTTGCCATTGAGAAGCATCCGAACGCTTGGCTGGTAAATCCTACTGAGGGAGCCTGGAATGTACATCAGATGCACTTTGTCGAAGCAGGGGTCCAAGAATTGACTGCGGCTCTATTGGAGCATTTCCCTTCCTAGCGGTTGGCTTGCTCAGGCAGAGATTTCTGCATGAGACAATGATTTGGAATGATGCTGGGGATTTCTGCTTATCATCTGGTATTGGTTGGACCGTACACTGAATATCAAGTTGGTAAAAGGTTCTATCATGGGTTGGTTGGGAACTATTGGTATCGTGGGCGAAACATGGTTGTACTGTACTCACTGCCAGCGCTGCTATATAGCGGGCGAGCAGCGTATAACTGATCCCGGTGAGTACCTGGTCGAGCGCTGCTTCTATCCTGACTGTACAGGTCATGGCACCAATCATGTGCTGATCTGGGACGTGGTACGAAAACAAAACCCTGTTTACCCAAGCATACCAAGCTACGGCGAGGTATACCTCCAATTACCGCCCCGTATTCAGATGGCATCGCCGACACAGCCTGATTTAATTGATGATGATCTTGATTACACCATTGATGGTCATCCACCATCAGAGTATCAGAAACGAATATTGCAATTCATCGTTTATGAAAAGGGCGATCTAATCGTTGCAGCCGTAGCGGGTGCTGGTAAGACCAAGACACTGCTCAAAACTGCATTTCTAATTCGGGTGCCGAAGGGAATTTTTCTGGCGTTTAATAATCACATAGCTGCCGAGCTGAAATTTCAATTACTACAGACTCGAATGCAATCCAGCACAGTACATGCGTTAGGTGCCAAGTGTCTGAAAGATAAGCTACCTGGGTACACCGTGCAAAAGGACAAATACCGACGCATCGCGGAGCAATGGGTGAACAGTCAAATTCATCTTGTATATCCTGAATTAGAGTTGAAAACTGCGGAGCGGGAAGAATTTATCCACGACTTACACAACATGGTACTCTTTGCCCGGGTGACACTTACGGCTGCGGATAACCCTGAGGCATTGACAGCGATGGCAATGCGCTTTGATCTAACCACATCTGATATTTTGCTTTCTTGCATAGCTCCAGTATTGGAGGAAGGCGAACGCATAGCACTTGATGAGGGAGTGATAGATTTCGACGATATGCTGTGGCTACCCTATCGCTGGAATTTACCGACACCACGCTACCAGTTTATCGCCGTCGATGAAGCGCAGGATCTGAACGCCTTGCAGTTGGAATTTGTCCTGCGGCTGCGCGCCAGTGGTGGGCGCATGATGTTCGTTGGCGATGAGAATCAAGCCATTATGGGCTTTGCAGGTGCAGATACGGAATCGTTTCATCAAATCAAGATCCGCACGGGGGCGATTGAGTTACCATTGTCCATTTCGTATCGTTGCCCACGGACTCATGTGGTGCTGGCAAGGACGATCGTGCCGCAGATTGAAGCGCGGCTTGACGCACCTGAAGGGACTATCCTTCATATCCCCGAAGACAACCTTCCCCTATACATTCTCCCCGGCGACATGATTATTTGCCGCCATACTGCGCCATTGGTTGAGTGGTGCCTCCGACTCATTCGGGCGAATAAGCCAGCGCAAGTACGAGGCAAAGACCTTGGTCGTATGCTTTTTCAGGTGGCAGGCAAAATTGCCCGCCAGCCCTCATTTGTATACGAAGCTTTCGAGAAATTTGTCAGGCTTTACGAGGTGTCTACATCAGAGTGGCTGCGGCAACGTAACGCTACTGAAGGGCAAATCCTATCCCTTCAGGATAAGTGTGAAACGCTCATAGTCATACGTCAAATGGCAGGAGCGACATCTATCGAGGAACTATATGTCGCAATTGTGCAGCTTTTCAGTGATGATGACAAATTGGCGATCCTATCCACAGTTCACAAGGCCAAAGGTCTTGAGGCAGATCGCATTTTCATTTTGCGTCCGACCTCATTGCCACTCACTTGGCCCGGGCAGTTTGAGTGGGAATTAGCGCAGGAAAAGCATATTGAGTATGTCGCATATACCCGCTCAAGGGATACGCTCATTTTCCTTGATGAAGAGACTATTGAAGCGGCCCCTGAAACAAAGAGTTTCCGCAAGACTACGCCAACATTAATTGAAACCGATCATGGCAAGATGGGCTACAAGTCAAAGAAGTCCTAAACTTTATCTGGAAATCAATTCGCCAGAAATGTATGATAGAATCTTGCTTACCATTAATGACGGAAAGTAGGTATATAGCAATGTCACAAGTTGATGACTTGTATGTTGAAATTGCCCTCGCAGCGAAGCTTGAAGCCGATGCGATTCTCACTAGATTGAATTGCCGGGATCTAATCGATCTTAATGAAGATCAACTAGATGAAGCAATAGCCGCACAGTTTGGGATACCTACAAAATACGAGCAAGGTATGCTTTGGTCCTACAAAAGCAAGCGGGCAAAAGGGTTTACGAAATGGCAACCTATATAGAGCTGGTCAAAATCCCACGGTCATGCGCTCGATATATCTATCAATATTCCGTACGATATAAACACCAGCATTAATTTTAATAGTAAACAATTATGCCAATTGTGGTTGGCATGGATTAGAACAGCGCCGCGACAAGAGACCGAAAAATACTTGAAGTCTTTCGTTTATGGTTAGATGAGCAATTGTACCGATTGCCGCTTTACAGCCTGAAAGTCCAGACTTACAAGCCGAGTCTCAGGTGGGATCAAGCACTTAGTTGGTGAATCTAGACAATAACACGAGGATTTTGGCATATGGTGAAACCATTTGGCATGTTGTTTGAGGAAGAAATTCCTGAAGGGATCGTACCAATAAACGCGGTCTACGATTCGGAAGCCCAGATTTCATTTTCTCTCGATGAGCAAGGAAAGAAAACACCGTTTGTTACGCTTGGCTTCGTTGTTATGGGTGCCACTGGTACTGGTACCAGTACTCGCGTGGCAGCGGATAAGGAAGATACAGATCCTCACAATCAACCGCTTCGTTCAATGACTACTCAAAGTGTCACAAAGATACGGGCTGAAACCAGTGATCCTGACTAACTATATATTCCGAGTAGCGGATTCTCCTTATTTGAATTCTGATTCATTCTGCGCTATCACGGGATTTGGATGTGTAATAAGTTAGGACTACAAAATATGGCTACACCTTTTGGAATGCTGTTTGAAGAGAAAATATCAAATATTCCACCTGGTATCCGCCCTATTTACGATGCCGTTGAGCAGATTTCCTTTTGTTTCGACGAGCAGGGCGAAAGAACACCCTTCGTTACATTTGGGTTCAAAACAATGGGTGCTACATCTACTGGTACTGCAACAAAGCAAGCAACTGACCGAGGGGCTGTAGATTCCGACCCAAGTCCTCGCCCCACTGAAACTCAAACCTTCAGTGAAGTCCGCGCCGAGGTTACCGATACCGATCGATCGATGGTCTCAAACTAATGATCCTCATTGTTACTAATCAAGCTGACTACACGGCTGATTTCTTAATTCTGAAGCTCATACAGCAAGGCATTGATTTCGTTCGGTTCAATACCGAAGATTTTCCTCAAAAAGTCCAATTGTCAGTCGAATTCGCGGCTAATCAACTGGATGGAGCACTTTCCATCCAAAATCGCGAGTTGAAACTAAAAACTATAACTGGCATCTGGTATCGGCGTCCGGTGCCAAGTGTAATTTCCGATAGCATAGTTGATCCAGCTGCAAAGCAGTTTGCTGAAGCAGAATGCCGCGAGGCACTTGAAGGATTCTGGCGAATTGTGCCAGCATTTTGGATCAGCAATCCAGATCAACTAAGGATCGCTGAATCTAAAATGCTACAGTTGGCGAAAGCCGCTCGTTTAGGATTTGTGATTCCAAAGACATTGATCACAAATTCTCCCCAGAGTGCTCTAGATTTCTACAAGACCCGCAACACTAGGCTGATTTATAAACCACTACGATATGCACAGATAACTCGAGAAGATCGAAATGGCCTCATTTATACAAATGTGATAGAAGAGCAACACGCGGCTCAACTGGAGACAATACAGTATGCACCTGGTATTTTCCAACCGTATATTGCTAAGCAAACAGAACTCCGGGTTACAGTTGTAGGTTCACAAGTCTTTGCTGTCGAAATCCACTCACAGGATGTTCCCGAAGCGCAACAAGATTGGCGTCGGACCGATGCAATTCAACTTCGCCATACACCATACACTTTACCTGAGTCCATAGCGAGCAAATGTATTACTCTAACGCAGCAATTCGGGCTGGCATTTGGCGCAATCGATCTGATCCTCAACCCAGATGGCGAATATATTTTCCTTGAATTGAACCCGAATGGTCAATGGGCCTGGATTGAGCAAATATGCCCTGAAATCCACATTAGTGATGCAATGATCGACCTTCTCAGGAGCCAAGAGTCAAGAAGTGAATAAACTCGAACAAATTATGGAATACTTCGCGCTGGATTGGCTGCCCATACTTGTCGATGAACGCAAGTTTCCTACTGATGACGGCTATGATGCCAAACTTGATGTATCGTTCAAAGAGCAAGGCGGGGAATTGAAAGGAGATGCACTCAAAGTTGTAATAAATGAATTGGAGAAACTGCGTGATACCGAAGAAAAGCGCCTTGACACGATTGAGTCAAAAGCATTTTCATTGATAAGCCTGACAGGTTTGGCAAGTACCTTTGCTATCGGCCTGATCGAATTTAATATATCTGACCATCCTTATCCTCAATGGTTCCGCATTGTGACACTGATATTGTATGCGATGATTGGGTTCTGTTTTATAATAACAACTGTTCTAGCTAGACGAGCAATTCATGTAGGTCGGCGTCCATTCATGGCACCAGACATTGCCAATCTATGGACTTTAAATCAACATAATGGGGACGAGGTTTACCAAGGTCACGCTGCAAGTCTTTTAAAGTCATATATGCATAATCGAGCTGTTATCAACGACAAAGCAACGTATGTAAGAGGTGCACAGGACTGGTTTCGCAACACTGTCGTACTCCTTTTTTTAGTTCCTATAATTTTCGGTTCCGCAGCATTGGTTCCAGCATTCCAGGTTACTACAACCGCTACGCCCAATGTCTTAATCATTGTCACCAACACACCAACGTTTACCCCAACTTATACGGCAACGGTCTTGCCAACTCCAATCCAATCAGCTACTCCTTCCTAGACATCTTACCTTCCCGTAGGCGTGCCCGCAGGTACTTGCTGGCGCGCACGCGGAGTTGGGTGCGTTTAGTTGGCACATTTAGCACACGACCGCCACTGGTGAGCGTCCCCAGCTCGCCATTCCGCTGCTGTACACTCGTCTCGAATACTAAGAAGTTCTGGATCTCGATGCGTCCGCCAGTGGCGAGTTCCTCGGACCACACTTCCAGCAAGGTCTCCACGACTTTCTGAATATCATGATTGCGCAGCCGCGTTTTTTGTCCAATAGCGGCGATGGTGTCTCGCTTATTCATGGGGATATCCTTTAGATAAACTGGCTTTACGAACGTTTTTGTTTGGCGCGGTTTGCATTTGGATACCTTTGCGAGAAAGGTTTGGCAGTGGTCTTATCCATGATGTCGTCGACTCTCTGGGCAGTCTCGTCACGCACTTCGGTGCTGGCTACAGGAGGCGCTGTTAGCGCGGTATTGGGTATTGACCCAGCTTGTGACGCGGACAATCGAGCCAGGATACTGCCGGAAGGTTGGCTCAAAGCGGGAGCAGGCAACGCGAGCAGCTTTTCCCTGACCGTCACAGCGGGGCGGGCCAGGATCAGCGGTTCCTCATTTTGTGTTTTGTTGAGTCGTGTTTTCCAGTCAGATCGTTCGTACAGGCGTGTTAACTGGGTGGTGAGCACCACCTGGGTAGCAAAGGCAGGTTCCACGTAGCGCGCGAAGATCGTGGCGTTGCCGTCCTGGGGCGTGGTAATTTCGTCGGTGGTT
>WNFM01279894.1_pt1 | contig 10333 bp, 14 predicted proteins | sample 5400271 | NCBI WGS metagenome assembly WNFM01 (sample SAMN13153352, study PRJNA577476) | soil metagenome | isolation source: 60 cm saprolite on Douglas fir-dominated hillslope | place: USA:California | collected 2013-09-17 | reverse complement strand
CAGTTCGGTCCCTATCTGGTGTGGGCGCAGGAAACTTGCGAGGAGTTGTCCCTAGTACGAGAGGACCGGGATGAACAGACCCCTTGTGTACCAGCTGTCACGCCAGTGGCACCGCTGGGTAGCGAAGTCTGGAAGAGATAATTGCTGAATGCATCTAAGCAAGAAGCTCGCCTCAAGATAAGGTTTCCCAAGGCAATCAATGCCTAAGAAGGACAGTCGCAGACTACGACTTTGATAGGCTGGGGGTGTAAGCGCAGCAATGCGTTCAGCTGACCAGTACTAATCGTCCGTTCGGCTTAATCATAAAACTTACTCAAGCCGTCGTTGGTTTCTCTAAAAGGGATCCATTCGACAGCTCATGGTGCGGCCGCCCTCCGGGGCGGGCGTTACCGAGATAAAGTTCATTGCAGGCTGGTTTCTAGACCAAACTGCAACGTCTTGTAGCACACAGTAATTGTTCGGCAGCGGGCCGAACTTGTATTCGCCAGCCAAGACTGTTGTCCGCGGCGTCCTTGTGGCGCCGCGCTAATTTTTTCGGAAACGATTTCGAAGTCCTCCTGGTTCCAATGTTTTTCGAAACTGAAAACTTGAAACTGAAAACGGAGAACTTCACCAAGTTTCCGGTGGTCATACCGCGAGGGTCACACCCGTTCCCATCTCGAACACGGAAGTTAAGCCTCGCTGGGCCGATGATACTGCACGGGTAACTGTGTGGGAACGTAGGTCGCCGCCGGGATAAATTAAGAAAGGCCCCGAACTTCGGTTCGGGGCCTTTTTGTTTTCAGTTGCGCCGTATACACTCATTACAGCTTCTCAACCCCTGAACAGCGAGGGCCGCATGGTTACTCAGGATTTCAAGGTATTTCTCGAACCGGATGCCGAGTACGGCGGCTATGTCGTGGTTTGCCCGTCGTTGCCAGGATGCTATTCGCAGGGCAAAACTGTTTCCGAAGCCCTTGCCAATATCCGCGAAGCCATCGAGCTGGTTCTAGAAGATATGGAAAGCCGTGGGGAACCCATTCCGGATCCCAGTGAAGTCCTGGTCGGCAGTGTCCTCGTCTCCCGATGAGCCCCAAGCTGCCCGTCGTCTCGGGCGACGAAGTAATCCGCGTCCTTGGCAAGTTTGGCTACGTTGCCGTTCGTCGAAAGGGCAGCTATGTTCGCTTGCGGCACCCCACAGATCCGGCTCGCACGCCAATCACAGTTCCCTTGCACAAGGAACTTGCCTCGGGCACTCTCCGCAGAATCCTCCGCGACGCCCAATTGGAAATTGAACAATTCGTCAAGAATCTTTAACGCGCGGCAAAATTCTCCGCCAACACGGAAGCCAGCCTCGCCGGGCCACTGAACCTGGACAGGTAACTGTGTGGGATCGTAGGCCGTTGCCGGGCGGGGGGCAGGATACATTCCACTTCCGATCAGAAGCTGCTGACCCAAACCAGATACCAGAAGCCAAACATTGGCAGGATTAGAAGTGCATCCATCACGGGGTTGCTAAGCCGAGTGCGCCCGGTATAGCCACAAAGTCGCGCAGACAGCCGTCACCCTGAAAACCGTGAAGGCGCCAGTCCTGACATCCTTGGTGATTCCATTCAAAAACCAGAAGACCAGCATACTGAGCCAATTAAGAAGGACCACTGTCCTGAAGCCCACTCGCAACCGCTGCAGGATTCGGCCTTCTAATTCACGATCAGCGCTCACGCCTAGATCCTCCGCGGTTGCCGCGCCCTTATATTCATAGCGGTTCGGGCATTCTCGAGTTTCCCCTGGATTCATCCGCAGCTGGTCATTGCTTCCAACTCATGGCGCGGCAAACGGATTCCGCACCGTGAGCTGGCCTTCGATCACCTGGCCATCCTGGAAATCTTCCGAGTAGAGCGTCGTGCATCCGGCATCCAGCGCCGCCGCAACCACGAGTGCATCATAAATATTGCATCCCATCTTATCCGCGATCGCTCGCGCCGCTTCGTGAATTTCCAGCGTCACCGGAATGGGCGAAGGGCAGAGCAGCAGGAAAGCCTCCACCGCTTCCGCCACTTCTGCCCATGGCATCTGCAGCTTCCGCCGCGCCACCGCCGTGAATTCGTTCAAGATCTGCACGCTGACCACGCCTCCGGACGCAAGCAACTCCTCCGCCCGCGCCGCCCGCGCATCGCTCTGCGTAACGGCATAGATCAGCACATTGGTGTCGAGGAAGGCCTTACCGGGCATTGGCCTCTTCCCGGTCAAACACAAATCCGGCGGGCAGGGGACGCCGGAGCTTGCGGAGCCGCGCCAGCGCCTTGTCCCTGCTAGGGTCGCGCCTCACTTCGAACTCCCGCTCCCGCGCGATCCGGATCTCGATCTCGTCGCCTTCCTTCAGCTTCAGCGCCTCCACCACCGCCGCCGGCAAGCGCACCGCCAGGCTGTTTCCCCATTTCGATACCTGCATGACTCCTCCTAGATATACATCTAAAGTGTATATCTTCTCAGGAATCCATGCAACCAGGTCCAGTTATACGATGTTCAAGTCCGCATGGAATCAGGGGGAATGAGGAGAGGTACGGGCTGTTTTTCTCGCGCTTGATCAATCCACCTAAATGCAGGAAAACCTTTTGTCTTTCCCCCGTCTTTCCCCCGTCTTTGCCCGTCTTTGTCCTACTTCGTAGCCTCAGCGACGATGAAAGAGCGTGTGTAACGGGCGGTGAAGGCGTTCCCGGAATCTGAATCGCCAGCCGACTAACTCAGGCTGGAGCGCAAGAAGGCAAAGCATGTCGGCGTTTTTCCTGTCCCATTCACATTCAAAATCCTTAGCAAATCCCCTTCTGACTAAATCGTCGACCATACGTCGCTCGCGGGGACTCTTGATAGTCCGAGACCGCTCAACGGACATAGCATGAACCCCGTCCATTGATTCGAGCGTCTGCAAATCCTCCAAAGGGGAATGCCCGCTGCTCCGGGCCACGCTTTCTTCGGCCTCGGTAAATCTGCGAATCTCGCCAAGTTTGCTTCGAGGGATTTTCTCGACGCCGCCACGCCAGTGAACGACCAGAAACTCATCTCGGTCAGTCATGTCGGCAGCTACAATGCCAGTCTCGCTGCCTCTTGCGAGTAAGTCTCCGCGACGCCACTCTTGTTTTTTCACGGGGTTGTCCTTGCGCGGGAGGAACTCAAAGCATCGTAGCATATGACCTGGTTCCCAAGGAGTCGAGCGCGAATGAGAATGTCTGGCTTCTTTCGTTAGGGATACCAATGTACCTCGCAATACAGGGTTCTTACCCTTGTGTGCTCTCAAATTGTCGGAGTACAATTCGTGTCAGAGCGGAACTCCGCTCAGGAGGTGTTGCCATGAAGGCACTCTTGAACGAGTCCCGTAGCCAGTTGTGCAGGTAGCCACGGGATTTCTATCCCTGGCGACGTTAGGACATCGGCCGTCTTGCCGAGGGCACTCTAGAGACCTCGCATCAGTTGGCTTCACTGTTGTCCCTCCACCGTGGGTCGCCGTCCACGCTAAAAAGGCGCTTGAGGGAGTGAAGCAGATTGACCTACTGGCAACCGTCGCCGTGGGGAAGGTTCTGGCTCACGTCGATGCATCGGCGTGAAGGAACCGCAGCCCTCCGAAAAGGGGCTGAGATACTCTCTCAGCCCTGAAACCCGCAGCATCCTACTCCTGATGCTCCGCTATGAGGAAACTCATGAAGAACAAAAAGCTTTTCGCCTCATTGTAAGCTTGGAGCGCCAGATGTGGACAATCGCTTGGGGCATCGTGCTAGGGGTCCTGCTGCTAATCGGCGGCCTAATCGTCCTGCTTCTCATTGCGTATTTCCTCAAATCGGTCTTCGAACAATTGGCGAACACGATGGCGAGTCGGAATGCAGAAAAGTTAATCAGGACACGGATTCAATCCTTAGTTAGAGGAGCGCGAGAACGGGGAACAGTCAAATGGTTCGATGCTTCCGGGGGCTATGGCGTGATTCAAAGGCAGACGGGAGAGGACGTTTCAGTGCACTTCTCCGCGATTCTCATGGCTGGTTTCAAGTCGCTGAGTGAAGGTCAGGCGGTAGAATTTGAGGTTAAGAACGGTCCCAAAGGCCTTCAGGCTGAAAACGTCTCGAGCCTCTGATAACGAAGCTCGAGCCGAAACCGTGGCGCTGGAAGTCCCACCAGCAATCCCTTGACTGTTGTGCAAAGACTTCTAAGAAGGCAAGGTTCCAAGGCAAGTTCATGGATCCCAAAGTGTGAAGCCTCAAACGGTTAAATTCACCAATAATTGAGACCAGACTCTCAGATCACACTTCGCAAAGCCGACCTCCCCCACGAAAGAGGCGAAACATGACTTCACTCTCTGCTGCGTTTAACGTCTTAAAAGGTTGGAAGGAAGAATCGACTTCATTACAGATGCGACATGAGGACAGGTCCCCTAGTTCATCTGCCGGCGGTCCGACTAATTTTTCTAGGTCGTCCGTGAAAGTGAAGGAGGTCTCGCCGGAAGTTCCGTCGTTTACTCTCGCTCGTGAGAGCGAAGGCGAACAAGAGAAATGGGAATTTTCAGACTTTGAAGGGGCGACATTTGACGTTCGGCACCCAACAGGTCCAACCCTCTCTAGTGCAGTCCGTGTGTGGGAACTAAAGCAAGGCGAGAGAACGCTAGTTCTCACTGAAGTCGTGAACTGAGCCGGGTGCCCCCGAAATCGGCTCCCTCATTCCCGCGGGCCCGGATTGCCCGCGACCCGTTCAGAACTGTGCTCTTTGCTTCAAGCCGATAATTTCCCCTATACTTCGCCAATGCCCAAACTAATCCCGACCCTATCCCGCGTACTAATTCTCATCCTGGCCGCTGCTGGCGGTGCTTTCGCGCAGAACGATCCCGAGTGGACCGAACCGTTCCCGCCTTTTCGCATTGCGGGCAACTTGTACTACGTGGGCAGTAAGGGGCTGGCGAGTTATCTGATCACTACGCCGCAGGGCAACATTCTGATCAACAGCGATCTGGAAGCGAATGTGCCGCTGCTCCAGGCGAGCATCGAAAAGCTGGGATTCAAATTTGCGGACACGAAGATTCTGCTGATCAGCCACGCGCACTGGGATCACGATGCCGGCAGCGCGAAGATCAAGGAGCTGACCGGAGCAAGCTACATGGTGATGGATGCCGACGTGCCCGTGGTGGAATCCGGCGGCAAGGCCGATTTTCAGTATGGCAACCGCGCGGAATTTCTTTATCCACCGGCCAAAGTCGATCGCGTGTTGCACGATGGCGACGAAGTGAAGCTTGGCGGCGCCGTGCTGGTTGCGCATCTTACCGCCGGCCACACCAAAGGCTGCACCACGTGGACCATGAAGGTGGCCGAGGGCGGCAAAACGTACAACGTGGTGATTGTGGGGAGTCCTAATGTGAACCCGGGCTACAAGCTGGTTCACAACGATGCTTATCCGCAGATTGCGTCGGATTACCTGCGGCTGTTTGACGGTTTGAAGGTTTTGCCGTGCGATATTTTTCTGGGAGCGCATGGGGGTTATTTCGGGTTGGAAGAAAAATATGCGCACAGGAAAGACGGGGCGGCGAACCCGTTTGTCGATCCCGATGGCTACAGGAAATTCGTGGCTGAAAAAGAGCAGGAATTCCGCACGGAATTGGCCAAGCAAATCAGCGCCAAATAGAACTGCCTTTCAAGAGTGCCAGATTCGAGGCCGTCCAACCGAAAGAAAAGCCACCCCAAGACCCAGGTACCAAAAGGCGGAACCTGGGGCACCCGCGAGGTTTCATAATCGATTAAAAATCATCTCCGGGGCCGGCGGGCGCGCCGCACTCTTTCCAAAGCTTTTCCCAGTTCCAGATGCCGTACATCACCTTTTGCGGCAACGGGAATCCCATCTGGTGAGCGAGCATCATCACCTGGCCGCGATGGTGCGCTTCGTGTGCAATCATGTAGCACAGCATTTCCGGGCCAACCGGCCATGGGCGGGCCCAGCCGTCTCTGACGAACTTTTTGATGCGGCCCCCGCCGCCAAACGCTTTCGCAAGCATCTTCTCGCAACTGGCGGCGCTCTCCGCCAATCCCGCGCGCGCCTGCTTCGGCGTGCAGTGCCCGCGCTTGAGCTGTCGCGGGACCCTCAGGTGCGGCGTCGTAAGCCGAACCCACTTCGTGCGCACGTTGTGCATGTGAGTGAAGATCGCCGCGATGGAGCGCGCCTTGCCCGGCGGCATGGCGTTCCACGCTGCCGGGTCCAACTGCTCGAGTATCATCTGGTTCATCCGCTCGTTCGCGGCAAAGATCCGCACCGCCGCGCGGCCCAGTTGCGTGTCAGCTTCTTGAGTCCGAACCTTCGGTCGTCTCGCAGTCACCGCTTCCTACTCCTCGGTCTGCTAGGCTACACCTGCATCGAGTCACGCGCCAGAAAGGAAACCCCGATGTGATTCGCACGATCGCAGCGCCGGACGAACGCGCTGACCGGATATGTGGGCTCTGGAAAAAACTAGGGCGTCAATCTAGTGGAATTGCGACTTTGTCGGCGGGGCAGATTCCAGGTAAGGTCTGCAAGCTGGTCGTCAATTAATCTTATTTCAACTGCCAGGCTGGTATTCTGAGGATCCTTGCAATATTGGTCGAACAGCAGATTCCGTTTGGTCTTCAGTTGTTCTCGAACTATGTTTTTGTCGGTTGTAGGTTTTCTCATGGCGGGGCAATCCTGCAATCATTGTGGCTGTCTTGCTCCCCGGAAAAAACGAACAAAGTCAGATACCCGTAACCCAAATTGGCTGGCCCTGGAAAGACTTTCCATAAAGGAGTGGCCTGCGACGTCGACAACGGTCAGGTCATAGAGGGTCGCAGGCCGGTGAGTCAGAATTGATTTCTAAGCCAAGAAATACTGTATTGTTCTGCGGAAACCGTGTCTGTTCAAAATTGCACACCCCCCCGCGTCGTGGCCACTTCTTAGGTCTGAACTGTCAGATGTAGGCTGTCGACTTTCTTTAAACCCCGAACTGGCGCAGATGATGATCCACATGCTTGTACATCAGCTGCGCCCACTCTTCCGGTTTCATTTGCCCGAAGAACGTGTGCGGATTCTTTGTGCAGCCCTGTGGCCCGCCCGTGGAAAACCGCTCGATCAGTGCGGAAAGCCGCGCGCATTCTTTGCCCAGGTCGCGTTCATCCGCGACCACCAGGCTCTTCGCCGTTGGCGCATTCCGCCCCATCGGCTTCTCATCTTTCAGCACCTGCGATTTCGCCAGCGGCCCAAAAATCCGCCCCAGAAACATTCTTGGCTCGACCTTGTCGCCCACCGCCCACTCCATGACAACGGAGCAATGCGCCATCGCCTGCGGAGCCGTCATCTTGCCCCACTGCGGCTGGCTGGTTGCACACAGCCGCCCGATGCGCTCCCTGATTTCATTTGCCGTCGTCGCCTCAAATAGATCCTTCATGTCGAAACCCTCCTTGCACCAAGACCCGCTGGCAATCCTAATCCAAAATGAGCGGGCGGCCTACCCCAGGGTTGATTTCAATGCCTGTGCTGGGATTTTCCTCGCGTTGGGTGCATTTTCTCCGTACTCCGGCCGGAAGCTGTGATATACTAATTGAAGTGGCCCCAATCTTCGGATTGGGGCCTTTTTCTTTTCCACTTCAATTTTATTGACGGAGAGAGGTTCCTATGGAACTCGGTCTTGGAACTGCGCCCATGAGCGACGATGCCGTCTTGCAGGCGTTTGAAGATTGCCGGTTGGACCCCGCCAAGTTTCACCACGACGACCATATTCGACTCGCCTGGCTTTGCGTTCAACGTTACGGCGCGCATGAAGCCGAAACGAAGCTAGTAGGCGGGCTTCGCAGGTTCGCGCTGAGCGCCGGTGTCCCACAAAAATTCATGCACACAACCACGATCGCCTGGGCCAGGCTGGTTGCGGCGGCCCAAACCGCCAGCCCCGGCCCGAACAATTTTTCAGAATGGATTGAATCCCACCCGGAATTGCTCGACCGCAAGCTACTCGCCAGACACTATTCCCCCGGGCGCCTAGAAACAGAAGAGGCGCGGACCGGCTGGGTGGAACCGGATCTTGCGCCTCTGGATGGTGAATTTTCCTAAGTTTTCAGTCGTTGCCCGCAGCCGATGAATGTTGCGGCTGAGGAGCCGGTGGAGGCGGCGGCATCTCGTGAAACTGTTCCGCTTCGGTTGAGCCGGCAAGCGCCGTGGTTGAAGCCGTGCCGCTGCTGATGACGTTTTGCACCGCGTCGAAATAGCCTGTGCCCACGAAACGCTGGTGTTTGACGGCGGAATACTGGTGTTCCTTCTCGCTCTGGAACTCCGCTTCCTGCAGCTCCGAATACGCGGTCATGCCGATCGCCTTGTATTCGCGCGCCAGCTCAAACATGGTGTGGTTCAGCGCGTGGAATCCCGCCAGGGTGATGAACTGGAATTTGTAGCCCATCGCGCCAAGCTCGCGCTGGAAACGCGCAATGTCTTCGTTGCTGAGGTGCTTTCTCCAGTTGAACGAAGGAGAGCAGTTGTACGAGAGCATCTTGTCAGGATAAACGGCATGAATCCCTTCCGCGAATTCACACGCCTCTTCCAGATTCGGCTTTGACGTTTCGCACCAGAGCATATCCACGTAAGGCGCATAAGCGAGGCCGCGCGCAATCGCGGCATCAACGCCGCTCCGGACTTCAAAAAAGCCCTCCGGTGTGCGCTTGCCGGTACAGAATTTCTTGTCGCGCAGATCGATGTCCGTGGTCAAGAGGCCAGCGCTGTCGGCATCGGTGCGGGCCATGATCAGAGTCGGCACGCCCATCACATCGGCCGCGAGCCGCGCGGCCACAAGTTTTTGTATCGCTTCGGTCGTCGAGACCAGAACCTTGCCGCCGAGGTGCCCACACTTTTTCGCCGAGGAAAGCTGATCTTCAAAGTGCACGCAAGCCGCACCGGCTTCGATCATGCCCTTCATCAATTCAAATGCGTTCAGGTTGCCGCCGAAGCCCGCTTCCGCGTCCGCCACCATCGGTGCGAACCAGTATTTCCCGTTCTTGCCTTCGGCGTGATGAATCTGATCCGCGCGCGTCAGCGCCTGATTGATCCGGCGCACCAGGTTGGGCACGCTGTCCGCTGGATACAAGCTCTGGTCCGGATACATCTGCCCGGAATTATTGGCGTCCGCCGCCACCTGCCAGCCACTCACGTAAATCGCTTGCAGGCCCGCTTCCACCTGCTGGATGGCCTGATTGCCGGTCATTGCGCCGAGCGCCGCGACGTAGGGCTCGGTATGCAGCATGTCCCACAATCTTTCCGCGCCCAGGCGCGCCAGGGTGTGTTCCACCTGGACGGTGCCGCGCAACCGGACCACGTCTTCGGCTTTATAGGGCCGCGTGATCCCCCGCCAGCGGGGATTCGACCGCCACTGGTTCTCAAGTGCCGCAATCTGGTTGGCCTGGTTAGTGGACATGGGCAAGCCTCGCTTTCTTAGAACGCAAAGGCCGGGAAACCCGGCCCCGCGCAGTTCAGGTTCAAGGTGTCGCTATTTTGCGGAAAGGGAGGTGGTCAGTCAAGCGGATTGTGATTATCACAGCGATAGACAATTTCTATCGGTACGTCTAGGATGAAGGTACCGGAGGCCCGGCCCCCATGGAAATACTCCAACTCGAAACGTTTCTGGCGGTTGCGACGTATGGCGGCTTTCACCGTGCTGCCGAGGCCCTGCGCATCAGCCAACCGGCGGTTAGCGCCCGCATTAGTACTTTGGAGGAGGCGCTTGGTACTCGGCTCTTCGAACGCGAACATGGCAAGTTTTCTCTCTCGCTGGCGGGAAAAGCGCTGCGTCCCCATGCGGAGCAGGTTTTGCGGCAGGTGGCCATTGCCCGACAGGCCGTCCACGAGATGCATCCTATCGCCGGCGGGGCGCTCCCGATCGCTGCGTCGCTTTCGATTTGCACCTATTTACTACCCGAAGTGCTGAAGAAATATCAGGGAAGCCATCCAAACGTTGTGGTCAGCGTGCGCAGCGGGAATTCCGCGCAGGTATTGAAAATGGTTCTCGACGGCGAAGTGGATCTCGGCCTCGCGCGCTCTTTAAATCACCCGGAAGTGGAAACGATTCAACTGCGGGACGATCCGCTGATTCTCGTGGGCCATCCTGGTCATCCGGCGATGGCCAGGCGAAAATTGCGGCTCGAAGAACTCGAGTCCATGCCCATTATTTCGTACGACCGCGGCTCCAGCGACTGGACGCTGATGAACGGCCTCTTTCGGCGCGACGGCCTGTTGCCGAACATCGTGCTGGAAGTGGAAACGATCGAAGCCTGCAAGCGAATGGTTTTGCGCAAACTGGGCGTGGCGTTTCTTCCGCAAATCGCGGTGGTCGAAGAAC
>WNFM01210778.1_pt1 | contig 10334 bp, 6 predicted proteins | sample 5400271 | NCBI WGS metagenome assembly WNFM01 (sample SAMN13153352, study PRJNA577476) | soil metagenome | isolation source: 60 cm saprolite on Douglas fir-dominated hillslope | place: USA:California | collected 2013-09-17 | reverse complement strand
GATGCCGGAACCAAATGGGGATGGCACAACCCTTCGGCTCAAATCGATTACGGCTTCCGCGGCGGACATGTCGCTGGGCTCATCGGCAAGGCAATCCTGGAGGCTTACTACGGCCGTCGTCCCGCGCGCTCCTACTACCACAGCTGCTCCAATGGAGGGCGCGAGGCGCTGATGATGGCGCAACGCTATCCCTGGGATTACGACGGCATTGTCGCGGGTTCTCCCTCGCTGGCCTACAGCAGCTTGTTTGTTCGGTTTTATGCTGCGGCGGAGTTGATGAAGGATCGCAGCCGCAGCGGCTTCGACGCCCGAGCGGCCGACGTGCTCCATAAGTCAGTACTGGCACAATGTGATGCGCTCGACGGAAAGAAGGACGGCGTACTTGAAGACCCACGTCGCTGCAAAGTCGATTTTAACCGCGATATCGCGCGGCAGATCTACGAAGGACCTCGTCGAGCGGACGGCAGTCAAATCGCCCCGTCGAGCGCCATGCCGGGCTCAGAGCTCACGTGGGAAGGCTGGGGTTCTAGCACCTATCCCTCCGAGGTGTTTCGTTATCTTGCATTCGATCCCGCTCCGGGGCCGGGCTGGACACCGGATCCCTCCAAGCTGGGCGACTACGCTCGGCGCATGGGGCTAATGGATAGCCTGTTCTCAGCCGTCAATCCCGACCTCAGACAATTCAAGTCGCACGGCGGCAAGTTGCTTGCCTACTACGGCTGGAACGACGCCATGGGCGGACTTTGGGAAAATGTCGATTATTACAACATGGCCGAACGCGTCATGGGGGGGACGGAGAAGACGCTCGATTTCTATCGCTTGTTCATGATCCCAGGCATGGGCCATTGCGGTGGCGGCGATGGCGTATCCGTGTTCGATTACGTCGGCGCGCTGGACCGTTGGGTCGAACAAGGTACGGCGCCCGATGTCCTCACTGGCTATCACCCACGCTCGGACGGGTCGCCTGAGTTCACGCGCGACATCGCGTACTTTCATACCAAAGAGTAGTCAGAGCTGACCTTGGATTGTCGGACAGGTCGATAAGTGGAATGACTGCTATATCTTCAAATGTTAGCAGGAGCAATTGCGATGGAACGACCGAGACGCAATTACTCACCGGCCTCTAAGGAGAAAGTCGCTTTTGAAGCTTTGAAAGACGAGAAGACGATCGCGCTCGACATGACACAGTCCATTAACGAAGGGTCTGATGTGAGGCCGCTCGAAGATATTATTGCCGTGGCGCGGATTTTGCTTGTCCGTCTAACAGCCCTTGCGCTAACGGCGCTGACGAGTCAGCCGGCCGTCGCGACCTCGTCCGCATTGGCTGGCGCTATCGCGTCACCGGATCGTTATGGAGCGATGGCCGCAATGGAGATACTGCGGGCGGGGGGCAATGCGGTCGACGCTGCCGTAGCCACTGCCTTCGCTTTGGCCGTGACCTATCCGGAAGCGGGCAATCTCGGCGGCGGCGGCTTCATGACTCTATACGTGAAAGGCCGACCCTACTTCCTCGATTACCGGGAGACGGCACCGGGCAAGGCCACGACTAACATGTACGTGGGTGCCAACGGACAGGTCGTCGCAGGTCTGAGCACTACGAGTAACTTGTCTGTGGCCGTGCCAGGGACTGTGCGCGGTATGGCGATGGCCCACCAGCGCTTTGGCAAGCTCAGTTGGGCCCGGGATTTGGCTCCGGCCCTTCGGCTGGCGCAACACGGATTCACGGTGAGTTCCCAGTTGGCAGAGATGCGGCAACAACAGGAGGGCAGATTTAGTGGTGTCACGAACTTCGACCAGTACTTTGCCCGTATGCAGGTCGCGCGCCGATTTCAGCAACCCGAATTAGCGGCGACCCTCAGACGAATTGCCCGGAGGGGAGACTCGGACTTCTACGCGGGTGAAACTGCCGAGCTTTTAGTACAGCAATTGTCTCGCGGATTACCCGGTGGTCTGATTACGAAGTCCGACCTCGCTGGGTACAAGGCGATTTGGCGCGAGCCCGTGATGGGCGACTGGCACGGGTATCAGGTGATCACTGCAGGCCCCCCCAGCTCTGGTGGTATTGCGCTTCTACAGTTACTCATGATGAAGGCCGCTGCTGCGCCGCTGTTCAAGGATGTCAGCCTCAATACACCGCAATACATCCATCTCGTGTCGGAAATGGAGAAACGCGTATTTGCCGATCGCGCGCAATATTTGGGAGATCCTGATTTTGTAAAGGTGCCCGTACACGCTCTGATCGATCCAGCCTATGTTGCTCGGCGCGCGACCGAAATCGATCCCAAAACGCCCTCGACACTCGCCGCCGTTTACCCCGGGTTGGAGGAGCCGCAGACCACGCAATTTTCCATCGTTGACCAGTGGGGTAACGCGGTGTCCAACACCTACACCCTCAACGGTCCGTTCGGCGCCGGCGTGGTTGTCGAAGGGGCGGGCTTCCTCTTGAACGATGAGATGGATGACTTCTCCGCCAACCCCGGCGTACCCAACCAATTTGGCGTCGTCGGCGGGAGCGCTAACGGAATCGCACCGTACAAGCGTCCTCTGTCATCGATGAGTCCCACCATCCTCACTCGCGACGGCAAGGTGACGATGATCATCGGCACGCCGGGCGGCTCGCGGATCTTCACCTCGATCTTTCAGGTTCTGGTCGATGTCTACGATTTCAACATGCCGCTGCAGGAAGCTTTGAGGCAGTTTCGGTTCCATCACCAGCTTCTGCCGGAAAACACCATTTACTCTGAGCCCTACACGCCCTTCTCAGCGGACCTGACTCGGGCACTGACGGAACGCGGCTACCGAATTGAGGCACAGACGTTCAACGGCGACATCGAAGCCGTTCAGATCTTGGGTGACAAACCCTCTCCTGCCTCCGATCCTCGTGGTCGCGGCGTATCCATGGTCCTTGAGGCCGAGCGGCCATTGAGCAGATGCCGGGCCACGCGAGTTGGGGCCGAGAGTTCAGCCAGCTCGTGCAGGGGTGCTCAATGAGGATCGAGATTACGGCGGCCGCAGCGATGTTGCTGGCAGTTGCGGCCGTATGCGCCGCAGCGACCCGAGATTCCAAGGTCCTAGCCGCCGCGGAGGCCGCGCGCTCCGCCCAGCTCCAATTGCTCGAGCAAGTCGTGAACATCGACTCTGGGACAGGCGACGTCGATGGCTGCCGCAAAGTGGCGGGCGTCTTGATTCCGCGTTTGATGGCGCTGGGAATGACGGTTGAGTCCGTTCCCGCGGAGCAGGCCGGACTTGCGGAGAACACGGTGGCGACGCTGACCGGTCGTGGCAAGACCCGCATTCTAATTATCGGGCATATCGACACGGTGTTCGGACCCGGCACCGCACTTCGCCGGCCCTATCATACAGACGACAGGCGAGCCTACGGTCCGGGCGTTGCCGATGAGAAGGGGGGCGTCGTCGAGGGAATCTACGCTGTCCAGATCCTCCATGATCTTAACTTCACGGACTTCAAGAAAATCGTCATTCTGATGGAGACCTCCGAAGAGACAGGTTCGCCCGGAACGCAAGCTCTCATTGCCAAGCTGCTCGCGGACGCCGACGTAGAGCTGAACCTTGAGCCGGGGGACGAGCCCGACATGGTTACTGTGTGGCGCAAAGGCAGCGCAGGCTTCCATATCGACGTGAAGGGCCGGGCTGCGCATGCGGGAATCGCTCCTCAAGATGGGCGGAATGCCGCGCTCGAGCTGATCCATCAGATCTCAGGGCTGGAGGTATTTCCGAGTTCCGGAGACGGTCTTACCGTGAATCTCACCGTCATGCACGCCGGCACGCGCGCAAACATCATCCCCGAGGACGCTTCGGCGCAGGTCAATGTGCGAGCGCGCGACACGGCCGACTTCGGTCGAGTCGAGCAGATATTGCGCAGGAATGCCGAAACCACCGCGGTCCCCGACACTAAAGTCACCATCAGCAGGGAGTCAGCTTTCCCGCCCCTACCCGACAACCCCGCAACCAACAGGCTGGCCGCGCGTGCGCAGCTGATCTACTCCGGCATCGGCCGGACACTGGGAACCGGCGGTAATGGTGGCGCCTCGGAGTCCGCGCTCGCGGCGGAGGCCGGTGTACCCGCCCTAGATGGCCTCGGGCCAGCCGGTGGTAGTTACCACTCGGACCAAGAGTACTTCAACCTCAATACGCTGACGCCCAGGCTCTACCTGCTCGCCAGGCTGCTGATGGATTTGGGACCGGATCTGCCGTCCAAGAACTAGCTTTGCTCCGACTACTGAACCCGTAGGAGCCCAAAATGGATCACTGGCGTCTATGCGACACATGGCGTTCACAATCGCGTAAGCGCTGAATTAATCAAGTTGAGGATATCCAGTAACCAGCCGCGCACCGTGAGCCTAGACTATGTCCATGGGTTCTGATGGAATGCGCACGGGCGTCGGTATGGAGAGGCGCGAACGCTTCCTGGAGCAGGTCTGCGACGTCGCCATAATTGGCGCCGGAGTAGTGGGCTGCGCGGTCGCTCGGAAGTTTGCACTGGCGGGTGCCAGAGTCGTTATCCTGGAGCGCGGGCCGGATATCCTGAGCGGCGCCTCCAAGGCCAACAGCGCCATCCTGCACACAGGATTCGACGCACCCCCGACCAGCGTTGAAACCGAACTCATCCACGCGGGACGGCAGGAATACCTGCAGATTCGCGAGAGCCTCAATTTACCGCTGCTGACCACCGGTGCTCTTGTTTGCGCCTGGACGAATCATGAGGCCGAAAAGCTCGAATCTATTCTGGCGCAGGGGCGGGGCAATGGTGTCGCGGGGCTGCGGCTGCTGGGAGGTTCGGGAGCGCGCCAGACCATGCCTTCGTTGTCCAATCGACTCGTTGCGGCGCTCGAGGTGGAGGGCGAACATGTCATAGATCCCTGGTCGGCGCCCCTTGCCTACCTTACCCAGGCCGTTGCTCTTGGCGCGAAATTCCTGCGCAATGCGGAACTCTTGAAGGGCACCTTCGACAGCCGCTGGAGACTGGAGACATCTTCCGGAAGTATCGAAGCCCAAGCCGTGATCAATACGGCGGGCTTGTATGGCGATATTGTCGATCAGCGCTTGGGACTCAATGCTCAGTTCCAGATCAAGCCTCGCAAGGGCCAGTTCGTGGTTCTCGATAAGGCGGGCTTCCGACATGTCCCGCGCATCGTGCTACCAATTCCGAGTGAAACGACCAAGGGTATCGTCGTTTGCCCAACCGTCTTCGGCAATGTACTTATTGGGCCGACCGCAGAAGAGCAGGAGGACCGCTCGTGCGCCACCGTGGTGACGGAAACACTAAAGGCACTTCTCAAACGTGGTGCGGAAATTGTTCCCGCCCTCGCGAGAATTCCGGTCACTGCGGTCTACGCTGGCTTAAGACCTGCAAGTGAGAGCAAGGTTTATCGCATTATCGTTCGCCCAAATCAGCGAGCGATTACGCTCGGCGGTATACGTTCAACCGGACTGAGTTCCGCTCTCGGTCTGGCGCAGCACGCACTCAAACGTCATGCCGGTTTTGGTGGCGCCCTTGCGGCGCCTGCGGCACCTTCCGTGCGCGTTCCCAATCTGGCCGAGAATAGGGAGCGTGACTGGCAACGACCGGACCATGGCGAGATAGTCTGTCACTGTGAGTTGGTGACCAAACGTGAGATCGAAGCTGCCCTGCGAAGTTCAGTGCCTCCGGGAGACTTCGGTGGATTGAAGCGGCGCACTCGAGCGGGCATGGGCCGGTGCCAAGGATTTTATTGTGACGCTCGACTGGCGGAGATGACGAAGGGAAAGCTTGCCACGCCACTAGCGATCGAAACGGAAGGAGGGGCATGAGTTCCACCGCAGACGCTATCGTTGTGGGCGGTGGCCCTGCCGGAGTGGCCGCTGCGCTCGAAATGCGCCGACGTGGCGTGGAAAGGGTCGTCATTCTTGACCGCGAACCGCATCTGGGTGGCGCAACAAGGCATTGCAGCCATTCGCCTTTCGGAATGCTCGAATTCGGCCGCGTCTATTTTGGTCCCACATACGGACTCAGACTGGAGCAGGAGGCTGCAAAAGCTGGTGTTGATGTTCGAACTGGCCATTCGGTCGTCAAGCTGGGCGAGGATGGCTCGGTCATCGTGACTTCGCACCGGGGGCTGGAAATTCTGACCGGGCGGCGCGTCATGGTGACTACTGGCGCGCGCGAGACACCCCGCTCAGCGCGACTAATCGCGGGTGACAGGCCGGTGGGCGTCGTGACTACGGGTACCTTGCAATCCTACGTCGCCTTTTACGGGCTGATGCCTTTCCGTCGCCCGGTGATCGTCGGTTCGGAGCTCATATCACTTTCCGCCGTGCTGACCTGTCTACTACACGGCGCCCGGCCCGTGGCGATGATTGAAACGCAACCGTACGCCTTGGCGCGTGCCCCACTGGCTTGGTTCCCGAGGCTTGTGGGGATTGCGTTCCATCGCGAAGCAGAGATCGTTGCTATCCTCGGCCGCTCCAGGGTGGAGGCCGTTACCATTCGGCGGAACGGTCAGGTCGAGACCCTGGCATGTGACGGCGTGCTGTTGACTGGCCGGTTTACGCCGGAATCATCGCTCTTCCAGCAATCGCCGATGGGCGTCGATCCGGGCAGCGCCGGACCAGCGGTCGACCAGGACGGTCGGTCCGGCAATCCGTTCTATTTCTCTGGCGGCAACGTGCTCGGGGCCGTCGAGACCGGCGGCTGGGCGTTCAGAGAGGGGTGTGCGATCGGAGCGACGCTCGCCCATGATCTCGCGCGTGAACCCGCATCCGGGGATCTCATGCGCGTGTCGTTTGACGATCCGATCAAGTTAGCCGTGCCCAACTTCCTGCGGCGCAGCGCACTCCCATCTGCGGCGTTCCGGCACTTCCAACTTCGCTTCCTCCGCCGTGCCCGAGGCCGGCTGCATCTCGAGTTGGATGGCAGGGACATCTGGCACCGGCAGGGTCAATGGCTGCCGGAGCGACGCATCCTCGTACCCATACCATCAGATGCGCCGCAGGCGCAGCAAATTCACTTTAGTTTCAGAGAGGATGTCTGAATGCGTGTAGCCGCTGTCGATCAAGGAACGACATCGACCCGCTGCCTCGTCGTCGAAGACGGCGGGACCTGGAGCATCGCAGGCGCTCTACGTCACCGGCAGCATCTTCCGGCGCCCGGCTGGGTGGAACACGATCCGGCAGAGCTCTTGCAGAACATCGAAGATGTGCTTGCGAGCGCCGGCCCCGTTGACGCGATCGCAATATCCAACCAGGGCGAAAGCTGCCTTGCATGGGATGCCGAGACCGGAGAGCCGCTTTCCCCGGTTATCGTCTGGCAGGATTCTCGGACCACAGAAGTGCTTTCCAGGTGCAGCGCGTCGGCGGAACAGCGCTCCAGGGAGATCTGCGGGCTTCCGCTCGACCCTTACTTTTCCGCCAGCAAACTCGCGTGGTTGATTGAAAATGTACCTGCCGTGTCATCCGCTCTTGGCTCTGGCCGGCTACGGCTCGGAACGACTGACGCGTTCTTCCTGAACCGCCTCTGCGGATCCTTCGTAACGGATCTCGCCACGGCGTCAAGGACGGGTCTATTGGATTTGAAGAGTTGCACATGGAGCGCCGAGATGTGCGAAATGCACGGCGTGCCGATGCAATGCCTGCCTGAAATCGCGGCGGTCGACGCGGGCTTTGGAGTGTTTGGTGAGACCCCGGTCAAGGTGTCCATCGTCGATCAGCAGGCGGCTCTCTACGGGCACAACTGCCGCGAACCCGGGGACTGCAAGATAACTTTTGGAACGGGGGCCTTTCTGCTCGCTCTCGCTGACGGGACGAGGCCGCCAGAGTCGGAACTGTTGCCGACGATTGCCTGGCGTCGTCGCCAAGAGGAAAAGCCAACATTCGCTATAGAGGGCGGTGTCTACGATGCGGGGGCGGCGCTTGAATGGGCACACAGGATTGGCCTGTATTCGGCGCTGGAGGAATTAGACGCGTTCGAAGGGCCGTCCGCTCTGAGCCGGGGTATCATTTTCGTGCCAGCGCTCTCGGGCCTCGGCGCACCTTACTGGGACCGCAAGGCTGCGCCGCTCTTCATTGGCATGGATCATTCCACGGATCGGCGCGACATGATGCGTGCCGTGCTGGAAGGAGTCGCTATCCTGACGGTCGGTCTCATCGAGGCAGCCTCCAAGGTAACGGCACTGAGTCCCACCATCTCAATCGATGGCGGGCTCTCGCAGAGCACCTATTTTGCGCAGTTTCTCGCGTCCGCCAGCAATCGGTCGATCACCGTGCCATCCATGTACGAACTCACCGCTCTCGGACTTGCCGACTTCTGCGGCGTGGATGTCGATTTATTCCGTACATCCGCTACGACGTTTATGCCCAATGGTTCGGTCACTGCGGCTGAACATCAAGTTTTCGCGAAGGGGGTTGATCGCGCTAGAGCCTGGCGACGTTAGATCGCTGCTTATGCCTTTCCGGAACAATTGAGCGAAGGCTCCGGAGCGGCCCTAGACATTGAGGCGTGCAAGACCAGAAACCGCTCCCCCTTCCACATTGGGGCGACGTCAAGGCGAGTTGTTCGCGATTACATCGTGGTAAGTCAGGCTGAAGAAAGAGGGCTACTAATCTGTGGATACCAATCTCAACTCTCAATCCGCGGCGACGCAGCCACAAGCGCGGGGACGCGAGCAGAACACGCTCAAACGCAACGTGACGCCGTTCCAATCCTTTGCGGTTGCGTTTGGCTTCGTGTCGATCGCAACTGGCATCTTTACGGCATACAGCGCGATGCTGTCGACGTCGGGCCCGATGGGCATCTGGACCTGGCCGGTCGTCGTAGTCGGTCAGCTAATGGTTGCCTTGATCTTCGGGTCTCTTGCCGCGCGCATTCCGGTCACCGGTTATGTCTATCAATGGGCTTCGCGCATCACCAATCCGGTTTTCGGCTGGATCATGGGGTGGATCAGCTTTGCGTTTCTTGCGGTCGTGTTGTGCGCGGTCGACTACACGATCGCATCGTCCGTCTTGCCGAACATGTTTGGTTATAAGGGAAGCGCCGACCGTGCATGGTGGATCACTAGTCTTGTCATCGTTGCGCAGACATCCATGGTCGCGCTCTCGACGAAACTCACCCAGAAAGTCAACGCGGTCGCAGTAACCATCCAGCTTGTCGGGATGATCGGCCTTGTCGTTTTGCTTTTTGGGGTCGGCTATGTCAACAACGAGCTGAACTTTGCAATTCTGTTTAGCGCCGGAAGCGTAACCAGGGAAGGCTATTTTGCCTTCGGCGGACTCACAAGCGTTGGCCCTTGGATCATGGGTACGCTGCTCGGGGCATTCACGATTGTCGGCTTCGAATCCGCCGCCAATCTGGCGGAGGAAACCCGTGAGCCCGCGCGGGTCGTCCCAAGAGCGATGTGGCAAGCGGTTGTGAGCCTTGGGATCATCGGCATGCTCTTCCTGATCGCCGTGAGCGCGCTTCTCGGTGATCCGACGGCACTTGCGAGCTCGGCAACGCCGATCGCAGATATCATTTCACGCGTGCTGGGGCCGGTAGTGGGCAAGTTCCTGCTGGTGCTCGTGGTCATCTGCATCTTCTCGTGCGGCCTCGTGATCCTTCTGAGTGGCACTCGTCTGGTCTGGGCGATGTCGCGGGATGAGCGTTTCCCGGGTTGGCAGTTTTTACGTCAGATCAATACGAGACTTCAAACTCCCGTCAACGCGGCGATCTTCGTCGCTGCTATTGGTCAAATCATTATCGCGATGTTTTCTAAGGATTCGGATGCGTTGTTCGTCCTGTTCTCGGGAGCCACCCTGCTTCCCGCGATCATCTACACTGTATCCGTGTTGATGTATGCGGGGAAACGTCATCAAATGCCCCCAAGCCAGGGCTTTACACTCGGCGCCTGGGAGCTTCCGGTATTGGCACTCGCCATCGCCTGGCTTACATTTGAACTCTCCATTTTCCGCGATGCGTCGTTCGCTAAGCCGTGGTTCTACGTTGCCGCGATGTTCAGCATAGGCGGTGTCTATCTCTTCTATCTGCTGGCGACGCGTGGCGGGCCGAAGGGTCTCAAGATGCCGGACGTCATCGCCATCGATGCAATCCTCGACGCCAATCGCGGCGCAGAAGTTGGCTCGAGCCGGGAACATAGGAGACTTTAGCAGTGTCGCCTCTCGCTGTATCTGGTGCATTAACGGTGAGCCCTGCCACGTCGGCCTTTGGCCGCGACGGGGCTGGCTAAGATGTCGTGGGCACAGCCCTAGTGGCCTGTACCAACTGATTGTGTACCGATGTGGCGTGATGGATCGGCGTATTTCCACTTCACGGTTCGAGGCGCCTTGTTGTAATGACGGATGTA
>WNFM01192564.1_pt2 | contig 10334 bp, 4 predicted proteins | sample 5400271 | NCBI WGS metagenome assembly WNFM01 (sample SAMN13153352, study PRJNA577476) | soil metagenome | isolation source: 60 cm saprolite on Douglas fir-dominated hillslope | place: USA:California | collected 2013-09-17 | reverse complement strand
GCGTTCGTCCCGCCGATGCCGAACGAGCTGAGGGCCGCCCGGCGGGGCCCCTCGCTCTTCCACTCCATGAGGCTGGTGGCGACGTAGAAGGGGCTGTTCTCGAAGTCGATCTGGGGGTTCGGCGTCTCGAAGTGGAGGCTTTGCGGGATCTGCCGATGCTCGAGGCTGAGCACGGTCTTGATGAGCCCGGCCACCCCCGCCGCGGCGTCGAGGTGGCCGATGTTCGTCTTCACGGACCCGATCGCGCAGTAACGCTTCTTGTCGGTCCACTGGCGCCAGGCCTTGGTGAGGCCGGCGACTTCGGCGGGGTCGCCGAGGGCGGTGGCGGTGCCATGGGCCTCGACGTAGGAGATGGTTTCGGGGTTCACGTCTGCCGCGGACAGCGCCTCCACGATGACCTCGGCCTGGCCGCCGACGCTGGGGGCGGTGAAGCCCACCTTCACGGCGCCGTCGTTGTTGATGGCGGTGCCCAGGATGACGGCGCGCACGTTGTCGCCGTCGCGCAGGGCGTCCGCGAGGCGCTTCAACACCACGACCCCGAGGCCGTTGCCGAAGACCATCCCCTGCCCCTTGGCGTCGAAGGTCCGGGTGTGGCCGTCGGGGGAAAGGATGCCTCCCTCCTGATACTGATAGCCCACGTTCTGGGAAACCGTCACGGTGACGCCGCCGGCCAGGACCATGTCGCTCTCGTGGTTCAGCAGGCTCTGGCACGCGAGGTGCACGGCCACCAGGGAGGTGGAGCAGAAGGACTGGACCGCGTAGGCGGCGCCCCGGAGATTGAGCTTGTAGGCCACTCGCGTGGCCAGAGAATCGTTCATGTTGCCGAGGCCGATCTTGAGACTCCCCATGTCCTGGCCCAGCTCGCGGTCCCATTGCAGGTAGCACATGAGGTAGCTGCTCTGGGCCACTCCCGCGGCGACTCCGATCGAGCCAGGGAAGCGCTCGCTGTCGTAGCCCGCATTCTCCAGGGCTTCCCAGGAGCTCTCCAGGAAGAGGCGCTGCTGCGGGTCCAGGATCTGCGCCTCGCGGGGCGTATAGCCAAAGAAGGCCGCGTCGAAGAGCTCGGCCCCGTCGATGCGCGGCCGGGCCATGACAAGGTCGGGGCGGTCGAGGAAGGCGGGGTGGACCCCCACCTCCTTCGACCACTCTTCCGGGGTGATTCGGGACACCGTCTCCTGGCCGTTGCGGAGGATCTCCCAGAACGCGTCGACGCTGTTTGCTCCAGGGAACCTCCCCGCCATGCCGATCACGGCGATCTCCGAGCTGTTCCCCTCATTCAACGGCTGCATCAGACGTCCTCCTCTGGCGTTTGCGCGTTCCTTTCCTCGCCTGTCCCCGGTCCGCGCTGCGGGCCAGGCCCGGGTCCGTCCTCTGCCGGGACCTGATGACCCGGCTCAGGGTCCGCACGGTCGAGGCCTCGAAGAGCGTGGCCACCGAAAGCTCGACCGGGTACTCCTTCTTGAGTCGGCCCATCAGGTGGACGGCCAGGAGCGAGGATCCACCGAGCTCGAAGAAGTTGTCGTCCACGCCCACCCGGTCGATCCCGAGCATCTCTCCCCAGAGAGCGGCCAGGCGCCGTTCGACCGGATCTTCGGGGGCAACGTAGACGGCGCCCATCTCCGGGCGCGAGTGGCGCTCGAGCGCCTCGGCCAGCGTGTCGTCCTGCGCCGCCTGCGTCCATTGGTCCAGGCGCTCCTGCAGGGGCAAGGTGGAGACCACGACCTGCGGCCGCGGACTCAAGGCCAGCAGGCGGCCGAGCGTCTCTCCTCCCTCCCGCGGGCCGATGGCCGGCCGGGCCATGCGATCGTCCCCCCCGTCGGGCTGGAACTGCCAGGCATCCCAGCAGGCGCTCATCCAGAAGCGCTTCCCGTTCTGGTGCTGGCGTCGGGCGAACGCGTCCAGGGCACAATTGGCGGCGGAGTAGGCGGCAAAGCCCAGCCCACCCAGGACCGTCGAGAGCGACGACGTGGTGAGCACGAAGTCGAGGCTCTCGCCGCCGAGGACCAGGTCGATCACCTCGGCGCCCCGGAGCTTCGGCTGCAGCTGGCGTTCGCAGTCGCCGCGCCCCGTCTCGGCCAGCGGCCGCAGGACGCCGGCTCCCACGTCGCCCGCGGCATGGATGATGCCGTCCAGGCGCCCGAAGCGCTCCCGGGTCAGGGCGAGGGCGGTCCGCATCTCCCCGAGGTCGGCCGCGTCGGCCCGAACCACCAGGACCTCCGCGCCGAGGACCTCAAGCTCGCGGACCGCGCGGATCTTTCCCGCCACCGGGTCGCCGGCGGGGGCGCCAGCCAGCAACGTATCCCATTGAGCGCGGTCGGGCAGGCCCGAGCGACCGGTCAGGACCAGGCGCGCCTTCACCGTCCGGGCAAGGTGCGCCGCCAGCGCCAGTCCGACGTTCCCGAGCCCACCCGTCAAGAGGTAGACGCCGCGAGGGCGCAAGGGCGCCCCGTCCGGGGAAACGGCCGCCGGCGCGATCGGGTCGAAGGACTGGACCCAGCGGTAGCGGCCGCGATACGCAACCACGGGCTCGGCGGAGCCGGAGGTGATCTCGGCCAGGACCTGTTCGACGAGCTCGGCCGTGGCCGGCTCGAGGGGCACCGGCACGTCCACGGTGCGGCACCTCAGGAGCGGGTATTCCTGCGACATCACGCGACAGGGCCCGAGCACCGTGGCTCGGAGCGGCGAGAGGCGCTCGCTGCCGAGGACCTCCTGAGTTCCGGAGGTGACGACCGTGAGGCTCGTCTCCCCGTTGCCCCGGCGGCCGAGGACCTCGCCCAGCCGCAGGACGCTCAATAGTCCGTGGTCGATCGACTCCTCCGCACCGCCGCCCAGGCCCCACAGATGGACGAAGCGATCGGGTGCGCCGCCCCGCGAGTCCAGCTCGTCGAACAGCCGCTCGTAGTCGCTACGCCGCGTGGGCTCCACGACGCAGGCGTCGGCCTCTCGCCACGCAAAACCCGACCCGGGCTTCACCACGGTCACGGCCGACCCACCCTCGCGGAGCCGCGCCGCGAGGCCATCGCCGATCCCGCCTCCGTCGGCGAACACGCACCAGGAGCCCCGCGGCGCCTCGGGGCTCGGCCCCACCGCCTCGCTGCGTCTCCATGAGGGCGCGTAGAGCCAGCGCTCCACCGGGAGCTTCCCGGCCAGCGGCGGTCGTGCACCCTCGGTAGACCGCCCCTGGTCGATCCAGTAGCGCTCGCGCTCGAACGGGTAGGTCGGCAGCAGCACGCGACGGGGGGCGCGGCGGCGCTCGCGTGGCGACCAGTCGATGGCCACCCCGGCCGTCCACAGGCGGGCGGCCGTCTGGAGGAAGAACGTCTCGTCGGGCTCCGCCTGTCGCGGGTGCGGCAGGGAGGCGAGGGCGAGGCCCGGGGAGCCGGCCGGGAAACGCCGCTTCGCGAGCGCGACCAGCGTGTGGGCCGGCCCCACCTCCAGCAGCACCCGCTGCGGCTTCTCGATGAGCGTCGCCAGGCCCTCGGAGAAGCGCACGGGCTCCCGCAGCTGCCGAGCCCAGTATCCCGGGTCGGTGGCCTGCTCGGCCGTGATCCAGGTGCCCGTCAGGTTCGAGACGAACGGGATCAGCGGAGGCGTGAGCCGCACCTCGGCCAGCCGGTCCGCGAACGGCGCGAGGGCCGGCTCCATGAGCGCGGAGTGGAAAGCGTGCGAGGTGGGCACACGACCGAAGGCGACGCCATCGCCGCCAAGGCGCGCCTCGAGCCGCTCGATCTCCTCGATCGGCCCGCCCACGACGCAGGCGTCGGGCCCGTTCACCACGCACAGGCTGAGCCGGCCGGCCAGGAGGGGCGTCACGGCCTCGGGCATCAGGGCCACCGCGGTCATCGCTCCACGCGGGCATTCCTGCATCAGCCGGGCGCGCTCGGCGACCACCGCGAGCGCCTCGTCCCGCCCCAGGACCCCGGCCAGGCACGCGGCCACGAGCTCCCCGACGCTGTGGCCGATCATCACCTCGGGAGCAACCCCCCAGGACATCCAGAGCCGGGCCAGCGCGTATTCGATGGTGAAGAGCGCGGGCTGGGTGACTCGGGTCTCGTTCAGGCGCTCCGCCGCCGCGGCGACGTCCCCGGCAGGGGGGAACACCACCCGCCGCAGGTCGAGGCCGAGGAGCGGCCGGAGGAGCTCCGAGCAGGCATCGACCTCGGCCCGGAATTCGCGCTCCGCTTCGTAGAGTCCCCCCGCCATGTTCACGTGCTGCGCCCCCTGTCCGGAGAAGAGGAACGCGACCGGCCGTCCCTCATCGGCGAGCGCGCTCAACACCTGCCGGGGATCCCGTTCGGCGAGGGCTCGCGCGCCATCGGCGAGGTCGCGGCAGACGACGGCTCGCCGGTGCCCGAAGGGCCGACGACCGGCGCGCAGGGTGAGCGCCACGTCCTCGAGAGCCAGGTCGGGGTGCTCGCCGAGGTGCCTGGCCAGCCCGTCGCTCGCCCGCTCGAGAGCCGTCTCGGTGCGCGCGGACAGCACGAGTATCTCCGGCCGCGCCGCCGTCGCCTCGCGGTGCGACGGGGGCGGCTCCTCCAGGACGAGGTGGGCGTTCGTCCCCCCGATGCCGAACGAGCTCACCCCCGCGCGCCGCGGCCGCCCGTCGCTCGCCCACGGGGCGCATCGCGAGGCCACGAAGAACGGGCTCTGCGCGAAGTCGATGCGCGGGTTCGGCCGCTCGAAGTGGAGGCTCGGCACCAGCTCGCGGTGCTTCAGCATCAGGACCGTCTTGATGAGCCCGGCGATCCCCGCCGCGGCATCGAGGTGCCCGATGTTCGTCTTCACGGAGCCGATGGCGCAGTAGCCGCGGCGCTCCGTCCCCGCGCGGAACGCCTGGGTGAGAGCCCCGATCTCGATGGGATCGCCGAGGGCGGTGCCCGTGCCGTGAGCCTCGACGTACGTGATGTCCTCGGGCCCCAGGCCGGCCGTGGCCAGGGCCGTTCGGATGACTCGGGCCTGGCCCTCGACCCCCGGAGCGGTGAAGCCCACCTTGCGCGCGCCATCGTTGTTCACGGCCGAGCCCTTGATGACCGCCTCGATCTGGTCGCCATCGCGGAGGGCGTCGTCCAGTCGCTTGAGCACGACCAGCCCCACGCCGCTGCCCTTGACCGTCCCGCTGGCCTCCGCGTCGAAGGCCCGGCAGTGCCCGTCGCGCGACAGGATCCCGTCCGGCTCGTGGACGTAGCCGGTCTTTTGCGGCACCGAGATCGAGACCCCCCCCGCCAGGGCGATGTCGCACTCCCCGGCCAGGAGGCTCTGGCAGGCCATGTGCGTGGCCACCAGGGACGTCGAGCACGCGGTCTGGATCACGACCGCGGGTCCGGCGAGGTTGAGCTTGTAGGCGACCCGGGGAGCCAGCAGGTCCTCGTCCGAAGACAGCATCGCCTGGTAGGGGGAGACCGCCTCGAGCAGGTGCTTGTTCGACATCACCACGAGGAGCCAGCTGCTGCCGCTGACCCCGCCGAAGACGCCGATCGAGCCGCGATGCCGCTCCGGGTCGTAGCCGGCCCGTTCCAGGGCTTCCCACGAGGTCTCCAGGAACAGCCGCTGCTGTGGATCCAGGATCTGCGCCTCGCGGGCCGTGTAGCCGAAGAAGCGCGCGTCGAAGCGCTCGACGTCGCTCAAGACCGCCCCTGCCCTCACGTAGGCGGGGTTGCGGAGCGCTTCCGCGCTCACTCCGACCTCTCGCAGCTCCTCGTCGGAGAAGAAGGTCACCGACTCGATGCCGTTGCGCAGGTTCTGCCAGAACGACTCGACGCCGTCCGCGCCGGGGAACCGACACGCCATGCCGATGACGGCGATCTCGAGGTCGCTCCTGGCGCCGCCCGTCACGCGAGGCCTCCGGCGGCCACGGCGACTCGCTTCTCGCACATCGCCGCGAACTGCTCGAGGGTCTGGAAGGTCAGCTCGCGGGGATTGAGGCGCTCCCCGCCGATGGCCTTGTCCACCCGCGCGAGCACGCGCATGGACAGCAGCGAGTGGCCGCCCAGGTCGAAGAAGTTGTCGTGGACGGAGACCCGCGGCACGCCGAGCGCCTCCGTCCAGAGCTCGGCCACGAAGCGCTCCATGGCGGTCCGCGGCTCCACGTGCTCCGCGAGCCCCGCGCTCTGGCGAGCGTCGAGACGGGAGAGGGCCTTCCTGTCCAGCTTCCCGTTGGGGGTGAGGGGCAGGTCGTCCAGCATCACGAAGGAGGACGGGACCATGTAACCGGGCACCCTGTCCCGGAGGGTCGCGCGCAGCTCGGTCACGGTGGGCTCGAGACCGGGGCCGAACACGACGTAGGCGACGAGCTGCACGTCGCCCGGCCCTTGCTCACGCGGCAGCACCGCCGCCGCCTTGACCGCCGGCATGCCCAGCAGCGCGCCCTCGATCTCGGCCAGCTCGATGCGGAACCCCCGCACCTTCACCTGGTGGTCGGCCCGCCCCAGGAACTCGATCACGCCGTCCGCGCGCCATCGGGTCAGGTCGCCGGTGCGGTACATCCGCGCGCCCGCCTCATGGCCGAACGGGTCGGGGACGAAGCGCTCGGCGGTGAGGTCCGGGCGGTTCCGATAGCCCCGGGCCACGCCCGCGCCACCGATGTACAGCTCGCCGGGGACCCCGACCGGGGCCGGCTCCTGGTTCGCGTCGAGCACGTAGACCCGCGTGTTGGCGATGGGCTTGCCGACGGGCGCGATCGGCTCCGGCCGCTCGACCCGGTGTACGGCCGACCAGATCGTGGTCTCGGTGGGCCCGTAGAGGTTCCACAGCGACGCACCCCGGCGTAGCAGCTCTTCGGCCAGGTCTCCGGGCAGGGCCTCACCCCCGCAGAGCACCTTCAGGGGTCCTCCCGACCACCCCGCCTCCAGCAGCAGTCGCCACGTGGCCGGCGTGGCCTGCATCACCGTGGCGCGGGAGTCGGCCAGGCGCTCGAGGAGGCGGGCGCCGTCGGCCGCGGTCTCGGCGCTCACCAGCTCCACGCGGGCTCCGGTGACGAGCGGCAGGTACAGCTCGAGCCCGGCGATGTCGAACGAGAGTGTCGTCACCGAAAGCAGGACGTCCGCAGGGCCGAGGCCCGGGCGCTCCGCCATGGCCGCCAGGAAGGCCGACAGGGCGCCATGCGGGATCTGGACGCCTTTCGGCCGGCCCGTGGAGCCGGACGTGTAGATGAGGTAGGCGAGCTCCTCCCGGTCGACGGCGACGCCCGGGGCTTCCCGGCTCTCGGCGGACAGGTCCGCGGAATCGAGGCAGAGCACCTCCGCCGACCCGGGGAGGGAGGCCCGGAGCGATTCCTGGGTGAGGAGGACCCGGGCCTGAGCGTCCTCCAGCATGTAGGCCAGGCGTCCCTTCGGGTAGGCCGGGTCGAGGGGCAGGTAGGCCCCGCCCGCCTTCAGGACGCCCAGCAGCGCCACCACCATGTTCAGGGACCGCTCGACGGCAATCCCGACCAGCACTCCTGGCCCCACGCCCATCCGGCGCAGCCGGTGGGCAAGCTGGTTTGCCCTTGTGTCGAGCGCGCGGCACGCGCCTTCGAACGAGACGGCAACCGCCTCCGGAGTGCGCGCCGCCTGCTCGGCGAACCCTTCCGCCACCGTGGCCGGACCGACCTCGCGGGCAGTCTCGTTCCACGTCTCCAGGATCGTGTGGCGCTCGCGGGCGCTCAGGAGGGGCAGCTCCGAGAGCCGCGCCTCCGGGTGGGCGACGGCGCCTTCGAGCAGGGTAAGGAAGTGGTCGCGCAGGCGGAGAATGGTGGCCTCGTCGAAGAGATCGGTGTTGTACTCCAGCGACCCTCGGAAGCCCTTGCCGGTCTCCACGACGTAGAGGCTCAGCTCGTAGGCGGCCGTCCCTCGCTCCCCGATCACGCCCGCCGCTCCGGACGAGGAGCGCGAGAGGGCCTCCAGGGGCGTGTTCTGCATCACGAACAGGACCTGGAAGATGGCCGAGCGGGCGAGGTCGCGGGGCGGCGCCAGCTCCTCGACGAGCTTCTCGAAGGGCAGGTCCCCGTGGGCGACCGCCCCCAGGGCGACCTTGCGCACGCGGGACAGCAGCCCGCGAAACGTCGGGTTCCCCGAGAGGTCCGTGCGCAGCACGAGCATGTTCACGAAGAGGCCCAACATCCGCTCGGTCTCGACCACGGAACGGTTCCCGTTGGCGGTACCAACCACGACGTCGTCCTGGCCCGCGTACCGTCCGAGCAGCACCTGGAAGACGGCAAGAAGGGTCATGAACGGGGTGACCCCTTCGGCACGGCTCAGCGTTTGAACCAGACGCGACAGCTCGTCCGGCAGGTCGAAGTGGAGGGTGGCCCCGTTGACGGTCTCCACTGCCGGCCGCGGCCGGTCGGTGGGCAGCTCGAGCGCGGGAGGAGCGCCGGCCAGGCGTTCGCGCCAGTAGGCGAGCCGGCTCTCGAGCACGTCGCCCTGCAGCCACTCCCTCTGCCAGTGGGCAAAGTCGGCGTACTGAAAGCCCGGCTCGGGGAGTGAGGACACCTCTCCGGAGGCGAAAGCGCGGTAAAGGGCGAGCACCTCCTCGACGAAGAGGGCGATGGACCAGCCGTCGGTCACGATGTGATGTTGGGTGACCAGGAGCTGGTGCCCCTCGTCGCCCGTGCGAAGCACCCGCACGCGGAAGACCGGGCCTCGCTCGAGGTCGAAACCGCGGCGCACCTCCTCGCCGGCGAGCCGCTCCGCCTCCCGCACGCGCTCAGGCCCTGCGAGCTGCGTCAGGTCCGAGAGGGGCACGGCGACGGGAGCGGGCGGCGCGATGACCTGCACGGGGAGGCCGTCCCTCTCCACGAACGTCGTGCGCAGGACCTCGTGGCGGCGCACGAGCTCGGTGAGGGCGCGTTCAAGGGCAGGGAGATCGAGGCGCCCCGGAAGCGGGACGTTAGCCTGGAGGTTGTACGCGACGCTCTCCGGGTCCAGCCTCTGCAGGAACCACATGCGCTCCTGGGCGAACGAGAGCGCGAGGTCCCCGTCCCGCGAGACCCGCGTGAGCGAGAGAGCGGCCTCGGGGGTCCGAGCCGTCCGGAGATAGGCGACGATCTCTTCCTTGTGGCGAACGAGCTCTGCCTGCAGCTCCACCGTCAGCGCGTCCTTAGGCGCGCTCAGGCGCAGACGGTCGCCGTCCACCCAGACCCGCACGTCGCGCGCGCGGAGGGCGGACAGGAGCTCCGCGGCGGCCGGAGCCGCCGTCTCCCTCCCCGCCCCGACGGCGTTCTCAAGCATCGGCGCCCCCCGGGTCGACCAGCGCGGTCCGGATCCCTCGCCTCCGCCCCAGCCGCTCCCGACCGGCTTCCCGTCTCCCTGCTTCCGCTTGCCCGTCTTCGGCCGGCGCGGGCGCCGGTCCTCCGGCCGCTGTGCTCAGATGCGCCGCCAGGGCGGCGACGGTCGAGTGCGCGAACAGCTCGACCACGGAGAGATCGCGCCCGGGGAAGAGCTCCTTCAACCGGCGGTGGACCTGGACCAACAGCAGCGAGTGCCCACCCAGGTCGAAGAAATTGTCGTGGATGCCCACCCGCTCGAATCCGAGCAGCTCTTGCCAGACCTCCGCGACGGTCTGCTCGACCGCGCTCCCCGGCGCGGCGTAGGGGGTGGCCAGCTCCGGCCGGGGGTGGCGGGCCGCCGCCTCAGGAAGGCCCTCCCCAGGCGTCTCGCTCGGGGGACGGAACCGGGCGCGCCGTGGCTCCAGCTCCACGGTGGACACGAGAAGCTGCGGGCGCGACCGACCGAGGGCTCGAGCGAAGACCTCCGTCCCCTCCGTGGAGAGAATCCCGTCGGCCATGGCGAGCGCGGCCGGGAGCCCCTCGCGGAAGTCCCGCGGCACCTCGCTCTCGATGGCCATGCCCGCCTCGCGCCAGGTGTCCCAGTTCAGCGACAGGACGAAGGGACCGGCTGCGCCGGCGCGGCGGCGAGCGAACGCGTCCTGGAAGGCATTGGCAGCGCAATAGTCGACCTGGCCGGGCACTCCCAGAACGGAGGCGAGCGACGAGCACAGCACCACGAAGTCCGGCCGGCGCTCCTTCAGCAGGGCCTCCAGCACGAGCGTCCCCGTGACCTTGGGAGCCAGAACGCGCTCCGCCATCTCCCGCGTCTTGAGCTGGATCACGCCACCGGGCGCGACTCCCGCCGAGTGGATGACGCCATGGATCTCTCCAAACCGGGCCTCGGCGCTGGAGAACGCCTCCTCCATCTGTTGCCGGTCGGAGACGTCCGCCGCCAGCACCAGGACCTCGGCCCCGCTCGCCTCAAGAGCCTGCACCTTCCCGATCCTGCGGCTCGTGCTCTCCCCTTCGCCCTGGCTCTCCCGCCAAGCGCCCCACTCTTCCCGCGGCGGCAGGCCCCTGCGGCCCACCA
>WNFM01183254.1_pt1 | contig 10334 bp, 12 predicted proteins | sample 5400271 | NCBI WGS metagenome assembly WNFM01 (sample SAMN13153352, study PRJNA577476) | soil metagenome | isolation source: 60 cm saprolite on Douglas fir-dominated hillslope | place: USA:California | collected 2013-09-17 | reverse complement strand
ACGCCGGAAGAGGTCGCCAACCTCGCCGTCTATGTCAGCAGCCCGCGCGCCTCGGCCACGACCGGCTCCGCCCTTCGCGTCGATGGCGGCGTGGTCAATAGCATCAGCTGAGCGCGGCAGGCATGCGGTTCCCAGGGCGTGTGTGTGTCGGATCGGCGTTGATTTCTACCCTGGCGGCATCGCCGCTCGCGGCGCAGACGCCGTCGCCGCTGGCCAATTGGCAATATTCGGCGGGCGAGGTGCTGGTCCCGCTCGGCGGGCCGGTGCCGGACTGGCGCATCATCTTGGGCGGCGGTGCCGAGATGCAGCCGATCTATGAGGGGTCGCAGCGCTACAGCGCGCTGCCGTCGGTCGTTTTCGACGTCCGCTACAAGGACATCGCCTTCCTCTCGGACGGCGAGGGTGTCGGCGTCAACGTCCTGCGCGGCCCGACCTACCGCGCCGGGCTGGCCATCGCCTACGATCTCGGCCGCAATCACCATGTGCAGCACCGCCTGGCGGGCTTGGGCAATATCGATCCGGCGCCCGAGGCGAAGCTGTTCGCCGAGTATTTCCTGCCGCCCTTCGTTTACACCTTCGACCTCCGCAAGGGCATCGGCGGGCATGACGGCGTCATCGGCGATATCGGCCTGTACGTGCCGGTGCCGGCCGCCAAGGATTTCTACGTCTTCACCGGGCCGAGCGTGACCTTCGCCGATGGCGACTACATACTCGCCGTTCCCCGTCTTCACCGCGCGCGGCGGCCTCGAGCGCGCCGGATGGGGCGTCACCGCTCTCTACAAGTACAGCGAGCGCTGGTGGCTCGAGGCCGAGGGCGCGTGGGAATACCTGCTGGGCGATGCGGCGAGCAGCCCGATCGTCGAGGACAAGAGCCAGTTCACCGCCGGGGTCAACGTGCTCTATCGCTTCTAGGGCGTGAACTCATAAATTCAGAGTGGTCGGCGGACGTTCACTTTGGTGCGCATTCCGGACTCAGGTCGGACATCGCGTGAGGTCCGAAAAGTGCCAGGAGCGGTCATCCCTCGATGTTGGCCGAATGGCTCAAGCCGACCCAAGTCTGTCATTGGGCTGCTGCTGAGCAATTCCCGAAAGCAGGCGTTCGCCGTGCTGCTTCACCGGCAGGATTGCGCCCATGTCGGTCGTCGACCGCGATCGTCGCCTTTCCCGAGACCGGTCATTGCGCCGGGTCGCTGTGCGGTCGTTTTCCCGTCACCGCCTCCAAATTGTCGCGGCATCACCCACTACCGATCGCATGGCGTCGTAGCGATATAGGTACCCTCCTGGTACCTGCAGTGCACGGACGACCAGATGATTCCGCCACCGGCGCAGGCGTTCATGGCTGAACGGATGGGTGCCACGGTCCGCACCGTTGCGGCGAGCCACGCGCCCTTCATGGCCCGGCCGGTCGACTTCGCCGAGATCATCGCGCTCGCCCGGTGAACACAGTTTTCACCGATCAATCGAAGAGGCCGACCATGACCGACTTACTGGATCTCGCGGTGCAGGCGCATGGGGGAATGGAGCGGTGGCGACAGCTTAGCTTGATCCGGGTCGCCGCATCGATCACCGGCGCCATCTGGTTCGTGAAGGCACAGGGCGACGCCCTCATGGATGTTGTATTGACCGTCGACACCACGACGGAGCGGGTCACGATCAACTTCCCGGGCCGGAACCGGCGCGCGATCTTCACACCTTCCCGCATCGTGATCGAATCCGAGGACGGGACGCGCATCGCCGCGCGCGACGATCCGGAGACATCCTTCGTCGGACATCAGCGGGAGACGCCGTGGGACGACATCCACGTCGTCTATTTCGCCGGCGAGGCGCTCTGGACCTATCTCAACACGCCGTTGCTCTACACCCGCGACGGCTTCGCAACGCAGGAGATCTCGCCGATCGAGGTCGACGGCGAAACCTGGCGTCGACTGCAGGTCACCTTCCCCGACGATGTGAGGAGCCACACGCGAAGCTAGATCTCCTGCTTCGGGCCGGACGGCCTGCTCCGGCGGCATGACTACACAGTGGACATACTCGGCGGCGCCACCGGGCTGAACTACGCCACGGCGTATCGCGACGTGGACGGGATCATCATCCCGACAAGGCGACGTTCGCTCGCTAAGCTCCAAGGGTTACCTGGTGCGGCGGCGCGAACCGGCGTGGGCTTGTTCGGTCGCAGCCGGGCCCTATTCCGATGTCCCAAGCGGCTCCATTCCGCTGTTCCTAATGGCCTCGGAAGCGCGCCCAGAGGCGAGAAATTCGATCAGTCGTTTAGAAGCTTCGATCTCTTCCGAGCCCGCTACGACGGCGGCTGAAAACACCTGCACGAACTGGATCTCCGGCGCGATGCGGCCTACGAAGTCAACGCCTGCCGCGTGCAGAATTTCACTGACAGGCAAGATTGCGAGATCCGCGTTCCCTCCGGCGACCATCCCGGTTGCGTCCGTGCCCCGCGGTGTTAACTTGATGTTGACCCTTTCCGTGATGCCGAGCCGCGGAAAAAGATCATGCGTAAGCCAGATGCCGCCAGTGCTCCCGGGAATCGCGACGCTTTTGGCCTGCAGCAGGGCTTGTTCGAAGCCCTCGACGGTGCTCACGTCGGGCTTCCTAGTCCCGGCGCGCACCGCCACGCCGAGGCGTACTCGCGCAAGATCCACGTCCGTCCCGGCGGCAATCATCTTCGCGGCGATCAGCTCACTGAGTCCCTCCCTGGATAGGATCACCACGTCAGCAGCTACACCGCGGCCGAGCTGCACGGCAATCGTTTGCGGGCCCGATCCCTGCGAGGCACCCGAGCCGGTCGTAACCTTTATGCCGCTCATCCGCTGGAATTCAGGCAACAGCTGCTCGTACGCGCCAGCGAATGCGCCGGATATCAGAACGTTCAGTTGCGCCGCCTCATTCGTCATCTTGACCGTGCTCCTGTTTTCGTCAACCGCGGGGAAGTGGGCACGAACGACGGATTACATCCGCCGTTATCCATTCTCGCTCGCCGCACGCGCCGCGTAGCGGGCCTCCATAAGGTCGAAGGCCTGCTTGTCCACCAGCCTCTGGCGCTCCGCGAATGACGTAACGGCGCGCTCATCGAGGACGCCCTTTTCCTTTAGCGCCGACAGCGTCGACTGCATGCCATGCACGGCTCCTTGCAAGGCGGCGTTGGCGTAAAGCACCAAGCTGAACCCCATTTCGGCCGCCGCCTTTTCGTCGACAATGGGTGTCTTGCCTCCGAGCACCATGTTGACCAGCTGAGGCGCCTTCAGGCGACGGGGGACCGCCCTGAGGTCTTCGAGGCTTTCTGGAGCCTCGACGAATGTGACGTCCGCGCCCGCCTCGATGTAGCGACCGGCCCGCTCAATGGCCGCCTCGAAGCCTTCGACGGCACATGCATCGGTACGTGCGATGACAACCAGTTCCTGCCGTCGCGTGTCGACCGCTGCCCGCACCTTGCCCACCATCTCCTCCACGGAGATCAACTCCTTCCCGTCGAAATGACCGCACCGTTTTGGCGCATGCTGGTCCTCGATTTGAATGGCGCTGGCGCCGGCTTGCTCCAGGATGCGAACCGTGTGGGTGACGTTGACCGCGTTGCCAAAACCCGTGTCGATGTCGACGATCAGCGGCAGGTCGATCACACACCGGATGGCCATCACATGATCGGCTACCTGGCTCAGGTCCATGAACCCAAGGTCCGGCAAGCCAAGGTGCATATTGGTGAGTCCAGCCCCAGTCAGATAGACCGCCTTAAAGCCCAGATCAGCAATGATCCGCGCCGCGAGCGCGTTCGGCGCGCCGGGCAAAATAATTCCTTTCTCATCGCGAAGCATTATGCGAAGCGTCTGGATATGAGATGTCGTCATCATTTCGCTCCTACGTTTTAGAATTACGAGATCTGCTGCAGACCAGGAGCTCGCCGACCGGCGTCTCGCTCGAGACACAGGTCGGCAAGTCTTTGCTCCGATCGACACTACTCCCGAATCGGGGCAAGCGCGGAGCGCGGTCCTGATCGTATCGACAAGCCCATCAGGTCGGGTCGGATGAGACGCCCTACGCCGATCGCTAGATCTGGTTTTCCTCGAAGAGACGCGCGACCATCGCCGAGTCGAGATAGGCCCTCACTCGGTCGATGGTGCCGCCATCGAAGTGGACGACCCAGCAGTATCTGTTGTCGAACCTCAGTCCGTTCTTCGCCGTGGCCAAGGAGTGAAGTTCCACGACAGCCTGGGGCAGAACCTTGCCGAGCTTCGCGAAGGTCCCGGCCAGGAAATCAGATTTCGACTTGTAGTGACCGGCCAGCGGATGCGTGCCTTCGACGATCCAGTCGACCTTGTCGTCTACATGCTCGAAAAAGCCCGCGCCATCGCCGTGCTCAAGGCCCTTGAAAATCTTTCGGACGTAGTCTTCGGTGATCATGAGATCCTCCTGTGTATACGCGAGCAATTGCTCGCTCAGCTGTGGCTGACCTGGCCGACCAGTTTCATCAGTTCTGCCACCTGAATGCTCTCCAGCGAGCGCACCGCAGCCTGAATGTCCGCGCACAAGCTCTTGTCAGCGCGGCCGCCCACAAGCCTTTCGAATTTGGCGGTTATCTCGTCCCACGTGAGCGGCCGCGTCGGAAACCCGGGGTAACCGTTCACCTCATGGCTGTACGACTCGCCACTCTTGAGCCGGACGATGACCCGGCTTGGCATCTCGCCGGGGTAGCGGGCCGTGAAGCCGTTGTCAGGCCTGATCTCGACCTTCTTGAGCAGGCCTTGGACGTCCGGCTTCGCGATCCGCCCCGGTTCAAGCTGCGCTGGCTGGACGTCGCCATCGAGGGCTGCGACGGAAAGCAAGTAAGGGAGGCTGTGGTCGGCATCTTCCTTCGTGTGGACATTCGTCTTCGGTCCGAATTTTCCACCGCCGGTGAAGTCGTAGGCGTCCTGGAAGACCTCGCCCACGATGCTTGCGACATCGTTCGGATCAAACGGGTGGGCCTTCCGCAGCTCGAGCATGCAGAAGATGGCCGATTGCGTGGGAACGGCGCTGTTGTAGCTCTTGAGCGCGAGCCGGTCGAAACAATCCAGTCGCTCTGCCTCCCAGCCGACGCGGACCGCTCGACCAAGCGCATGCGCCAGCCCGTCGGCTCCCTCGATTACATATGCAGGACCGCTCACGCCGCGGGACGCCAACAACGTCCCGTGGACACACCCGAGGGCAAGCTGTGATGGCGCCAGGCCCTTCCATTCCGAGATCGGAGTGGTCCGCACGACAAGCAGCGGGATGCCGGTGGCACCGCAGATCTCGACGGCCCACGCCGCCCGTTTTTCGTCGAGCCCGAGCGCTTTGGACAGGCCCGCCCCCAGCGAGTAAGTGAGCTGCGTCGTAAGGTCGAAGCCGTGAGCCATGAAGGGCGCGGCGGCGGTCAGCGCTGCCTCGACCTGGTAGGCGACCGCAAGACTGGTGAGGAAGTCTTTGCCCGAGCCGCCGGCGTGCTCGGTGGCGGCAAGGACTGCCCCCAAATTGTCCGACGGATGGCACAGTTCGGGCCCGGCGAGATAGCTGTCCATGAAGTCGAGGTACCGGATCAGCGCCGTGTTGTACGCTGCCGCATAAACGACGTTTGCTTGTCCGCCGCCGATGAGCGTGCAGCGAGGACCGGAACCACCAAACTCCTGCGCCTGGGCCAAGTACGCCTCGATGGGCGGCGCTCCGAGGGCGCCGATGGCGCATGCCAAGGAATCGAGGACGTCCACCTTTAGCCGCTCCCGCCGCTCGGCCGTGAGGTCCTCGTACCTCGCGCGCGACGCAAATCGCGCGATACCCTGAGCTTGGCTTGGCCCAGTAATGATCGGGTTGGGTTTCTCTGTTAATTTGCGCTTGTCGCACTGCACCTTCCCAGAGCCCGCCTCTTCCGCTCTCGCGGCTTTACCGGCCATGGCTGACGCCACTAAAGCCGCGTTAGTTTGCAAGAATGTTCGACGATCGAGCCAAGCCATTGCGTGCTCCTTTCATGAGCGAGGCCGAAGTTCAGGTGAACTTGACCTGGTTCTATCCTGCCGACAGGGCGAAATCAGACCTGTTGCCACTCGGCACCATGAGGCGACGGGGGGATCTGCTCGAGCGTTTCACGCGGACGGGACAATCGAGGAAGCTCGGACACTGCGCCCTTCCGAGATCGACGCCAACTGCACTTGCTCGCGCTAAACGTGGTCTGCCGCGGTGTTCGCTCAAATCAGATGTTGTTGCTTCGCGGCTTCGGTGAGCTCGTCGCGGAACTCAGGATGAGCGAGTGCGATGAGCGCCTTCGCCCGCTCCGTCGACGAAAGACCCTTAAGACTCGCGGCGCCGAACTCGGTCACGACGTAATGCGTGTCGATCCGCGGGGTCGTCACCGGCCCGTCGAGCCGCGGAACGATACGCGAGACCTTGCCCTTGGCTGCGGTCGACTGGGCGGCGATGATCGATTTGCCGCCCTTCGATGCATACGCGCCGCGCACGAAGTCGAGCTGGCCGCCCGAAGCACTGTACTGGTGGCCGAGCATATGCTCGGAGTTGCAGGCGCCTGTCAGGTCGATCTGGATCGTGGCGTTGATTGAGATCACGTTGTCGTTCTGCGCGATGATGCGCGGATCGTTGACATAGTCGACCGGTGCGCTCTCGACGGCGGGGTTGTCGTTCAGGAAGTCGTACATCGCCTTCTGCCCCATCGCGAAGGTGAAGACGGTCTTGCCTCGGTCGGTCGTCTTGCGCTGGTTATTCACCACACCAGCGCGGATAAGATCGACCAACCCTGGATTCAGCGCCTCGGTGTGGACGCCGAGATCGTTGCGGTCCTTGAGCGCGGCGCAGACCAGGTTGGGCAGGGCGCCGACGCCCATCTGCAGGCAGGCGCCGTCGGGCACTAGGCCGGCGATCGTGCGGCCGATCACCTCGTCCGCGGGCGCTGGACTGCGAATCGGCAGCTCCAGCAGCGGCACGTGGTTCTCGACGATCGCGTGGACCTCCGAGACATGTAGCTCCGCGCCGACTCCGTTCACCCGCGGCATGCTCTCGTTGACCTCGATGATCAGGTGCTTGGCCGCACGCGCGACCTTGGTCGAATAGTCGTTGCCAGTGCCGAAGCTGAAATAGCCGTGCTGATCCATCGGCGAGACGGTGCAGACGATTGATGGAAGTTGTTGGGCACATAGTTGATGACCTTGCGCCCGCCATCCGCCTCGGCGCGCTTGATCAGCGCCCGCTCGGTCGCGGCGATGAACATGCAATACGGGCGGACGCGGTCGATCAGCTCGTAGCGAAGGATGGTCTCTCCGGCGATTCGAGTGGACTCGAAATAATAAACCTTGAGATCCTCGATTCCGCCGGCTTCGGCGCGATCCGCCAGCGCCTTCAGCAGCGCCGGCGGCTCGGCCATCGCCATGCCCATCGAGAGCTTCGACCCGGAGGGAATGGCCGCCATCGCCTGATCAGGCGTGGTCAATTTCGATTGGTAAAGCGAGCCGACATCCATCGTCGTGTCTCCTCTGCATTCAGGAAATCAGTAGTTGGCGGCTTCTTCCGGCGAGTGGCCGCGGCGGTAGATGAGCATCGTGCGCTCGAAGCTCATCACCTCGACCCCGTCCTGGTTGATGCCGCGGGTGGAGACCGTGACGATTCCCTGGGTCGGGCGGCTCTTGGACTCGCGCTTTGAAAGGACGGTGCTCTCGGCATAGAGCGTATCGCCGGCAAAGACGGGATGGGTGGCCTTGACCTTGTCCCAGCCGAGATTTGCGACGACCTTGGCGCTGACCGTGCGCACGCTCATTCCGGTGAGCAGGGCGAGGGTGAAGGTCGAGTCGACCAGCATCTTCTTCCACTCCGTCTTGGCCGCGTAGGCCGCGTCGAAGTGGACCGGCTGAATATTGAGGGTGAGCAGGGTGAAGTAGGTATTGTCGACGTCCAGCACGGTGCGGCCGGGACGATGCTCGAACACGTCGCCGGGCGTGAAATCTTCCCAATAGAGGCCCGAGGTTTCGCGGTAGCGGCGGTCGCCGACGGCCTTGTAGGCGGGCAGGATGGTTTCCATTGGATTGTCTCCTTCCTCAGGGTGGAGTTGACAGATCGGTTGTCGATTCACGCCTCGAGCCCGGAAGCGGCGAGAGTGCGGCGCGCTTTACGAGCGATCGCCTCGTCGATCATCTGGCCGTCGACCGTACCGACGCCCTTGGCGTTCTCGGCGAGGATGGCGCGGGCCTTCTCCACCGCCTCGGCACTGGGCGTGAGCGCGGCGTTGATCGCCGCGATTTGCGCGGGGTGAATGGCAGCCTTGGCGCTGAAGCCGAGCGCCACTGCGGCGGCGACCTCCTGCTTCAGGCCGGCTTCGTCGTGCAGATCGAAGAAAGGTGCGTCGATTGGCGTTACGCCTGCCAGAGCACAAGCCGCGATCAGCTGGCCGCGTGCGAAGGCGAGCGGCTCCCACGCCGTGGCCGAACCGAGGTCGGCCGCCATATCGGCAGCACCCAGCATGAGGCCCGCGAGCCGCGGCGTTGCGGTGGCGATCGCCTCCACCGCGGCGAGCCCGTGCGCGCTCTCAATCAGGCCGATGAGCCTGGTGCTCTTGCCCGCCGCCGCCAGCAGGCGGTCGAGGATTTGAAGATGGCCTGATGTCTCTGTCTTGGGCAGCACCAAAAAGTCGGGAGCCGCCTTCGATCCGAGCAATGCGTCCAGGTCGGAAATGCCCGCCCGCGTGTCGAGCCCATTGATCCGCAGCGCATGGCGCGCGCCATCGGCTGGGGCGCCCGCCAGATAATCGAGCGCGGTGGTCCGGGCCTCAGCCTTGTCCTTGGGTGCGACGGCGTCCTCGAGATCCAGGATGGCAACGTCGGCACCGGCCGCGGCGGCGTTGGCGAAGCGGTCGGCGCGGGTTGCCGGCGTGAACAGCCAGCTTCGAGCGCGGATCGATGGTTGGTTGGTCATCGGCGATTTCCTTTCCTCTTCACCCGAGAGATGGAGCCGCCGACGCCATTGGGCCAATATGTGATGGTGGCTTCCTTCATTGCTTTTGGAGATGACGATGGAGCTGCGTCACATCCGCTATTTCCTGGCGGTCGCGGAGGAGCGTCACTTCACGCGAGCAGCCGCCAAGGTCGGGATCGGGCAGCCGCCTCTCAGCCAGCAGATCAAGGATCTGGAGGCCGAGATCGGAGCGCCGCTGTTTCACCGCGTCGCCCATGGCGCGGAGCTCACGGCGGCGGGCGAGGCTTTCCTCGAAGGCGTGAGGGAGATACCGACCTTCGCTGAGCGGGCAACAAAGGCGGCTCGACGGGCATCCCGGGGCGAGACGGGCTCGCTTCGCGTCGGCTACACCGCCTCGTCGGCGTTCAACGCGGTCGTACCGGCGGCGATCCGAGCGTTCCGCCGTGCCTACGCCGATGTCGACCTCACGCTCGAGGAGGCCAACACGACGCGGCTCGTGGCGGGCCTGAAGGACGGGTCGCTCGACGCGGTGTTCCTGCGGCCGGGCGCCGCCGGGTGCGAAGCGTTTCAGCTCCGCCTTCTCTCCGAGGAGGTGATGGTCGTGGCGCTGCCCGCCAGCCACCCCGTCGCCGCACAGGACGAGGTCAATCTGTTGATCCTGAAGGACGATCCGTTTCTGCTGTTTCCGCGCGCGATCGGTCCGACGCTCTATGACGGCATCATGAGCGCATGCCGGGAGGCCGGTTTCGAACCGAAAATCGGTCAGCTAGCCCCACAGATCGCGTCCATCATTAACTTCGTGGCCGCGGAACTCGGCGTGTCGATTGTCCCGGCGTCGATGACCCAACTACAAGTTTCTGGCGTCGCCTATCGGCCAATAGCGGGACAAGCGCCGACGGCTCGAGTTGCCCTAGCCCATCGACGCGGAGAAACATCGGTCGTTGTGCGCAACTTCATCACGCGAGCGGTGGTGTGATGCATCGGCGTTTTCGTCTTAGAACATTGCGGATAGGCATCGGGGATTAACGAGCGGGGATGGCGAAAAGGCCCGCGCCGCAGGTTGTGACGCTTCCTTCAGCAAGCCGTTTAGCCCGCGTCAGTTCTTGGCCAAGGTTCGCAAGTATTTGGCCGCGTCCGCGATATGAGCGAATGTCTCTGCGCGGACGGTTCCCGACGTCCGAGTTGGGTCATTCTCGTCGATTTTGGCATGTCCCCAGCATGTCCGGTTCGGGGTAATCTCTGAAATGCCCGGTTGAAGGCATCGGTTTGGACGTGATTCAAGCGCCCAAAGCGGGGTTTCGAATCATGCGGTATGAACTCACGGACCTTGAATGGGCTGCCATCAGGTCGTTCCTTCCGAACAAGCCGCGTGGCATTCCCCGTGTTGACGACCGGCGCGTCCT
>WNFM01085136.1_pt1 | contig 10334 bp, 7 predicted proteins | sample 5400271 | NCBI WGS metagenome assembly WNFM01 (sample SAMN13153352, study PRJNA577476) | soil metagenome | isolation source: 60 cm saprolite on Douglas fir-dominated hillslope | place: USA:California | collected 2013-09-17 | reverse complement strand
AAGATAAGCGACAACGCTATCTGTGAACGCGAAATGAGAGCCGACCAGCGTTGCCACGATCCCGCCCGCGAAAAACACCAACGCGCCCACCTGCCACAAACGCACACGCGCCTGCTTGCCCTGCGCAGCATTGACCATGATAAAGCCAAGCGCCAGGCCACTGAAAAAGTACGTCCAGGTCAGGTCAATTGGATCAGCAACTAATCCCTTGAAACCGAGTGAATAAACGATGACGAGAACAACCAATTCCAGTACACGTAGCGCTCCAGTCTTTTTGCCCTCTGACCAATCGCCGCGAAGCAGGAATAGGAGCGTTATTAGCCCGATAAACGCTGGCACTGTGTAGGCCAGCGGTCCAATATTGTCACCACGGGTCAGTCCGACGAAGAAGCCATCAAAGGTTTCGACTACGTAAATCATTAATTTGTATAAAAAGTCGAACAAGAAAAAGGAGTCGGCTAACTTCCGCAGCGCAATATTAACGAATCCGCCGTTGGAAGTGAGCATGTATCGCCAGGCTAGCAGCAACGCCGGGCCACCCGCGAGGATGACTGGCAAGTAAAAGATTGTGCGGAAGCCGCGAATCAGGCTAAGTTCACGGTTCAAAAGCATTGCCATACCCAAAGCGGCCACGATCTGCAATGGAACGCCGACAACGGCGTAATAGAACGAATTTAGCATGGCCTGATTGAGGCCCTGGGCTTCGGTACTGGCCCCTGTAAGCAAAGCGCGATAGTTGCTCAGACCGACCCATTGGATCGGATCACCGATCTTCGCTGACGTAAAACTGAGGTACAACGAGACCAACGCCGGACCAAGTACGAATATCACAAAGCCAACAATCCACGGCCCTGAAAACATAAAACCGTTAGCGATCTTGCGCTGTTCGTTGGCAGTTACGCCGCGCCACCTGGCGATTAGCGCGGCAGCTTTGCCGAGCAGGTAACTTGTAATCACGATGAAGATTACGGTGCCAATTGACCATAATACGTTTGAAATGCGATAATCTTCTGCTGTCATTCTATTGATGCCTGCTGACCAATTGACGAATATTGACGGCGCGAACCACTACAAATCATTAGCGGCGAAATAATTTTGGTCTGGGGTTTGTGGTAAAAGCCTTTAATTCTGGTTCGTTCAAAAGTTATCCGAATTCGCGCCATGCAATCCTCTAGCAAGAAAAGTATAGTCTTACGGAAAGCACCAGGCAAAACAATCGAGAGGCGTAGAGGTGGATCAGGGATCCACACTCTACGCTCACTTACATGGCTAGATGCGTATTATTTCGCAGCGGCTGTACCAACAAGGCCGCTCTTCTGAAGGATAGCATCATACTGCGTCTTGAGGGCAGTCTGCGTATCCTGTAGACTCTGCTGATCGGTCAGGAATTTGGTAACTTCCGTGTCGATGAGAGGACGGAGTTCCGCGCTGGCGCGAATATCCGAATAGCCACGCCCGTACTTCTGAGCGAGGTCCAGGAGCTGCTTCCAGACAACATCTTTTTGCAGGTCGCCCCAGGCATCGGTACGTACAGGCACCCAGCCAAAACCTGGGCTATCGGCTGACGTGGCGCTCAGTGCCAGTGCGTTATCCTTGCTGCCAATGAACTCAAGGAACTTGACAGCCAGGTCTTTGTTCTGCGTGTAAGCCGGTACTGATAGCCAGTCAGTGAAGACCTGGATCAACTGCTTGCCACTCTTGCCTGCGGGATATGGGGCAACGATGATACTGTCCCATAGCTTGTCTTTGTGGTCTGGGAGGTTCCAGGTTGGGAAGATACCGCTAATAACCTTGCCAGATGCAAGAGGCGGTCCCTGGAAGGCAGGGAGCGTTGCAACTTTGTCATTTGCCAGCACTGCGCGGCGGCGATCATACATATACTGGAGAGCTTCGGCGGTAGCAGGGCTGTCAAACGCGCTTGTACCATCGGCGTTATACAGTTCGCCGCCTGCACCCCAGATATTAGCGACAAATTCCTGTCCATCGAACAGTGCGCTACCGATATCGACATAGGCTTGCTGTTGAACCGCATTGTCTTTAACGATTGTATTGGCTTTGACGAAGGCGATGTCGTCCGCGAACGTGGCTGGAACTACAAAATCTTTGCCGCTCGGCTTGGAAATATCGGTGCGATAGTAGCGCGCACGGATGCCGACCAGGACGGGCAAACCAACCATGTGACCGTTATAGGTAGCGGTTTGGAGTGCGGCTGGCAGGTAATTCTTCAGATCGGGCCAACTCTTGATCTGGTCATCGATATTTGCCAGCACCTTGCCGTAGATGGAGGCATACTCGGAGCCGAGGTAAACGACATCCGGGCCGCTGCCAGTCGATAACCACCCCTGCACGCTGGTATCAAATTGTCCCCAGGTGCTGGTGATTACACTCGATGATGCAGCGTCGAAATCAGGATTAGCCTTGGCGAAGGCGGGAAACAAGGTCTTGGCGAACCAGTCCTGTTGTGGCTGTGATAGACCGCCAGCGATATAGATTTGGAGGCCTTTGCCAGCAGCGTGAGTCATCAGGCGGGGACTTATCAAAACGATTATTGTCGCCAGCAAAAGCACTGTTTTTAGCAGACGTTTCATGAGGTTTGGTTGCTCCTTATACGATCTTCGCAATGGGAATAGGTTTATAGGACATGACAAATTACTCAGGGTACCCCAATCAACTATATGCACCTCCTATCATTGGCGGCGTGTAGGATCATCACTCCCTCGCTTTGTGCAAAATTCCTGTCTCAATAGTTCCCGATAAGGTGGATATCACTATCGAGTTCGTGAGGCTACATCACCCCCTTAAAAATGAACTTTTTATGAGATTTTTACGGCTTGGTCCACGTTACTGGGAACCCAGATAGTCGCAATAATATCGGAGCTTTTCAAATTCCATTAAAGAGTTTTGGCCCATAGATGAATAAAGACTAACTAACTTTTGGACGCCAATTTAGCATTCAGAATTTGAGTTGAATTTCTCACCATATAATTAGTTCATAATCTTTACGAAATTAAAATACCACACGTTATCACCCCATGTCAAGATGGTTCCCACAATCGTCAGAAATGTTCCATTGAGATACGTAGTCAGTGTCACAGCAAATTCAGCGCTTGAAAATTGAGGGCGAACGGCAGTACAATTCAACCTTGAACCGAAAAAATGATGGCATAACTACATGGTCCCCCTTAAGGAGGATATTGTGACGAACGTATACAAAGTGATTGTGACAGGTCCCTTTAATTCCGGTAAGACTGCGTTCGTCAGCACGATTTCGGATATTGCTGTGGTCACGACGGAAAAGAAGATTACGACTGAAGATCGCGGCATCAAGAATGAAACGACTGTCGCCATGGATTACGGTCGGGTCGAAATCGATGGAAAGGTGCTGCATCTGAGCGGGACGCCGGGACAGACACGCTTCAACTTCATGTGGGACATTCTGGCCCGCGAGATGAATGCTTTTGTGGTTCTGGTGGACAGTACGGATCGCCCCTCGTTCCCGGATGCGGCTGAACTCATCAGTCAATTTTCAAGCTTTCACGCGGTGCCGTATCTGGTCGCGGCCAATAAGAGCGATCTGCCCGGTGTGAGCCTGGAGGAAGTCCGCCGTGGAACAAATGCCGGACCCGATGTCACGGTAATGCCACTTGTCGCCACACAACGATCCAGCGTACGGCAGGTACTTTTGCAGGTTATCGAGTTAATTGAAGCGCGGTCATAATGTTCCAATTATGCCGCCGGATATGGGCGATTTTGGGTTGACAGTCGGCAAGTGCTCGTGTAAACTTCCGGTGTTCTCAAGCTAATCGGCGTGGTCGCCAAGTGGTAAGGCTAGGGTCTGCAAAACCCTCATCGTGGGTTCGATTCCCACCCACGCCTCTATCTGGTTGCTTCAATGGGGATGATACGCGGCTTATGTCCTCTTTAATCCCCGGCCCCGAATACATTGGCGAAGTTATTCCCGGCGTTGTATTCAAACTCAATGATCAAGCGGCGCTCGTTGTCGGTGATATTCCGCCGTCTCTCACCCACGAGAGTCCGATCATCAGTGGATCATTGGTGCTACGCTATGGGCTGACGCTGCTCGTGCCCGCTGGCATCATCTTTATTCCAGGACTGTTTGCGGCAGAAAAGGGGGGAATGCTCGTGGGACGCGAAGCCTGGGATTTTATACAAAACAATTTTACTGTTCATCCCCGCGCCGATGTAGTTGGTCTTGGCATCGATGGCAAGACAGTTCAAGCGCTGATTCGCGAAATTGATTTTGGGGTTCCAGTCAAGGTTTTTGTCTACCGTAGCGCTGACGCTGCTACGCCAACAGCGGAAGTGACCCAGTTGATCGTTGGCGATAATGCACCGCCATTGCCCGATCTGCTCTCGCGCTATCTTCCCGCTGCTGGCTGACTGACCGTTATTGTGCCAAGCGTCACGTGATCGGTGGCTCCTGTGGGAAGCCGTGCCGCCGGATCGTTGAGATCATATAGTCCCAGAATAAGTGTGTATGAACCGGGAGAGACGCTTGTTGGGATCAACAAACCGTGACTATCGCGGATTGGCTTACCTACTTCCCAGGTCGTCGTGAGCGCCATATTGTTACCGGGTTCGCTATCATGTTGTGCCAACAACTGCCCCTGTTTATCGAGCAACTGGACGAATACCTTATAGCGCTTTGTGATCGGTTGCGTAGTCGTCCACGTCAGCGTAACGCCGAGTACATCGCCCGGTACGACGGTGGTTGCGCTGAGCGAGGCGTCTCGCAACATAATTGAATCTCCGAATTTTGCAGTGACATTCGTAGAAATATTGCTAGACTGCGGCATTGTGGCATATTGCACCATTCGGACATCGCCGTACCATATTGAAGAAGCCTCGAAGGCTCGATCTTCCAATGTTTTTTCAACCACACGATTTGGATCGCGTTCGGCTTCACCCCAATAGAGTACGAAGATACGTCGATGCGTATCGATTACCTGATTTACTGCCGTAACCGTTTTTGGATCGTCACCGCCCAGGCCTTCAGGCAGCGCGTATACTGGCGCAGCGCCATGATAATAGTAAGTGAAGACCTCCGATTGATTGGGAGCGTCCAGCACAATCGCATCATCCGGGCGCGGGTTAGCAGCAATGACGTGGGCCATTGCGCGGTAATCGGAGCGGGCATAGGCAGGGTTTGCGTACAGATTATTAAGCGTATCGGTGGTATATGACATCATCGAAAACACGCCTGCCGCTGCCAGCAACCGGGGCCACGCCTCCCGCAAAATAAACAGGTTCGGTGAGCCTAACTCCCAGAGCAGCCATGCGCCGCGCGCGATGAGGAGTGCAGCAGCAATTTCGGCGGGTAGTAAGAACTTGAGATTGGCTGTGCGGAATAAGCCGAATGCGAATAATGGTCCAATGCTAAGCAGCAGCCACAGCCAGGGAACGGCCCGCCGCCACCATGATGGTTGTGGCACGCGTCGCCAATCGGGAAGCAGAGCGGCTAGCGCAAACAAAGTCGGCCATATATAAGCGGTCCAGTCCAGGAATGGCGATGTGTTGCCGTAGATCAGCCACTGCGTCACTGTCGCCAATCCTGTTCCGGCATCGACATCATAACCAGTACGCGGCCACTGCCTTAACTGGGCTAGCGCGGTGCCGATCTGCGGTGCAAACAGCAGGAGCGTCAGAACATTCGATGCTACATACATTCCCATGCTGCGTCGATCCTGCCGCCCGATCCACCAGAGTACAAACAGGATTCCCTGAGTTAGCAACACGAAGGGATAGGTATAGTGTGTATATAGCCCCGCTGCATTCAGAAGGGCCAGGGCAAGTGCTAATTTCCAGGATGGTCGGGCGGTCCAGCGAATGAAAACAAGCATGGCTACCGTAGCGAACAAAGCTAGAAGAGCGTACATCCGCGCTTCCTGCGCGTAATAGACACTGAAGGCATTCAAAGCCACCAAAAGTGACGCTAGGACGCCCACACCGGGAGCAAATAAGCTACGTCCGAGCGCATAAACACACGCCACCGTCAACACGCCCATGAATGCAGAGAATGCCCGCAGTGCAAATTCGCTTTCGCCAGTCAGCAGCCACCATCCTTTGAGTGCGAGGTAATAGCCCGGTGGATGAATATCATGGGAAGCGGCATCGATCAGTGCGCCGATGGGCCGTTCGACCAATCGGAGGGTGTTACCCTCATCATTCCATAGCGATTGATAGCTAATCATATGGAAGCGCGTTAGTGTTGCCATAAATAGAATGACCAGCGGCAGAATGCTAAATAGGCGCTTCAGGGGCAGTAGGCGTAGGATTTCCATCTATCGCTGGGACGCGTAATTTTTGAGCGCGTAGTACACGGGGCGCGGCGTGAAATCGGGATCGACCATGCGGAAATAATACTGGCTCTGGTTCTTCTCGTGTTCGTCGGTATTCTTGAAGAACCAGTAGGAGATCACGCCGACGAAAGGCCATTCATTTTGCGCCCGTTGGTAGGCTTCGACAGCGTAACGCGCGGCCTGCTCATCTGTCACCTGCCCATATTTCATGCGATCAATCATATCGGGCACTGCTTTTGCATCAGGGACCGGATTCCAGGCCATTTCTCCGATCCAGATCGGTTTGGTCCCATCGTTGTTGGAGATCATCATGTCGCGTAACCAGAGCAGGTGTGCATAGTTGATTGTCGTCGGACGCATCCGCTGATCAGTGGGTCCGCTGAACAGACCGTAGCCCTGCGCCCCCAAAATGTCGAAGCATTGACCCGCATGGACATCATACATCCGCTGCAAGAACACGAGATCGTTCAGATTGGCATTGCTCAGTTCAACCGTCTGCGCCAATGTGCCGCTGATAATCAGGTTAGTAGAATCAACGGCTTTAAGAGCAGTATAAGTTCGACATAACAAATCGGTGTAGGATTCAGGGCTTACTGCCTGGTTGCCCCATTCGGGGTAAATGTTCGGTTCATTCCAGATTTGGTAGATGTGGATGCGCCCTTTGAAGCGTGTTGCCAACGTACTGGCGTAGTTCACAAAATCCTGAACGTCAGCAGGCGGCGCGTGGTTATCTTGCGCATCGACTGGTTCGCTCCATTTGGGAGGTACACCAAGCCGAGCGATGATCTGCACATGATATTTCTGCGCTAGATCCACGATATTGTCGTACTTCTTCCAGGCATCGATAGGCGGATTGTTCCGATTATCGATAAAGTTGCCACGCCCTTGAATCTCGATGTCTGCCCACGGAAATTGCTGTCGTATCCAGCCAAAGCCGGCGTCGGAAATCATCTGCAACTGGCGTTCACGCTTTGACTCTTCCACTTCTTGTTCTAAGGATGTGTTCACACCTCGATAAAGCGGATTTACACGATTATTTAGCTGCTCAGGCCCATCAATTATAGGTTGGCGACGCGTAAAGTTGCCGAGATATTGGATGAATCCGTTGATCTGTCCGGCGGGCGTTTCTTCGCCTGTCGTGTTGTACAGGAATTGCCATGCAAGGCCGTGAAAGTGAAGATCAAGTACCAAGCCGGCCAACAGCGCAAATGCTACTGCTGAGAATATCATCACGATTTTCGAGGAACGAAGAGGTCTCATGGAAGCGATTATAACGCAGAGCGGTTCTGATACATGGATTAGTGGCAATTGGCATTGGATTTGCTCAATAGAATTCATCTTTCACATAATTTAGAAGTGCAGTGTAGAGGAGATCAAAATGGCTACCGGAACCACAAATTCGGAAAATCGAAATACTGTAGATAACGCTCAAGAGAAGGCTAACAAGGCTATTGACCAGGCAGCGCAGAAAGTAAAGGACACAACAAGCAGTGCTGCTAATAGAGCAGCGCAGGCGGTAGCCGAAACCCCGCAAGCCGTGAATCAAACCGTTGATACGGTAAGCGACCGTGCCAAAGAAGTTGTTGATCGTGCGGCAGACACGCTCAAACAAACTGCTGCAACGGCAAATTCGCAAGTGCAACAGGTCAGCCAGGAAATGGTAGACCGGGCTTATACAGTCAAATCGAATGCAGCACAATCTCTGCGCCAGGCAGCGCAATCATTGCGAGATCAGGTCCGAACAAGCCAGGGTGAGCCGGTTGAGCAGGCAGAATCTCTGGCAACCAGCCTTGATCGGATGGCAAGCTATCTGGAGTCCACTACCTTTGAGGAAATCGAGCAGGATGCGCGCCGAACAATTCAACAGAATCCGTGGCAATCTGTGGGTGTTGCAGCGGTAGTCGGTTTTGTGTTAGCGAGGGTGTTTGGGAACAGGCGTTAAATTCAAGAAAACATCAAGTATTATGGTGGGCCTCTCGCGAGAGGCCCATTTTATGTTCGCAGTCTAGCCTTGACACCCCTCCTCGCTGTGATAAAATAACCCTACTAATTACCACACATTGTGTGGTTAAATGTGCCTGTAGCTCAGTGGATAGAGCGCTTGCCTACGGAGCAAGATGTCGGGGGTTCGAATCCCTCCAGGCACGCCTGAGTACAACATTGCTCCTGACTGGTTCGGAGGCGTTTTTTTATCCACCTCAAGCGTCACTTTTAGCTGCATGAGTAACTCCGCCCAAGGTGTGAGCTTGAAATCCACGATTCGTTGAGCATCCAAATCGTAGACCAGATATTCAAACAAGCTATGCGCCAGCGCGCGGCGGACCTCCGGTTTAGACTGACGCCGGTTTTGGACGAGATTAGCAACCATGTCTGTTATCAGTTTGAGTGCAACTACAGTTTCATGGTGTTCTGCCAGTTGAGTCTGNNNCTCCTCGCTGATTCTGGCAGTCGCAAATAACGTGTCGGCATTCTTCGCTCGCTGTCGCCAGTAGATAATCTCTGCCTGGATAGCGGCGATCTGCTCTTCGGACTGGTTTTGACCCTTGAAATAATGGTCAAGTGCTTGGGTCAGTGTCGGCAATACATCGGGGTTGACGGTGAGGGTTTCGAGTAACCGCACAAAATCATGCTCAAGGATGTCCGCAGTTATGGAGAGGCGAGTAGTGTGACAGCGCCGCTCGGTGTCGTGACGATACCGTCTGGATATTTTCTGTCTTCCGGTCTGGCCCGTCAAATAGCTTCGTAGGGTGCTATCGTCCTCCTGCTGTGCAAGCTTCACACAGTGGGCGCAGTAAACCAGCTTGGACAGGGGATACATCTTGGCGTCCAAATGGATGGCGTAATCAGTGTTTCGCTTGGGATCACGGCTGCGGTTTTGGAGAACAAAGCCCACCTGCGTGCATAGCTCCACACTGAAGACTGCCCGTTCGGAGTGGAGAGTCACATTTCCGGGATTGACATACTTGCCACGTCGATTCCGGGCTTTGCCAGGAACTAAACCACCTCCATATTCCACCCAATTCGCTGTGATACGCCGCACATCGTCGTCATTGAATAAGGCGATTTTGCCCTCGGCATCGTAAAAGCGATAGCCCTCCTTGTTCAACTTGGCAGCTACTCTGCGCCGCCCACTATGATTTTCGGCAAAGATTTCTAAGCATCGCCGCGCGGCATCGGCAAATCCGTGCCAAGTTGCCGTTTCATCTGGCGCATCCTCGCTATCCATGCCGTCAACGAACGTTCCGTCAGGGAACATCCACACTCCATCAGGCACGAGTTGCAGATAGCCGTCTTTGTTCCGAGTGGTAGCAAATGGGACGCGTCCGACAATAACACCTTTAGCGCGGCGGTATCGCACACTATCTTTCTGCTTCTCTGAGGTGTCCGTTGAGTAATACTCGTCCATGAGGGCAATAATCATGGTGGTGATTTTTCCGGCAGGACCGGACAAATCCAAATTGCGTCCTGGTGCTGCCAACACCAGACCAACATTGTGTTGTTCAAGAAAATCAATGAGGCTGCCAATACGCCAGCCCTTGCGATGGAGACGGGATAAGTCATTGGCAACGACGGCCACCACATTCGGGCCGCCAAGCCGCTCTTTTAGAGCCAACCAGCCAGGACGATTTTCCTCTTTTGTGCCGGATTTATGTCCATCGACATCTTCGTACCATTCAGGCGTCCAACCTCGTCGGTCACACTCGGCTTGAATGTTGGCGCGTTGTCGTTCTGGACTATTGAGATCGCTTTCATCACGAGTAAGGGAAAGACGAACGCAACATAATGCAATGGTGCGTTGAACTGCGGGTTTCTTGATTGGTGGGGACACGACAGACTCCTTTCGTTAAGCCGAAGGGGTGATCGGTGTGGCACAGAGCCAGCCGACACGTTAGAGTCTGTCGCTGGTCGTGCGCTAGGATAGATAGTCACGGCCTGAGTGCCGGGGTGTTCACTGCACCTCGGTACTCGCTTATCTGATGATGCACAACGTTATCTTCACTCCGATTGTTCGTC
>WNFM01351105.1_pt2 | contig 10336 bp, 8 predicted proteins | sample 5400271 | NCBI WGS metagenome assembly WNFM01 (sample SAMN13153352, study PRJNA577476) | soil metagenome | isolation source: 60 cm saprolite on Douglas fir-dominated hillslope | place: USA:California | collected 2013-09-17 | reverse complement strand
TCGTTCAGCAATTTGTTCAGCGCCGCGCCGCGCAAGCGTCCGGTGGCGAGGCCCGCGGCCAGCAGCGCGAAAGCCCCCATCGCGGCGGCTTCGACGGCATAGAAATAGCCGAAGGCGACGCCGCCAAGAAGTCCGACCAGGGCTGCGAGCGCGACCGCTGCGAGCCAGCCCTGTCCGGCTGTCAGGCGTTCGCGATCGGGCAGTTTCGTCGCTGTGCGTCCAACGATCCAGGAAAGTGCCAGGCACAGCGCCAGGAAAATACCGCCCGGCACCAGTGCCGCATGAAAAATGTCCTGCGTATTGACGACCCGATCGCTCCTTCCCGTTGCCGTCACCGCCATCGTATGCGCGGCCATCATGGCGTCGCTCAGAAGGATCAGAACCAGCGAGGGCGGCACCAGCACACCGAGCGTGCTGGCGACGGCAATGACCGCATGACGGTTCGGCGCGGGCAGGCCTTCCGCCGCAAGACGCGGCGAGACGACGCGCGAAAGGCCGAGCACGCTGGCGCCGACCGAGCCGTTCATCGGTCCGAGCAACGCGCCGAGCATCATGCCCGACACCAGCGGGGCCGACGGACCGCGCGGCAGCACGGCATTGCCCGCGCGATAGAGCGCGTCCGCGACCGGAAGCCGGTCGAGCAGCAGTCCCATGGTCACGTAGAGCGGCAGGGCCTGCAGCAAGTCGTTTTCAAACAGGTTGATGAGCCGGTTCGGCAGTACGCCAAGCACCGCGACATCGATGGCGCCGGTGGCTACGCCGAGCACCGCGCCGAACGAGGCCACCGCAACAAGCACGACCGCGGCTGGCAAACCCGTGGAAACGATGCCGACGCCGACCAGCACCAGAAGCCCAAGCCCTACCCATTCCATCAGGTGTGGTCCGTCTCGGGAGGACGGAAAATATCGACGAGCGACTGGCCAAGGATCGTGATCGCCATCACCCAAAGGGCAACCTTGACCAGGAAATAGCCGGGGTTGCCGCTGTCCTGAAATGACTCAAGGTGCTGAACGCTGGTAACGACCGTGCTCTTGCCCGCAATCAGGATGAACAGTGCCCATGGCAGAAGTCCGAAGGCGGCGCCGGCTTGTCTGAGGCGTCGCCGCGTCTGTGTCGAGTACCGCTGGGCCAGCAGGTCAGCCGCGAGGTGCGTTCCCGCCCGGGTTGCCGCGGTGATGCTGACGGCGACGAACAGCGCAAACACCACCTGCCCGAGGTCGTTGGCCTCGCGGGAGTAACTGCGGATCAGGTCGCGCAGCGGCCATTGCAGGAACAAGAGCGCAATCAACGGCAATGCAAGCCACTTGGCGGCGGCCACCAGGGTGCCGATCAGGCGATCGAGCCAGCGCAGGAACATCCTCAGGTCGCCATCTCACTTGTCCAATTCCAGCCGGAACGGATCGCTCGGCTGGAGGCCGGCGGGGTTGATGGTGAAGGACGGGGATGCCCGGGACAAGCCCGGCCATGACGGCGAGGATGACTATCCCCATAACTAGGTCATCCCTGCTGACCATCTTTTGGCATTGCAGACGGCCACATTTCTCGTCTAGAACGGCCGGGAAGTGAGGTCCCGGCAACGAACCGTCAACGGTTTTGGCTGAGGATTCCGACTTCTCAAGGGTCTGGCAATGCTGATTCGCAGCGACAGCGAAATGTCTGGAGTTCGGGGTGGAGCGGCCGAGGCTGCCCACGCGATTCCGGCTGCGTCCTTGCCCACCCTCCTTCTTGGCGGGCTTCTGCTTCTTATCGGCCCCTGAGGGCCGTCTGGGCGGTTGCGCCTGGGCACTCAGGGGTTGCGCGAGATCACCAGACCCTTCAGCGCTCGGAAAACAGCGCTACCACCCATAAGGAATGCTTCCAATGACCACCGCCTCCAAATCCGACTCTAAGTCCGAGAAGGACCGCGTCATCGTATTCGACACCACCCTGCGTGACGGCGAGCAGTGCCCCGGCGCCACCATGACGTTCGAGGAAAAGATCGAGATCGCCGAGATGCTCGACGACATGGGCGTCGACGTCATCGAGGCCGGTTTTCCGATCACCTCGGAAGGCGACTTCCAGGCGGTCAGCGAAATCGCCCGCCGCTCCAAGAATTCGGTGATCGCCGGCCTGTCGCGGGCCAACCCGAAAGACATCGACCGCTGCGCCGAAGCAGTGAAGTTCGCGAGACGCGGCCGGGTCCACACCGTGATCGCGACCTCGCCGCTGCATATGCGCGTCAAGCTCAACATGACGCCGGAGCAGGTGATGGAGCTGTCGATCGCCAACGTCACCCGCGCGCGCAACCAGATCGACGATGTCGAATGGTCGGCCGAAGACGCCACCCGCAGTGAGATGGATTATCTCTGCCGCATCGTCGAAGCCGTGATCAAGGCCGGCGCCACCACGGTCAACATTCCCGACACCGTCGGCTACACCACGCCGGAGGAATACACCCGCTTCATGCGCACGCTGATCGAGCGGGTGCCGAACTCGGACAAGGCGGTGTTCTCGGTGCACTGCCATAACGATCTCGGCATGGCGGTGGCGAACTCGCTGGCCGGCATCGCCGGCGGCGCGCGCCAGATCGAGTGCACCGTCAACGGTATCGGCGAGCGCGCCGGCAACGCCGCGCTGGAAGAAGTCGTGATGGCGATGAATGTCCGCAACGACGTGTTTCCGTGGTGGAACAAGATCGACACCACGATGTTGACGCGGGCCTCGAAGCTGGTATCGGCGGCGACCTCGTTCCCGGTGCAGTACAACAAGGCGATCGTCGGCCGTAACGCCTTCGCGCATGAGAGCGGCATCCATCAGGACGGCGTGCTGAAGGACGCCTCGACCTACGAGATCATGCGCCCCGACATGATCGGCCTGAAGAAGTCGTCGCTGGTGCTCGGCAAGCATTCCGGCCGCCATGCCTTCGTGCACAAGCTGGAAGAGATGGGCTACAAGCTCGGCGCCAACCAGCTGGAAGACGCCTTTGTGCGGATGAAGGCGCTGGCCGATCGCAAGAAGGACATCTACGACGAGGACATCGAGGCGCTGGTCGACCAGGAGATCGCGGCCGCCCACGACCGCATCAAGCTGACTTCGCTGACCGTGATCGCGGGCACCCATGGCCCGCAGCGCGCCACCATGAAGCTCGACGTCGACGGCAAGATCAAGATCGAGGAAGCCGAGGGCAACGGTCCGGTCGATGCGGTCTTCAACTGCATCAAGGCGCTGGTGCCGCACGAGGCCAAGCTGGAACTCTATCAGGTCCACGCCGTCACCGAAGGCACCGATGCGCAGGCTGAAGTGTCGGTACGGCTCGCCCATGAGGGCCGCTCGATGACGTCGAAAGCCTCCGATCCGGATACGCTGGTGGCGTCGGCCAAGGCCTATCTCGGCGCGCTCAACAAGATCGTCATGAAGCACCAGCGCGACGAGCCCGCGCAGGCGGCGAGCTGATAGCGTCCGTCATTCCGGGATGGTCCGTAAGGACCAGACCGGGAATCTCGAGATTCCGGGTTCGATGCTTCGCATCGCCCCGGAATGACATCGATAAAGTGACGACGAGAAAAAAGAACGCGGCGCCCTCAGCGCCGCGTTTTTGCGTTTGAGACACCGTTCGCCGCACGCTAATGAGAATGCATGCTCGTTCACATCCAGATTCTCCGGTTTATCGCGGCAGTCTCCGTTATCGCCTTTCATGCCCTGGGCGTCGCGCCTGACGGCTTCAAGGTGGCCGAGAGCCCGATCTCCTTTGTGCTGTCCTATGGCGGCCGCGGCGTCGATCTGTTCTTCGTCATTTCCGGCTTCATCATTTTTTATGCGACCGATGGCAGAGGCCTGACGCCGGCGGATTTTTTGCGCCGCCGTGTCGAGCGGATCGTGCCACCGTATTTTTTTGTGATCTTCGCCGTCACGGTGCTGGCGGTAACGCTGCCGGCCACGTTCGGCGCGACGGACTGGTACACGCCGCGCCATATCCTCAAGTCGCTGGCGTTCGTCGCGTTCACGGACGGCGAAATGCCGGTCGTTTATGTCGGCTGGTCGCTCGAATACGAGATGTATTTCTATCTCGCGGTGGCGCTGCTGATGGCGGCATCGCGCGATGCCTGGCGCAACATCGTGGTGATTTTTTCCGCGCTCGCCATCGTCGGACGAATCCCGGGCGTCGAGCCCGCGCTTGGAAATTACGCCTTCTTCGTCGATCCGATCATCCTGGAATTCGTGCTCGGCGTCATCGTCGGCCGTGTGTTCGTCACCGGCCGGGTCGATTGGCCGATGCCGGTCGCAGCGGCCTGCGCAATCGCGGCGGTGCTGCTGACGGATCCCACCCAGCGCGTCATCGTATCCGGCATTCCGTCAGCCCTGCTGGTGATGGCGGCCGCCTTTGTCAGCCGTAAGCGCACCAAACCGTCGCGGCCGGAGCGAGCGCTGGCGCGGTTGGGCGACGCGTCCTATTCGATCTATCTGGCCCAGGTGGAGACGGTGTCGCTGGCGGGCACGACCGTCGCGGGCCTGATCCCATCGATTCCGCCGCTGCTGCTTTTGGTCGTCACCAGCGCCATCGTCGTCGCATTCGGCCTGCTGCTCAACATCGCCATGGAGCGACCGTTGCTCAGATTGAGCCGGCGCCTTGGCGGTCTGCGCCCCGCGCAGGCCCCCGGCTGAAAACGGCGCATTGCCGCGGCTGCGCCTCGCATTTTTAATTGGCGTCCTCAGCGCCGCGTTTGGCGTTGACGGATAGCCGCCGGCCTGCCGGTTCGAAGGTCTTGCTGCGTTGCGATGCCGGCGCTAGGCTTGCCGGACCAGTGCAGGAGGAATTCGTGATCCAATCCGACGACGACAAGATTTCCGAAGACCGCCGCGAAGCTCTGCGCTACGCCTTGGCCATCGGCAGCGGCGCGGCATTGGCCGCTGCCGCCACCAGCCGGGCCTCGGCGCAGACCGCCGCGGAAAACACCCTCGATCGGGTGCGCGCCGCCAAGGTGATGCGTATCGCGGTGCTGCCCGGCGAACTGCCTTACTTCAACAAGGATCTGGCTACCGGCAACTGGTCCGGCTTCTGTCTCGAGATGGCCAACGACATCGCCAAGCTGCTCGACGTCAAGCTGGAATATGTCGAATCGACCTACGGCAATTCGATCCTCGACCTGCAGGCCAACAAGATCGACGTCGGGTTCGCGCTCAATCCGACCCCGCAGCGGGCGCTGGTCGTCGATTTTTGCGGCTCGGTGTTTCATCATCCGTTCGGCGCCATGCTCAAGAAGGGGCTGGAGGCCAAAACCTGGGCCGATATCAGCAAGCCCGAAATCACGATTGCGGTCGACGCCGGCTCCGCCAACGAGACCGTGGCGCGCCGTTTCGCACCGAATGCGACGATCAAGTCGCTGAAGTCGCGCGATGAAGTCATGCTTGAAATGTCGTCGGGGCGGGTCGATTGCGTAGTCAACGCGCTGGTGCTCGGCCTCACGGCGATTGCCAAGAACCCGAACCTCGGCACCTACAAGATTTTGCAAACGCCCGCGGTCGCCATTCCGAGCAGCATGGCGGTCCGGCGCGAGCCGGACAAGCGCTGGCGCGATTTTCTCACGGTGTGGGTCGAATACAATCGCGGCATCGGACAGATGCGTGAATGGTTCACCAAGGGGCTGGCGCTGAGCGGCGTCAAGCCGGAGGACGTGCCGGTCGAGCTCAATATCTAGAGCATGATCCGGAAAAGTGGGCACCGGTTTTCCCTCGCGACAAACGCCAAGGGCGTTTGCGCGGAGATCATGCTCCAGTAAAAAAGTCATGATCCGGAAAAGTGGGCACCGGTTTTCCCTCGCGACAAACGCCAAAGGCGTTTGCGCGGAGATCATGCTCCAGTAAGAAGTCAGCGCGGCGCGCGGTCAGGACTTGTCGTAGGTCATGCCGCGCTCGAACCTGCGGGCCACGAGCGTGGCCGGAAACAGGATGGCAAAATAGATCAGCGCCACCACCGTATAGACCTCCAGCGGCCGGTAGGTGTCGGCGTTGATCAGCGTCGCATTGTAGACCAGGTCCGGAACCGCGATGACGGAGACCAGCGAGGTATTCTTCAGCTGGGTTACGGACTGGTTGACGTAAGGCGCCAGCATCGGTTTGAGCGCCTGCGGCAGGATCACCAGTCGCAGGGTTCGCCATGGCCGCAAGCCGAGCGCGCGTGCGGCAATACTGCCGCGGATGATTTCGGCGTAGAATGCGCCGCCATAGAGCGAGAGCACGCTGACGGCGGCGACATGGGCGGGGATGTTGACCCCGATCAGAACCGGGAATGCGTAGTAGAACCAGATGATCTGGACCAGCAAGGGCGTGCAGCGAAACAGTTCGATATAGGCAACCAGAAGCCAGTCGATCACCGGCAGGCGCTTCAGGCGAACGATGCCGACAATCAGGCCGATCAGGGTGCCGAGCAGGATCGTGCCCACGGTATAGGCCATGGTCCAGCCAATCCCGAGCCAGAACAAATGGCTGTATTTGCCGAGGATCGCAAAATCCCAAACGTAGTTCATGCGGAGCGCCCGCTCACAGGTAGCGGCTCGGTGAAAACGCGGCGGCATCGAACGGCGGTGGCGCGCGGCCGATCATGGCTGCGATCGCGGCCCCTGTCGCCGGACCCGTCGTGAAGCCGATGTGCTGGTGGCCGAAGGCAAGCCATAGACCCTTATGCCGTGGCGCCGGGCCGATCATCGGCAGACTGTCCGGTAGCGTCGGCCGCGCCCCACGCCACGGTTCGCCGACGGCCTCGCCAAATTCGGCAACGCCGCGGGCGAGCGGAACCACCGCGTCGAGCTGCGAATAGGAGGAGGGCGCATCGCGCGCCGTCAGTTCGACGCCTGATGTGACGCGGATGCCGTTCTCCATTGGCGTCATCAGAAACGCGCCTTCGGCGTCATGGATTGGGCGCATCAAGGGGCGGGCGGGATTCGGCTTGAACTCGCGATGGTAGCCACGCTCGGTCGCCAGCGGAACGCGGTAGCCGAGCGGGCGCAACAAATCCGCGGACCAGGGGCCCAGCGCCACCACGATATGGCGGGCGCGGATTTCGCCATCTGACAGCACCGCGCGCCAGCCGTCGCCGTCGGGCATGATGGACCTGATATCCGACTGACGGATCTCGCCGCCGGAGCCCGTCAACATGCGTGCATAGGCCTTGACCACGTTGCCCGGCGAATCCACCGATGCGGTTTCGCTGTGCAGCAGGCCGACCTTGTAGACCGGCAATATGTTGGGTTCGAGCGCCGAGATCGCCTGGCGGTCCAGAACTTCGCTCTTGATGCCGTATTCGGCGAGCAGCGCCTGTTCTGCCTTGGCCGCTACGGTGCCGTCGCTGCGCCATGCCTTCAGCCAGCCGGTCTCGCGGATGCGCTCCGGCGCACCCGCCTTGACGATCCATTCCCGATGGAGTTTCAGCGATGCGCCGCTCAGCCCGCGCAGGGCCGTCGCCCGCGGCCTGGTGTTCGCCTCCGTCGCATTGGCCAGAAACCGCGCGATCCATCCGGCGTTCCGGATCGCCCAGGCCGGATCCCAGCGCAGCGCCTGGTGGCGGTTGGTCAGATATTTCGGCAGGCTCTTCCAAAGCGACGGCTGGTTGAGCGGCAGGATCGAGCCGCTGGAGAGAATGCCGGCATTGCCGTATGAGGTTTCGCTGCCCGGTTCGCGCCGGTCGACGACGACGACCGACAGGCCCCGCTGCCGCGCAGCATAGGCCATGGACATGCCGACGATCCCCGCGCCAAGCACGACGACGTCCACATCCCTGTTCGTTGTTCCGTCCGTCATCGACACCGCCCCAAAAATTTCACATCAACGTCAAGCCGCCATCGACGGGAAGCACCGCACCGGTCATGTGTCCAGCCTCCAGCGACAGCAGGAAGACGACCAACGCCGCCACCTCGTCTGCTTCCGCCAACCGCGCAAGTGGATTCGCTTTCGCCGCCAATTGCCAGGCCTGCGCATCCAGCGCGCCAAATCGCCCCTTATCCTTGCGCGTATAGCCGGGCATCACGACGTTGGCCGTGGCCCCGGAAGGAGCGAGTTCGATCGCCAGGCATTTGACCAGCGCCTCAAGCGCGGCCTTGGCCGCGGCAGAAGCCGGATAGGTCGAATTGGGCACGAACCGGTGCGCGACAAAACTGCTGATGGCGACAACACGCCCCTGCGCCCTGCGCGTCAGGTCCGGCATCGCCGCGCTGGCCAGTTCGTGAAACGCCGCAGCCATGACAGCGAACGATCGCTCTAGCTCCACCCGGGGCAATTCAACGAAGCCGCGTCGATCCGCAAAGCCCGCGGCATGCACGATGACATCGACCGCCCCGTACGCGGCGCGTGTGGCGCGAACAAGCTCGGATCCCGTGCCTGATTTTGCGAGGTCGCCGCTGCAGATCTCGACCCTGGCGCCGCCACCCCGACACTCCGCCGCAACGGCGTTCAACCGCTCGAGGCTGGCCGCGTCGGTCCCTTGTCCATGCAGCATCAGGGACTGGTCCGGCGCCGCTAGGCGGCGCGCAACCGCTGCGCCAATCCCGGACCCGCCTCCAGTGATGATCGAGACTCGCATGAATGGTCGTTCTGGAGCGCCGTTGACCCGTTACTATAGGTCCCGCATTTCCAAATGCCAACAACCGCACATGCGGTATCGGCCTGCCTGCCTGTCGTCGTTGCGCATTGACGCGATGGCGCGTGCCAATTCTAATTGGGCTCGACTGCCCAATCGGGCGCCATAACGAAAACGAAATCTGCAGGGAGAAGCGCGAATGCACGGTTCGACCAACGGCAGCCAAATGCCATCGCCGATGCTGTTCCAGCCGCTTTCAATCCGGGGCCTGACGCTGAAAAATCGCCTCGTGGTGCCGCCGATGGTCCATTATCGCGCCGAGCCCGGCCATACCTGCGGCGCTTTCCACCTCGTGCATCTCGGCCGCTACGCGCTGGGCGGTTTTGGCCTCGTCTTTGTCGAGGCAACCGGCGTCGAGGAGGTCGGGCTGATCAACGAGCACGACCTCGGCATCTGGAACGATGCGCAGGTCGAAAGTTTCAAGCCGCTGATCGCCTTCATGAAGCGACAGGGCACCGCGATCGGCATCCAGTTGGCCCATGGCGGCCGCAAGTCATCTTCGCAAACCGCGATGCAGGGCATGGGACCGCTCACGGAAGAAAACCTGAAAGCCGGCGACAAGATCTGGCAGCCGGTCGGGCCCACGGCCGAACCAGTCGCCAAGGGCTGGCTGATGCCGCGGCAACTGACGACGGAAGAGTGCAAGGCGATGGTCGGCACCTGGGCCAAAGCGGCGCGGAACGCGGTGGCCGCAGGTTTCGACACCATCGAAATCCACACCGCGCACGGCTATCTGCTGGCCTCGTTCCTGTCGCCGGTCTCCAACACGCGCAACGACGAATATGGCGGCGACCGCGCCGGGCGCATGCGCCTGCCGCTGGAGGTCGCCGAAGCGGTACGCCGCGAGATGCCGGATACGATGCCGCTGTTCGTGCGGGTGTCGTCGGTCGACGGCACGCAGGAAGGCTGGAACATGGATGACACGGTGGTTTTTGCGCGCGAACTGAAGGCGCGCGGCGTCGACGTGATCGACTGCTCGTCCGGCGGCATCGCGGGTGCGGCTACCGCAGCTCAAGTGACGCGCAGCCTCGGATTCCAGGTGCCCTTTGCGGAGCGCGTCCGCAACGAAGCCGGTATCACCACCATGGCGGTCGGCATCATTCTCGAAGCGCAGCAGGCCTAGGCCATCCTGCAGAACGGGCAGGCCGATCTCATCGCGGTCGGCCGCCAGTCGCAGTTCAATCCCAACATCGCCCACCATTGGGCGCACGATCTCGGCCTCAACATGCGCTTCGAGGACTGGTCGCCCGAATACGGCTGGTGGCTCGAAAAACGGATTCGGACGCTGGAGGGTTTTGCGACGCCGACTGGCGTGGTCACCCATCGCGCGTGAGTCCGCCGTTGCATTGAAAACACGCGGTGCTTCGGCGCCGCGTTTTTGTTTGCGGCGAGAAAACGTCAGGGCATCGGAACCGACCGCATGTCGCCTGCTCAAACAACCGTGAACCTTCGGCAATGCAGGAACGATGAAATCCGCTCGCTGTTTTATCCAGATCGAGTTTGGAGAATCAAAAAATGGTAAATCTGAAGGTGGTGAGTGCGTTGGCGATCTCGGCGGCGCTTGCGATTGCAACTCCGGCGATGGCGCAACGTGGCGGCGGCGGGTTCCACGGCGGTGGAGGTGGTTTCCATGGCGGTGGTGGAGGCTTTCATGGCGGCGGAGGCGGTATGCACGCCGGTGGCTTCGGCGGCGGTTTCCGCGGCGCCGCGATAGCTGGCGGCGGCGTT
>WNFM01195562.1_pt1 | contig 10336 bp, 10 predicted proteins | sample 5400271 | NCBI WGS metagenome assembly WNFM01 (sample SAMN13153352, study PRJNA577476) | soil metagenome | isolation source: 60 cm saprolite on Douglas fir-dominated hillslope | place: USA:California | collected 2013-09-17 | reverse complement strand
CGCCTCCCCTCCCGCCCGTCAACCTGTACCGCATCCCCAACGCAGCCAGCAGGAAAATCACGGTTCAAAAAGCGCCAGCGCGTCCGGTGAGGCCGCAAGTTCCCTCACGGCGGCAGCAGGTATTCACCCGCCGATCGTGGTCTAATGTCGCCTTGAGGTTCGACAAAGGCGGCAGACGTGACGACCATCCCCAAGCCGGGTTACGCACTGGCCCAGATCCCGCGCGGGGTCTGGGCGCTGGGCTTCGTGTCGATGCTGATGGACATCTCTTCAGAGATGATCCACGCGCTGCTGCCGGTCTATCTGGTGACGGTGATGGGCAGCTCGATGGTGACGGTCGGCTTCATCGAAGGCATCGCCGAGGCCACCGCATCGATCACCAAGATATTTTCCGGCGCACTCTCCGATCGGCTCGGCAAGCGCAAGCTGCTCGCCGTCGCAGGCTATGGACTCGCCGCCTTCACCAAGCCGGTGTTTCCGCTTGCGCCGACGGTCGGCTGGCTGGTCGCCGCGCGCTTTGTCGATCGCATCGGCAAGGGGATCCGCGGCGCGCCGCGGGATGCGCTGGTCTCCGATATCTCGCCGCCTCATTTGCGCGGCGCGAGTTTTGGGCTGCGCCAGTCGCTCGATACGGTCGGGGCTTTTGTCGGGCCGCTGCTCGCGATCGGCCTGATGTGGTGGACGGCGGATAATTTCAGGGCCGTGTTCTGGATTGCGGTGGTTCCGGGATTTTTGTCGCTGGCGGTGGTGTTGCTCGCAGTCGAGGAGCCGCCGCGACCGGACGGCATCCATGGAATCGATAATCCATTGAGTCTCGAGGCGATCAAACGGCTCGGTCAGGTCTACTGGCGCGTGGTGATGATCGGCGTGGTGTTTACGCTGGCCCGTTTCAGCGAAGCCTTCCTGATCCTGCGCGCGCAGAATGTCGGGCTCGGCGTGATGTGGGTGCCCGCGGTTCTGGTCGGGATGAATGTGGTTTATGCATTGTCGGCCTATCCGGCCGGCGTGCTGTCCGACCGGCTCGATCGCAAAGGGTTGCTGGCGGCCGGACTGGTGATGCTGGCCGGCGCCGATCTGGCGCTCGCTGCGATGCCGAACCTTACCGGGGTGGCACTCGGCGTCGCGCTGTGGGGCCTGCACATGGGATTTACCCAAGGCTTGTTTGCAGCCCTCGTTGCCGACGCCTCGCCTCCGGACCTGCGCGGCACGGCGTTCGGGTTTTTCAACCTGCTGACGGGAATTGCGATGCTCGCAGCGAGCGTCGTCGCAGGCGCACTGTGGGATGGTTACGGCCCGGCGGGCACGTTCTTCGCCGGGCTCACATTCGCGCTGGCGGCGCTGCTCGGTCTCCTCGCCATGTGCGGCAAGATCAGCATGGCCGAGGCCGCGTGAGCGCGCCAAGGTTTGCAGCTCTCGCCGCGCGGGTATAGCTTTCGAAAGTCTGCGGCGCGGGAAAAGCCATCAACCAGGGAGCAGATTCATGTGGGCTCGTCTCCTGTTGGCCGTATGTTTGATCGGCCTCGCCTCACCTGCTTGCGCGAGCGACGATGTCGCCGCCGCGCAGAGCGTGATCCGTTCGCAAGCCGAAGCCTTCGGTCATGACGATGCGGCGGCGGCCTATTCCTACGCAGCGCCCGCGATCCGCGGCATGTTTCCGCAAGCCGATATCTTCATGTCGATGGTTCGCAACCAATATGCTCCGGTCTATCGCCACAGGAGTTTCGAATTCGGCGAGTCGCGCGTCTCCGACGGCCAGATCGCCCAGCAGGTTCATATCATCGACGCCGACGGCGTTGCATGGGAAGCGCTGTACACGCTCGAGCTCGAGCCCGACGGCAGCCTGAAGATCATCGGCTGCGTTCTGCTGAAAGCCGGCCAAGCGGTGTGAGGCGCACGCTTTCGAAAGTTCACAAACTGAGTTCACAAAAAAGACCCTGTCGCCTCAATGAGCGGCCGGTGCCATGGCCGGAAAGAGCCTCACGCCAGGGCCAGCCGCCGCCCCACGCGGATCAAGAGCCCAACGACGATGGCGATGTTCAGCGCATTCCACGCGAGCCCGTTGAGGAACGCCGCGGCATAGGAACCGGTCGCATCGAAGATCACGCCGGACACCCAGCCGCCGAACGACATGCCGACGACGGAAGCCAGGATCACGATGCCGACACGGGTCGCGGCCTCGGAGGCCGGCATCGCTTCACGCACGATGATGGCATAGCTCGGCACGATGCCGCCCTGGAACAGTCCGAACATCGCGGAGATGACGTAGAGCGAGGTGAGGCCGTCGAAAAACAGGTAGAACAACAGCGCAACGGCCTGCGCCACCGAACCGACCAGAAGCGTGCGGATGCCGCCGATCTTGTCGGCCAAAAACCCCGATCCGATCCGGCTGACGACGCCGAACGCCATCATCAGCGACAGCATTTCCGCGCCGCGCGTGATGCCGTAGCCGAGATCGCCGCAATAGGCGACGATGTGGACCTGCGGCATCGCCATCGCCACGCAACAGGAGACGCTGGCGATGCAGAGAAGCGCCGTCAGCGGGTTGGTCGAGAGCCGCAAATCGACCCGCGGCGGCGGCGCGTTGTCGCGGCTTTGCGCCTCTGCCCCGCCGATCTGGGCACGCAGCAGAAGCAGCACGATCGTCATCGCCACGGCGCAGAAGATGCCGACAGCGATATGGGTGGCTCGCCAGCCGGCGGACTGGATGGCCCAGTTGAGCAGCGGCGGCCAGATCGTGCCGGCGACATAATTGCCGCCGGCAACAATGGTTACGGCAAGGCCACGATAACGCTCGAACCAGTGCGACGCCTCCGCCATCAGCGGCGCGAAGGTCGCCGAGGTCCCCAATCCGATCAGGAAATGCACCGCAATGAATTGCCACAGCGTGCTCGAGAGCCCGGCGAGCACATAAGCCGTCCCAAGAAAGCTGATGCTGAGCGCAATCGCCGGCACGATGCCGAAGCGATCGGTGATCCGCCCCGTGGCGACGCCACCGAGGCCGAACCCGAGGACGGTCAGCGTGAACGCCAGCGATATCGCGCCGCGGGTCGCTGCGAATTCGCCTTGCGCGACCGGCAGCACCACCACGACCGACCACAGACCGACGCCACCAATCGAGCCGATCACCAGCGCCAGCGCCAGCCTGACCCAGGCCTGACCGGAGTCAGGGGTGAAGCGGGGCGAATGTTTCGAGGAATCAGCGGGGGCGTGCACGCCAGCAAACTCGTCGCCCGCTGCCTCCGGGTCAAGCAGCGTGGCGCGATATTGGGCATGCGAAAGCACCGCAACAGGATTGCTCCACTTCGCCCCGCGTGCGGAGAGATCGGATTGGCGCGATAGCGCGAATCCGGGTGAGGGGGACTCTCCGCACACGTCGCGCCTCGGAATTCGCGGCGACAGCCCCTCACCCCAACCCTCTCCCCGCGAAAGAGCGGGGAGAGGGAGAAGGGACCCCGTTAACGCTTTCCTAACCATAAACCGGGCAAAAATTGCCGAGTGAAGTCGAGTGTCGTCGAACGCGTAGAACGGGGGAGTACCCGTGGACGCCAGTGCGGTGCCTCAATTTCGAAACGGTGGCCCTTCGGCCGCCGCGCAGACGTTTGGCGCCCGTGACCGGCATTCGCGGGGGGAAGCAGCTACCATGGTCGATGTTACCGCAGGTCAGGGCGCGGCGACGCCGGGACGCGGATTTCCCGGTCTTGGCGAAATCATCAATATCCTGAAGCGCGGCGATCTCGGGCTCGCCTTCGGCATCCTCACCATCCTGGTGGTGTTGATTCTCCCGCTGCCCTCGGTCGTGCTCGATCTGTTTCTGGCGATCTCGATCACACTGTCGATCCTGATCCTGATGACGTCGCTGTTCATCCAGGCGCCGCTGGAATTCTCCTCGTTCCCGACCATCCTGTTGATTTCGACAATGCTGCGGCTGTCGCTCAACCTTGCCTCCACGCGGCTGATCCTGTCGAAGGGACATGAGGGCACGGCGGCGGCCGGTCATGTCATCGAGGCATTCGGCAATTTCGTGATGGGCGGCAATTTCGTGATCGGAATTATCGTCTTCGCCATTCTCGTGATCGTGAATTTCGTCGTCATCACCAAGGGTTCGGGGCGCATCGCGGAAGTCGCCGCGCGCTTCCACCTCGACGCCATGCCGGGCAAGCAGATGGCGATCGACGCCGATCTCTCCGCCGGCCTGATCGACGAGAAGGCGGCAAAAGAGCGCCGCAAGGCGCTGGAGGACGAAAGCGGCTTCTTCGGCGCCATGGACGGCGCCTCGAAATTCGTGCGCGGCGACGCGGTCGCGGGCCTCCTCGTGGTGTTCATCAACATCATCGGCGGCATCATCATCGGCGTCGCCCAGCAAGGCCTCTCGTTCGGCGAGGCCGCTCACACCTATACGCTCCTGACCGTCGGCGACGGCCTGGTCACGCAGATCCCCGCGCTGATCGTCTCTACCGCGGCAGGCCTTTTGGTGTCGAAGGCAGGCGTCAGCGGCGCCGCCGACAAGGCGCTGATGAAGCAGCTCTCCGGCTATCCGCAGGCGCTCGGCATGTCGGCCGGCGTCATGCTGGTGCTGGCAATGCTGCCGGGCATTCCGATGCTTCCCTTCCTCGCGCTCGGCGGCGGCGCGGCCGCGCTGACTTGGTATGCGCGCAACAAGAAGCACGCCGCTTCAGCCGCCGAAGCTGCCGCCGCAGCAGCTCCGGCTGCGGCAGCGGCGGCAGCTTCTGCGGAGGAGCCGATCGCAACCGCGCTCAAGATCGACGATCTCAAGATCGAGCTGGGCTACGCGCTGTTGCCGCTGGTCAACGGACCCGACGGCACCGACCGATTGACCGAGCAGATCAAGGCGCTGCGCAGATCGCTTGCGATCGAGATGGGCTTTGTGATGCCGGCGGTGCGGATCCTCGACAACGTGCAGCTGGAAGCCAACACCTACGTCATCAAGATCAAGGAAGTCGATGCCGGCAGCGGAAAAATCTGGCCGAACCAGTTCATGGTCATGGACCCCGCCGGAAATCAGGTCGCAGTCCCCGGCATCCACACCATCGAGCCGACCTTCGGATTGCCGGCGACCTGGGTCGACGCATCCTTGAAGGAAGAGGCCACCCTCAAGGGCTACACGGTGGTGGACGCCGCGACCGTGCTCTCGACCCACTTGACCGAACTCCTCAAGAACAACATGTCGGACCTGCTGTCCTATGGCGAGGTGCAGAAACTGCTGAAGGATCTGCCGAAGGAGCAGGGCGAATTGATCAAGGACATCGTGCCGAGCCAGGTCACGATCTCGGGCATTCAACGCGTGCTGCAATTGTTGCTGGCCGAGCGCATCTCGATCCGCGATCTCTCGACCATTCTCGAAGGCATCGCCGACGCGCTCGCGTTCTCGCGCAACCCGGCGGCGATGGTCGAACACGTCCGCGCCCGGCTGGCGCGCCAGATCTGCGCGCAGAACACCTCGGCCAACGGCTATCTGCCGCTGATCGCGCTGTCGGCAAAATGGGAGCAGGCGTTCGCCGAATCCCTGATCGGCCAGGGCGAGGAACGCTCGCTGGCAATGCAGCCGTCAAAATTGTCCGAGTTCATGACGGTGGTGCGCGATCGCTTCGAGCAGGCCGCGCGAGAAGGCGAGGCGCCGGTCTTGGTGACGTCGGCGGCGATCCGCCCCTTTGTGCGGTCGCTGGTCGAGCGTTTTCGCGCGCAGACGACGGTGTTGTCGCAGGCGGAAATCCACCCCAGGGCGCGGCTCAAAACGGTCGGAAGTGTCTGATCGCGGGCAGCTTTTTCCGCGTCAGCGGGCGGGGCTTTTCGGTCACAGGCAAACGATTTTATTCCAGCGGCCGAATTGGCGGGATTTTGCGCTGCGGGACATCCTAAAGACATAACACATTGAAATACAAAGATAATTAGTAATAATTAGGGTTCCGTTCGAGAATCCTGATCGCGACCGTTCAACTCTCTTCACTGCCTTGTGATCGCCTCTTAGGAACCGAAGGGCGAATCCCCACGTTTGCAGCACCGAGAGATTGAACCTGGCGGCGGCAGGGAAAGACAAAACCGTTGAAGACAGGCAGGCGGCAGGAGGCCTCCATGAACCATTCGATCTACAGCGCAGATCGCTCGACCCATCTCAAGATCGTGGTCGTGGCGCTCATTGCGGGTATCGCGGTGGCAGGCTTCTCAATCTCGGCTCGCACCAATTCGGACGACGGCTATACCCAGACTGCGCGCGTCATCAAGGCTGGCAAGCCGGTGGCAGTGACCAGCTCGGGCGCGTCGATGGTCCGCTAACAGAAGGAATTCACGAATTCACGCGGCTCTTTACCAGCCCCCCAAAGTCGCCTCGTGGATATTTAGAAGACCCCAACTACCCCCAAGTTGACTACGAAAACGCCCGCTCCCCACGGGCGTTTTCTTTTTTTCGCGATCGGGATTTTTGCGCCAGGATTTTATCGCCAGCATTTTACCGTGCCGGCGTGGGCGCTGCCGGCGGCACGGTCTCGATCAGCTTGCCGGTAAAGACCGGCGCGGAGTGCGGGTTGCCGTCCAGCGATCCGCCGGCCTGCTCAAGCGTCACCGCATAGGTGGCGGCATTGATGACCTCGGTATCGTAGGACGCCAGCACCGCGCGCGCCGTAAAATCGCCGCCGCCGATCACGCCGAGCGAGCGCGGCCGCGGCAGCTTGTCCGAGATCAGCCAGAGTTCGAAGCTTTTGCCGGGCTCGGCTGCCGCGCCGACCTTGCGGACCGTGAAATTCTTGGAGGCGCCGTCGACCGTGAGAATGAACGCCGGGGCCCCGCCCTGGCTCTGCAGGACGGCGACATACTGGGCCGACGGCGGCGCCGATGTGGGCGGCGTCTTCACCTCGACCACCTGGGTCCGCGGTTTGGGGCGAAGGCCATCCGGCAGCAGATCCGGCTGGTAGGCTCCGACCGCGATCATCGCGACCAGCGCGGCTGCGATCGCGGTGGCGACGGTCGCGACATTGCGCCAGCGCCGCGCTTGTTTTGCAAAGCGGACGACGTTGGAGGTGTCCGCAACCGTCGGAGGCTCGACGATTGGCGGCGGAACCAGCGCCGGCTGAGCCTCGGGCAGCACCAGCGGCGCCTGCGGCTCGGCACGTCCGATGGCTAATTTGATCTTGTCCCAGAGCTCAGGCCGCGGCTCGACCGATCCGACCATCTGGTTGAGCACGCCGAGCCGGTACTGCCACGCCTCGACCATCACCATGAAGTCCTTGTCGATGGACATCATGGTCTCGACCTGCGCGCGCTCATCGGCATCGAGGGTGCCGAGGGCATATTCCGCGGCGAGCGCGATATGGTCTTCGCTGTACGCCATCATTTCAACGTCCAAGATATTTCAAAGGCCAAAACCTCACAGTCCAAGACACTCCCTGATGTCCATCATGCTGCGGCGCAGCCAGGTCTTCACCGTATTCACCGGCGTCTCGAACTTGGCCGCCAATTGTTCGCGGCTCCAGCCGTTGTAATAGGCGAGCAGCACGAGCTTCTGCCGATCCGGCTCAAGACGGCCGACGCATTCCAGAAGCCGCTTCAATTCTTCGGTCATCTCGCGGCGCGCCAGCGGATCCTGAGTTTCGGCGGCCACTTCCATCGCCGCGGGCTCCTCCTCGATCGAGAGCTCGGCCTTCTTGCGCACGACGTCGATGGCCCGGTTTCGCGCGATCGAGGCCATCCAGGTGATCGGCGACGCGAGCGCCGGATTGAACTGTCCGGCACTGTTCCAGATTTTGACGTACGCCTCCTGAATCACCTCCTCGGCGAGATCCTGTCGGCGCAAGATACGAAGCACCACGCCAAAGAGTTTCGCGCGCGTCGCGGCGTAAAGCCGCTCAAAAGCGGCCTCATCTCCCTTCGCAACAGCGGCGATCAGCCAGACCAACTCAGCTGGCGTCAGCATTCACACGTTCCCCAAAATCGCGATGCCCCATCGCTTTTGTCCACACCTCAAGGCGGCCGTCCGGGCCTGTCGTATCATATCCTGCGCCAAACCGGGCCACCAAGTCGGCCGTGGCCGGCCTGTGGACATTGCTCCATCCAAGAAAAAACCCGAGCCTCGCGGCCCGGGTTTTTTTCGATCTTGATGTGGCGCTTTTGGAAAAGGCGCGTCAGGCGATGGCGCCGAGCCGTGCCCGCATCAGTCCGATGCTGTCGAGGTCGGCCTGTTCGCGGGCGCTTTCCTCGGCGCGCTCGCGCGCCTGATCGCGCTCGTCCAGGAGCTCGACTTTCTTCAATTCCTCGAACGCCTCGCCCAACAGGGCCTTGGCGTCTTCGAGCTGGATGCGCAGTTCGTCGGCGGAGCGGGTCAGGTTTTCACGGCGCTGGATCGCGGCCTTGGCATAGGTCGGATAGGCGAAGTGCGAGGGGTCATTGATCCCGGCGCGCTCCTGCTCACTTTGGATTTCGCGTTCGAGGTCGACCGACATACGCTGAAAGTCGGCAATCATGCCTTCAATCTGGGCCACCCTTCGGCGCTTTTCATCGACCTGAAATTTCTTCAGGCGGATCAGGGTTTCACGTGACTTCATCGACTCATACTCCCCAGAAGTCCCGATCTTAAGGCGGGACAGCACCGGTCTCCCCCAGGGGCCCCACCGGCAGCGCTAGTTGTGTGACGCGGATGATGGCCTGACAAAGTTAGCGTTCCGTTTCCAAATCCTTGAGGATTTGCTCAAGTTGCCGATAACCCTCGTTCAGGCCGGTCACCTCGTCCTTGGCCTGGCGCAGGAAGCCCTCGAGCGGCTCATGCAGGGAGATCGCCTCGTCGACCTCGGTTGAGGAGCCGGCGCGATAGGCCCCAAGCCGGATCAGTTCCTCCATATCGGCATAGGTAGCCATCACCACGCGGGCCCGCGTAATGAGAGGCAGATAGGCCGGATCGGCCGATTTCGGCATGGTGCGGGACACCGATCTGAGGACGTTGATGGCCGGATAACGCCCGCGCTCCGCGATCGACCGCTGCATCACGATATGGCCGTCCAAGATGCCCCGGACCGCGTCCGCGATCGGCTCGTTGTGATCGTCGCCGTCCACCAGCACCGTGAAAATACCGGTGATGGTGCCCACCCCGGTGCCTGGACCGGCTCGCTCCAACAGTTTCGGCAATTCGGTGAACACGGTCGGCGTATAGCCCTTGGCGGTCGGCGGCTCGCCGGCGGAGAGGCCAATTTCGCGCTGCGCCATCGCAAAACGCGTGACCGAATCCATCAGGCACAGCACATCCTTGTCTTCATCGCGAAAGTATTCGGCGATCGCCAGGGTCAGATAAGCCGCCTGCCGGCGCATCAGAGCGGGCTCGTCGGAGGTCGCCACCACCACCACCGAGCGCGCCAGGCCCTCGTCGCCGAGGTCATCCTGCAAGAATTCCTGCACCTCGCGGCCGCGTTCGCCGACGAGGCCAATCACCGTGATATCCGCATCGACATTGCGCGCCAGCATCGACAGCAGCACCGACTTGCCGACGCCGGAGCCGGCGAAGATGCCGAGCCGCTGGCCGCGGCAGCAGGTCAGAAACGTGTTCAGCGCCCGTACGCCGAGATCGAGCGGTGTCCCGACCCGTTTGCGCGAATGCGCCGGTGGTGGCGCGTTGCGATAGGGCATCGGCGACGGCCCTTGCGGCAACGGCCCCTTGCCGTCGATCGGTTCCCCCATCGCATTGAGCACGCGCCCGAGCCAGGCCAGCGAGGGCCGCACCTGACTGGCGGCATTGGCGATCACGGCACGGCAACCGCGCCGCACGCCCTCGAGGCCGGCGAACGGCATCACCACCGCATTGTCGCCGGTGAAGCCGATGACTTCGGAGGGGATGAGGCGATTGCCGCCCGTCTCGATCACGATACGGGCGCCGACCGACATCGCATGGATGGGGCCTGCGATCTCGACCATCAGGCCGCGGACGCCGACGACGCGGCCATAGATATTGACGCCGTCGATGTCGCTGATCTGCTCGGCGAGTGCTTTCATTGCGAAAACCTTAAGTTTCCACGCTTTTCGGCCCGCACCTTAACTTCGTGTTTACCCGCATCATTAATCATTACGTCACTGTCTTTGGTGACTGAGAGCGCTCGGCCGTCAGAAGGAAGGTCGAGTCGTGAGAGTCGGTTAGGCCCGTCTCTTAATCTGGAACTTGAACGAGAACGGATACAAAAAACTGCTTCGGGGCAACACTTTAGGGCGATTCGACAAAAATTGCACTGATAGAGCTTGCGAACACGAATCAGATTTTGTTAACCATATGTCGTCAGGATCCGAATCAGTTGTTCAAAGGCGTTTTGAGTGCCGCAAGTGCGGCCGACCTGACGCCCGGAGCGGC
>WNFM01022751.1_pt1 | contig 10339 bp, 10 predicted proteins | sample 5400271 | NCBI WGS metagenome assembly WNFM01 (sample SAMN13153352, study PRJNA577476) | soil metagenome | isolation source: 60 cm saprolite on Douglas fir-dominated hillslope | place: USA:California | collected 2013-09-17 | reverse complement strand
CATCGAGGGCTGCGCGCCGAAGTTGGTGTTGGGCAGCCTCGAGTGGGTGAACGCGTCCGCCGCGACGTTGAGCGTGTCTCCGCGCAGCCCCGGCGCGGCGGCAAGTCCCAGAGCGAGCACGAGAAAACCTGTCCGTCTCATCGGCGGCCTCCTTGCGCCGGTCTGGACCGGCGCGTTCCCGCGGAACGAAGAACGGGACCTTACCAAAGAGATCGGAAACGAGACCGAGAAGACGACACCCCGGGCGGGTCAGCCCTGGCTCGTGCCTCGGACCGCGCGGTGCAGATAGATGCGCGCCTTCTCCCAGTGGCGCTGGATGGTGCGCTCCGAGACGCCGCGCATCGCGGCGATCTCCGCGAAAGAGAAGCCGCAGAAGAACTTGAGATCCACGACCTGGGCGAGCGCTTCGTCGACGCTGGCGAGGTCGTCGAGCGCGGCGCTGATCTGGCTCAGCTCGCGTTCGTCCGCCGCGGGATCCCCGAGGTCGCGCTCGGTCGAAGTGATCTCGAAGCCGCCGCCGCGCTTCTGCGCTCGGCGCGCGCGGGCGTAGTCGACGATCAGCCCGCGCATCACCCGCGCCGCGTAGGCCATGAAATGCGCGCGGTCGGCGAAGACGGCGCCGTCGCGGCCGGCAATGTCGAGGTAGGCCTCGTGCAGCAGCGTGGTGACACCGATGGTGACGCCGCCGCCGCTGCGTGCCAGCTGGCGCCGGGCGAGCCGGTGCAGCTCGGAATAGAGCTGGGCGAAGAGCGCGTCGGCCGCGCTCCGGTCACCGCGGTCGGCGTTGGCGATCAACGAGGAAAGCGTAGGCTCCACGGCGCTCGGCGGTGTCGGATGAACGACGAGCGGGCAACGGCGTTTCGAAACCGCTCGATGATATCACCCTCCGGGTTGCCGGGTTGGGGCGGGGTCGCGCTGGGCGGACTCCGATGCCTGCGGGTATGTCCATCTACCCCGCCAATCGGGCGGTACTTCCTCACTCTCGAACCTCAACAGGGTGAGCGTTTGGTCCCATCGCGCCAGGTAGCGGGCTTCCTCGAGCAGGACGCCGCCACGCTCCCAATCGCTGAACCAAAGATTCGCAGCTACTTCCTCTCTACCAGACGCTATTCCTGCGCCGCGACTTCTGGGGGACCAGAACGGGATGCACCCCATACCGATGCCCGATCTGAGCCAGGCTCTCCTGCTCCTGGGCGACCTCCAGCGTCACTCACGCCTTGAAAATGGGGTCCACTTCAGCCGATCCGGGTCTCGTAGGGAAGGACGGACATCACGTCCCCTTATGCGCGCTTCGCCGCGGACTGCTGCACGGCACTCGCGGCCGCACGGATCACGTCGAGCACCAGACTGGGATTGGAGAGCATGGGGACGTGGCTGCTGTCCACCTCGGTCGCGGCGGCGCCCATGCGCTTCGCGACAAACCGCTGCAACTCGGGATGGACCGTACGGTCTTTCGTGGCCACGATGTACCAGCTCGGCTTCGACTTCCAAGCGGTCCCCTCAACCTTCTGCTCGAAGAGGTCGGCCACCGGCACCATTTGCGTCGCCCAGACCACCTTCTGTTCCTGCTCGGACAAGTCTCCCGCGAAGCAGCCGATGCCGTCCGGCCGCAGCCAGACGCGACCGTCGACGACCTCGATGTATGAGAAGACGTCCGTCCTGGGAAACTGATTCTGCTGGCTTTGGGATGTCTCGTTCTCGTCGGGTGCGAGCGCAGCGATGTAGACGAGCCCCGCCACACGGTCGTCCGTTCCCGCCGCCGTGATGAGCGTTCCGCCGTACGAGTGCCCGACCAGAATAGCGGGGCTGCTGACGCGTCCTAGCGTGCGCTTGACGGTGGCAACGTCGCCCTTGAGCGTGTCGAGGCCGTGCTGGCTGGCTATCACCTCGTGCCCCTCCGCCTGAAGCGTGGGGATGACCTTGCCAAAGCACGATCCGTCGGCCCAGAGCCCGTGGGCGAACACGATGCTTGCCTTCGCCTGGCTGGAATTCTTCATATCAAACCTCCTTACCGTGTTTCCTGCGTGGGAACTGCCCGCGACCTTGCGCGCGTCGCCGATCGCACGGCCCCATCCGCCGGTAACTACGTCTCGTCGAGGAGCGTGCCCAGCAGAGCGGGCCACCCACTCTCGACCTCGCCATCCCGTTGGAGGCCGCGCTTCAACAGAGCTTGAATCCGCTGCTGCGCTTCAGGCCACGTCAGCGCGGTTTGAAAGGCGATCAGGGCGTCGAGGAGCCGGTCAGCAGATGGCAACGCGACGTCGTTGACGAGCTTCTTCACCGCCGCGATGGGACGCCGGTCGAAGGAGGCGATCCGGCGCGCGAGTACGTCGACGAAGCCGTCCAGCTCCGCGTCCGGGAGTGCCCGGTTGACGTATCCGTATCGTTCCGCGGTGTCGCCGTCGAAGTCGTTGCCACCGAGAACGATCTCGAGCGCGCGCCCACGACCGACCAGCAGGGGGAGGCGTTCCGCGGCGCCGCCGCCGGGATTCACTCCTACCCCGACTTCGGGTTGGCCGAGTCGCGTGTTCTCGCGCGATGCGAAGCGCATGTCGCAGGCGAGAACGAACTCGCTGCTTACGCCCCGGACGCAGCCTCGGATCTTCGCGATGCTGACGACCGGTGACCTGGTGAGACGGACGAACGTGTCCATCAGGATCGGGAGGCCGGAAGGCCCGACGGCTGTCATGATGTTCCCCGTCTTGCCGGTCAAGTCGAAGTGGGCAAGGTAGAACTCGGGATTCCCGCTCTCGAACACCACGACACGAAGGCTCGGGCTGGCGTCCATTCGAGCGAGCAGGTCCTGGAGGCCTTCGAAGATGGTGGCGTCCACGATGTTGAAAGGCGGATTGTCGAACAGGACCCTCCAGTACGCCGCCGTCTCCTCCATGACGCGCACGTGCGCCGCTGATTCACTCATGCTTCACGCTCGCAGCTTCGACCACGATGGAGCGCGACGGTCCGGTGATCTTCTGCTCTTCGTAGGAACGCATGCGTGCGAGGGCGGCGTCGGTGATGCACAACTTCAGGAAGAGATTGCGTTCGAGGGCCAACCCCTGCGCCAGTGGCGTCTCGGTGGCGTTGCGGACGAGACGTTTGATGTAAGCGACGGAGCCGGCCGTGTGTGACGACAGGCGCTGCGCAATCCCCATCGCGCGCTCGAGAGCCTTGCCGCTGACGGTCTCGTGAACCAACCCCTTCCTTTCGGCCTCACGTGGAGTGAGGGGAACCCCCATGAGGATGTGCATGAGCGCGGCTGGCGCCCCGATGGTGCGTGGCAGCCTTTGCGTTCCGCCGGCGCCGGGTAGGAGTCCGAGGTTCGCCTCCGGCAATCCGAGCAGGTAGTCTCCATCCTCGGCGATACGGAGATCGCATGAGAGCGCGAACTCGAATCCGCCAGCCAGGGCCGTGCCGGAAATGGCGGCGATGACTGGCTTCGACATGCTTTCGCACAGCGCCATGGCCTTGTCGAAGAACCCCCCGTTGTAGGTCGCGTTCTCGGGCCATTCGTGACCGGAGGCGCGCAGGGACTCCGCGAGGCGGATGAGCCCAGCGACGGTGAAATGACGAATGAAATAGCCGGGTGCTCCGCCAGTCACGACGACGACGCGAACTTTGGCGTCGCCCGCGAATCCTTCGAGCGCCTGGGTGAGCGCGTCGCCCATCTCCTCGTCGAAGTAGATGCGCTTCGCGCTGCCTAGCGTGATGACCGCAATTCCATCGGCCACTCTTGTCATCAGGACATCGGCGTTCATCGGGACCTCCCTGGTTGCAAGGATGTCTTGGTCACTTCTACGGCACACGCGCCTCGGCGGAGCCGCACTCGGCCTCGGTCGCACCGAGGCTCCGACCTCGGGCAGCCTAACAGGATGGCGATTGCGTCTCTTGTCGGGGATTGCCGTCTCTTGTCGATTCCTGCTCGGAACTACGCCTGGTCCCGGCGCCAGCGCCCGGGGCTGGCACCCACGACCCGCTGGAAGGTCCGAGTGAACGCGGGCTGGTCACCGAATCCCGCACAGAGCGCGATGTGAGCCAAGGGCTCGCGCGTGTGGCGGAGCAGGTCTTTCGCGTGCTCGATCCGAAGACGAGTGAGCCAGCGATGGCTGGACATGCCAAAGCTCGCTTTGAACGACCGCGCGAAGTGGCTGACGGACAGTCCACATTCGCTGGCCAGGTCAGCGAGACGCAGCGAGCCGTCCAGGTGTTCGCGCAGAAAGTCCGAGGCGCGCTGCCTCTGCCACGGGGCAAGCCCTCCTCGTGCCACCAAGGGGCGCGGTCTCATCTCGCCGTACCGCTGGAGCAGGTGGGAAGCGAGGACGAGTTGGAACTGGTCCAGTCCCAGGTGGCCCACCGAAGGCGCTCGGCCGATGGACGGAAGAATGCTCTTGGTAATCTGCGCGAGGACGAGATCATCTGCGAGGATCGCCGGCCGGAAGGCGCCAAGCGACGCGTAGCCGAACTCTCCAGCGACGTCCTCGAGGGTCTCGCGGGGAACGTGGAAGTGGACGAAGTCGAAGTCCGAACCAGCCCAGCAACTCGGCTGTGCATCGAAGTCGATGACGTTCGCGCGGAACGCGGACACGCCTGGAGTCGGCACGAGCCGGTCAGCGATCCAGAGAGCGTACCGATCCAACGGCAGCGGCTTGATCGATACCGAAACCAGGAGCGCGGGGATGGCGGAGACCTTCCTGATCCGGCCCTGTAACCCCACAGACGATTCCAGTCGGATGATCGTGAACGCGGGTTCGTTCCGGCAGATCGGCGGAACGGACGACCGCTCGTCCAACCGAACATGGAGGGTGGACGGCGGCCGGACTCTGGCCTCGGACATTGCGAAGTCCTCGCGCCCAGGGGCTTCCTAGGCCTTCTTCTGCGAGAGCAGTGCCGCGAACTCGGCGATCATCGGCATGGCGGTACTCCTGGCAGGTGAAAGTCGTGGACCACGTAGGACTCCGAGACTAGATGACGTTCGTCATCTATCCATCCGAAGGATGACGGTTATAATCCTCTCTTGTCAAGGGCCTTCGGGCCCGGACGGGATCACGGGATGGCAAGCTCACGCGCGGAGAAGGCCCGGAACCACGATCGCATCCTGGAGCTGGCCTCCGCCCGGTTTCGGGAGGCCGGCATCGACGGCGTCGGCGTCGCCGACCTCATGAAGGAAGCCGGGCTGACCCACGGCGGGTTCTACCGGCACTTCCGCTCCCGCGAGGACATGGTCGCGGAGGTGGTCGAGCGCGCCATGGAGAATGGCCGCAAGGTGTTCGACCCCATCACCAGGAGCAAGGACGAGCGTCGTGCCGTGCTGGCTGGCCTAATCGACCGCTACCTCAGCCCTGCGCACCGCGACAGGATTTCCACGAGGGCCCGCGATGTGGCGCGCAGCAACGATCGCGCGCGCCGTGCCTACACGCAGTCGGTCGCGTCCTTCCTCGGCGTGCTCACCAAGCTCGCCGCTGGCGACCGGCCGAGGGCCCGGCGGGCCAAGGCCATCGGGGCTCTGTCGACCCTGGTCGGCGCGCTGTCCCTCGCGCGGGCGGTCAACGACGAGGCGCTCTCAGCGGAGCTCCTGAAGTCGGCCGCTGCCGAAGCGAAGGCTCGACTCGGCTGAGCTACGAGATCGAATCGGCGCCGCTGTTCGGGGTAGGTGTAAGCGCCCGCGTTTCGACGAGTTGCCGCACGTCCGCAATGAATCTGGCCAGCAACGGCGACCCATTGTCCTTCCTCCAGATGAGGGATACCGTGATTGGCAGACGCAGGTCGATGACCCTCCGAAGGACGACATCCTTGGGACAACGCCATCGCGTCGCGTCGGTGACGAACGCGACACCCAGCCCGCAGGCGACGAGGCTCAGCATCGTGGCCTGATCCACGGCCTCCTGCACGATCCGTGGGTTGGGGAGACCGCCCCTTGAACACGCTTGCAGGAGGCGGTCGTAGTTCGCCGGATGCTGGCGCCGTGGAAACCAGACGAAGTCGGCTTCGGCGAGGTCGTGCAGGCGGAGGCGCTTCAACCGCGACACGGGGTGCCGTCTTGGCGTAGCCAGCACGACCTAGTGCGAGGCGACATGGACGTAGGCCATGTCCGGGTCGGCTCTCGGCGCATGGTAGACGAAGCCCGCGTCCAGCCGGCCCGCGCGGAGGGCTTCGACCTGATCCAGCGAGATCAGCGAACTGAGCTGCAGCTCTGCCTCCGGGCGCCTTCGGCGGAACTCCCGGAGGGAGTCGGGAACGACGCCGTGCCACGACGCGCTCTCCGTGAAACCCACCCGCAGCGTCCCGATCAGTCCGCGCGCCGCACGCCCGGCGCGGACCGCCGCCTCGTCCACTTCCTGGAGAATCCGACGACAGTCCTCCACGAAGACCTTCCCGCCCGCGCTCAGGCGAACGCCCCTTGGCAGGCGGTCGAACAGTTGGAATCCGATCTCACGTTCCAGGTCCTGGATCTGACTGGACAGTGCGGGTTGGGCCACATGCAGCCGTTGCGCCGCGCGTCCGTAGTGCTCGTCTTCTCCGACGGCCACGAAGTAGCGCAGGTGCCTCAGTTCCATATCGATAGGCTCCGTATATTGGTTCGATAACAACGGTGTGTTGGACACACGGGCAGCAGAAACATGAACCTGTCGGCGTGCGAGAGCAACTGGGCAGGAGGTCACGCATGGGTCCCCACCGAGCACTCCAGGCAACGTCGCTGGCTCTGGTCACATGCGGGGCATGGGCCGCTTCAACCTCGCTCGGCTTGGCACGCGATGCCGTTGCGCGCGAATCGGCCGCCCCCAAATCCGCGGAGGGTCTCGCCGCGTGGCAGCAGGTCTACTCCGTGCTGACATGTCGTGCGCGGGCCCGAGGGCAAGGGTGTTCCGGCGCTGCAGTGCGTGACCTGTCACCAGGAATCCAACGCCGACAGCACCGGCGTCCCGGGCGGGCATGGCTGGCACCTGGCGCCGTTGTCGATGAGGTGGCAGGACGCGAGCAGGAAGATCCTGTCCAGCACCGAGGTCTGCCGGGCCATTACAGATCGCTCGAAAAACCATGCCCTCGATGGACCGGGGCTCGTGAAGCACCACGAGGAAGAGCCCCTCGTCCGTTGGGCGTTCCAGCCTGGCCGGCAGATCGACGGCGCCGCGCGCACGTTGCCCCCGCTGACGCATGCGCAGTTCGTCGCCGCCACGCTCAAGTGGGTCGAAGCGGGAATGCCCTGTCCCCAGAGACCCTGATCCGGAGGTCGCCTTGGAAACCTACAAAGTCTCCGTAAACGGCCAGCCGAAGGAAGTCACCGTCGATCCCGGCACTCCACTGCTCTGGGTCCTGCGCGAAGAACTGAAGATGACCGGCACGAAGTACGGTTGCGGGATCGGCGCCTGCGGCGCCTGCACGGTGCATCTCGGCGGCATCGCCACGCGCTCCTGCGTGGTCCCGGTCTCTTTGGTCGGCGATCGTGCGGTCGTCACCATCGAGGGCATGGCTGAGGATCCGGTCGGGCGCGTCGTGCAGGACGCCTGGGTCGCGCACGACGTCGTCCAGTGCGGCTATTGCCAGAGCGGCCAGATCATGAGCGTGGTCGCGCTGCTCAAGGCCATGCGCAGACCAACCGACACCGACATCGAGGAGTCGATGGGCGGGAACCTCTGCCGTTGCGCGACCTATGTCCGCATTCGCGGGGCGATCCAGGCGGCTTCGCAGCTGCTCGCGTAGGAGGAGGCATCACATGAGCGCCGCAAGCCGTGCCGCCAACGACGTCCTGATCGGCCGGCGGAGCTTCCTTCGTGTCTCCGCGACGGTCGCCGGCGGCCTCGTGGTTCCCCTCCATCTCGACCTCCCGCTGCAGGCGCAAGAGGCAGGTCAGGCGACGCCCGCACCGAAGGTCTACCCGCCGGAGGCCTTCGTACAAATCAGGCCCGACGGCAAGATCCTCGTCAAGGTGAACCGGCTGGAGTTCGGGCAGGGAGTCCAGACTTCCCTGCCCATGATTCTGGCCGATGAGATGGACGCCGACTGGTCGCAGGTGATCGCGGAGCTGGCGCCCGCCGCGGAAGTCTACAAGGACCCGATCTATGGCTTCCAGATGGTGGGAAGCTCCAGCTCCATCACACATTCGTTTTCACAGTACCGGGAGCTGGGTGCCCGGACCCGCGCCGTGCTCGTGGCTGCCGCCGCCCGCCAGTGGGACGTCTCCCCTGCACAATGCCGCACTGAAGCCAGCGTCGTCTACGGGCCGGGCGGCCAGTCGGCCAGGTACGCCGAGCTCGCGGAAGCGGCGGCAAAGCAACCGCTGCTTGCCACCGTGTCGCTCAAGGACCCTTCACAGTTCCGTCTCGTCGGTAGACGGGTCCGGCGCCTCGACAGCCGTTCCAAGTGTGATGGCTCGCTCAAGTTCGGTCTTGACCTGGACACGCCCGGCATGCAGACGGCCGTCGTCGCACGGCCGCCCGTCTTCGGGGCGCGCGTCAAGCGCTTCGATGACGAGGACGCTCGCCACATTACCGGCGTCCGGGATGTATTCGAAATCCCGCTCGCCCGAGGCACTGGCGTCGCGGTCGTCGCCGACAGGTTCTGGGCCGCCAAGCAGGCGCGCGACGCTCTCAAGATCGACTGGGACGTCTCAGGGGTGCAACGCCCCGACACTGCACAGCTTCGGACGATGTACAGGGACTTGGCCCGCACGCCCGGCAAGGTCGCCGCGAGCCGCGGGGACCAGAAGAGAATCGACACGTTCGCCGCTTCCAACCGGCTCGTCGCGGAGTACGAGTTCCCCTACCTCGCGCACACGCCCATGGAGCCGTTGAATACGACGATCCGCTACGACGGCGACGGTGCGGAAGCGTGGGCCGGGTCGCAGTTCCAGACCGCGGACCAGGCCGCCATTGCCGAAGTCCTGGGTCTCAAGCCCGAGCAGGTCACCTTCCACACCGAGATGGCCGGTGGCGGCTTCGGAAGGCGCGCCACGCCCGACAGCCACGTGGCGCGCGAGGCCGCGACCATCGCCAGGCGCTTTCGCGGCATCCCGGTCAAGCTCGTCTGGACGCGTGAAGACGACGTCCAGGGCGGGTATTACCGCCCGATGCACGTACACCGAGTCGAGATCGGCATCGGCGCGGTCGGGACGCCGGTGGCGTGGCGGCACGTGATCGTAGGCCAGTCCATCACCGCGGGCACGCCGTTCGAGGCCATCATCGTCAAGGACGGCGTCGACAGCACGGCCGTCGAAGGCACGGTCGACACCCAATACGACATCCCCAACTTCCACGTCTCCGCTCACCATCCGACGGTGAACGTGCCCGTGCTCTGGTGGCGCTCGGTCGGACACGCGCACAGCGCCTTTGTGATGGAGACGCTCGTCGACGAGCTGGCCACACGCGCCCACGCCGATCCCATCGCCTATCGGCGCAAGCTCCTCAAGCCGGACGCCAAGACGCTCCGCGCGGCCCTGGATCTCATGGAGCTCAAGAGCGCACCGTGGCGCACCACGTTGCCCGCGGGGCACGCCGCCGGCATCGCGTGTCATGAGTGTTTCGGGACCGCGGTCGCCTGCGCCGTCGATGTCTCCGTCGAGAGCGAGAGGCCCCGCATCCACCGCGTGACCATCGCGGTCGACCTGGGACTCGCGGTCAATCCGCTCGGCGTGGAAAGCCAGTTCCAGGCGGGCGTCGCGTTCGGACTCACGCAGCTCATGCCCAAGGGAGCGATCACGCTCAAGGACGGGCGCGTGGAGCAGCGGAACTTCGACGGCTTCACGCCGCCCTACATCGTGGATGCACCGATCGCGGTGGACGTGCACATCGTGCCGAGCGGCGAGGCACCCTCCGGAAGCGGCGAGCCGCCGGTCCCCGTGATCTCACCGGCAGTGGTCAATGCGTTGGCCAGGCTGACCGGGAGACGCCATCGAAGCCTGCCGCTGGTAACCGTCTGAATCGCGCGAGAGGGGAGACACACTCATGAGCAACCACGCCGCCATCACTCCTGATGAGGGCGCGGATCGCCTCGCCATCCGCGAGCTCGTCGAGGCCTACGCGCACTGCGCAGATCGCCGCGACGCCAAAGGCCAGATGTCTCTGTTCACCGCGGACACCCACTTCGTGGTGTACATGGACGCCAAGGATCCCAGGCCCTCCCAGGAGCTGCACGCGCGGGAAGCGCTCGCTCCCGTATTCGCGGAGCTGAACAAATACGCGGCCACCACGCACTTCGTCGGCCAGAGCACGGTCTTCAAGCTGACGAGCGACCGAGGCACGGGGGAAGCCTACTGCCTCGCGCATCACGTCACCCTCGACGGGGGAAAGCGGCGCCTGATGGTCGCCTCGCTGCGCTACCTCGACTCCTTCGTGAAGAGGGACGGCGC
>WNFM01047046.1_pt1 | contig 10340 bp, 8 predicted proteins | sample 5400271 | NCBI WGS metagenome assembly WNFM01 (sample SAMN13153352, study PRJNA577476) | soil metagenome | isolation source: 60 cm saprolite on Douglas fir-dominated hillslope | place: USA:California | collected 2013-09-17 | reverse complement strand
GCCAATCCGTTCCAGCGCGCGCGCGACTCCGATGCCGGTCAGTCGCGTCTCGTCCGTCGATGTCAGCACGTCACGCGGGTGCAGCGCACCGTGATCGACGTCCGCCACCGCCGCGAAGTCCAGCGCCCTGGCCAATTGCGCGGCGATGCGGAGCGCGTCCGCGGGCGACGCGGGTCCGTACTGCCGGAGCGAAAGGTCGAAAGATTCAGCGGGGACGTAGTCCTGCGCCAGAAACGCCGAGACGCCCGTGATGCCCGCGGCGAGCGGCGCCGCCATCGACGGATGCGTGAGATCGGCGGCGACCAGCCGCTCGAGCTGGGCGACGAGCCGGTGCACCTGTTCCGGCGGAAGGTCGAGCTTGAAGACCTTGACGGCGACGAGCCGCTCGCGCTGCGCGTCGAACGCGCGAAAGACCGGCCCCAACGTCCCCGCCCCAATCTGATGAAGAACTCGAAACGGTCCGAACGCGTCTGGAGGCGTCGTGCCGGCGGCTTCCGTGTGCAGTGAAGGACTCCTGTAGGAAGGTACTGAATCGTAGCACGCTCAAGAGACGGGTTCAATTGATCGCGAGAGAAATCAAGGTGCTGGGTGCGAAGTGCGTGGTGCTGGGTGCCGTGCCGAGTGCATGGTGCTGCGTGCGGTGCAGGCTGAGTGGGCTGCGTGCGGTGCGAAGGCGCAGCGTCGGTGATGCGCACATGGCACTCAGCACCCCGGCACGGCACCAGGCACCTCGCACCACGCATCCAGCACCCGTCTATGCGCGTCTTACTCTCGTCAGATCAAGCGCAAAAGCCCCCGCGTTTGCTTGACAGTGCGAGCAACGCTTTGAGACAGTAGCTTTCTGGTGCCGGCCAATTCCGCCAAACCGTCTGCGCGTCCAGACGAATCTTCGGTGCGCATTCCGGTCGACGTCCGGCGCTTCCCCTGGATTCGCCGCCTGGCCGTTGACTACGCGTACGATTTCCGCGCGGTTGCGCCGTTCTTCTCCGGCGATCCCGCCGATCGCGCGGCGTGGGCCGACGCCATCGCACGCACGCAGGCCCACGATCGTCGCCGCTCCGAGATCGCCGGCATCATCGCCCGCCAGCAGGAACGCCGGCAGGCGCCGCCTGCCGCCAGGGACGCCGGCCGCCTTCTCGCGGATCACCGCACCGTCGCCGTCGCCACCGGACAGCAGGCGGGCCTCTTCGGCGGCCCGCTCTTCACTCTCCTCAAGGCGCTGACCGCGCTCAAGCTCGCCGAGCAGGTCTCGCGCGACCACAACGTCCCCGCCGTCGCCGTGTTCTGGATTGACGCCGAGGACCACGACTGGGAGGAAGTCCGGTCGTGCACGGTGTTCGACGAGACGCTCGCGCCGCGCTCGGTCGGCTTGCCGGCCCGGATCGGCGCCGAACACGCGCCGGTTGCGACCGTCAAGCTGGACGAGTCCATCACTGTCGCGCTCGAGGAGCTCGCGCACCTGCTGCCGCCGACCGAGTTCCGTCCGGCCCTGCTCGATTCGCTGCGCCGCGCATACGCGCCCGGCGTCGGGATGGCCGAGGCGTTCGGCCGCTGGCTCGAGGCCGTGCTCGGCCCTCGGGGGCTCGTCGTGTACGACTCGTCAGATGTCGCGGCCAAGCCACTTGTCAGCGCGCTCTTCGCCCGCGAGGTCTCGAACCCCGGGCAGACGATCAGGCTCGCCGCGCTGGCCGGGTCGGACCTGACGGCGCGCGGCTACCACGCGCAGGTCCAGGGACACGACGACAGCCTCGCGCTCTTCCATCTGGACGCCGAGAGCGGACGCCGCGCGATTCGCACGCAGGACGGCCAATTCGTCGTCGGCGAGGCGACCATGCCGGCGGCGGCGCTGCTGCGGCGGGCCACCGAACAGCCGGCCGGCTTCAGCCCCAACGTGCTGCTCCGCCCGCTCGTGCAGGACACAATCTTTCCGACGATCTGTTACGTCGCCGGCCCGAACGAGCTTGCCTACCTCGGGCAGCTGCGCGGCATCTACCAGCATTTCGGCGTCCCGATGCCGCTGATGTATCCGCGCGCGACCGCGACGCTGCTCGACGCGGCGGCGCTCCGGTTCCTCAATAAGTACAAGTTGCCGCTCGAAGCGCTGCAGCCCCAGGACGAGGCCGCGCTCAACGAGCTGCTCAAGTCGCAGATTCCGCCGGCCGTCGAAGAGTCGTTCACCGAAGCGGCGCAGGCGATCGAGACGCAGATGACGCGCCTGATTCAGGCGATGCCCGCGCTGGACCCGACGCTCGAGGGCGCGGTGCGCTCGACGCTCGAGCGGATGCAGCGCGATCTGCAGACCCTGCACGGCAAGATGATCCAGGCCGCCAAACGGCGCGACGAGACGCTGCGGCGGCAGTTCATTCACGCCCGCGACCTGGCCTTCCCCGGCAGCCACGCGCAGGAGCGGACGATCGGCTTCATCTCGTTCCTGAACCAGTACGGACCGGCGCTCGTCGATCGACTCGACGAAGAGCTGCCGCTCGACCTGGGGCGGCATTGGATCGTGACCATCTAAGGGCAAAGGGCTGAGGGCAAAGGGCAAGGGGAGAGGGCAAAGGGCTGGAGGCTGGGGCTGGGAACAACGCTCTCGAGAAGCGCCCGCTGGCGAAGGCGCATTGCCATCTTGTGGCGCCAGCGCTGGTTCCGAATCGCCACGGCCGTCGCCGCCGTGCCGGTCGTCGTGCTGTTCTTCACGGCCGGCTACACCTACGTTCGTTTCTCGCGGCTCATCGACACGCGCCTGCACGGCGAGCGCGACACGGTCCTGCCGCGCGTGTTCGCCCGCCCGCTCGAACTCCGGCGCGGACAGCCGCTCACTGATCGCCAGCTGATCGATCGCCTCAACGATCTCGGGTACGCGCAGCGTCCCGCCGTGCAGAAGCCCGGGGAATTCGCGCTCGCGCCCGGCGCCGTCTCGATCCTCGCGCGCGCGCCGGAGACGCAAGGCAAGGTGGTCCGCGTCATCTTCCAGCGGACGCCCACGGGCCGCGGCGCGGCACGGCGCGCCGCGCCGCCGCGCCAGGCCGACCGCGTGCTGGACCTCGAGCTTGGCGGCGCGGCCACAGACCGCCTCACGCTGGACGCGCCGGTGCTGACGTCGCTCGCCACGGGCGAGCGCGAGAAGCGACGACCGGTCGCGTTGTCCGTCATTCCGCAACGCGTGACGCAGGCCGTTCTCGCGATCGAAGATCACCGGTTCTACGAGCATCCCGGCATCGATCCGATCGGGATCATCGGCGCGGCCATCTCGAACATGCGCGCCAAGCGGGCGTACACGGCCGGCGCCAGCACGATCACGCAGCAGGTGGCGCGCAACGAGTTCCTGCCGAAGATGTTTCCCGGGATGACGCTGCAGGAGGCGCGCGAGAAATCCTGGCGGCGCAAGCTCCTGGAGATGTGGGTCTCGATCATCCTCAACAAGCGCGCGTCAAAGGACGAGATCCTCGAGATGTACTTGAACGACATGACCCTCGGCCAGCGCGGGTCGTACGCCATCGTCGGGGTCTCCGAAGCGTCGCGGCTCTTCTTCGGCAAGGACGTGAGCAACGTGACGCTGGCGGAAGCCGCGACGATTGCCGGCGTCTTCCAGTCGCCGTCGGCGCTGTCGCCATTCAACAACCCCGCCCGCTGCAAGGACCGGCGCAACGTTGTCCTGCAGGCGATGGTCGACGCGGGCTACATCAAGGCGGACGCCGCGGACCGCGCGTCGCACGAACCGCTCGTCGTCGTCCAGCGGGCGCTGGAGTCGGAGGCGCCGTACTTCGTCGACTTCGTCGGCCAGACGCTCGACGATCAGTACAAGGGCCTGACGACCACGACGACGAAGGCGGTGGACGTCTTCACGACGCTCGATCTCCACATGCAGCGGATGGCGCAGGACGCGGTGCGCGCCGGCCTGACGCACGTCGACGAGCTGCTGGCGCGCCGCAAGCGCGCCGGCAAAGCCGAGGCGGCGCTCATCGCCGTCGACCCGCGGACCGGCGAGGTCCTGGCGTTCGTCGGCGGGCGGTCGTACAGCCAGTCGCAGTACGACCGCGCGGTCGTCTCGCGCCGGCAGCCCGGCTCGGTCTTCAAGCCGTTCGTCTACCTGACGGCGTTCGAGCAGGCGGTCAAGCACGGCCGGACGGACGTCACACCTGCGTCGATCACGAACGACGAGCAGGAGACCTTCGAATTCGACAACCAGGTGTGGACGCCGGAGAACTACGAGAAGACCTACGACGGCCCGATCACGTACCGCCACGCGCTCGCCCACTCGCGCAACCTCGGCACGATTCACGTCGCGCAGTCCGCGGGCTACGACCACGTCGCCGATTTGTGGAAGAGCCTCGGCGTCGGCACGCCGCCCAAACCGTATCCATCCATCGCGCTCGGCGTCTTCGAAGCGACGCCGTACGAGATCGCGACGGCGTACATGCTGTTCCCGAACGGCGGCGTCCTCAAGCCGCTGAAGCACATCCTGAAAATCACGGAGGGCGGCGCCGACGTCACGCACCAGGACCCGTCCCCGCCGCGCCGGGTGGCCGCAGCCGAGACGACGTTCCTGGTGACCAACATGATGCGGAGCGTCCTGAACGAAGGCACGGCGGCGAGCGCACGCAGTCTGGGGTTCACGCTCGACGCGGCCGGCAAGACCGGCACGACCAACGATCTGCGCGACGCGTGGTTCGTCGGTTTCACGCCCGAGCTGCTGGCGGTCGTGTGGGTGGGCTTCGACGACAATCAACCGGTCGGCCTGAGCGGCGCGCTGGCGGCGCTGCCGATCTGGACGCAGTTCATGAAAGGCGCTCTGGGCGGCCGGCCGAGCGTGCCCTTCGAAGCCCCGGAAGGCATCGTCTACGCGGACATCGATCCGGACACCGGCCAGCTCGCCACCCCGAACTGTCCGCGGACGTTCAGGGAATCCTTCATTGCCGGCGCCGTGCCGACACAAACGTGCGACCGGCATCGGCCCGTGTTGCCCAGCCGGATTATCGGCGCGATTAAGGGCCTGTTCGGGCGGTAGCGCCCTACCCGCCCTACTTGCCCCACCAGCCCATATAATCTCTTCGTGAACCAGGAGGTCTTCGCCGCCGTCGCCGATGCGCTCGAACGCGGCGAATCCGCCGCGCTTGTGACCATCGTCTCGACGACAGGCTCGACGCCGCAGCGCATCGGCGCGAAGATGCTCGTGTTCGCCGACGGACGCATCGTCGGCACGATCGGCGGCGGCTGCTACGAGAACGACGCGTTCTGGAAAGCTCGCGACGCGATCGCGCAGCGCAAACCGCTGCTGCTGCACTACGAGCTCTCGGACGACTTCGCGCAGGAGACCGGACTGATCTGCGGCGGGCAAATGGACGTGTACATCGAGCCGATCGAACCGTCGCCGGAGCTGTACATCATCGGCGCGGGCCACGTCGGGTTCCACCTCGCGCGGGTCGCGCACGAGGTCGGCTTCCGCGTGCACGTCGCCGACGACCGCGAGAAGTTTGCCAACGCCGAGCGCTTCCCGCATGCGGCCGAGATCGTCGTCGACGACATCCCGTCGTGGATCGCGCGCGTGAATCTTCCGCCGCATGCCTACGCGGTCATCGTCACGCGCGGCCACACGAACGACCTGGAAGCCCTGCGCGCGCTGGCGCCGCGCGAGCTGCGGTACCTCGGGCTGATTGGCAGCCGCGCCAAGGTCGCGCGCATCTACGAGGCGCTGACCGCGGACCGGATGCCGGCCGAGCTGCTCGAGCGCGTGCACGCGCCGATCGGCCTCGACATCGGCGCCGTCACGCCGCAGGAGATCGCCGTGAGCATTCTCGCGGAACTCATCGCAGTGAAGCACGGCAAAGTGCATCCTGCTGCCATGCGATGGACACCGCCGCAACTTTCGAAGTCTGAAGTGTGAAGTCTGAAGTCTCAAGACTTCCCACTTTCTTCAAACTTCAGCCTTCCCACTTAGATGTCGTTATTGATCCGTGGCGGTCTCGTCGTGACCATGAACGATGCCTTCGAGGTTCTCGAAGGCGACGTGTCGATCCGCGACGGCCGCATCGCTGCGATCGCGTCGAATATCATCGCGCCGCACGACCGCGTTGTCGACGCGCGCGGCGGGTACGTGCTGCCCGGCCTCATCCAGACGCACATTCACTTGTGCCAGACGCTGTTCCGCGGGTTCGCCGACGACCTGCCGCTGATGGACTGGCTGCGGAAGCGTGTCTGGCCGATGGAAGCGGCGCACACGCCGGCTTCGCTCCGCGCGGCCACGCGCCTCGCCACGACCGAACTCCTCTGCAGCGGCACGACGACGGTCCTGACGATGGAGACCGTGCACGATACCGATGTAGTGTTCGAAACGGTCGCCGAGAGCGGCCTGCGCGCCACGATCGGCAAGTGCATGATGGATTTCGACGCGCAAGTGCCGAAGCGCCTGCAGGAGACGACGCGCGCGTCGATCGACGAGAGCCTCGCGATCCGCGCGCGCTGGGACGGCCAGGCCGGCGGCCGCGTGCGCGCCGCCTTCGCGCCGCGCTTCGCGGTCTCCTGCTCGCGCAATCTGCTGGAGGAAGTCGCCAGCCTCTCGAGCCGGCACGGCGCGCTGGTCCACACGCACGCGTCCGAGTCGAAAGACGAGATCGAGATCGTGAGAAAGGTCTCCGGTGGCCTGGCGAACATCGAGTACCTCGACGCCGTGCACCTCGCGTCGCCGCATCTCTGCGCGGCCCACTGCGTCTGGGTCGACGATAGCGAGCAGCAACTGCTTGCCGCCCATGACGTCAAAGTCCTCCATTGCCCCGGATCGAATCTGAAGCTCGGCTCGGGCATCGCGCCCGTGCCCGAAATGCGCGCGCGCGGCATCACGGTTTCCCTCGGCGCCGACGGCGCCGCGTGCAACAACCGGCTCGACATGTTCGAGGAGATGCGGCTCGCCGCGATTCTGCAGGCGATGCGGCTGCGTCCGGGCGTGGTCTCCGCGCGCGACGTGCTGTGGATGGCCACGCGCGCCGGCGCGCGCACGTTGGGGCTCGAGCACGAGATTGGATCGATAGAAACCGGCAAGCGCGCCGACGTCATCGTCGTCGATCGCGATCGTCCGCACCTCGCCGACGCTCGTCTACTCGGCCCGCGGCAGCGACGTGCGCGCGACGCTCGTGGACGGCGAACTCCTGGTCGACGACTTCCTGCCCGTCCGGATCGATCGGGTAGAGGTCACGATCGCCGCCCGCGCGGCCGCCCGCGAGCTCGCCGTCCGCGCCGGCGTTGTATAATGTTGGCAGTCTCTAGCGCAGAGTGCTAAACGGTCCGGCAAAGTCGGACACTACCGATCTCCTCGTCACGTCAGGCTTTAGCCGGACCATTCATGATGCAGGACGCCAACGATCGCTCCCGACGCGTGCTCGCCGCCCTCGTGCGCGAGTACATCGCTTCCGGCGAACCGGTCCCTTCGTCGTTGCTCGTGTCGGCGGCGGGGCTCGGCGTCTCGTCGGCGACCGTGCGGAGCCTGCTCGCCCGCCTGGAGGACGAGGGCTACGTCCAGCAGCCGCACACGTCGGCCGGCCGCATTCCCACCGATCGCGGCTACCGCTTCTACGTCGATTTACTGCTCGAGTCGAAGCGATCGCGCCGCGCCTCGACCGCCGTCGAAGCGCGGCTCCGGCGCGAGAGCCCCGCGGGCCTCATCGATGGGCTTCTCCCGCAGGTCTCGCATGTCGTGTCTCAAGCCTCGCATACGATCGGCTTCGCCAGCCGGCCCGCGCACGAAGTTGCGGTCTTCGACCGCGTGGAGTTCGTGCCGCTCAGCGCGTCGAAGGTGCTGGTGGTGATCGTCGCGCGGGGCGGGCACGTGATTCAGAAGGCCATCGACATCGGCGAGCCGCTCGGCACCGACGATTTGCGGCAGGCCGCCAACTACCTCAATGCGGAGTTCTCCGGACTTCCGCTCAACCGCGCCCGCGAGGCCGTGCTCGAGCGGATCAACGAAGAGCGGCTGCTGTACGACGCCTTGATGGCGCGCGCGATGCGCCTCGCCTCGTCGACGTTCACCGACCTGCCCGACGAGCAGACGATCTATGTGGACGGCGCCGCTTCGCTGCTCGACGACACGAGCGGCCTCACGCTCGGCACGCTGCAGGCGCTGCTGCAGATGATCGAGGAGAAGCAGCAGCTGCTGCAGCTGCTCAACGAGTACATCGACGGCCCGGGGTTGACCGTCGTGATCGGCGCGGAACACCTCGATCCCAGCCTCCGCCCGTTCAGTCTGGTGCTGTCGACCTACGACGATGGCGTCGGCATCGGGATGGTGGGGGTCATCGGGCCCACCCGCATGCGCTACTCGCGCGCGATCGCCGTCGTCGACGGCGCCGCGCAGGCGGTGGCCCGCGTGTTGCGCGATCCCAATTAGGACGGATATGGCTGACCCCACTCATGACGATCCGGCGGCCGCTCCGCCGGATGCGACGGATTCCGGCGCCCCGTCCGCGGACGATCGCGCGGCCGCGCTGGAGCAAGAGCGCGACGATTTCAAGGATCGCTGGCTGCGCAAGAGCGCCGAGTTCGACAACTACCGCAAGCGCGTCGAGCGCGAGCGCCGGGAGCAGGCGGATCAGGCTGTCGTCGATCTGCTCGGCGAATTGCTGCTCGTCGTCGACGATTTCGATCGCGCCCTGACCGTCGACGCCGGCGACGGCGCAGCCGCGTACCGCAAAGGCGTGGAGCTCATCCACGCGAAGCTGCACGACATGCTGCGCAAACAGGGCGTGCGGCCGATCGAGGCGCTCGGCGCGGACTTCGATCCAAACATGCATCAGGCCGTCATTCAGGAAGTCAGTCCGGATCACCGCGAAGGCGAAGTCATCGGCGAACTGCAGAAGGGCTACACGATCCACGATCGCCTGCTGCGGCCGACCATGGTGAAGGTGGCGAAGGCGTGAGCAAGAGCGTCAGCAAGCGGGACTACTACGAAGTCCTCGGCGTCTCGCGGTCAGCGAGCGACACGGAAATCAAGAGCGCGTACCGGAGGCAGGCGATGAAGTACCACCCGGATCGCAATCCGGGGGACGCCGCCGCCGAAGAGTCCTTCAAGGAAGCCTCCGAAGCGTACGCGGTGCTCGCCGACAGCGACAAGCGCAGCGCCTACGACCGCTTCGGACACGCGGGCGTCAGCTCGTCCGCCGGCGGCGGATTCGATCCGACCGTCTTCACGGGCTTCGAAGATATCCTCGGCGGACTCGGCGACATCTTCGGCTTCGGCGACATCTTCGGCGGAGGCCGCCGGCGCGGCGGACCGCAGCGCGGCGCCGATCTTCGCTACGACCTCGAGATCACGTTCGAGGAGTCCGCGCACGGCGCCGAAACGGCGATTCAGATTCAGCGGCAGGAAAACTGCGACGAATGCCACGGAACGGGCTCGGCGCCAGGGTCGACCGCGAGCACGTGTCCGCAGTGCCGCGGTCAGGGCCAGGTCCGGTTTCAGCAGGGCTTCTTCACGGTCGCCCGCACCTGCCCGCAGTGCCGCGGCGCGGGCAAGGTCATCACGAAGCCCTGCCCGGCATGTCACGGCGCAGCGCGCGTCGCGAAGGACCGCAAGATCACGGTCAAGATTCCAGCGGGCATCGCGAGCGGGCAGCAACTCCGGCTGCAGAGTGAAGGCGAACCGGGATTCGCCGGCGGCCCGGCCGGACACCTCTACGTCGTCGTCCACGTGCGCGAGCACGAGTTCTTCCGGCGCGACGGCTTGAATCTCTTCTGCGAGATTCCGGTGAACTTCCCGACGCTCGCCCTCGGCGGCGAGATTGAGGTGCCGACCCTCGACGGCGTCGAGAACGTGAAGGTGCACGAGGGCACGGAAACCGGCACGACCCTGCGCCTGAAGGGCAAAGGCATGCCGGACGTCGGCGGCCGGGGACGCGGCGATCTGTTCGCGACCGTCCAGGCGCACACGCCGAGGAAACTGACGAAGGAACAGCGGCAGCTGCTCGAACAACTCAGAAAGGCGCTGCCCGCCGAACAGTTCGAGCCGCGCGCCCGCGAAGGCGACGCGCAGAACGAGCGGAATCTGTTCGACCGTGTCAAAGATATGTTCGGTTAGCGAATTGGGTAAGTGCGTAATTGGGTAGTTGGGTAATTGAAGACGTATCCCGCCATTGAAGTCCCCGGCGATTCAACCGACCTGCTGCTTGCGATCGTCGACGACTTCTCGCCGACGGCCGTCGAGGAGCGCGGCGAGACGACCCGCGTGTTCTTCTCCACGACATCAGACCGCGATGCCGCCCGCGTGGCGCTCGCGACTCGGCTCTCGGTTGAAGCGATCGACGTGCCCGACGAGGATTGGGCGAGACGGTCCCAGGAGAATCTCAAGCCCATCA
>WNFM01040222.1_pt4 | contig 10340 bp, 6 predicted proteins | sample 5400271 | NCBI WGS metagenome assembly WNFM01 (sample SAMN13153352, study PRJNA577476) | soil metagenome | isolation source: 60 cm saprolite on Douglas fir-dominated hillslope | place: USA:California | collected 2013-09-17 | reverse complement strand
CATCCCGCTCTATCTTTTTGTTTGAGCATGATCTCCGCGCAAACGCTTCGCGTTTGTCGCGAGGGAAAACCGGTACCCACTTTTCCGGATCATGCTCTAATTCTACTGAGTCAGAAAGTCACATCACGAGCAATCAGTGAATCAGGTATTGGGCGAGATTCAGATCAGCGGAGGAGCTGAGGATGGATCGCCAAGGGTTGAAGAGCAGTGAATCGCGTTTTGCCGCCTATGTCGAGGGACTTGCGAGCGTGATCGGGCACAAGGACCGCGAGGGACCGCTGCGCGATTATTGCGCGGGGCTGATGCTGGGAGGCGAGCGCAAGAGCGTCGAACCGATCGCCGCCGTGACGGCACCGGCGCGGGTGGCCGCCCAGCACCAATCGCTTCTGCATTTTATCGGTGAGGGGCGCTGGTCGGACGAGCGCGTTTTGGCCAAGGTGCGCGAGATGGTCTTGCCTGAGATCGAGCGTCACGGCCCGATTGAAGCATGGATTATCGACGATACCGGGCTGCCAAAGAAGGGGCGGCATTCGGTCGGTGTTGCCCGTCAGTATTGTGGCCAGCTTGGCAAAGAGGACAACTGCCAGGTCGCGGTGTCGCTGTCGATTGCCAACGAACATGCGAGCCTGCCAGTGGCCTATCGCCTGTACCTGCCGCAAGAATGGACGAACGATGGCGAACGTCTGCGCAAGGCAGGCGTCCCTGCGGACGTCGAGTTCAAGACCAAGCACGAGATCGCACTGGAGCACCTGCGCTGGGCCTGCGCGGCCGGTGTGCCGCGTGGCGTGGGGCTGCTGGATGCCGGTTATGGCAATAACAGCAATCTGCGCGCCGACATGACGGCGCTGGGGCTGACTTATGTTGCGGGCATTCTGTCGAACACCACGGTGTGGGCAGACGGGAGGGGACCGTTGCCGCCGAAGCCATGGTCGGGCCGCGGACGCCCACCCAAGCGGCTGCGGCGCGACGCCAGGCATCGGCCGGTCTCGGTTAAAGAGCTTGCGCTCGACCTGCCCAAGCGCGCTTGGCGCACCATCGAATGGCGGGAAGGTTCGGCGGAGGCGTTGTCCTCGCGCTTTGCGCGGGTGCGGGTGCGTGCCGCGCGGCGCGACGAGCGGCGGCATGAGATGCGCTCGGAAGAATGGCTATTGATCGAGTGGCCCAAGGGCGAGAACGAGCCGACCAAATATTGGCTATCGACGCTTCCCGCGGATATCGCCTTCCACCGTCTGGTCTACTTCGCCAAGCTGCGTTGGCGCATTGAGCGCGACTACCAGGAGCTCAAGCAAGAAGTCGGTCTCGGGCATTTTGAAGGTCGGGGATGGCGTGGCTTTCATCATCACGCAACACTCTGCATCGCGGCTTACGGATTCCTGATCTCCGAAAGGGAGACGATTCCCCCCTCAGCAGCGCGTCCCGCCCCGATCTTCCCGCAACTTGCCCTTCCCGCAGGTTACCAACCCAGAGGAGCTGCCGTTGCGGCCTGAACGTCACGTCCAAAACTCGATCGCAACCATGCGCATCCGCTTGGCCAACGCGATCGCCAGAACCTTGCCGCGATGCCCGTGTTGCGGCCAAGGCGCATCACGGGCAGAATTTATGACGCAGTAGAACTAGAGCATGATCCGGAAAAGTGGGAACCGGTTTTCCCTCGCGACAAACGCGAAGCGTTTGCGCGGAGATGCTCAAAAAAAGAGCCCCTACAGCGCGGCACTCTTGCGCTTCGATCGCGAGGCGGATTTTGCGGGCGCTGGGCTCGTCGCTGGCTGCAGCGGCGGGGAAACCAGCAGAGCGGAGGATCGCAGCAAATCCGCCATTTGCTGCGGCGTGACCGGTCTGGAGAACAAATACCCCTGCATCTCGTCGCAGGCGTGATCGCGCAGGAATGCTTCCTGTTCGGCGGTTTCCACGCCTTCGGCAACGACCGTCATGCGCAGCGCCTTGCCCATGCTGATGATCGCCTGTGCGATAGCCTGGTCCTCGGAATCGTTTGGCAGATCGCGAACAAAGGAACGGTCGATCTTGATGGTGTCGATCGGGAACTGCTTCATCAACGACATCGACGAATAGCCGGTGCCGAAATCGTCGATCGCCAGGCGAATGCCGCGGCTCTGAATCGCGTCCAGCACCTTGATCGCGCGCGAAACATTGCGCATCACCATGCTTTCGGTGACCTCGAGCTGCAGCAGCACCGGCGACATGCCGCTTGCCGCCAGCGCCTCGTCGATATCGTGCAGCAGTTGATCGTCGGCGAACTGCCGCGGCGAGAGATTGACCGCCATCGATACCGGGCGCAGTCCTCTGACCTGCCAGGCCATGTTTTGCGCGCAGGCTTCCTTCAATACCCAGCGGCCGATCGGAACGATCAATCCGGTTTCTTCGGCAAGCGGGATGAACTGCATCGGCGGCAACACGCCGAGATCGGGATGGGTCCAGCGCAACAGCGCCTCGACGCCGGTGATCTGCCCGGTCACCATGTCCACCTTCGGCTGATAATGCAGGGTAAACTGATCGCGCTCCAGCGCCCGGCGCAGCGCGGTTTCCAGCGTCAGGCGCTCGATCGACTGGGTCTTTATTTCCTTGGAGAAGAAACGAAAACCGTTCTTGCCGTCTTCCTTGGCGAGATACATCGCCATGTCGGCGTTCTTGGTCAGCGTCTGCGCGTCGTCGCCATCTGAGGGGTACATCGCGATGCCGATAGAGGCCGTGGTGTGGCACTCATGGCCGCTCAATTGGAAAGGCTGGCTGAGCACGGACAGCAGATTGTGGGCGATCTGTTCGACCTCGTCCCGTTCCCCGGTTTCCTCGAGAATGACGACGAATTCGTCACCGCCGAGCCGCGCCACGACGTCGCTCGAACGCAAAGCACCGCGCAGCCGGCTTGCGATTTCCACCAGCAACGTGTCGCCGGCATCGTGACCGAGCGAGTCGTTGATGACCTTGAAGCGATCGAGATCGATGAACAGCACCGCGAATTGCCGCTGGTGGCGGCGCGCCGCCTCGATCGCATAGTGCAACAGCTCGTTGAACGTCTCTCGATTGGGCAGATTGGTCAGGCTGTCATGCGAGGCGAGGTATTCGATCCGCTCGTCCGCCTTGGTCTTTTCGTCGGCGCGGTCGAAGTTCTCGAGCGCAAACGACACATTGTCCGCCAACCGTTGCAGCAGTTCGGCGAATTCGGCCGTGAAAGTGTATTTCTCGGCGGATAGAAAGACCATGACGCCGACCGCCTCGCCATCGATCAGCAGCGGAAATGCCGCGCCTGACTTCGCCCCGTCGCCGCGAACGACGGCTTGAAAAAAGGCGCTGCGGTGCTGGTCGGCGAGATAATCGTTGCTGATGCAGGCCTGGCGGGAACGGAATGCAGCGCCACTGACGCCCTGTCCTTCCGGGTGCGCCGCGTTGACCGAAAGCCTGACGTTTCGTGTTGATTGCGCGGTCGGCCCGGCCACGGCCGCGACGTCGAGAAAGTCGCTGCCCGGTCTGGCGAGGGCGATGCTGGTCGAGGTGAATTTGCCGCCATTCGCCGCCGCCTCGCATACCAGCTCGAACAACTCGGCGCGGGACTTGGCCCGCATGATCGCTTCGTTGGTGGCGCTGAGCGCCGCGAACATTCGCGTCAGCCGTTCCTTCTGCTCCTCGGTCTTCGCCTTTTCCTCGGCGCGATCGAAGTTATCGAGTGCGAAGCAAACGTTCTCCGCCAGCCGGGCCAGGAGTTCGACGAGATCGTCGGTAAACGCGCCTTCGTCATGGGAAAGAAACAGCAGCACGCCGACCGCCGTGTCGCCATTCAGCAGCAAGGGAAAACATGCGCCGGATCGCGTCCCGTCTTCCCTTGCGAGCTTATGCCAATGGACGGTTCGTTGATCGGCCAGGAAATCATTCATGATGCAAGGGTGTCGCGTCCGAAACGATGTGCCGGACAAGCCGCGGCCTTCGGGATGCGCTTCAGAGGTAGAGTACTGGCGGCCCCGCATGCGGTCGTAATTCAATCCTTTCGTCGCCACGACATGAAGAAACTCCCCGGCGGGGTCCGCTAGCGCGATGGTTGCGGAGGCGAACGTTCCTCCCAACACAGCGGCTTCGCATACCAGCTCGAACAGCTCCGCCCGCGATTTGACCCGCATGATCGCTTCGTTGGTCGCGCTCAGCGCCTCCAGCATCTCGGAGAGGCGTTGCTTTTGCTTCTCCGCCCTGGCTTTTTCGTCGGTGCGATCGAAATTCCCTAGCGCGAACGAGACATTTTCCGCGAGCCGCTGCAGCAGCTCGACGAGTTCAGGCGTGAACGTCCCGACCTCGGGCGAATGAAAAATCAGCACTCCCGCCGCCGCCCGATCGCCATTGAGCAACGGCAAAACCGCTGACGATCTGACCCCGCTTCGGAGCGCATTGTCGCGCCACAGCCTGGTGCGTTCGTCGGCCAGAAAGTCGTCGCTGACGCAAGGCCGTCGCGTACGGAACGCTGTCCCGGTCAACCCGCGTCCTTCCGGGAGCTCTTCCGTAATCGCGAACTCCGATAGCCTCATCTCCTCCGCGCCCGGCCCGGTCGAAGCGACAACCCGAAGATGTACCGAACCGGGCTCGGCCAGAGCAACCGTGGTGGAGACGAACTTCGCACCATGCACCGCGGCCTCGCAAACCAGATCGAACAGTTCGGTGCGCGACTTGGCCCGCATGATCGCTTCGTTGGTCGCGCTCAGCGCCGCGAACATTCGCGTCACGCGTTCCTTTTGTTCGTCAGCTTTTGCCTTTTCCGCCGCACGCTCGAAATTATCGAGCGCAAACGAAACATTCTCCGCCATCCGCGCCAATAGCGCGATGATCTCATCGTCCGCCGCCCAGGATTTGCTGACAAAGAACATCAGCACGCCGACGCTGTTGCCGACCTTGATCAAAGGTACCGCAACGCAAGCCACGACTCCCCTGTCGCGTCCAACCTCTCGCCACGGCCGCCCCTGCACCGAGTTGAGGATGTCGTTGTTGACGCAAGGCTTCCTGGTCCGGAACGCGTCGCCGCAGACCCCGGTCCCGTAGACATTGTCCGGATCGATCGAGAACCGCGTCTGCTTGATGAATTCGACGATTTCACCGGTTCCGGCGACCGGCTTCAGCCAGGTCGAGCCCGGCTCGACGAGCAAGATCACCGTGGCCACGGATTTTCCGGAGTGAACCGCGGCATCGCAAACCAGCTGGTAGAGTTCCTGCTCGGTCTTGGCACGCAGAATGGCTTCGTTGGTGGCGCTGATGGCGCCGAACATCCGATTGAGCCGTCGCATGGCCCGCTCGCCGCTCTTGCGCGCGATCTCATTTTCAAAATTGCCGAGCGCGTATGAAATATTCGCCGACATGCGCTCGAGCAGCGAGACGATCGGATCGGTCAGCGAGCCGACCTCGCGCCTGGTGACGAGCAGAACGCCGACGCAGCGGCCGTTGCAAATCAGCGGCAAGGCCGCCGCCGCGCCGACATGCTCTTTCGCGGCTCCCGCCCGCCAGGCCAGCGAACGCGTATCGTTCAGATAATCATTGCTGATGCTCAAGCGCTGGTCGCGAAAGGCTTGTCCGCAGACGCCTGAACCCTCAGGCGTGTTGGCGACAATCGAAATATCGATCGCCCGCAGCCGCTTGATGTCGTCGCCGAAGCCTGCGGCCAACCGGAGCATGTTGGTCCCCGGTTCCAGCAAAAACACAGCCGTCGCCATGAAGTCCCCGCTGGTGAACGCGGCTTCGCAGACTTTTTCGTATAGCGCGGCTTCGCAGACTTTTTCGTATAGCTCCTCAGGCGATTTTGCATACAGGATCGCTTCGTTGGTCGCACTCAACGCCGCAAACGTACGCGCGAAATTGGTCTCCAAGCCCTCAGCTCCCGGTCGCCTAGCCCAAGACCGATTTATGCGAGGAAGACGCCTAAATGGCGGTTATTGGGGGCATTAAGTTCTGAGTCAGAGTAAACGGCATGCCAACAATGACGCCCGAAAGCCAGGAAAATACCGTCTTGTCTGGAGTTCGCCGGCCTGAGTTAGGCCTAAGGGCCTGCCGGCCGCGGCGACGCGCGGACCCGGCGACTCCTCAAGAATTTGGCATGAGCCCATTGCTCTTCCGCCATCGCTTTGAGACCATGCGGCCGACAACAAGCAAGACCCGCCTCCGCCGCGGGCGTCGCACGAGGAAATTCCCACGCCGATTGTTCAGGCCGACCGTCTCACGCGCATCGGGGCGCGGCTGCTCAAGGCCGCCGGCGCCTCGGAGGCGGAAGCCGACGCGGTCGCGGTCGGCTGCGTCAATGCCAATCTCGCCGGCCACGACTCGCACGGGGTGATCGCGATCCCGACTTATATCGACCGCATCAAGGTCGGGCACATCGTCCCCGGCGCGAAGTGGGAAATCGTACAGGAGACGCCGACCACGAGTGTGATCGACGGCCATTGGGGTTTTGGCTTTCACGTCAACGCCAAGGCAATGGCGCTGACGATTGCGAAGGCGAAGACCGCTAATGTCGCGGCCTGCACGGTGTTCCGCCAAAGCCATGTCGGACGGCTCGCCGCCTATCCCCTGATGGCGATGAGAGAGGGCATGATCGGTCTTGCCACCGCCGATTCCGGCCGCTCGCCCAAGCACGTTGCGCCGTTCGGCGGCCGCGAGGCGCGGCTCGGCACCAATCCGATTTCGATTGCGGTGCCGTCCGACCTCGAGGCGCCGTTTTATCTGGACATGGCGACATCCGCGGTCGCGGCCGGAAAGATCCAGCTTGCGGCGGCGCGCGGCGAAGAAATTCCAAAGGGCTGGATCGTTGACAGCGAAGGGCGGCAAACCACCGACCCCAAACAATTCCGCAAGGGCGGGGCATTGCTGCCACTCGGCGGCACCGAAGGTTACAAGGGGAGCGGCCTCGCTGCGATGGTCGAAGTGCTCTGCGGATTGCTGACGGGCCTGGGCTTCGGCGTCGAACCGACCGGGCGGCATAATGATGGATGTTTTATGGCCGTGTTCAACGTCGCCGCGTTCCGCCCTTTAAAAGATTTCAAGAAAGAAGTCGCCGAGTTCGCGCGCTATCTGAAGGCGACGCCGCCATCGGAAGGCTCATCGGGCGTGTTCTATCCGGGCGAGGTCGAATATATCCGGGAGCAGCAGCGCCGCCTCTCAGGTATCGAAATCGAAGATACGACCTGGGACAAATTGCGCGCACTGGCCGCCGAATACAAATTGACCGCCGAGCTCGATCTCGCGTGAGAGCGCATCCGGCCGATCAAAGGAGAGCAGCATGACACGGCAAATGGTGATGGTCGGCTTCCTGCAGGCGCAGAACTGCACCAATTTGCCGAGTTCGTGGCGGCATCCGCAATCCCGCGACGATTCGATGTCGGCGGACTACTACCAGGAAATCGCCCGGATCCTCGAATCCGGCAAATTTCACATGGCGTTCTTCGACGATCGTCTGGCGATGCCGGATCGCTACGGCAACGATCACCGGCATACCGTGGAATACGCATCCGCTGCGTGAAGATGGATCCGATTGTGGTGCTGACCACGATGGGAATGGTCACCGAAAAGCTCGGCCTGGCATCGACCTGCTCGACCACCTATTACGAGCCGTTCGACGTGGCGCGCCGTTTTGCCACTCTTGATCTGATGACCGGTGGCCGCGCCGCCTGGAACGTGGTCACGTCAGTCAATGACGGCGAGGCCCACAATATGGGGCGCGACCAGCATCTCGATCACGATTTGCGTTACGACCGCGCCGACGAGTTCATGGAGGTTGTGCTCGGCCACTGGGATTCTTGGGAAGACGGATCGCTTTTGATCGACAAGAAATCGGGCCGCTTCGCCGATCCCGACAAGGTCAAGCGGCTCGATCACAAGGGGCCATTCTTCAAGTCGCGAGGCCCGTTCACGGTACCGCGCTCGCAGCAGGGCCATCCCGTCGTCATCCAGGCCGGCGCCAGCGGCCGCGGGCAGCGCTTTGCCGGGCGATGGGGCGAAGTCATCTTCACCGCGGCGCGCAATCTCGCAAACGCCAAGCAGGGCTATGAGGCGATCCGGAATGAGGCTGCTAAAGCCGGCCGCGATCCCGACCAGATGTTTCTCTGCAATCTGATCACGCCGGTGTCGGGCGCCACTAAATCCGAGGCCGAAGACAGGATGGCACTGATCCAGAAGCTGCCGCTGGAAATTGACGCGCTGTCGCTGCTAGCTGAAGGGCTGAATTTTGACTTTGCCGCCAGAGGCATCGACGAGCCGTTGACCACGCAGGAGTTGCAAGGCATGCAGGGCATGCTCGGCATTCGCGACGGTGTACTTCGGACATCCGGCAAGACCAATCCCAGCACCCGCGATTTCATCACCTTTTCGGGCCGCGGCCAGACCCAGGATGCGATCGTCGGGGGGCCGAAGGAAATCGCCGACCGGCTGGAAGAGATGTTCGTCGGCCGCGGCTGCGACGGTTTTGTTATTGCGGCGACCTATGTGCCGGGCTCCTACGCCGATTTTGTGCGTTACATCGTACCTGAATTGCAGCGGCGCGGGCTGTTTCACGCCGATTACGCCGGCAAGACCTTGCGCGAGAATCTGGGCTTGCCGCGGCCTGCCGCCGGTGCGTGGAAAGCGTCGCCGCGGATCGCGGCTGAATAAAGGGATCATGCATGCGTTGGCTGAAATTCACTGCAAATGACAAAACTTCCTGGGGCATCGCCGAAGGCGACCGCGTGATCGCGATCGACGGCGATCCCTTCGGCGAATGGCAGCGCAGCGCGCGCTCCCTGCCGTTGGCAGAGGTGAAGATCGAACTGCCGCTGATGCCGCGGACGTTTTATTGCGTCGGGCTGAATTACCTGAAGCATCTCAAGGAAGCCGCCGACAAGCGCGGCGAGGTGCCCAACGTTCCGGACCGGCCCGAGATCGGCTATCGCGCCCAGAACGCGCTGATCGCGCATGACGAGGACGTCGTGATCCCGGCGACCGCGACCGAGAAGATCCACTATGAGGGCGAACTGGTCGTCGTGATCGACAAAAAGGCTAAACATCTGAGCGAGCGTGACGCGATGTCCTGCGTGTTCGGCTACACCATCGGCAACGACGTCAGCGAACGCTCTTGGCAAAAGGCCGACCGCGGATTGTGGCGGGCCAAGAACGCCGACACTTTCAAGCCGATGGGACCGTGGATCGAGACCGATGTCGATCTCGACAAGATGGAAACCATCGTGCGCGTCAACGGCAAGGAGAGCAACCGCTTCCACACCAACGATATGATTTTTGGGATCAAACCGTTCATCGCCGAGATGACAAAATATTTTACCCTGTGGCCCGGCGACGTGATCTGGATGGGCACCGATGGCGCCTCGCCGGACCTCAAAGCCGATGATGTCGTCGAGATTGAGATCACCGGCATCGGCACTTTGCGCAACCGGTTTGTTGCGGAGAAGGTTTAGGATCGAGCACTCGCGGTTTGACTGGATGCAACTATCGCAACAATGACGGTCGCAATCACCGCAACAACGACGTTCAAGATCAACGCGCCAAGCCCGACATAGAACGAATAACTGACGCCGCCGAGGTCGATGGTCGCGAGCGGTTTCAGGCCGTTGCTCCACGCCGTCCACGAGCCCCAGAGAATCCCGGCAGCCCAGCCGAGCAGCAGCCCTTCGGCGCGGAACCAGCGAGTGAACAATCCGAATACCAGCGCCGGAAAGGTCTGCAGGATCCACAAACCCCCGAGCAATTGCAGGTCGAGCGCATATTGCATCGGCAGGAACAGCGTGAAGGCCAGTGCGCCGAGCTTGACCACCAGCGATGCGATTTGATTTCCAGACATTACGGGTGAACAGATTGGCCGCGCCGATGCTCATGACGGCGGCCGGCACTAGCGCGCCGATCGCGATCGCCGAAAACGCAAAGCCCGCAAACCACGACGGGAACAGCGTCTTGAACAGCATCGGCACCACATCATTGGGCGTGGATACCTTTATATTTGCGGCGTAAGCCATGTAACCGAGCAGCGCGATCAGGCCGAGCAGCAGCGTGTAGGCCGGCAGCAAGATTGCGTTCTTGCGGATGGTATCGGCCGATTTCGATGCGAAAATCCCGGTCAAGGTGTGGGGATACATGAATGCGGCCAGCGCCGAGCCTAACGCCAGCGTGGCATAGGGCAGCATCTGCGACGGTTTTAAAATCAGACCGGTCGCACCGCCTTTTGCCGCGAACGCGTCGTTGGCCGCGGCAAACACCGCGGCATAGCCGCCGAGCTTTGCCGGCACGATGACGACCGCGACCAAAACGACGATATAGATCATGATGTCCTTGACAAAGGCGATCAGCGCCGGCGCGCGCAGACCTGAGCTATAGGTGTA
>WNFM01006950.1_pt1 | contig 10341 bp, 10 predicted proteins | sample 5400271 | NCBI WGS metagenome assembly WNFM01 (sample SAMN13153352, study PRJNA577476) | soil metagenome | isolation source: 60 cm saprolite on Douglas fir-dominated hillslope | place: USA:California | collected 2013-09-17 | reverse complement strand
CCTTTTCGTGTCCAGATGATTCGTAACCAGCTGGAAACGAGTAGAATCAATGCCGTGCGCCTCTTCAAGCACGAACCGTGCCGGACGCTCGTGGGCTTGACCCGGGCATCCACGTCTTTCTTTCTTTCTTATAGCTTTCTTAGAGCGGCTTTAAAGACGTTGATGGCCGGGACAAGCCCGGCCATGACGGCGTTGGAGATCTCTATCGGAAAATATTCAGCGCCGCATATTGCAGCAGCATGATGGTTTTGGCATCGACGATGCGGCCGTCGCCGATCATCGCCATGGCTTGATCGATCGATAATTCCAGCACCTCGATGTCCTCGCCCTCGTCGGGAATGCCGCCGCCGCTTCCGATCCGCATCTCCGCCGCATATTCGGCGACAAAGAAGTGCAGCTTTTCGGTGACCGAGCCGGGGCTCATGAAGGCTTCGAACACTTTTTTGATTTCGCCGAGCCGATACCCGGTTTCCTCTTCCACCTCGGCGCGGATCCGCATTTCCGGAGCCTCGTTGTCTAACAGGCCGGCCACCGCCTCGATCAGAAGATCGTCGAAGCCGTTGACATAGGCCGGATAGCGGAATTGCCGCACCAGCACCACCGTGCCTTGCGTCAGATTGTACGGCAACAATGTCGCGGCGTTGCCGCGATCGTAGACTTCGCGGTGCAGGGTCTGCCACTCGCCATTGCTCCGCCGCCATTCGAAGGTGGCGGCCTTCAGGACGTAATGGTTTTTGGAGAGTACGCGGACGTCCTTGATGCGGATGCGATCGGCAACGGTCATGTCGTGCCTGCTGATTTTTGGTTACGGGGTCGGTTCGCGGCCGTCGAGCCACTTGGCAAATACCACGCGTTCCTGATCGTAGTAACCGAGCGACTGGTAGAAGGCGTGGACCCTGGCGTTGTCTCCGCGCACCATGAGCTGGAGCTTTTCGATGCCGCGAGCGCGGAGCCAATCTTCCGCTGCGGTCATGATGGCACGACCGTAGCCCTTGAAGCGATGCTCGGGATCGACGGTAACGTAATAGACCCAGCCGCGATGGCCGTCATGGCCGACCAGCACCGACGCCACCAGGATGCCGTCGTCGCGTCCCAACAGCACCGTTGCGTTGGTTTCCTGGCGCGCCAGCGCGATGTCACGCGCAGGATCGTTCCACGCGCGCGTCGACCCGCAATGATGCCATAGCGCAATTACCTCGGCGATATCGACGTCTTCGATCGCCTTGATGGCCAGAGCGTGATTGGCGGCGTTGGAATTCACAGCACCTTGCCCGGGTTCATGATGCCGAGCGGATCGAGCATCGCCTTGATGGCGCGCATCAGCTCGATCGCGACCTTGTCCTTTACTTCGGGCAGTTCATCGCGCTTGAGCACGCCGATCCCGTGCTCGGCGGAGATCGATCCGCCCATCCGCAGCACGATGTCGAACACGACCGCGTTGACCTCATGCCAGTAATGGATATTGCCGTCGCCGAGATGGCCGAACGGCACCGGCCGCGCGCCTTGTATCAGTTTCACCACCGCCGCGTTGGCCTGTTCGATGAAATCGGGTACCGCGACGACGGGGACCGAAATATCGTGCTTGATCGATCCGCCCTCTGGCTTCTGCGCCGCGGACATTTCGTCGCGCAGCTTCCAGAAGGCGCTGCGCTGGCTCAAATTGGCCGCGATCACGGCATCATCGACGATGCCTTCGTCGAAACCCTGCGCCAGAATCGCTTCCAGCGTGGCGCGGGCGTCGTCGCGCGGCGACGACAGTTCCATCAGCACATACCAGGGATGCTTGCCCGCGAGGGGATCGCGGACATCGATCCCATGACGCACGCTGAAATCGACCGCGATATCGGAAAGCAGCTCGAAACTGGTCAGCGTGCCCGCGGCCTCGGCCTGCGCGATCGAGATTAGTTTTAGCGCTTGCGCCGGCGATTTGAGGCCGACGAAAGCGGTTTCCACCGCGCGCGGTTTTGGAAACAGTTTTAGCGTCGCCGCGGTGATGATGCCGAGCGTGCCTTCGGCGCCGATGAACAGGTTGCGCAGATCGTAGCCGGTATTGTCCTTTTTCAATTTCGACAGGGTGTTCAGAATGCGCCCGTCGGCCAGCACCACTTCGAGCCCGAGCGCCATCTCGCGCGCCACCCCATAGGCCAGCGCCGTGGTGCCGCCGGCATTGGTGGAGAGATTGCCGCCGATCGTGCAGCTTCCCTCCGCGCCGAGCGACAGTGGGAACAGCCGGTCCACTTCGGAGGCGCGCTGCTGGGCGATCTGCAGGATCACGCCGGCCTCGCAGGTCATGGTGTTGGAGGCGGTGTCGAGGTCTCTGATCTTGTCCATCCGCCGCATCGAGACGACCACCTCGCCATGGTGCGGCGTCTGGCCGCCGACCAGGCCGGTGTTGCCGCCCTGCGGCACCAGCGCGATTTTGTGCTCGGTGGCGAGCCTGCAGATGGCGGCGACTTCCGCGGTCGAGCCCGGCCGCAACACCAGCGGCGAGTGGCCGTGAAACAGGTCGCGCTCTTCGGTGACATAGGGCGCGATATCAGCCGCATCGGTCACCGCATATTTGTCGCCGACGATCGCGCGAAAACGCGCGATCAGTTCGGGCGGAAGCGGCGGGCTTGCGGGCTTGACGATATTCATCTTTGTCACTTGTTGGTTTCTTGCGTTTCTTCATTCCCGCCCCACCGCGGCGCGGCGCAGCCGATCGTTGATGGCTTCGCCGAGCCCGTGACGCGGCACCGGCATGACCGCGATGGCGCGCGCGCCGCATACGTCGAGGGCGCGAAGATATCCGAAAAGATTGGCGGCGGCCTCGTTAAGATCGCTCTGTGCGGACAGATTCATCACCGCGGCCGCCGCGTCAACTCCCGGCACCGCATCAGAGCCAAACGCCAGCAGCGCTTCGCCGGCCTCGATCTCCGCGGCATCGAGCCGCACCCTGGTTCGCGGCGCGTAATGCGAGGCCAGCATGCCCGGCGCCAATGGCTGGCCGCTGCCGTGATCCGGATCCTGCTTCGGCTGCGCCAGCGGCCGGCCGAGCACGCGCTCGATCTCGCCGCGCGGCAGACCGCCGGGGCGCAGCAGCATCGGCTCATCGAAGCATCCGACGATGGTGGATTCGACGCCGACTTCGACCGCGCCGCCGTCGACGATCAGATCGATCCGCCCCGCAAGATCGCTCTGCACATGCTCGGCCGTGGTCGGCGAGACATGGCCCGACAAATTCGCCGATGGCGCCACCACCGGCCCGCCGAACGCGCGCAAAATCTGCCGCGCCAGCGGGTGGGCGGGAAGGCGGATCGCGATGGTATCGAGGCCTGCGGTGGCGAGATCGGCCACGGTGCAGTCGCTTGTCTTCGGCAGCACCAGCGTCAGCGGGCCCGGCCAGAACGCCTCGGCAAGCGCCATCGCGGTAGCCTCGAAGCGGGCAATTTGCCGCGCCGCGCCGATATCTCCGACATGGGCGATCAGCGGATTGAACGAGGGCCGGTCCTTGGCCTGGTAGATCCGCGCGACGGCCGCGGGATTGGTGGCATCGGCGCCAAGGCCATAGACGGTCTCGGTCGGGAACGCGACCAGCCCGCCGCCGGCGAGGCAACGCGCCGCGGCGGCTACGGCCGAGGCGCCGGCCGGCAGAAACTGCGTTTTCAAGCCCACATTCACAGGGGTTCAAGTCCTTAAATTCGGCTTCTTGCGGTATGCGAAACCCAAGGCTATAAGCCGCGTTCGTGTCGGAGTGTGGCTCAGCCCGGTAGAGCACTGCGTTCGGGACGCAGGGGTCGCAGGTTCGAATCCTGCCACTCCGACCATCCTTTCAAGTACTTAGTCTTTAGCAAGTTCTAGAGCGCAACGAAATGCGCAACGAATTGATGGAAATACAGTTTTTCAGCCTCGGTAGGCAATGATTTTTGCTCGGATTTGGCAGTATGTGACGGCTGTCGTCGGTTACTGGCAATTTTGAGTCGCTGTTGCTTTCATGTTGGAGCGGTCGCTCGAACGTTATTTTCCAGACCTAACGGCACCCTTAAACGAGCGCTTTCCGCTAAATCGGCGGAGGAGGATATTTGTCGGCATCGCGCTCATAGCGTTCGTATATGCGAACTTTAGAGCCTTCGATGACGTACAGACGAAATTGGATGCAATCCGCGATCAGCCTTCCGAGAGCCGGTGGCCGGCGCTAACGGCTAACGAAGCGGCGGCACTCACATCGAAGCTAAAAGCGCTTCCCTCTCAGGACTTCGTTGTCGCGTGCGAGACGGTCAATTCGTCGATGTTGTGCTCGGATACGATGACCCAGCTCCGCACATCGTCGAGACCGATTGCCTGTTTGACCTTCGCCGGAATTTCAATCCCGATCGTATCGCCATCGGGCGGCGTATGGGTGATCGGCAATAGGACCACAAAACGTGGCCTCGTTTGGCTGTCGCTCGCGGCGACGAGACAGGCCGGACGGTCCTCTCCCTGATCACGTCCCGCTGCCGCTTCATGGGTCCAGAGATAATCATAGCGGACGACGAAGCCCGGTTTAGGCTCAGGAAAGGCCACTTGGCCTGCTCACTTGAGCAGTTCGTCGAGCGCGGCATGCTCAGGGTCCATCTCGGCCCGTTCAACAGTGTCGATAACCACCTGGCTGGAATCGACCGTTCGGTAGGTGCGCTTGGCAGCCGCCGTTAGCCAGTCGTAATGCTCGGCTGACATCAGCACGAATCGCCAACCGCAGACGCGACGTCCTTGGTGCCACCAGCAAACCCATCGGCGACGGCGGCGACGCCGACGCGGACTTACAACGACGACCTGCGCCCTCTGTGAAGCTCACCGTGTCTTCGATCGAAGACAGCCCAATCGCGTGCCCATTAGAGAGGGCTTCCGCAATCAATGCGCCTCCGGCTCGACTTGCGGCATCGGGTGACTACCTTAGTTCGCGAAAGGGAATCCCCCTTAGCGCCAGCATCGTCCTGGATGACCTTGTGTCCTTCCGACACGGAACCCTCATGAGGTGGTTTCAAGGCTCCGATCGCTGAAAGCGCATGTTCTGCGCTGCAGCCGGTTGCGACGCCCACGGGGTCAGGGTAAAACCCGATGGCGGTTGGGGGCTTGTCCGGCTAATTTTCAGCAGTCGCAGCAGTCCACGAGGGTCTCATGCAAACCGTCATTGCCGATCCTTCGGCGAGCATTGACCGCGAGTATGTTTTGATCGATCTCGCCCTGCAGGGTGGCGGCTCTCACGGAGCTTTTACTTGGGGTGTGCTTGATCGGCTCCTAGAGGAATCATGGCTACGAATCGATGGTATCTCGGGCACCTCTGCAGGCGCGATGAATGCTGTTGTGCTGGTCGATGGATATCAAAAGGGCGGATCTGAGGGAGCGCGGGCTGCGCTTGAAAACTTCTGGCGGCGAGTTTCGCATTCCGCCCGGTTCAGCCCTATCCGGCGGAGCCCTTTGGATATCCTCTTAGGCCGATGGACGTTGGACACGTCGCCATTTTTCGTAGCGTTCGACTTGGCAGCGCGTCTGTTCTCGCCTTATGACCTGAACCCGCGAGGCGCTAATCCGTTACGTGCCATACTTGTCGACTGCGTTGACTTTGAGCGGGCGGCGAAATCTCCAATCCGTTTGTTCGTGACCGCCACCAACGTTCGCACTGGCCGAGGTCGCGTATTCCGAAACAATGAACTCACGCCGGAAGTGCTGCTGGCGTCCGCCTGCCTGCCGACGCTGTTTCAGGCCGTAGAGATCGACGGCGAGGCCTATTGGGACGGCGGCTATTCGGGCAATCCGACCATCACCCCATTGGTGCGTGAGTGCGCATCGCACGATACGCTGCTCATCGCGGTCAATCCCGTCGAACGCCAAGGCACGCCGCGTTCGGCGCGCGAGATCCTCGACCGTTTGAACGAGGTTTCCTTCAATGCCACCCTGCTGAAGGAATTGCGTATGATTGCCCTGTTGCGTCAGGTCGCTGATCTCGGCACTGGTGAAGGGGCTCTATGGGCGGGAATGCGTATTCATCTGATCGCAAGCAGCACCATCGACAAGCTCGGAGCTTCTTCCAAGTTCAATGCGGAGTGGGACTTTCTGAGCATGCTGCGAGACGAGGGCCGTCGTTGCGCGGAATCGTTTCTGACAGCGCATCGCGCGAGTGTTGGTAAGCATTCGACACTAAATCTGGACGTCCTCCTGGAACAGGTCTGATGGCATGGGCCTTCTAGGCATTCTCCTTGCGCTGGGGCTGCTTGTCTGGCTGGCTTATCGCGGATGGAGCGTGCTCCTGTTGGCTCCTGCGGCCGCACTTATAGCTGCCGCCGTTTCCCGAGAGCCGTTGCTCGCCCATTGGACACAAACCTTCATGGGCAGCGCAGCGCAGTTTCTCGCGCAATTCTTCCCACTGTTCTTGCTGGGCGCGCTGTTCGGCAAACTCATGGACGACAGCGGTTCGGTCGAAGCCATTGCGCGCTTCATGACCGAGCGGCTGGGTGCGCGCCGCGCGACACTGTCGGTGGTGCTCGCGGGTGCCTTCGTGACGTATGGCGGCGTCAGCCTGTTCGTCGCCTTCTTTGTATTGGCGCCGATGGCGCAGGCGCTTTTTCAGGCCGCCGACATTCCGCGGCGGCTGATGCCGGCGGCAATCGCGCTCGGCACATCGACGTTCACGATGACGGCGTTCCCAGGCACGCCCGCGATTCAGAACGCTATCCCAATGCCATTTTTTGGAACCACGCCTTTTGCCGCGCCCGGCCTCGGCATTATTGCGTCAGCAATCATGCTGGGATTTGGATTGTGGTGGCTCGCCCGTTGCGAGGCCGCCGCTCGCCGAGCAGGTAAGGGCTACGGCATTGGTACTGATATCGCCCCACGCTTAACTGCCGATGATCAGATCATTCGGGAGCGAGCCACGACCGCGCGCGAGTTCGATCCCGCGGAGATCGGCCACGGCCGGCATGGCGAAACCGCAGTGCCGATCGGTATCGCTGTGCTGCCCCTAATTGTTGTCGTAAGCGTCAATCTCCTGATGTCGTTCATCATCCTACCGCGTCTGGACTTTTCATTCCTGGCGGAAGCGCGTTGGGGCGCCACCTCGCTGTCGGCAGTTGCAGGTGTCTGGTCAGTAGCAGTGGCCCTCGCGACCGCGATCCTTACGCTTATTCTTGTCAATCGTCGGCGGTTAACGACAACGCTTCTGTCTTGCCCGCCTTCAGTGTCGCAAGTCTCGTGGGCTTCGGTGCCGTTGTCGCGATGTTGCCAGCGTTTGCGGTGGTGCGCGATTGGGTACTTTCAATTGAAGGCGGGCCGTTGGTCTCGCTTGCGATGGCAACCAACGTACTCGCCGCGCTAACTGGTTCGGCCTCCGGCGGCATGACGATCGCCCTCGATGCGCTCGGGGACACCTATATGCGCATTGCCGTGGAGCAAGGTATCAACCCAGCATTGATGCACCGGGTAGCCGCGATTGGCTCCGGTACGCTTGACAGCTTGCCGCACAACGGCGCGGTCGTGACGCTGCTCGCTGTCTGCGGCTCGACGCATCGCGAAAGTTATCTCGATATCGTGATGGTTGGAATTGTCGGCGCCCTCATCGCCCTGGTGGCGGTTATTGCCCTGGGCTCGACGTTTGGCTCGTTCTAGAACGCTGTGCGGCAGTTGCGCCCCTCGCGATATGCTTTTGGATCCGTCGTTGGTCAGCTTGGTCGAATGGTGGACGCCGGCGGGCGGCATGCCTTCGCCGGCCCAGAAGTTCGCCCGGAAGAGATTGGTCCTGAATGCGGAGATCACCACGCAAAAATGGCGCCAAAAGGCCCCGGCGCGATGGCAAAGGTTCGGGGCAACGAAAATATGCCGGAGTCTACCATTGAACCGACCACCATCGCGGTCAGGGCGAATAAAGAGAGCGCTGTGCCGGCTGCGACGTCAAATCGGGGCCTCAATAGTGTCAGCCAGCGCCTTAACGACCGATCAGCGCCCTAGCTGTGCCTGCGGACGCAGGTGCCGGCTCTTCCGCTGACGGACGCGCGACATTGCTCATGGGTATAGTACGCACAATTGGTGGCTCCTTGGATTCTGGAGCACCACTGGATTCCCCGGGCCTCTCCCGGCGTAGCCAGGGCCATCATCCCCGCCGTGAATGCGATTGAAGTTGCCGCGAGAATCAATTTGCGCATTAGCGCTGGGACAAGCATCATCTTAGGCATCATCGCCTCCTCTTTTGATATCGGCCACGATGCAGGTTTGGAATGCGCCACGATATCAGGTGGATCACCTAGTCGCAGATGTGGAATCACCTTACCGAAGACGCGAAAGACCGCTCCGGCTCTGCAGACGCATCACGACACTGCTTCAGGGTCGGATTGCCCCGGACTGATTTCGATCCGATCAAGTAATAAAATCGTTCCATCGGGTGTCTCGTAGCGCAAGCAACCGTGCTTGCAGTCGCCGGTCGGGCGTGTTCGATTTTACTTTGGTGATCGCAATTCGCCCTTTATCCATCCCTGGATTGTTGTGGATGTCATGGGATCACCAAGCTTGACGGCTGTCGTAATGCTGAGCCGGCATTGAGAACATTCAAAAGTGCGAATGTCGTATCCAGCGGATCCTGGCCTGCTTCGTCTCCAGACCATTTCGGATTGGCAACCCGGACAAAATATTCGCTGCAAATTGGGCATGTTTGCTCCCCTTTTGATCAGAAGGCGAGATTACAAACTCTTTGCCACCCGGAGGTGCTTAAGCGAACTGTGATGATACGATTATAGGGGGAGGATCGCAGCTCTTCTGATCAACAGGAAAGGAGGAGCGAACTTCGTTCGATTTGAAAAAATGGGTGTTAACTGCGGATCGCAAAAAACGATTAGAATTTGAATCATGCTCGGTGGATCTTGACGAGTGGCGAGACGAGATTCTGGGGTCATTGGCGCCCACGCCCAGCCAGCCTTTCTTAGATTAGATACATCTGCGATTCGCGGGGAAGCGAGGCAACCTTCCGCGCGGTCTCACCCCAATCTCATTGTGTTGGCGATTTCACCCAGCTCCCTTGGTCCGTCTCCGTTACGACGATTGTAGCGGTCATGCCGGCGCTCAGCGTGACGCCATCGGGCACCTTGTCGATGGCGATGCGTACGGGAATGCGCTGCGCCAGCCGCACCCAGCTGAAGGTCGGATTGACGTTAGCGATCAGGTCGCTGCCGATCGCGTGCTCGCGGTCGGTGATGGCGCGCGCTACGCTCTGCACGTGCCCCTGAATTGGCGCATCGTACCCCATAAGCCGGACCGAGACCGGGTCTCCGATATTGATGTAGCGCAGCTTGGTTTCCTCGAAATAACCCGCGATGTAGAAGGAATCGCTATCGACGATCGCCAGCATGGCGCGGCCCGCCGTGGCATAGTCGCCGCGATCGACCAAAAGATTGGTGACGTGGCCGTTGACCGGCGCACGCACCTCGGTGCGCGCCAAGTTGAGCTTGGCAACACCGACCGCCGCGACCGCCTCGTCACAGGCCGCACGCGCCGAAAGCGCGGCGCTGCGCGCTTGCGTCAGCGCTTCCTCGGAAATCGATACCGAAGTTAGCTTCTCACGCCGTTCGAGCTCTTGCTGCCGCTGATCGGAGAGGCTCTTTGCCCCCGCGAGGGCAGCTTCAGCCTGCTGCAACGCGAGCTGATAGCGCGCCGGATCGATGATGAACAGCACGTCGCCGATTTTTACCTCCTGATTGTCCTTCACCTTCAGGTCGATCACGGCCCCGAGGCTAGCGGCTTGCCGTTGAATTCGACAAAGCAAGTCGCGATCAGCTTCCGCTCCTTCCAGCGACGCAGGTGGGCAAGGAGCCGAGGCGGAAGCGGGGCCGGGGCTTGGCGCTTCTTGGTGGCTCGCTTGCCAATTGATCGTCGTGGCGACGTTCGGCGGGCCGACGATGTTCGCGCGGAGCCGGGTTGGTAAGCTCATTCAAATCCGGCCATACGGAAGACCCCCGGCTGGGTTTTCTTTTATCGGGGAACGAAGGTCGCTCCGGTCTCGTCCATTTCGGAGACTCCCGTCTGCTCTGGAGGTTCGCGGACATCGTAACGCGTCGGATGCTTCTCTTTCTCCTGGGCGCCAAGTTTCTTCTGTTCACGAGGTTTCTGCTGCTCAACGCGTCTCTGTTTTTGCGACGGAACTATTTCGGCCGGTTGAATTGCTGGTTTGCTTTTCACTGGCGCCACATCCGGTTTCTTTGCGATCGGGGCGGGCTTCACGAAGGCGTCGCTGTCTGCCCAGGCGGGCAAGGAGACACCGGGCCTCTCTTCCACAGCAGCGGGTTTCTGTTCCACGGCCTGTCCCCGTTGTTGCAGTTCCGCCATTGCGCTTTCGGCCGCCTG
>WNFM01101227.1_pt1 | contig 10343 bp, 11 predicted proteins | sample 5400271 | NCBI WGS metagenome assembly WNFM01 (sample SAMN13153352, study PRJNA577476) | soil metagenome | isolation source: 60 cm saprolite on Douglas fir-dominated hillslope | place: USA:California | collected 2013-09-17 | reverse complement strand
AGGAATTCTCGGCCCTTCAGGTAGTTCTCGAGATAGTCGAGCCGTGAAAGACCCTTGCCCAGCACGTGGGCCTTCATCTCCGGCGGCGCAGTCTTGTCGAGCATCGGAACGAACAGGCCCTTGTGCAACTCGGTGCCGATAAAGCACAGCCATTGATGCAGTTTGCTGCGCGCCATGCCGGGGCCGGTGGCGATACCGGCCTGCGGAAAGCTGTCGGCGACATATTGCAGGATCGCCGCGTTCTCGGTCAGCACCAGCCCGTCGTCGGTGCGCAAGGTCGGCACCAGCCCGAGCGGGTTCACTTTCCGAAAATCCGAGCCGTCGTTCTGCACGACCTTGGTCTTGGGATCGACCTCGAGATATCTGGCGGAAGCGCCGGCTTCGTACAACGCAATCCTTGTCGCCAGCGAACAGGCGAGCGGCGAGAAATACAGGTCCATGAATGCCTCCTTGGCAGGTTCCTTGATAGTTCTTGGGGCGATCGATCAACCTTGCCGGCGCAATGGCGGGCGGGGGTTGATTTTTATACTGTTCCGCATAATATAAATGAGGTCAAGGAATTTATTGCGAAATGGTACAAAAAAGTAAAAAGCCGCCGGTGACGCGGATCGATGATCCCACCGAGCCGAAGCGCCGCGGCCGTCCGCGCGCCTATCAGCCTGACATCGCGCTCGCCAAGGCGCTCGACCTGTTTCGGAAAGACGGCTTTGCCGCGACGTCGCTCGACGATCTCTCGGCCGCGACCGGCATGAACCGGCCGAGCCTCTATGGTGCTTTTGGCGACAAGCGCGAACTCTATATCAAGAGCTACCGGCGCTATCGCGAAGACGCCCGCGCGGCGATGCTGGATATCTTCCGCGAGGAGCAGCCGATCCGTCAGCGCTTGCTGCGCATCTATGCGGTGGCGCTCGATATTTACCTGTCCGGCGAATCCGGTCCGCGCGGCTGTTTCACTGTCATGACGGCGGCATCCGAAGCGGTGGCCGATCCCGATATCCGCGCCATGGTGCTGGAAGGTTTTGCCGAACTCGACAAGGCCTTCGCCGCCTGCTTCCGCCATGCGAAGGAGAAAAGCGAATTGCCCGACGGCGCCGATCCCGCGGTGCTGGCGCAACTGGCGTCGGCCACCATTCACACCATCGCCATCCGCGCCCGCGCGCGCGTGCCGCGTGGGGAGCTGGAAGCGATCGTGAAGGGAGCGATCGATGTCATGGTGGGGAAGTGCTGAGCCATCGACACGTCGTCCCGAAATTCGACCCCGCTTTACCCCGAAAGCTGGCCTACTCGGACATTGCGCCGTATCCGAAGTGCCTGACTCGGAAGCCGCCAATGTCATCAAATTCCTGGCAAGCCAACTTTTCTGCCCGCGACAAGGTAATTGAGTGCGGCGCCCGAGTGAGAATACGTCCGATCAGCCATCGCTTTTTCGAATCTCTCGGCTCCCCCGGTCACCGATGTCCAGAGCGCATCGAACTGAGTGTCGGCACCGCCGCCGGCAAGGAAATAGCGAAGGGTGTCGCCGCGATTCCATATCCAGAAATCACGAGATTGGAAATCCTCGCGCTCCTCCAGCACCGCGCGTTGTTCGATCGTGCTGTAGGGCGGCAGGAAAGCATTGGTCTTGTCGTTTAGATAGACGACGACGTCAGTGAGTCCGGAAGCCGCGAAAAGACCCGGCACAATGTCGCCAACGGAATTATTGCCTTCACCGAGGGCCGCCTTGCCTCGCTCGCATGTCAACTGAAGGCGAACACCGGCCAGGATTTCCTCAATGGGATCGTTGAAAGCGATGGAATTCAAGACCAGCCCGGTCGAGATGTTGTTCGGCTCGGCCGCGAGCACGAGTCCGCCGGGACGCGTCACCCGCACCATCTCCGCGATGATCGCAGCCGGGTCGGCGACGTGGATCAGCAGGGTCTGGCAAGTAACGAGATCGAAGCTCGCATCGGAAAACGGCAGCGTTTGTGCATCTGACAAGCGGTATTGAAACCGATGAGACATCGCCAGGGCCGCCACACGCTCGGTCGCCTTGTCAACCCATAATGGATCGCGATCGACGCCGATCACCTGGGCGTCGGCCGGGAGCGCGGATGCGAGAACCTGGGCCCAGTGGCCGACCCCGCAACCGACGTCAAGCACGTCACGCACCTGAGCGAAGGCAAGACGGCGCCCGATTAACTCGATGTAGTCCGGGTTCCACCAATAATCGCGCGTGTCACCGAAATACTCGGCCGAGTGTGACTCAAGCGTTCGAAATTCGTTGGTCAAAAGATCCACCCAGTTGCGGACGATGTAGTTTATCTTGATTACTCTCCGCCGCAACCTATGCCTGAGTTATCGCGGCTCGGCCGTGGGGTGTGGCTATCGCCACGACGCCATCGCCTTGATCGCCGCCTGCAAAATAAACTCAGATCGATTTGTCGGCGCGCGGTCTCCCCGTTCGTCCCCGGGACGTGGTTCACGAAGAAAGAGAGACATAATGGGAAAAGTAAGGGTTTCCGCCTTTTCGGTATCGTTGGATGGATTTGCGGCGGGTCCGGGTCAGGACCTGCAACATCCGTTTGGTGTCGGAGCGGATGAAGTGGTCGCCTGGCTGCGGAAAACGGAAATGTTTCATGAAATGATCGGCCAGCCGGGCGGGACAACCGGCATCGACAATGACGTTGCGAGAGGCTCGATGGAAAATCTCGGCGCGTGGATCATGGGTCGAAACATGTTCGGCCCGATCCGCGGTCCGTGGCCCGACAATTCCTGGAAAGGCTGGTGGGGACCCAATCCGCCGTACCATGTGCCGGTGTTCGTGCTGACGCACCATGCGCGGCCTTCGATCGAGATGGAGGGCGGCACGGTGTTTCACTTCGTGACCGATGGGCCAGAGGCGGCGCTGGCGCGGGCAAAGGATGTCGCCGGCGCCAAAGACATCCGGATCGGCGGCGGTGCCGCCGTCGTCCGGCAATATCTGCAAGCACGCCTGATTGATGAACTTCGTCTGGCCGTTGCTCCGGTGTTTGTCGGCGCAGGCGAGAACCTGTTCTCCGGGCTCAATCTGCCGGAACTCGGTTATGCCAGTGCCGAGAGTGTTGCAGGAGCGAATGCCACCTACGTCACGATCAAGCGTCGGTAGGCCATCGCGGCCATCATGCTTTGCCCCGGAAATCCGTGTATCCGGAATTTCCCGGCGTGCTATCATGGCTGAAATAAATCAAGGGAAACGCACATGGCCAATTGCATCGTTGCGGTGAAAGGCGGCACGTCGACCGCGCCGATCTATCACGGCCTCGCCAGGAAGGGATTGATCCGGAAGGACTACCTGAACGGCGAAAGCGGCACCGGCGGCGTCTATCTCTGGGACAGCCGCCAATCGGCGGAAGCCTGGTTCACCGAGGAGCGCGTGGCGGAATTGACCCAACGCTTCGGCGTTCGGCCGCGCCTGACTTGGTACGATACCCACGTGACCGTTGATAACCTGAAGGACGAGACGCGAGTGAACGGCAAGGCGATCGAGATGGCGACGTGAACCTTTGCCGGGGGTAACCCAGGCAGAGAAATTCAACGCGTGTTTGAGAAGCCGCCGCAGGGCGGCTTTTCTTTTGCCCGAATGACGCGGCTCCGGCGCGCAGTACGATTTGACGCAATACGTTCCGCCAGCTTTGCTGCTATGGATACTTGTAGCGGAAAATCCGTGAGCCACCGCGCGATCGGGCGACCCCGTTTGCTGCGGTGCGCAAAATAAAAGACACGTTGGGGAGAGCGCTATCGTGATCAATCGGCTTCTGAGAAGCGCGGTTACAGGTGTGGGCCTTTTGCTTGTCGCGCCTTTGGCGCAGGCCCACGCGCAAACGACCGCCAAGGTCATAACGCTGGTGGTTCCCTATGCCGCCGGTGGCGGCACCGATACCGTTGCGCGTCTGATCGGCGAGCGGATGTCGCGCACGCTCGGCCAGGCCGTCATCATCGAGAACCAGGTCGGAGGCGGCAGCACGCTCGCCAACGATCGTGTTGCCCGGTCGGCGCCCGACGGCACCACGGTCTTGATCAACCACGTCGCATTGCTCGCGGCGCCCAGCCTGTTCACCAATCTGCGATACGATACGATGACGGCGTTCGAGCCGGTCGGCCTCGTCAACAACGCGCCGATGGTCCTGATCGGCCGCAAGTCTATACCCGGCGCCGGACCGAAGGATTATGTAGCCTGGATCAAGGCACAGGGCGACAAAGCGAACTTTGCGCACGGCGGCATCGGAACCAACAGTCACCTGTGCGCCGTCATGATGGGCAATGTTCTCGGTTTCAAGCCGACCATCGTCGCCTATCGCGGATCAGGTCCGGCGATCGGTGACCTGCTGGCGGGGCAGATCGATCTGCTGTGGGATCAGGTCACCAACGCGCTGCCGCAGATTCAGGCCGGAACGCTTCACGGCATCGCCATCACGTCGCCAGAACGGCTTGAACAATTGAAGGACGTGCCGACGACGGCCGAACTCGGCATGCCCGAAGTCAGCTATTCGATGTGGCATGGGCTCTACGTGGCAAAGGGCACGCCAAAGGAAATCATCGTCGCGCTCAACGGCGCGCTCCGCGCGGCTCTGTCCGATCCGACCTTGCGGGAGAAGCTGAAAGAACTCGGAACCCTGCCATTCCCCGACAACGAGCTGACACCCGAGGCCCACGCGCGCCTGTTTGCCTCCGACATGCCACGGGTGGCAAAGCTGGTTGAAAGCTCGGGGATCAAGGCGAGCGAAGCCAAGTAGGGCGTCTGAAGTTGCCAGGGTTCGCTTTTTCTGGAGGCCGCAAGCCTTCGGCGTTGAACTCAGGCGGGCATTGATCGTGCCAGCCGATCGAGTGATCGAATAGCACGGCACAATGACTGCTTCGACCCGAAGCGGTATCCACGGCCTGGAGCAGGGTCGCATTCGCTTATGCTGTATCCAAGTCTGGAGGCATGACCGGCACGGCGCAAATTGTCCGATAGGGCATTGTCCGGGCGGTATTCTTCAGTCGTCTGATCGTTATACTGACGAGTCATGATCAGGATCGATCGGCCGGAGAGAGCCGAAGCCGCAACCGATAGCGAGACCCGAATGGCCGATTTCTGCAAGCGTCCCATCATTCTCGCGACCGCGATATTGCTGGCCGTGGTAGTTGCGGGTACCCACTCCGTTCGTGCGCAGACGCTAAAAGCCGTGAAGGAGCGTGGCACGCTGAATTGCGGCGTGAGCCAGGGATTGCTGGGATTTTCCAGCATGGATGACAAGAATAACTGGCGGGGTTTCGACGTCGATATCTGCCGCGCCGTTGCCGCCGCCATCTTTGCCGACCCGGACAAGGTGACGTTCACGCCGCTGGATGCAGCCTCCCGTTTCGCGGCGCTGCAGTCGAACCAGGTCGACCTGCTGTCGCGCAACTCGACCTGGACGATGTCGCGGGAAAGTTCGCTCGGCCTGTTGTTCGCCGGGATCGCCTATTATGACGGCCAGGGGTTTCTGCTGCGCCGGGATGCCGGGATCGACACCGCGCTGCAGCTTGGCGGCAAGACGGTGTGCACCCAGACCGGCACCACGAGCCAACTGAACCTGGTGGACTATTTCAGCGCCAAGGATATGGCGTTGAAGGTGTTGGCACTCGACACCGCGGAAGAGAGCCGAAAGGCCTATGACGATCGCAAATGCGACGTGTTGACGAGCGACGTGTCGCAGCTCTACGCCGAACGTCTCAAGCTGTCGGCGCCCGACAGCCACGTCATCCTGCCGGAAGTCATCTCGAAGGAACCGCTTGGGCCCGCGGTTCGGCAAGGCGACGACCAGTGGTTCAATCTGGTCAAGTGGACGCTCTACGCGCTGATCAATGCCGAGGAGCTGGGTGTCAAGTCGACAACGATCGACGACGCCGTGAAATCGCAAAACCCCGATGTCCGGCGCCTGGTTGGGAGCGAAGGCGAGTTCGGCGAGCAACTGGGTCTCACGAAGGACTGGGCCGTGCGCGCCGTGCGTGCTGTCGGCAATTTCGGCGAGATCTATGAACGAAACGTCGGAACGGAGTCGAGGCTGAGCATCCCGCGCGGACTGAACGCGCTCTGGACCCAGGGCGGAATCCAGTATGCGCCTCCGGTCAGGTAGTTCCCTGGGAGTCAGACCATGGATGTAAATTATTATTCTCTGATCTCGAAAGCGGTCGCGGGCAAGGACGCTGCGACGCGCGACCAGATCTACAAGGATGCCTTCAGCCTCATCGGGCGGTCTCATCTCGTGCCTGAGGCCACATCATCTCACGCGGCCGCACTCGAGGACGCTATCCGGCGGATCGAGGATGACATTGCGGAGCAGAATTCCGCTTCGGCGATCGAAGAAATCCGGTCGACCGACCGGACCTGGAAGCCGTTCGTTATCGGGGCCTGCGCGCTGGTGGCTGCGATCGGGCTGTCGGCATTGCTCTACTTCTATGTCGCAACCAGTGGGCCGCCGATCGTCGCCGCCGGTGTAATCGCGCCGTCGCCAAAAGTGCAGCTCGCGCGGCAAGACGTCGTCATGGCGGATCTGAAGCCCGGCGAGGATGGCGGCTCGACGGGCGAAGGCTTGCCGTTTGCGCTGCAGCGGCAAGTGGTATTCTACCGCACCACCGTCGTGCCCGGATCGATCGTGGTCGACCGCGAAAACCGCTTTCTCTATCTGATCGATGGCAGCAATTCCGCACGCCGCTACGGGATCGGGATCGCACAGGAGTGCCTGACGGGAGGCAGCTTCTTCCGCGTGACCAACAAGCTCGAATGGCCGGATTGGCGGCCTTCGGGCGCGAATACAAAGGACGCCGACGCATTGCTCGCGGCGGCCGGCCATCCCGGCAGTCCGCTGGGAGCGCGCGCGCTGTTGCTCGACAAGCCGGGGCTGCTCATTCACGGTACCAATTCGCCGAAAACCATCGGTCATCTTGTCGCTTCCGGATGTATCCGGCTGGTGAACGACGACGTCGAGGATCTGTACCGCCGCGTTTCGCTGGACACACGGGTCGTGTTCGCCAGCTAGATGATTGTGGCGCGCCCGCAGGATTTCAGGATTGGATGAACAAGACCATCATGTCCTTCAAATCTGAGCACGGATTGCCATTGGCGCTTAGCCGACACGATGACCGTTACGTTGAATCTCTGCTTTCGGGTAACAGCACCGCCTAATACCCTCGCTTGCGATCCACCACATTCTCCAACGCGCCGCCGGCCTCGAAGTGTTCGATCTGCCGCGCGACGTATTTCGAGATTTCGTCGGGATCGGTGTCGGCGGCGTTGTGCGCTCGGTGGCGTAGACGTCGAGCGAGGCGCCGCCGAGCGTGCCGTCGTCGAGACATTGCAAAATATCCGTCTCGTTCTGCAGGCCGCCGCGGCCGGCATTGATCAGAACAGGGGCACCGAGCGGGCTGGTGCGGTTGAGCTTCGTAAAGAGATCGCGGTTGAGCACGTGCCGCGTCTCCGGCGTCAGCGGCAGCAGGCAGACCAGGATATCGGTGCGCCGCAGGAACGGCTCCAGCCCTTGCGCACCCTCAAAGCAATCGATGCCGTCGATCTGTCGCGAGCTTCGGCTCCAGCCCGCGACGCGAAAGCCGATCCGGCGCAGCGCATCGGCAGCGTCTGCGCCCAGTGTGCCAAGCCCCATGACGCCGACCGAGATCGCGCCGGCCGCCCATTGCGATTTCGGCGCCCAGCGTTTGGCGCGCTGCGACTCCCGCAGGTAAAGTTCCTGCCGGTGATGCATCAGCACGTGCAGCACGACGTATTCCGTCATCCGTTCGGTCAGATCGTCGACCGCGACGCGCACCAAGGGCACATCGGGCAGCGACTTGTCCGCCATCAGGGCGTCAACACCGGCGCCGAGGTTGAAGATGACGCGCAGATTGGGGAACGCGGCGAGTTCCCCCGGGTGCGGTTTCCAGACTGCGGCGTAGTGCACCTCGGCCGGATCGCACGCAGCATTCGGCAACTGCAGCACGCGCCGCCCCTGGCAGACGTCGTCGAAGCGGTTCTTCCAGCGCTGCGGCGACCAGTTTTCGGTCCCGCCATGCACCAGCAGAGCGAGCGCACCCTTGTTCATTGAAATTCCTTTTTTTGCCTTCTTCGCCGTCCCGTCGTCAGCGTGACCTATATCACATAACGGATTGAACCAATTCCGTAGTCTCATTTCATCAAACAACGGGAGACTTCACATGCGCAAACTGATCCTGATTTCCGCTTTCGCCCTTGCCTCGATTTCTGCCTCGGTTTCGGCGCAGGCCGGCGACCGCAGCCTGATCCTCGCCGCCGCCGACACGCCGGCCGCGGCCTCGACCACGGCCCCGGCCGCTACCACCGCGCCCGCCGAGGCCAAGCCGGAGGCCACCACCACCGATACCGCAAAGCCGGAAGCGGCCGCCACTGATACCGCCAAGCCGGAAGGCAAGAAGCAGGCTTCGAAGCCCCAGCGGACCCACGCCCGCCACTATGAGGGCGACGAGGCCAAGGCCCGCCGCATCGCCGCGCGCTATGGCGTCTACTGGTAGGCCCATAGCGCTTTCAAGCGAAGTGGATGCCGGTTCGCGTCAAGAAAGCGCGTCAAACAAAGGAGGAGAGCCCGATCGGGCTCTCGCCCCTCTCGCGGTGGTGCGCCGGCAACGTGCCGGAACCATCACCGCGACGCGGCCCCCGCAAAGTCGAGGCCGCGCCATGAAAACGTTCAAGAACGTGATCTTCATTCTCTGTGTGTGCAGTCTTTGTTCCAAGGCGGTTATGCACACGTACAGGCATTTCAATCCGGCGCCGGTTGCAGTCACCGGCCCCTGACAAAACTGCAAAATTTCTTCCTACCCCTGTCGGCTCCGGGCATACTCGTTCGTCATCAAGACAACGGAGATGCCTGCCGTCATGCTGTACGCCATCCTTTGCTATCACGACGAAGACCATGTGGGGTCCTGGACCAAGGAACAGGACGCCGTGGTCATGCAGAAGCTTTCGGTCGTCCAGGATAAATTGACCAAAGCGGGCCGGCTCGGCCCGGTCGCCCGGCTGTTGCCGACCACGGCGGCGACGACCTTGCGCAAGGACGATCCGCCGGTGGTCCTCGACGGGCCGTTTGCCGAGACCAAGGAACAGCTACTCGGCTTTTACGTCATCGACTGCAAGAACCTCGACGAGGCGCTCGACGTCGCCCGCGATCTCGGCAAGGCCAATCCGGGTGGCGCCTACGAGATCCGCCCGGTCGGCATGTTCACGCCGGGGAGTGTCCCGACGTGACCGACACCGCCTGGATCGACGGCGCGCTGACGTCGGCGCGTCCCCAGGCGGTCGGTGCGCTGCTGCGCTATTTCCGCAATCTCGATACCGCCGAGGAGGCGTTCCAGAACGCCTGCCTGCGCGCGCTGAAAAGCTGGCCACAAAACGGCCCGCCGCGCGATCCGGCCGCGTGGCTGATCATGGTCGGGCGCAACGTCGCGATCGACGACATCAGGCGCGCCAAAAAGCAAACACCGCTGCCCGAGGACGAGGCGATCTCCGATCTCGACGACGCCGAGGAGGAACTCGCCGAACGGCTCGACGGCTCGCACTACCGCGACGATATTTTGCGGCTGCTGTTCATCTGCTGCCATCCCGAATTGCCGCCGACGCAGCAGATTGCGCTGGCGCTGCGCATCGTCTCGGGCCTGACGGTGAAACAGATCGCGCGCGCCTTCCTGGTTTCGGAGGCCGCGATGGAGCAGCGCATCACGCGGGCCAAGGGGCGCGTTGCCGATGCCGATGTGCCGTTCGAAACACCAGATGCGGTGGCGCGCAGCGAACGGCTCGCGGCGGTCGCCGCGATGATTTACCTGATCTTCAACGAAGGCTATTCGGCCAGCGGCGACACCGCCGAAATCCGCAAACCGCTGTGCGAGGAGGCGATACGTCTGGCGCGGCTGCTGCTGCGGCTGTTCCAGAGCGAACCCGAGATCATGGGGCTGACGGCGCTGTTGTTGCTGCAGCACGCCCGGGCCGAGGCAAGGTTTGATGGCGACGGTGCGGTGATCCTGCTCGACGATCAGGACCGCTCGCTGTGGAACGCGAAGATGATCGCCGAGGGGTTGGCGCTGATCGACAAGGCGATGCGTCATCACCGCAGCGGGCCCTACCAGATTCAGGCTGCGATATCGGCGCTGCATGCCCGCGCCGCAAAACCTGAGGATACCGACTGGACCCAGATCGACCTGCTCTACGGCGCGCTGGAAATCATGCAGCCGTCGCCGGTGGTCACTTTGAATCGCGCGGTCGCGGTGTCCAAGGTGCGGGGCGCGGAAGCAGCCCTCGAGATGATCGAGCCGCTGGCGCCGCGGCTGTCGAATTATTTTCATTT
>WNFM01316301.1_pt4 | contig 10344 bp, 7 predicted proteins | sample 5400271 | NCBI WGS metagenome assembly WNFM01 (sample SAMN13153352, study PRJNA577476) | soil metagenome | isolation source: 60 cm saprolite on Douglas fir-dominated hillslope | place: USA:California | collected 2013-09-17 | reverse complement strand
TCGCGGCCGGAATGTAGAGCTCGTTGGCGCTGACGGAGAAGCTGCTCAGCCCATAGCTCGAAAGCTGCCTGGCGGACAGTTGCACTGGCGACGTAGTGTTGTTCAACTGAAATTTGGCGTTGTCGTAGTCGACAGTGTCGTCGGCGATGACGACGCTCCGCGGCGTCGTCAACGACAGGTAGCCCTGCGAGGGAATCTGGTCCGGACTGCCCTGGGTAGATATGCCGTTTGTCGATGCCATACGCGACAGGCAGAGCGCCGCCTGACGCAGCCCGATCTGGGCGCCGAATTGCAGATCCGCATTGATCAGCGGCGTGACGGCCTGGATCGAAAGTCCGCCGGCATCGTGACCTTCGCTATAGCTCGGCTGATAGACACGATTGAACGGGCTGATGAAGGTTTCCGTAACATTCCAACGCGGATGGTCAAAGGTAGTCTGCCCGAGGATGGCGACATAGGTAATATTGGGATCGGCCTTGCTGATATCGTAGATTCTGCCGTCGCTTCCGAGCAGCCGCGTTGTCGGCACATAGCCAGGCAGATAGTTCACTGAACCGCCGGCGACATTGATGGAAGCGCCCTGCTGCAGGTTCACCCGACCATTCTGGGCCAGTTCGGTTGCCATGTTGACCGTGCCGCCGGTGGTCAACAACTGGTCGATGCTTCGTCCAACCAGATTGACGAAGCCGCTGGCGTCCGCCACGGGCGTTCCGACCCAGCTCGAACCATCGCTTCGCGTGCCGGTATTACGGATGTCTATATAAAGGGTCTGGCCAAAAAGAATGCCGTTACGCTGCAACGGCATATCGGCGAACTCGTTGCCTCTCGGCTGGAACGTCACAATGTTGTAGGTCGCCGGCAACTGGACATTTTGCAGTCCCGAAACATCGATCGTCGCCCCCGACTGCATCACGATCTGTTCCAACGGCGAACTGCCGCCGAGCAATGCATTGTTCTGGGAAAGGTCGAAATTCGTGGAAATGCCTTTCACGGCGACCGACGCCCCCGGTGCGCTGATCAAGGCACTCGATGCAAGATTGATCTGAAAGGCTGACATCTCGACCGTCGGCGGCAGGAAGGCCGTAACGCTGCTGCTGCCTTGTGAGGTCGAACCCGAAGGCAACGGCGTATCGTTGTTCTCCAGTGGCAGAATGCTGATAGTGCCGGTCAGATTGACGCTGGTGGCCGCATCGAGGAAAACCTGGCTGTTGCGATAGATCCCGCTGTCGGCGGAAATCAGCCCGCTCATCGTGATGGTGTCGCCGTTCAGGACGGTCGCGCCGCCGGGCGTCGAAATCACGCCGTCGTTGACGACCTTTCCGGTTCCCGGCCGGTAGGTCTGCCCGAGCGAAATCGCGCCGCTGCCGCTGTCGCGGATCAGCGTGGCGTAAGGCGTGATACTGAAGCCATCTCCCCGGATTGCAACGCTGAGATCCGCGGTACCGCCGTCGGTAGGTATGATACCATTCTGCGCGGCGTCGTAGACCTTTCGGACGATAGCGACCTCGCGCGCCGCAACCAGCGCGACTTCACCGAGCGGCGCCGAAATCGAGCCTGAATTAGTGACGTTCGGTCCAAACAGATAGACGAAGCCCGGCTCATCGTGCGAGGAGCCCGCCACTGTCGCGTTAATGCTGGCGCCGCGCTGAACTACGACGTCGCCATCGACCTGACTGGATGTTCGATCCAGGGTCGAGGAAAAGCTCCGAACCAGATTATCGCCGACCTTGCCTTCGGACGCGATGCCGTTGTTGAGAAAATACGAGTCGCGCTGTGCGCGGGTCGCCTGATAGTCGCCAATGTCCAGCGACGACGCGATCAGGCTGTGAACGTTGACCTGCGCGCCGCCGCCGAAGATGATTCCGTTCTGATTGATGACGTAGACGCTGCCAGGCGCGTTGATGCTGCCGAGTATCTGGCTCGGACTGGAGCCGCCGGGGGAAACCCGGTTGAGCGCGACCCAGTCGGTACCGCCCTGAAGAAAATTCAACGTGGTGTTCGAGCCGACGTTGAATGTCTGCCAGTTCAGGATCGCCTTCGATGAAGTCTGTTGGATGCTGACGACCGCCTTGCCGCCATCGTTGAACTGCGTCGGCAGGTTGGCGCCCTGCCATAGCGACGGATCGTTTTTGATGGCGGCGGCATCGTAGTTCAGCCCGTTCGGCCCCAGGCCGTCACGAACGTTCGGAAGCTGCTGGCCAGGATTCCTCGGGTCCGCGCCAAGATTTTTTGGCATATTCAGCAAAAACGTCTGACGCGCGATGTTCTGCGACTGTTGCGCGTCGCGCAGCGCCTGAGCTGCCGCAGCCATGGATTGGGCCTGCTTGGTCGCAGCAGCCGATGAAGCCGCAGCAGCCGCCTGCGCCGCAAGCGATGCCGCCGGCGTCGCGGGAACGTAAATGCCTCTCAAAGAGGAGCCGCCGGCCAGCGCCATCTGCACGGTTCCGACCGCGGTCAGGGTTCCAGCGGCCAGCAGGGCAAAACCATGCGATCTATGCAAGCAAAGGACAGGACGACGCCCCTGTCCTTGACTTCGGATACTCTTTGACCGTGTAGCCATTCGCGGCTCTATTTACCTTTGCTTCATCGTCCGTGCGTAAGGTCGAAAAAACCAGCTCTGCCCGCGACACGGATCGAATCCGGCACACTGCTGCCGTGAAAGCACCGGCGCTTCGCGAAAATCAAAAGCGCTTCCATACCGCCACGAAAACTGGCCACGAGCAGCCCGGCGCCGGTGTTTGCCGATGCGCGCCAAATCCGCCAATCAAGCCAAGTGGTAAGCCTTTATCAATTCACTTCGATGACGGTTTTTCGACTAATCTGGACAATGCGATTTCGTTGATGGTCACCGGGCTCTCATCGATGAGCTTGCCGACATAGCGCCGCCGATTGGCCGTTTGGCGTTCTTCGCGAAGCCGCTGCTGCAACAATTCGCGCACTTCCACCAACGGCCTGGTGTAAGCCGGCTTGGTGTCGACTAGTTTGAGGATGTGCCATCCATCTTCCAGCCGCACCGGCTCGCTGACGCCGTTGACCGCCAGCCCGAAAATCTGCGAACGAATTTCTGGACGGATCTGGTCCTCTCGAAGCAAGCCGAGATCGCCGCTTTTTGCCGCACCCTCGGGATCGTCGGAATCCCGTGCGGCAATGGCGGCGAAGTTGGCGCTCGGTTCTCTGAGGCTCTTTTTGATATCCTCAAGCTTCCTGTTCGCCTTGTCCTCGGCAGCCTTGTCCGCGCCCTGCGCCAGCAATACGACGATCTGGGACAACTGGAACTGGCGCGGTACCAGAAAGCTGATCTTGTTGGCCTCATATGCGTTTTCGATCTCGGCTTCGGCTGGGTAACCGTCCGGAGGCTGCGATATCGAGCGCAGATATGTCTCGATGACCGCGTCCTGACGAATTCGATCGAGCTGCGCGGCGATAGCCGGCTGCTGATCCCATTTCTTCGCCACGGCCTCTTTCAACACCAGTTGATTGGCAAGCATGGCGCGAACCGCCTGACCCAGCAGTCTTGGATCACGTTCGACGGCTGCCTGGTCGCGAGTGTTCATTTGCATGAAGATTTGGCGGACATCGTTGCCCGAAAGCCGGGCGGCGCCGGCACGTGCAACGACATCGGCATCGGAGGCGTCTTTGGTTTCCGTTGAGCTCGCATTTGAACTCGCCGCTGTGCCGCTGGTCGCCGCTGGCGGCGGCGTCGACGGTGCCGTCACGCGGGGTGGCGACTTTGGCGCCTGGGCACCGGCTTCACCCCCCACCCAAGACCAAAACATCAACAATCCCAAGCCGATGACCAGGCTGCGCCGAGAGAAACCGCGATTGACCATATATAGTGTCCTGAGTAGTGAGGTTATGGGTTCTGGACGCTGTCCGGCGCGGAGAGCGGGTCGCCGCCCATCTCGGGGCCGGGCCGCCGGTCGCGCGCGCGCGCGGTCGCTTGAACTTTTGGCTGCGGATTCCCGGCAACCGGATTTTGTGAACTTGAGGTCTTGGGGTCTGCGGATTTGCGCCCATCGGGCTTGGCGGCCTGTTCCTTTTTCTGCTCGCCGGCCTTGTCCTGCTGCGGCGGCGCGTCCGGCGTCCGGTAATCCTGATCGACGACCTTGTCCTGAAAATCCTGCACCTTGTTTTGATGGTTGACCTTCGCATACCCGATCAAAGGGTCGTTGATCGCCAGGACGTCGATCGGCTTCAGGTCGCGAAAGGCAGCCAGGATTTCGCCACTGACCTTGAGCAATTTAACGTTCTTGGCTTCGCAACTCTTTGTGCGGCCTTTGAATACACCCGCCTCTTCCTCGAATTTCGCTCGCAGCGCATCCTTTTCCCGCGCCACGCCCGCCGCTTCAGCGTAGGCAGATTTCCACTTCTCAAGCGTTTCGTCGCGGTTGGCCAGCCGCTTGTTGAATTCGTCCACGTCTTCCCGGCGCGTCTTTTCCAGTTCCTTGAGCTGCGTCCTCAACTTTTCCGCAGCTTGCGTCGCAAGCAGCTTTTCCCGCTCGGCCTGCGCAACCTTCTCAACGTCCTCACTGCGTCGCGCAACCGATCCGTCTCGGTCTCGGCGAGGACCGGTGACGTCCCAGTCACGGCAGCGGCGACCGCAAATGCCAGTGCCAGCCGTTTCATATCAGAACTTTCCGCGTAGATCGACCTGCAGGACGTCGACCGCGAACGGCGATCCGGCGATGGTATTTGCGCTCATCCACTTCACCGACGCCCAGACATTGTGGCCAAGCCCGAGCCGGGCGCCGACGATATAGCCCTTGAGATTGGTGCCGCCGAGACCGAAATCCGGGTCGGTAAAGGCATCCATAACCGCGTCCGACTCGAGATACTTGTAAGCTGCATAGGTATTCCATTCCCACAGATTATTGATGGTAGGATAGCCGACAGTCAGGCGTGCCATTGCCCCCTGGTTGCCGCCTTCGAAGGGTCCCACCTGGCCGTTGCCAGGGCTTGGGCCGAAATTGTTGGTCGCAACCGAGCCAATGTAATTGCGGTTGAAGCCAAGGTTGTTGACATAGGTGCCGTCCAGGATGACGTGAACCGGGTTGAAGTAGCTAAGGTCAACCCGGCTGGTCAGCTCGAGCACGCGGAACGCCGACGCCAGTCCAAAATATTGCAGATCGTTGTTCTGCACGGCCCCATTGACCACGACGGGCAGTATGCTCCGCAGCGGCATGTAAGTGTTACCAAATTGCGCAAACGAAGGACGCCGCAAATCGGTGCTGCAAACGGTCGTGGTGTCGAACACCGAACAGGGCTGCGAAAGTCGCCCCTGAGCATTGGCGAAATCGAAGTAACCGGCGCCGACCTGAAAATTGACGTTGGGATCAACCCGCCAGGCAAAGCCGCCCTGCGCACCGAATAGATATTTGTCTGTACTCGACTGGTCAGAACCAAGCGCCGTGTTGATGCCGAAAACGCTCGATCCAGTGTTGGGATAGTTGATTGCAGTGTTATAGAGCGGAAACGCACCCGCCACGACAAACGGCGTTACTCCTGGCACAATCTCATGCTTGGCCTGCAGTGCGACACCATCAAAGCCCAATTCGTCGTACCAGGTCAGGTCGGTGGGCGCGAAAAACGGATTGTCGAAACGGCCAAGCGAGAGCACCACCTGCTGATCCCACATTTGATAACGTAACCAGCCGCGGTCGAGCCAGATCGGGTACTTGCTGAAATTTCCGCCGCCGCCGCCGAGCGTTGCATTGGTCGAAACCGGAGAGTTATTGTCGCCTGACGCGATACGCAATCCCGCCGAGAAACCGTCAAACAGGTCGGCCTCCATCCCCAGCCGAGCGAGCAACCGAAACCGGGTTCGATTCACATCGGCGTCTCGCACTGGATTGATGCCGGAGTTCACATCCAGCGGATTGCCGGTGTTGATGGCATTGAAATTGATTAGGTTTCCCGAATTATCGTTACCGTGGGGGAAGAACTGGCCTTCGTAACGTACGCGAACATCGCCGTAGAAACGGATGCGTGATGCCCATTCGGGAAACGTATTGGGCGCCGCCCAATTTTCGGTCTTGGCCTGTTGTATGACTTCCTTGCGAATTTCCTCGCGCAATTCGCGCTTCACGATCTCCGGTACATAGGTGACCCGCTTGGACCCGGGTGGCGATGCGGCCGCCGCTGCGGAGCTTGCGGATTTTTCTGCCTCCTGCGCCTTGACCGAGGCGTTTTTGGTCGCCTCGCGCGCCACATAAGCCTCTTCGTCAGCCTGCTTGATGAGGTCGGCGGCCTGCTCTTCGGTCAACACGCCCTGCTTGACGAGCAGGTTGACGAGGTTGATGGTCGCGTTTGGAGATACTGCCGCCGTCCGGCTGACCTTGGGAGCTGGTTCGCGATCCTGCGCAAAGGCGGATTGACTGGCACACGGCAGGCACAACAGGGCAATGGCAGCAAGCCGCCCGGATCGCCGATGTCCACCTCGACACAACATTTACTCGAACTCCACACCTGACAAGCGCGACTACTACTATGGTTCTGTGACAGCACGACCTCGGCGACCGCGACGCTCCCTTCGAGCTCAGGTTGATTTTCTTTCGATGATCTGCATCACGATCGGCATCGGCATATCCTTCGGCGGCGGCTCCTTGAGCGTCATCCCAGACAGGATTTCGCGATTGAGAACGCCGTCGAGTTCGGAATCACCGGAAGACGTCACGATCTGAACCCGAACGATCCGCCCCGACGCGTCAGCCCAAACCCGCGCCTTGACTTGAAGGGCGGCGTTGCGGGTTTTCGGATGAGCACGAAGGGCATCCGCAATCATTGTCTGCACCATCGAAGCGTACCAGCCGAAGCGACTGCCTCCGCCACCGCCGCCGCCACCGCCGCCAAGTCCCCTGCGCGAACCTCCTCCCGGCAAATCACCGGGGCCGGGGCCGTTTTCGCCCGGCAGCACACCAGGCGGAAGCTCATCAGCCTTCGCGTCCTTGATCGGATCCTTTGCAGCAGGCTTCTCTTCGGGCAGTTCCTGCTTGACCGGCGTTTGCTCGATCATCTTCGGCTCCGGCATTTGCTGCTTCGGCGGAGGAGGCGGAGGTGGTGGTGGCGGAAGAATTTTGACGATGGTAAGCTCAGCAACTTTTTTTGGAGGATTCTGTTCTCCGCCCAGCATCAAGGCGATCCCGCCTGCGAGTAGCGCAATCACGACGACGCCACTGCCGGCCGCGATGACGGTTCGTCGCAACGAAGCTCGTCTGGCGCTTTCTTCCGCCCTTGCCGCGGCAGCTTCCGATCGGACTGACATCGGCGAGGCCTAGCTCCCCAACGGTTTGGTTGCGAGGCCGACCTGGGTGATACTTAGACGCCCAAGAAGGTCCAGAACGTTCATGATATTCTGATACTGCGTTTGGCTGTCACCGCGCAGTACCACCGGAAACTGCGGTGTGATCGATTTCTGCTGCACAAGCCGCTGCTCCAGCTCCGGCAGGGATACCGGTATGGTGTCCAGGAAAATCTTTCCGTCATTGGTCACCGTAATTGCCTTGGTGGCCTGCGCGGCGAGCGAGGGCGCGGAACTTGCCTTCGGCAAGTTTACCTTCATACCCTGCACGGACGCAGTGGTCATGATGATGAAAATCACCAGAAGCACGTAAGCCAGATCCAGCATCGGCGTGATGTTGATATCGTCATACGGCTTGGAATCGGACTGGACCTGCATCTCGGCTACTCCGCGGCTTGCTTGCGGGCATCTTCAGCTCGCGGTTGATACTCCTCGGCCATGCGCGCCAGCAGTTCGTCAATGAACACATGCATGTCGCTGGTCAGGTCCTTGATGGTGACGGTGAGGTAGTTGTAGCCAAACAGCGCCGGAATCGCGACGGCGAGACCGGCCACCGTCGCGACCAGCGCCGCGGCGATGCCTGGTGCAATCGCGTTGACGTTGACATCGCCCGATGCGGCGATGGCCGCGAACGTGATCATAACGCCGACCACGGTGCCCAGCAGTCCAAGAAACGGTCCACCTGAAATCGCGATCGTCAGCACGACCATCAGACGATTGAGCTTCTGAGACTCCTTGACGAAGACGGTATCGAGCGCGGCGCGAATGGCCGTAATCGCCTGTACCGACAATACGGGATGATCGACGCTCTTGGCGAGACGTCGCCTGATCTCGACGACTCCGAGGTCGTAGATTCGCAGCAAGGAGGAGTGTTTGAGCCTCTCGCGCGTCGCTTCGGATCTATCCTCGGCAGCGTCATCGGCGGGCTCCACAGGCTGCAGGCTTGCAAACTCCGAGGTCTCGTCACGAAACGCCTGCAGGAACCCCAGGTTTCCCTTGGCCTGCTTTCTGATGTAGCCGATCTTGTCGACCATGACGATCCAGCTCAGTACCGCCATGACGCCGAGCAAGCCGATGACCACCCAGCCGTCCAGCGTCACCGATTTAAGGATGACGGCGAAGTAGCCAGTGAACCAGCTGGACGTCTCCTCGTCCTCCGAATAGGCCACAAGCTTGCCGGGATCGGTGCCCTGGTTCGCCGCAGCGAGCTTGATGTAACCGGCCGACCGCGCCACTTTGGAAATCGTCAATTCGTCCACATCGCCGATGAAGCCGCCGCTGACGGCGGGCGCCGCCGGGGTTGCCGCCGCGCCGCTATCGGCCGGCTGATCGGACGCCGCCGGCGCCGTCGCAATATCGCCACCGACCATCGACCTTCCCGCAAGCGCCGGAAGCGAACCGGCGATCGATGCATAAAGGTTGCCATCAAGATAAAGCGCGACATCGGCGCCGCCGGCCACCATGGCCAAATGGTGCCACTGACCTGGCGCGACCGATGCGCCCGGCGACGACTTCACGACCGATCCGGCGCGGCGGACTTCGACAAAGGGAACTCCGTCATCGAGTCCGATGGCAAACCCGTTGCCTTCTTCGCGGCGACTGAACAGGATCGCGCCCGGCAGCGGTGCCGTCATGTTCACCCAAGCCGACCACGTCGCCGCGGCACCTTCTGGCATACTCAACGAGGGCGCGTCAGGCACCGTCAGTGTCGCCGAACCGTCGAGCCGTAGCCCCTGCCCGATCAACGATCCTTCGGCAGTTCGCGCAGCGTTCGTCGCGTGATTGGCCCAGATCGAGCTATCTTGCGGCGGCGTTGCGTTCTCGGCGAAATGATAGTCGAGCAGCGTATCGCTGTCGAAAACGCCCTTCGCATCCGAAACGCCAGCGGCCTTGCGGCTGCTGTAATACAGCCAGAACTCCGTACGTGCACCCGCCTTCAATTCAGGAACGCTCACCCATATCAACGCCTCATTGAGCAGCGAGTTGTATTTTTCGATCTGAAATTTCAACGGCGTCTTGTCGTCCGCGGAGATGAACCGAAGATCGCTGCCGTCCTCTTTCGCGGAGACAAAGCGGAAATTTCCCGCATGCAGCCGCAACAGGACTGGCGGTGCAGGGCCCGTCAGATCCGTGATCGCCGTACCGGACGCGCTGGTGTCGATGATAATCTTCTTTCGGAGCGACCAGTCGTCGTTCCACCACGCTTTGGCCGAGCCTGGAAATGCAGCCGAAGCGACCAAGGCGATGAACAGCAGCAGGCAGCCGCGCCGGGACGGCCTGTGAGGCCGCATATTCGTCATTGTTCGTCTTAGCAGCATCGTTGCAGACTCGCTAGAAATCACCGGACAATCGGAAAAGGACCCGTGGCTTGTTTGCCGCGGTGTAGGTCTGCGAAATGACCGGCATTGCGAAGGTAACCATGCCGTTGACATGATCGAATAGCTTGAAGCTGGTTCCGACGCCGTAGCTCGCCAGATAGAAAACAGACTGCTGCTCGGCGAGAGGCTGCAGGGTCTTCAATGCGCCGGCGTCACCAAAGGCAAAAACACGAAGATCGGTAACGACGTTCAGCTTCTTCACACCTGGCGATTCTTCCTTTGTGACCGACGCAAGCCAGCTTGGAAGGCTCGGACTGCGCAATTCGAGGGTAGCGGCAACGCCGGTGTCGCCCAGAGTCTCCGACTCCAGATAACCGCGAACCGTCTCCACGCCACCGGCGGTAAATTCCTCGCTTGAGACCAGCGGTTGATCGGCCACCTGCCCCTGTACTTTCATGAACAGCTGCACGCCACCCTTGAAGTCCTCGGTGTCGGAAACATCGCCTCGAAAGTAGAAGAAGTTCTGGGTCGCCTTGAATCGTTTCTGGTCGAAATCGAACGGATCGCTGCCGATACCGCGCAGGCCTGCGGTCAGGCCAGCGTTGAGCTGGGTCAGGCCTCCGTCGCGTTGCCAGGTCGCGCTGTAGTTTGCGATCAACGGCACGTAAGAAACCGGGGTCGAAAACGCCTGAACGCCATTCAGATTGATGATTTCGGCAAAGCGCTTGT
>WNFM01292320.1_pt1 | contig 10344 bp, 10 predicted proteins | sample 5400271 | NCBI WGS metagenome assembly WNFM01 (sample SAMN13153352, study PRJNA577476) | soil metagenome | isolation source: 60 cm saprolite on Douglas fir-dominated hillslope | place: USA:California | collected 2013-09-17 | reverse complement strand
CGGGTCGGCGAGACGGCCGACCGCCTGCGGCAGGGCGGCGGCGGCGACGTCCTGCGCCAAGGTGAGATGCGGCACCCAGTGCAGCGGGCGGTAATGGGCGATGCAGCGGTCGACGCAATCGGCGAATTCATGATGGAAGGCGCCGTGCAGATCGAGCAGCACGCGATCGGCGACAGGGCCGAGGAAAATGGTCGCCCTGGGGCCGTCGACGAAGAGGCCAATATTGGCGAAGCGGATCGCCGCCGGCGTCAGCGCGCGCGCGAAATCGTCGAGCCGCGCCAGCAGCGCCGCCGGGTCGAGCGAATCGTAGACCGCCAGCGAGAGATGCGGCCGCACGCCGAGGCGCCGCGTCGTCGGCAGCGTCGCGTCGCGCTCGAGCGCGTCCCATAACGGCTCGATGCGCGACGCGGCATCGGCATCGAGGTCGAGGGTGACGGCGATCGGCATGCCCCGAGCTCAGCCGCGGCTGCACGAGGCGCCGCCGAGGACGCAGAACTTGGCGCAATGCGGATGGTTGAGCATGACCCTGCCCGACGCCTCGGCGAGCGTCGCGCCGAGCTCGAATTCCGGCGCATAGGGCAGGAGGGTGCAGGCGACGACGGCAGGCTGCGCTGCACCCTTGCGCTTCACCACCATGCGCGACGAGGCGCACATCACCTCGCTCGGCGATTTGTGCAGGATGCCCCAGCATGCCTCGGTGATCTCCGGCACGTCGATGCGCGCATCCATCTCGGGGAAGAGCACGAGACAGGCGGGATCCGCGGCGTCGAGCGCGATGCCCGCCTCGCTCTCGCCGGTATTCGCCCGCCCGGCGACCGCGAGGTTGAAGCCGTTGCCGGCGAGGAACTCAAGCCCCTTGAGCGTCCGCTCCCAGCTGAGCCGGCCGCGTTCGGCCTCGTGACGCTCGCGCGTGTAGTGATCGAGCGAGACGCGGATGGTCAGCGCCGCGCCGCGTTGCCGGTTGAGCGCGGCGAGCGGCGCCGCCAGGCGCTGCATCGGCCGCATCGCGTTGGTCAGGACGAGAACCCTGAAGCCGCGCGTCAGGGAGGTCTCGATGAGCGCCAGGATCTCGGGGTTCATGAAGGGCTCGCCGCCGGTGAAGCCGATCTCCTCGGTCGGCAGGCGGTCGCGCGCGATCTCGTCGAGATAGGTCACCAGCTCGGCATGGCTGAGATAGGCGAGACGGTCGTTGCGCGGGCTCGATTCGATGTAGCAATTGACGCAGGTGATATTGCACAGCGTGCCGGTGTTGAACCACAGCGTGCGCAGCGCGACGAGATCGACGCTGGCGCGGCGCTTCAGCTGGGAGCGGACGCTCAAGGGGCTTGAGTTCCTCGCCGGCAACGGCTTCAACCTCGCGGTCGCCGGGCGGGCGAATACCGGCGAGAGCGAGGCGGTTGGAAGGTAACGCGCCGCGACTCTCTATCCTTTTCCTCTCCCCGCGGGGAGAGGAAGGGGCCCTCCTGAGCTTGTCGAAGGGGCGGAGCGATGGGATGGTGAGGGGGTGCCTCGGACGAGTGGGGCATGGCCGATACGGCCTCGGCAAGCGGCGGCACCCCCTCACCTTGATCCTCTCCCCGGAGGGGAGAGGAATTACACGGCTGGCGGCAACACGCCGCGTCGGCAAAAAAGGGTTCCCCGAGCACGCAGCGCGCACTAGGCTCCCGTTCGGGGGGCGACATCGGAGGACGAAGCGGCGCATGCATGATTTTCTCATAACGAACGCGGACATCGTCGACGGTCTCGGCGGCGCGCCCTATCGCGCCGATCTCGCCGTCGCCGCCGGCCGCATCGTCGCGATCGGTCGCGCGCTCGGCGCCGCGCGCCAGACCATCGATGCGGGCGGGCTGATGCTGGCGCCGGGGATCATCGACGGGCACACACATTACGACGCGCAGGTCACCTGGGATCCCTATGCCGACCCCTCGCTGTCGCTCGGCGTCACGACGGTGGTGATCGGCAATTGCGGCTTCACCATCGCGCCCTGCAAAGAGCGCGACCGCGACCTCACGATGCGCAATCTCACCCATGTCGAGGGCATGTCGCTCGACGCGTTGCGCGCCGGCATACGCTGGGATTTCGAGAGCTTCGCCGAGTATCTCGCGATGATCGAGAAGAGCGGCGTCGGCCCCAACGTCGCCGCCTTCGTCGGCCATTCCTCGCTGCGCACCTATGTGCTCGGCGCCGACGCCTCGCGCCGCGCCGCGACGCCGGACGAGGTCGCCGCGATGCAGGATCTGGTGCGCGAGGCGATGGCGGCCGGGGCGGTCGGCTTCGCCACCTCGACCAACGAGCCGCATAACGGCGAGAACGGCATCCCGATGCCCTCGCGCCTCGCCGATGATGCCGAGTTGCGCGGCCTCGTCACCGCGATGGGCGAGAGCGGGCGCGGCATCTTCATGCTGACGCGCGGCACGATGACGGCGATTCCCTATCTCGAGACGATCGCCGCCGATAGCGGCCGGCCGGTGCTGATCGCCGCGCTGCAGCACAATCCGCTCAACCCCGACGCCGTCTTCGAGCGGGTGCGCGAGATCAAGGCGGCGCAAGCGCGCGACCGCCCGCTGACGATGGAGTTCACCCTCGCCAGCCCCTATTGCTTCGAGAGCCTGGCGGCGTGGAAGCCGGCGATGGAGGTCGAGGGCGAGGCGCTGAAGCGGATCTATGCCGATCCCGCCTTCCGCGCCTCCGTCAAGGACGACCTCGTCAAGTTCCGCGGCATGCGCCTCTTCAACAGCGAATGGGACAAGCTGAAGATCGTCGAGGTCGCCGATCCGGCGCATCGCGACCTCGAAGGCAAGTCGATCGAGGCGCTGGCGCAGGCGGCCGGCCGCCATCCGCTCGATTGGTTCCTCGATTTCGGCCTCGAGGAGGATCTCGGCACGCTCTTCACCGCCGAGCTTCTCAATAGCGACGAGGCAGCGGTCGGAAGGCTGATCGGCGATCCCGACAGCCATGTCGCCCTGTCCGATGCCGGCGCCCATCTCACCTTCCTGTGCGATGCCGGGTTCGGCCTCCACCTCATCGGCCATTGGGCGCGCGACCGCGGCCTCATGACGATCGGTGAGGCGGTGCGCAAGCTGACCAGCCAGCCGGCCGCTCTGTTCGGCATGCGCGATCGCGGCCGTCTCGCGCCGGGCTATGCCGCCGATCTCCTGCTGTTCGATCCCGCCGCGATCGGCCGCGGCGACAAGCGCCGCGTCCACGATTTGCCCGCCGGCGCCGCGCGGCTGACCACCTCGGCGCGCGGCATCCACGGCGTCTGGGTCAACGGCGTGCGCGTCGCCGATGCGACCGGCGCGCTGCGCGACACGCCGCCGCCGGGCCGGGTGCTGCGCGACTTCGCGGCATGAAAACGGCGCGGTGGCGCCCGCGGTGACAGGTGCGAAGCATTTGACGCGATTGGCTTCTCCTTGACCTTGGCACGGTAGTTTGGCACCCTCGCTCCCCATCGCTCGCAGGGTTTTCGCCCAAGGTCTTCGCCGGGAGTTGCCATGACTAAGTCGGAACTCATCCAGCGTCTGGCGGAGTGCAACCCGCATCTCTACCAGCGCGACGTCGAGCTGATCGTGACGGCGATCTTCGACGAGATCACCGCCGCTCTGTCGCGCGGCGATCGCGTCGAGCTCCGGGGCTTCGGCGCCTTCTCGGTCAAGCGGCGCGACGCGCGGCTCGGGCGCAACCCGCGCACCGGCGACAGCGTGCGCGTCGACGAGAAGCACATCCCCTTCTTCAAGACCGGCAAGCAGCTGCGTGACCGCCTGAATGCCTAGTGGCCTGAATGCCTAGCGAGCGGAGCGCCGCAATGCGCTGCGATCGGGTGATGTCATGAGAATCCTGCGCTGGACGGTCGCCGCCATCGTGGCGCTGCTCCTCGTCATCTTCGCGATCTCCAACCGGCAGAGCGTCGAGGTGACCTTCTGGCCCTTCCCGCTGACCATCGACAGCGCGCTCTCCCTCGTGGTGCTCGGCGCCGTCGTGCTCGCCTTCCTGGTCGGTCAGTTCGTCGCCTGGCTCGGCGCCCAGCGCTGGCGCCACGAGGCGCGGGCGAAGCAGCGCCGCATCGAGGCGCTCGAGCGCGAGCTCGCCGCCACCCAGGCGCAGCTCAAGCCGGCCGACGAGTTCGCCGGGCCCCGCCCGTCGCGGACCGGCTATTCCGATGCGAGGATATCGCGCACCGGCTGAACCGAGTGTCGCGCCTTGGTGTCGCGCGCGCTTGGTGGTAAATCCTTCCCGTCATGCGCATCATCGGCCCCTCGGAAGTCACCGCCGCCCTCGATTTCACCTCGCTGGTCGAGGCGCTGCGCCAGATGTTCCGCACCGGCTGCGAGGCGCCGCTGCGCCATCATCACGCGATCAGCGACCCCGCCGCCAAGGACCATCCAGGGGGGCCGGACGCGACCCTGCTGCTGATGCCGGCCTGGCAGGCCGGCCGCCATATCGGCATCAAGCTCGTCACCGTCTTTCCCGGCAACGCCGCCGCCGGCCTGCCCTCGGTGATGGGCGCCTATCTGCTGCTCGACGGCAGGAGCGGCGAGCCGGTCGCCTTGCTCGACGGGCCGGCGCTCACCGTGCGGCGCACCGCCGCCGCCTCGGCGCTCGCCGCCAGCTATCTCGCCCGGCCCGATTGCGAGCGCCTGCTGATGGTCGGCACCGGCGCCCTGGCGCCGCATCTCGTCGAGGCGCATGCCAGCGTGCGGCCGATCCGCAACGTGCTGATCTGGGGCCGCGACGCCGACAAGGCGACGCGCCTCGCGCAGCGTCTCGACCGCAAGACCTTGAAGGTGGCGGCGACCACCGACCTCGAGGCGGCGGTGCGCGGCGCCCATGTCATCTCCTGCGCGACCTTGTCGCACGAGCCGCTGATCCGCGGCGCCTGGCTGCCGCTCGGCGTCCATCTCGATCTCGTCGGCGGCTTCACCCCCGACCGCCGCGAGGCCGACGACGACGCGGTGCGCCGGGCGCGGGTCTTCGTCGACACGCGCGAAGGCGCCGGCAAGGAGGCGGGCGACATCGTCCAGCCGCTGCGCGCCGGCATTCTCGGCGAGGACGACATCGCCGGCGATCTCTTCGAGCTGACGCGCGGCACCCGGGCGGGGCGGCGCTACCACGACCAGATCACGTTGTTCAAATCGGTCGGCACCGCGCTCGAGGACCTCGCCGCGGCGCAGCTCGCCTTCGAGCGCGCGCGCAGCTAGCTCTTGGCGATGACGCAGAACATCTACGACGACGAGGAATTCTTCGCCTTCTATAGCCGGCTCGGCCGCTCGGTCGAGGGTCTCGACGGCGCGCCGGAATGGCCTTCCTTGCGCGCCCTGCTGCCCGACCCGAGGGGGCTGCGCGTCCTCGATCTCGGTTGCGGCTTCGGCTGGTTCTGCCGCTGGGCGCGCGGGCACGGCGCGGCGCGGGTTCTCGGCATCGACGTCTCCGAGAAGATGCTGGCGCGCGGCCGGGCGATGACGCGGGATCCGGCGATCGCCTATGCGCGGGAGGACATGGAACAGCTCGCGCTGCCGGCGGCAGCGTTCGAGCTCGTCTACAGCTCGCTCGCCTTTCACTACATAGCCGGACTCGACCGGCTGATGGCAGAGATCCACCACGCGCTGCTCCCCGGCGGCTCCCTCGTCTTTTCGGTCGAGCATCCGATCTACACCGCGCCCGGCCAGCCGGGCTGGTCGCGCGACGCCGCCGGCCGCGCCAGCTGGCCGGTCGACGGCTATTTGGACGAGGGGCCGCGCGCGACGGATTGGCTGGCCAAGGGCGTGATCAAGCAGCACCGCACCGTCGCGACCTATCTCAACATGCTGCTTCGCCTCGGCTTCGCCCTCGCCCATGTCGAGGAATGGGGCCCGACCGACGCGCAGATCGCCGCGCGGCCCGCTCTCGCCGACGAGCGCCAGCGCCCGCCCTTCCTGCTGGTGGCGGCGCGGCGGTAGCACGGACTACCGCTCTCCCGCACAGCGGGAGAGGGGTTTGTCCCCCTGGTACGCAGCGATATTGTCGCCGCATCGCCGCTGGCGTAGGTTGCGCGCGATGACCGCCCGCAATCCCATCCTCTGCGCCATCGACACGCCGGATACCGGCGCGGCGCGCGCCCTCGTCGCCGCGGTTGCCCCCGTCGTCGGCGGGCTCAAGCTCGGCCTCGAGTTCTTCATCGCCAACGGTCCGGAGGCGGTGCGCCGCGTCGCCGGCGCGGCGCCGCTCTTCCTCGATCTCAAGCTGCACGACATCCCGAACACCGTGGCGGGGGCGGTGCGCTCGGTGGCGCCGCTCGCGCCGCTGCTGCTGACCGTCCATTGCGCCGGCGGCGCGGCGATGATGAAGGCGGCGGCGGAGGCGGCGGAAGGGCGCATGAAGATCATCGGCGTCACCGTGCTGACCAGCCTCGACGATGCCGATCTCGTCGCCACCGGCCAGCACGGCCCGGCGCAGGATCAGGCGCGCCGCCTCGCCGCGCTCGCTCAGCAAGCCGGGCTCGACGGCATCGTCTGCTCGCCGCACGAGGTCGCCGCCTTGCGGCGGGACTGCGGCGCCGGCTTCCTCCTCGTGGTGCCGGGCATCCGGCCCACCGGAATCGAACAAGCTAATGCAGCGCGCGGCGATCAGAAGCGGGTGATGACGCCGCGCCAGGCGCTCGCCGCCGGCGCCGATTATCTCGTTATCGGCCGGCCGATCACAGCGGCGCGCGATCCCGCCGCCGCCGCCAGCGCCATCGCCGCAGAGATCGCGTCGGAGATCGCGTCCTGAGCGTCGCCGCCAAGATATGCGGCCTCGCCGCGCCCGAGGCGGTCGCCGCCGCCATCGCCGGCGGCGCCGCCGCGCTCGGCTTCGTCTTCTACACGCCGAGCCCGCGCTACGTCGCGCCCGCGCGCGTCGCCGAATTGTGCCGCGCGGTGCCCGCCGGCATCGCCCGCGTCGGACTCTTCGTCGATGCCGACGATGCGACGATCGCCGCGGTGCTGGAGGTCGCGCCGCTCGACCTCCTGCAGCTCCATGGCAGCGAGAGCCCGGCGCGCGTCGCCGCGGTGAAGTCGCGCTTCGCCCGGCCGGTGATGAAGGCGCTGCCGATCGCCGATCCCGCCGACGCCGCCGCCGCCGATGCCTATCGCGATGTCGCCGACCGCCTGCTCTTCGACGCCCGCCCGCCGCGCCTGCCGGGCGCGCTGCCCGGCGGCAACGGCCTCGTCTTCGATTGGCGCCTCATCGCCGGACGAAGCTGGCACCTGCCTTGGATGCTCTCCGGCGGCCTCACCGCGGCCAATGTCGCCGAAGCCGTGCGCCTCACCGGCGCCGCTTCGGTCGACGTGTCATCCGGGGTCGAGAGCGCGCCCGGCGTCAAAGACCCGGCGAAGATCGCCGCCTTCCTCGCCGCGGTGGGCGCGATCCCTGGCGCGACGTCGTGAACGCGTAAGGGGTCGCGCTCGCGATCCGGCCCGATCGCAACGAGAACACCGCAACAAGGACACCGCAACGAGGACACGGGAAAAGGAGCTCCGACGTGGCGATGACCCCTCTACCGGACCGCATGACGGCCGTGCTGCTGACCGGGCATGGCGGGCTCGAGATGCTCAAATACGTTGCGGATTGTCCCGTCCCGCGTCCGGCACGCGGCGAGGTGACGATCGAGGTCGCCGCCTGCGGCATGAACAACACCGACGTTTGGGTTCGCGAGGCCGCCTACGGCAGCGACGACGACCCCGCGGCCAAGTCGTCCTGGCGCCGGGGCAACAACGGCAATAGCACGCTGACATTCCCCCGCATCCAGGGCTGCGACACGGTCGGCCGCATCGTGGCGGTCGGCGATGGGGTGGCGGCGTCGCGCATCGGCGATCGCGTGCTCGTCGATTTCAGCATCTACAACGCGCCAGACGACTATCTCGGCGATATCGATTACATGGGCCACGGCCGCGACGGCGGCTACGCGGAGTACATGTCTCTGCCGGCGGAGAATGCCCACGCGGTGCGCAGCGCCATGACCGACATCGAGCTTGCCACTTTCTGCTGCGCCTATCTGACCGGCGAGCACATGCTCGACCGGGCGAGGCTCGGCGCGGGCGAGCGTGTCCTCGTCACGGGCGCCTCCGGCGGCGTCGGCTCGGGCTTGATCCAATTGGCCCGGGCGCGCGGCGCCATCCCTTACGCCATCGTCGGACCGGGCAAGGAGCAAGCCGTTCTGGCGATCGGCGCGGAGGCCGTGGTGACCCGCACCGACCCCGAGATATTCGAGAAGCTTCTCCGCCTGACGGACGGCGCCTTGTTCGATGTCGCGGCGGACGTCGTCGCCGGCCCGCTGTTCAACCTTTGTCTCAAGGCGCTCAAGCCGCAGGGCCGCTATACGACGGCCGGGGCGATCGGCGGGCCCGTGGTGCCGCTCGATCTCAGGACCGTGTATCTGAAGCATCTCGAGCTGCACGGCTCCTCGCAGGGATCGCGGGCCGCGTTCAAGCGCCTGCACGGCTACATCGAGGCCGGGAAGATCAAGGCTCTGGTCGGCGGGGTCTATCGCCTGTCCGACTTCCACGCCGCGCAGACCGCCTTCATGTCCAAGCAATTCGTCGGCAAGCTTGTCGTCGTGCCGGATCGCCACTGGCCCGGGAACGCTGCGCGTTAGAGCATGTTCGGCGCCAGCCGGCTCGCGCCGTCACAGCGTACTCATGCCGCCATCGATGGTGAGCTCGCTGCCGATCGTGAAGGCCGCCTCGTCCGAGGCGAGGAAGACGACCGCCTTGGCGATCTCGCTCGGCTCGCCGCGGCGCCCGGCCGGGATCTGCGCCACCAGCCCGGCAATCGCCGCCTCGTCCATGCCGAGCTTGCCGTGGAGCGGCGTCGCGATCGGCCCCGGACTCACCGCATTGACCCGGATGCCGCGCCCGATCAGCTCGCCGGAAAGGGTGCGGATGAACGAGCTGAGCGCCGCCTTGGTGGCGGCATAGACGCTCGAGGCCGGCATGCCGATATGGGCGTTGATCGAGGTGTTGAGCACGATCGCGGCGGGGTTGGCGAGGATCGGCAGCAGCGCTTGGATCAGAAAGAACGGCCCCTTCACATTGACCGCGAAGGAGCGGTCGAAGCTCGCCTCGTCCCACGCCGCGAGCGGGCGGAACTCGCCGATGCCGGCATTGACGAAGAGGATGTCGAGCCCGCCGAAGGCATCGCGGATTTGCGCCGCGACCTGCTGCTGCGCGGCGACGTCGCCGGCATCGGCACGGATGACGACGACATCCCCGCCGAGCGCGGCCTTCGCCGCTTCGAGCGTCGCTGGATTGCCGCCGGTGACCGCGACGCGCGCGCCTTCGGCGACGAATTCCTGGGCGGTCGCGAGGCCGATGCCGCTGGTCCCGCCGGTGATCAGCGCCCGCTTGCCCTGCAGCCTCGCCATGGTCGTCTCCCCTCGCTGGACTCGCGAGACCGCTTGCTAACAAATTTGCCCGTCGCGGTCGATCCCGGCGACCGGCGCGTCAGTCAGTTCGCCGCCACCGCGACGGAAGCCTAGCGAGCCGTCTCATCGCGCGCGAAATCGGTGCTGACGGAAACCGGCGCCCATCGCATGATCTCGGTCTCAAGCGCGCCGAGCTTCTCGCCGACCAGCCGCAACGCGTCGGTGCCGAGCAGGAGATGCAATGGCGGCGTCTCCGCCTCGACCGCCTGGATGATCGCCCGGGCGGCCTTGCGCGGGTCGCCGGGTTGCCTGCCGTTGCGCTGGGCGAGGGCGCGGCGGAATAACCCCGCGGTCTCCTCGTAATCGGCGATGGGGCGCTCGACATGGACCATCGACCGCCCCGCCCAGTCGGTGCGGAACGAGCCCGGCTCGACGATCGTCACCTTGATGCCGAGCGGCTTCACCTCCTTGGCGAGCGCTTCGGAGATCCCTTCGAGGGCGAATTTGCTGCCGTTATAGATGCCGACGCCGGGGAAGGCGGTCAGCCCGCCCATCGAGGTGATGTTGACGATGTGGCCGGCGCGGCGCCGCCGCATATGCGGCAGGACCGCCTGGATCACCGCGACCGCGCCGAAGACGTTGACCTCGAACTGGGCGCGGATCTGCGCCGGCGTCGCCTCCTCGATCGCGCCCTCGAAACCGTACCCCGCGTTGTTGACGAGCACGTCGACGCCGCCCCCGGTGCGCTCCTCGGCCTCGCCGATGCCGCGCCGCACGCTCGCCTCGTCGGTGACGTCGAGCAGGATGCCAAGCGCCCGGCCGGGCGCCAGCGTCTCGAATTCCGCCTTGGCGGCCGCCTTCCGGACCGTGCCGGCGACGCGGTCGCCCTTCGCCAGAACCGCCTCGGCCAAGGCGCGCCCGAAGCCGCTGCTAACCCCCGTGATCAACCAATTCGCCATGTCGCA
>WNFM01236267.1_pt1 | contig 10344 bp, 9 predicted proteins | sample 5400271 | NCBI WGS metagenome assembly WNFM01 (sample SAMN13153352, study PRJNA577476) | soil metagenome | isolation source: 60 cm saprolite on Douglas fir-dominated hillslope | place: USA:California | collected 2013-09-17 | reverse complement strand
CGCCATGATCGTGTCCTATGCCGACAAGCTCGGCCGCGAGATGGGGCTGAACGGGGTCTGGGGCAATCTCGGCGTGGCGTCGTCGGCGCTGGTCACCGGTGTGGTCGGGCAATATCTCGGCTGGCGCTGGGCCTTTATCGTGCCCGGTATCGTCACCATCCTGATCGGCATCGCCTTTGCGCAGATGATGGTCCACGAGGACCGTTCCGGCTTCAAGCAGGCCGCGGCGCAAGCCCGCGTCGCCAAGCAGGACATGTGGCGGGTGATCCTGGCGCTGTTGATTGTCGTGATCGCGGTCTCCACCACTTTCAACGCGGTCACCGTGGCGCTGCCAAAACTGTTCGCGGAGCGGCTCGCCGACCTCACCAAAAGCCCGGCGTTGTTGGGTTTGATTGCGGCCGGCGTCTACGTGTTCGGGGCGATGACGCAATACACCATCGGCAAACTGATCGACCACTACTCGCTGAAGACCGTGATGCTGCCGCTGTCGTTCATGCTGGCGCCGTTCCTGTATTTCGCGGCGACCTTGTCGAACCTGCCGCTGATCATCGCCTCGATCGGCATCGTGATGGGCGCGTTCGGGCAGGTCACCGTCAACGATGCCATGGTCGGCAAATATACCAGCGAGGAATGGCGCAGCAGAGCCTATTCGGTGCGCTACTTCATCGGCTTTACCGCGGCCGGCGCCTCCGTCGGCCTCGTCGCCTGGCTGTACGAGCGGGGCGGCTTCGTCACCATGCTGCAGGCGTTCGGGGCGCTGTGCCTGCTGGTGATCGTAGCCGCCGTCATTTTGCCGCAGGAGATCAAGGTGCCGGCGGCGCGGACGGCGCCTTGAGCAAGCAGCCTGGTGTCTATTCGATTTTCGGCAGCACCACCCGCAAATGGTGGTTCGATATCTGCATCAAACCGTCAAAGGGATGGCCGAGATCGACGATCAAAAACAGCGCGCTCGACACCGAGAGCGCAAACGCCAGCATTGATGCAATGACAATCGGGCCCGGTTCGGCGAACAGGCTGAAGCTGGCGAAAATCACCGCCAGCCAGAATACCAACACGATAAAGAACGGCGCCGGTATCGCATTGTCATTCTGTGTGAAGACCAACAGCCGCGTCCGGCCCATGTCGGTGGTGATCTGGATGATGCGGGATTTCAGTGAAATTTGCTCGGCGTTGCCGGGCTTCAGGCCCTCGATCGCGTCGTAGAAGCGTTCTCCGGTCCCGCTGATGACGAGGGTCGAACCGATCTTTCCGGCAATATTCTCCTGCCAGATCCGGGCGGTGGCCGTCGGAATGGCTTCCCGCAACAGCGTCCGGGCCGGCGCCGCTTCCGGCCCGTATTTGGCCAACATCTGGTCGACCAGCACCGCATTGGTGCCGAGTTGCCTGATGTTGGTGCTTTGGGTGTCGAAGGTGTTCTTGGCCGACGCAATCATCAAGCCGATTACGAGAGCGGCAATGGTTGCGAGAAAGCCGGCGCCGAGGCGGACCGCTTCCTTGGAGCCTCCCTCGAGCAGGCTCTCCGGGAGGGTTCGCTTGAGGACCATGCCGGCGACCGCGCCGATCAGGATGGAAACGAAGGAAGCCAGGAACGCGACGGTCGAACTCATGGGTGTGGGTCACTTGGTCGGAGCAGGTGGGATCAAGGAGTGGCGGTGCCGGATGCAAGCTTATCAGGCCTGCGGGTATGACAAGGCAGCGACACACGACATTTTGTTGCGATGCAGCATGTGTCATTAGTGGCAATCGGAAGATGCACCTTGACCATCGCCCCCCTCCTTGTGTGAGGTGAGGGCATGAACCGAATCCGGATTGTCCTGCTCGTCCTTGCGGTGTGCGCGCCTTCGCTGGCGGCGGCACAACAGGCGTTGAAATTCGAAGAGGCGGGCACGCTGCTGGGCGGGAGCTGCGGCAAGGACATCGACGACAATTGTCGCGGCGTCAATTTCGACCCGACGCGCCTAAAGGAATGCCTGTACCGCAATCAGGACGTGGTGTCGGCAAAATGCCAGGCCGACTATCCGCGCGCCCTCTCGGCCATCACGCAGCGCATTACCGCGCGCTCTACCCTGATGAAGCTGTGCAATTGGGAAATGAACCATCTGTGCAGCGAGGCCAAAGCCGATCCCGCCAAGGGCCTGCAATGCCTGCTCGACTCGACCAAGAAGGCGACCGGAAACTGCAACAAGGCGATATCGGCGGCGGGGTATCGCTGATGCGTTCGGGAATGAGATTGCGCACTTTAGGTCTGCTGCTGGGCGCGCTGGCTGTCGTCGCCGTTCCGGTTTCCGGCCGCGCCCAGACGGCGATACCGGCCGGCGACATCATCGACAAGCTGGCCGCGGCCGATGATACCACGCCTGACGTCGACGTCGTCGCCTTGAAGCAGCAGGCCGCCGATCGGGTCAAGGCCAAGGCCGATGCGCAGCAGGTCAAGCGGCCGCTCATCGCCCCCCAGCTGACGAAGCTGACGCACGTGCGTTTCGATATCCTGTTCGATCCGGACTCGTCGCTGATCCGGCCGGGATCCTATGGCATGATCGGCAGTCTTGCCGATGCGCTGTCCGATCCGAAGTTGCAGCCGTATAAATTTCTGATCGTCGATCACACCGAGTCGGGCGGCCGCCGCGATTTCAATCTGGCGCTGAGCCAGCGCCGGGCCGATTCGATCCGGGACGTGCTGGTGTCGGCCTTCAAGATTTCCGGCAAGCGCCTTGTGGCGCTCGGTCTCGGCGAAGAGCAGTTGCAGGATGCCAATAAGCCGGCTGCGCCGGTCAATGCCCGGGCTCAGATCATCGCTTTCGGGAAGCCTGATGTCGCGGAGCCGAAGCCGGCGACCCCGGCCGCCGCCGCCAAAAAAGGCGCACCGGCCAAGAAGAAGCACTGATTATCCGGCGCATGGGTAAAACGCTGAAGGCCCGGTACCAACAACGGGCCAAAGGGAGGACTACCCGATGTTCAATCCATCCTTGTTCAATCCATCCTTGCCGGCGATGGCTGGCCTCATTCTGGGAATTGCAGCGATGACGACGATGCCGGCGAACGCCGATGCCTTAAAGGACCAGATCGCGCCGACCGGCAAGCTGCGGGTCGCAATCGCGATCAGCCCGGCCGGCGGCGCCTTCTGGTCGACCAAGACCGAGTCCGGCGGCTATGCCGGCGTGCCGGTCGACCTCGGCAAGGAAATGGCGGCGCAGCTCGGCGTACCCGTCGAATATGTCGTGCACAACAACTCCGGGCAGATCACCGATTCCGCGTCGAACAAGACCTGGGACGTCACCTTCCTGCCGAAGGACCCTGAGCGCGAAGGCAAGATGTCGTTCGGGCCGATCTACGAGGTTGCGGACGCCACCTACATCGTCAAGCCAAATTCTGCGGTGACGAATTTCCAGACGCTCGATCAGCCCGGCATCAAGGTCGCCGCGGTCAACAACACCACCACCATGCGCGGCGCGATCGCGCATCTGAAGAACGCCAAGGTCACGGGCTACCAGACCTATGACGAAATCTTCGGCTTGCTCAGCAAGGGCGAGATCGACGCGTTCGCGCTGTCGCGCGACCAGCTCAATGCGATGGCGACGAAGATTCCCGGCGCGCGCGTGCTTGACGAGACCTTCAAGCAGACCGTCACCGCGGTCGCGGTGCCGCCCAACCATCCGGAGTCACTCGCATTCGCGGCCAGGTTTTTGACCGAAGCGATTTCGAACGGCACGCTGCGCAAGGCCTATGACGACAACGGCATGAAGGACTCGCCGATCCGCACCCAGACGAAGTGAGCCGCGGGCCGGCGAGCGGATAGTGCCTCTCCGGACGCGGCGCTGGCGCCTTGCGCCGGCCTTTGCCGTACACGCCAACATCTGTGCATCTGCACAAATAGCGGGCATGTCTTGGGCCGCTGTATTTACGGCAGCCTCGTCAACTTCCTAAAAAGGCTGACATTTTAGTGCCTTGTCCCGAATCCGGGGTTGGCACATCGATTGCTTAATTGATCCTCAGTCAATGACGACTGCCGTTTGGATTGCCGTGGCCAGCGTTGGCCAGGTGCAGAGACAAGTGCAGAAATCGGGCGACCTCGCTGAGGCGTCTGGAGCAGTCGTCGGGGCCACTCCCACAAAGCTTGTGCATCTCTGTTTCTGATTGGGCGTGAGCGTGTCGCCAGTGGCGCCACTGCAGATGCTTTGTGCCTCTGCCGTTGGCGCCTCTTCCGGCTCTCGCGTGAGGACGGCTTACCTTCTTACATCGGCGCGGCCTGTATAACGGCCGGCGCTTTTTCAATGCTTTCTGCCAACAAGGGGAACTGAATGGCCTATCTCGCGCCTACGGAATTCGTCACCAAGATGATCGACGCCGGAGAATCCAAAATCTTCATGTCGACACGCGACACCATCATCCGCGCCTATATGGCCGGCGCTATCCTGGCGCTGGCGGCCTGGTTCGCCGTGACGATCAACGTCAACACCGGCCAGCCGCTCGTCGGAGCGCTGTTGTTTCCGGTCGGATTCTGCATGCTCTATCTGCTGGGCTTCGATCTGCTGACGGGTGTGTTCGTCCTTTCGCCGCTCGCGCTGCTCGACAAACGCCCGGGCGTCACCCTCAACGGCGTTTTGCGAAATTGGGGCCTTGTATTCGTCGGCAATTTTGCAGGCGCGCTCACGGTGGCATTCATGATGGCTTTCGTGACGACGTTCGGCTTCACGCAGGAGCCCGACAAGGTAGGTGCTGCGATCGGTAACATCGGCGAGGGTCGAACGCTGGGTTATGCCGCGCACGGTGCGGCCGGCATGGCAACGCTATTCATCCGCGGCATGCTGTGCAACTGGATGGTCTCCACCGGTGTGGTCGGCGCCATGATCTCCACGACGGTCTCCGGCAAGGTGATCGCGATGTGGATGCCGATCCTGGTGTTCTTCTACATGGTGTTCGAGCATTCCGTGGTGAACATGTTTCTGTTCCCATCGGGGCTGATGCTGCACGCGAAGTTTTCAATCCTGGACTACTTCATCTGGAACGAGATTCCGACCGTGCTGGGCAACCTGGTCGGCGGCCTCGCCTTCACCGGATTGACCCTCTACACGACCCACGTCCTGACGCAGCCGAAGCGCGGCCAGGTCTGATCGGCGATTGACTTGCGAGGGCCTCAACCGTCTAGTTGAGGCCCTCTCCGTCAGGTCTCCGTAATGCCGCGTGAACTGAAAATATCGGTCGGGCAACATTCTGACAAAGGTCGCAAGGAGACCAATCAGGATTTTCACGGCGTTCTGATTCCGGACGAGCCGCTGCTCAGCTTGAAGGGCATCGCCATCGTGCTGGCGGACGGGATCTCCAGCAGCAACGTCAGCCGGATCGCCGCCGAGTCGGCGGTCAAGGGATTTCTGACCGACTACTACTGCACGTCGGAATCCTGGTCGGTACGGACGTCGGCGCAGCGCGTGCTCGAGGCGACCAATTCCTGGCTGCACTCGCAGACGCGGCGCAGCCAGTATTCCTACGACAAGGACCGCGGCTATGTCTGCACATTAAGCGCAATGGTCATCAAGTCGACCACGGCGCATATCTTTCACGTCGGCGATTCCAGGATCTACCGCGTTTCCGGCAATACGCTGGAACAGTTGACCAACGACCATCGCGTCGTGATTTCGTCGGAACAGCGCTATCTCGGCCGCGCGCTCGGGGTGAATTCCCAGATCGAAATCGACTATCTGATGTCCAGGGTCGAGAAGGGCGACACCTTCGTGTTGGTGACCGACGGCATCTACGAGCATGTCGGCGAGCGCGTGGTCGCGCGGGTGGTCAAAGATGGCGCTGATGATCTGGACCAGGCCGCCAAGGCCATCGTCGAACTGGCCTATGAACTCGGCAGCAAGGACAATCTCACCGTTCAAATCGTCCGTATCGACGAAGTGCCTGATGGCGCCGCCCGCGAGGTGTTCGGCCAGGCACATGAGTTGCCGCCGCCGCCGCTATTGGAAGCGCGTGCGGTGTTCGACGGCTACCGGATCATTCGCGAACTGCACGGCTCCAGCCGAAGCCACATCTATCTCGCCGTCGACATCGAAACCGACGCTGTCGTCACCATCAAGATCCCCTCGATCGACCTGCGCGACGATCCCGCCTATCTGAAGCGCTTCATGATGGAAGAATGGGTGGCGCGGCGGATCGACAGCCCGCATGTGCTAAAACCCTGTCCGCCGCAGCGCCGGCGCAACTTCCTCTATGTCGTCACCGAATTCATCGACGGGCAGACGCTGACGCAGTGGATGATCGACAATCCGAACCCGGCGCTGGAAACGGTGCGCGGCATCGTCGAGCAGATCGCCAAGGGCCTGCGGGCGTTCCACCGCAAGGAGATGCTGCACCAGGACATCCGGCCCGACAACATCATGATCGACGTAACAGGCACGGTGAAGATCATCGACTTCGGCTCGACCAAAATCACCGGCGTCGCCGAGGCCTCGCCGCCGGGCAGCCGCAACGACATTCTCGGCACGCAGCAATATACCGCGCCGGAATATTTCCTCGGCGAGCCGGCCACGTCGCGCTCCGACCTGTTTTCGCTCGGCGTCGTCAGCTATCAGATGCTGACCGGAAAACTGCCCTACGGCGCGCAGATCGCGCGGGCGCGAACGCGCTCGCAGTTCAGCAAGCTGGTCTACAGCCCGGCGTCGCACGGCAGCCGCGACATTCCGCAATGGATCGACGGCACGCTGGAGCGGGCGGTGCATCCCAATCCCGCCAAGCGCTACGACAGCCTGTCGGAATTCTTGTTCGATTTGCGTCACCCCAACGCCAACTATCTCTCGACGTCATCGACGCCGCTGATCGAGCGCAATCCGCTATTGTTCTGGAAGAGCGCGACCATCGTACTCGCACTCGCCGTGATCCTGCTGCTGGCGTTGCAGCACCTGCATCGCTGATTGCTTGCGCGGTGCCTCTCGTAGGCCCTGACGTCGATGTGCTGCAAATGCCACACCGTATATATCCGGTGATGTCAGCTGTTGATCGTGCGCGGACATCTATCCGGCTCCCTCCAGCCATGTTGCCGACTCAATCTTTGTCTTAGACCACGACAACTAAAACACTGTGCGAGGACCACCTTGGTCCGCACAACGGTTCCGTCGCCAACGTTGGCGTGGGCCGCAAGAAATTGGCACAGGCTCGTTAACGCCTCCGCGTTCGGTCGACCATTTCTTTTGCGGCATCTGGAACTGTACTTCAGAAAATCAATCGAGGAGTTACGATGTTGTTCCGCGCGAGCGCCGCGATTTGCGGCGCTGTAGTTACGCTTGCCGTTTTTGCTGCCGCCGCTCATGGTCAAGACGCGACAGTTCATTCAAGCGCCGTCGTCGATCAGGCTTGTGGCGATGCGCTTGTTGGCGCGGCATCCACCTACAATCCATTCCAGCCCGGAACGCGGGAAGGTGGCCCGGAAACGGCCTCTGGCGAGCGCTATGATCCCTCTGCCTGGACGGCTGCCATCAAAACGAATCTGCGTGAAAAATTTGGTGGCGTGCAATTTGGCGAGAGGCCGAAGTACGCCCTCGTTGAGGCTGTCGGCAAGAAGGTCATCGTCAAGATAAACGATGTCGGCCCGCTCATGCCTGGCCGCATCATCGATCTCAATGCGCGGACGATGCGTCATTTCGATCCGAGCATGGAGATCGGCGTCATTCACGACGTAAGAGTCATGCCGCTTTTCGGCGACTACTGGGTACCCGGACCCGTTGGCTGAACGAGGTCATGGAATAGAAAATTGGATTTTGCGCTCACTCTGCTCGAGTATCGCGCTTCGCTGATGTCGGGGACGCGGCGGCGCAAATGAGGGTTGGCTAGACGCCCTAATTCGTCGCGCCCGCAATCGGGTCCATGCCGCTCTTGACGAGTTCGGCGCGGGCCGCGGGCGAGGCGAGGAATTTTATGAGCGCCTTGCCGGCGTCGGGCTCCTTGGACACGCTAGCGATCCCTGTGGAAAACACCGTGATCTGCTGTAAGGCGTCCGGCAGCGGGCCGATGATGTCGATGCCCTCGACCGGCTTCAGTTCGCTGATCTGCTGGAAGCCGAGTTCGGCGTCGCCATGCGCCACGATTTCGCCGACCGGGGTCGCCGGAATCTTTCTCGCCTTGTCCTTCATGGCGTCGAGAATGCCGAGCTTGGCGAACATCTCGGTCGAGACATAGACGCCGCTGGCGCTGTCGGAATAGGCGATGGTTTTCGCCGCCAGCAGCGCGCGCTTGACCGCGTCCGCCGACGAGATGTCGGGTTTGGGTGCGCCGGACTTCACGGCAACGCCGATCGGCGACTTGACCAGATCGACCGTCGAGTCTGATATCACCTTGCCCTTCTTGACGAGATCGCCGAGCGCGTAGCCGACCATGATCAGCACGTCGGCCGGTTCGCCGCGTTCCAGTCGCACGGGAATCGCATTGGTCGTCGTGCCCATCGACGGCCCGTAGGCGGTCAGCACCTTGTGGCCGGTCGTACGTTCGAATTCGGGAACCAGCGCCTTGTAGGCGGCGGTCATTCCGCCCGAGATCATCACCCGGACCTCGGCGGCGTGAGCCGCGCCGGTCAGCAGGACGGCGCTGAAGAAGCCGAGCGCGAGAGCGCGAAAATAGTTTGAAAGCCGCATGATAAATCCTCCGGGGACGACTCTTGAGCGGTCGGCCTTGGGAGGGTTTTAGCCGCGTAGGACGGATTAGCGAAGCGTAATCCGCCGGCCGGGCATGACGGATTACGCTTCGCTAATCCGCCCTACGATCAATCGATCACGAATTCACATGCACGAAATCGCGCAGCAGCGGATAGATTTCGTTGTTCCAGCGTTTTCCCGAGAACACGCCGTAATGGCCAACGCCGGCCTGCATGTGGTGCACCCGGCGATAGGCGCGCACGCCGGTGCAGAGGTCCTGTGCCGCCAGGGTCTGGCCGATCGAGCAGATATCGTCCTTCTCGCCTTCCACCGTCATCAGGCCCATGCGCTTTATCGAGGCCGGGTTCACCGGCCGGCCGCGATGCATCAGCAGGCCCTGCGGCAACAGATGTTCCTGAAACACGTCGCGCACGGTCTCGATGTAAAAGTCCGCCGGCAGGTCCATCACGGCGAAATATTCGTCGTAGAAGGTCTTGATGACGTCGGCCTTTTCCTTCTCGCCCTTGGCCAGGTGATTGGCGAGATCCATGTGCTGCTTGATGTGGCGCTCGAGGTTCATCGACACGAACGCGGTGAGCTGCACGAAACCGGGATAGACCTGGCGGAACGCGCCCTTGCATTGCAGCGGCACGTAATTGATCAGGTTCTCCTCGAACCATTTGATCGGCTTGCTATTGGCGAATTCGTTGACCTTGGTCGGCTGAATCCGTGTGTCGATCGGGCCGGCCATCAGGGTCAGCGTCGCCGGGCGGGCAGGGTGATTGTCCTCCGCCATCACGGCGGCCGCGGCCAGCGCCGAAACCGACGGCTGGCAGATCGCCACCATGTGCGAGCGCGGCCCCATCTTGTCGAGGAACGTGATCAGGTGATCGGTGTAGTCCTCGAGGCCGAACCGGCCGGCGTCGAGCGGAATGTCGCGCGGATTGTGCCAGTCGGTGATGTAGACGTCGTGGTCCTGCAGCAGCGTCTTCGCGGTGCCGCGCAGCAGCGTCGCGAAATGGCCGGACATCGGCGCCACCAGCAACATTTTTGGCTGCTCCGGCGAATTTTCCTTTTTGAAGCGCAGCAGCGAGCCGAACGGCGTCGAGAAGATGACTTCCTCGGTGACATCAAGCTCCTGATTGCCGACCATCACCTTGTCGATGCCATAGGCTGGCCGCGCATAGGTCAGCGACGTCCGCGTGATCAGTTCAAGCGCAGAGGCAAGCCGGCCGAAGGCCTTGTCGGAAACGCCTTGCGGCACCAAATTGAGATACTTCAGCGCCGCTCCGGCCCCCGTCCGCCAAGGCGCGGTGAGGTCCATGTGGTTCTGATAGGCCTGATACATCATTGACATCATACAATTCCGCCCCTGTCGTATGGTGTCATGCAATATCGAAGCCAGAGTGGGTTCCATCCGCCCCTTAAACTGGCACGTGGCTTGCTGCGTAGAACGCCGGACGCACAGGTATTGGGCGGTGGCGCAGCCGGCCGATCGGACCTGTGCAGATGGCGTTCAGGGTTGAGGAAAAGGCCAGATGGCGAAAACGACACTGACTATCTCCAGCAAGAACTATTCGTCCTGGTCGCTGCGTGGCTGGCTGCTGACGAAGTTTTCCGGGCTGGAATTCGAGGAGGTCGTGACCGCGCCGGACGATGCGTCGGCACGCGCCGAAATCCTGCTGCTGTCGTCGTCGATCCTGGTGCCGTGCCTGCGCCA